>Ga0213838_1001806_pt1 | contig 10505 bp, 9 predicted proteins | sample SWPATP13_FD_160577 | JGI IMG/M metagenome (GOLD analysis project Ga0213838, IMG submission 160577) | Coastal seawater microbial communities from Marineland, Florida, United States - SWPA TP1 #3 | ecosystem: Environmental > Aquatic > Marine > Coastal | place: USA: Florida | collected 2016-08-06
AGAGCAGATGATTAATATTCACTATTTGCCATTCCCGCGCTCTGGTGCACAGGGCCCTGGCTATGAAATGTTGGTGAACAGCTATTGTTCCGACGATAGAAAGGCCGCGTTAGATTACGCTAAAACGCGTAATCAAGTGCCGAGCCTAAAATCTGGTTTGAGTGAGCAACAACTACAAGCGTGTCAGGCAACGGTTAAGAAATACTACCAGTTGGGGCAACAGCTAGGTGTACAAGGCACGCCAGCAATATTCTCGATGGATGGCCATCAACTAGGTGGTTATGTTCCTGCCCAGCAGTTGAAACTCAATTTATAACGAATATTCTCAATGGCATACATTGAGAGGCACAATAAATAACAGGGGACGACAAACGTCCCTTTCTTTTTGAAACTCGGAAATAGTAGTGAAAAAAATACTCGCAATTGGTTATGTTTGGCCGGAGCCGAATTCGTCTGCAGCTGGCAGTCATATGATGTCGATTCTTCGTTTATTTAAAAGTCAGGGGTGGCAAGTTGAGTTTGCTACACCGGCGCAAGAAACCGAACATATGGTGGACTTGGCAAGCGAAGGTATTACGAGTCAAAGCATCCAGCTTAACTGTGATAGTTTCGATGATTACGTGACAGAACTTCAGCCCGATATGGTGATGTTTGACCGCTTCATGATGGAAGAACAATTTGGCTGGCGAGTAGAGAAGTGTTGTCCAACAGCGCTCAAGATCCTCGACACTGAAGATCTACAGTGCTTGCGAAATGCAAGGCATCAAGCCGTTAAATCGGATCGCGAGATGACGAAAGGCGATTTGTTCGGTGATCTTGCCAAACGAGAAATTGCGGCGATACTTCGTTGCGACCTCTCTTTAATTATCTCTAGCTATGAAATGGAGCTGCTCGTTAACGAATTTAACGTTGATCCTTCACTGATTCACCATCTTCCTTTCATGGTCGACTTAAAAGCAGTGCCTCAATCGACGTTAGGGTTTAATGAACGCTCGCACTTTATGACCATCGGCAACTTCAGACATGCGCCAAATTGGGATGCGGTGTTACAGCTGCAGATGATCTGGCCAAAGCTCCGCAAACAGTTACCTGACGCAGAGCTGCATATCTATGGCTCATATCCGCCTCCGAAAGCAACAGCAATTCACAACCCTAAAATCGGTTTCCACATCAAAGGCTGGGCGAAAGACGCACAAGAAGTGGTTGAGCAAGCAAGAGTGTGTCTAGCTCCTTTAAGATTTGGCGCAGGAATCAAAGGTAAGCTGTTGGATGCGATGAAAGTTCAGACCCCAAGCGTGACGACGGCGGTCGGAAGCGAGGGAATGTTAGCGCAAAACGGCGACGAATGGCCTGGAGCTACGGTAGAGTCAGTTGAGCAGTTTGTTCAAGCCGCTGTGGATCTTTATTCCAATGAAGATCATTGGCTACAAGCTCAAGAACGTTGCCACAATCTATTGAATGCCGGTTATGACGCGCAGCCACTTGGGGAAGCGTTAGTAGATCGATTGCTTAAGATTGAGTCAAACCTTTCAGAGCATCGGCTTGATAATTTCACAGGTTCGATGCTCAAACACCATACGATGACCAGTACCAAGTACATGTCGCAGTGGATAGCTGAAAAAAACAAGCATCAATAAGTCAAAAAAAGCACCCAACTTTGGGTGCTTTTTTCGTATAAACGCTTGGTTTATTAGGCGTTAGCGAACTTATATGTTCGATACCCACCGATTAGGTTTCGCGCTTTGTAGCCATTATTGACCAGTTGACGGTATGCGACGTTACCGCGTAACCCTACTTGGCAGTAGATAACGATCTCTTTATCTTTAGGGAGCTCATCCATTCTTTGTCTTAGTTGGTCAACAGGTATGTTTACCGCGCCTTCTAGATAGCCGACCGTTTTAAGCTCGTTTGGGTTTCGAACATCCAAAAGAAGCTGATTGTCATTTAGGTTGTCAATCTCGTCGAAGTGAATAGGGGTTGCATCACCATTGATGATGTTACTCGCCACGAAGGCCGCTTGGTTAATAACGTCTTTCGCGCTGCCGAATGGAGGGGCATAGGTTAGCTCTAGGTGTTGTAACTGCTCTACAGTCATGCCTGCTCGCTGTGCCACGGACATCACATCAATACGCTTGTCTATGCCGTCTTTGCCCACCGCTTGGGCCCCCAGGATCTTTCCTGAACTTGGATCAAATAGCATTTTAAAAGACACCGTCTCTGCACCAGGGTAGTAGCTGGCATGGCTTGCAGTGTGCACATAGACTTTTTCGAAATTCACGTCATTTTGCTTCAATTGTTTTTCATTCTGCCCTGTCGACGCGACAGCTAGGTCGAAAACTTTACAAATCGCGGTTCCCTGAGTTCCTTGATAGTGTTCAGTACGACCTAACATGTTGTCTGCCGCCATGCGACCTTGGCGATTAGCTGGTCCAGCTAAAGGAACTAATGTTGACGATTGAGTGACAAAATCTTGTTCTTCGATGGCATCACCAACGGCGTAAATCGATGGGTCACTCGTTTGAAGCGTGCTATTGGTATAGATCCCGCCAAGATCACCTATCTGAAGGCCAGCTTCGCGTGCTAGGTGCACTTCGGGACGAACACCGATAGCCATGATTAGCACACCGGTTTCCAATTGCTCCCCATTGTTCAGTGTAAGTGTAAGAGTTGAGTCTTCGGGGTTATGTAGAACAGCCTCTAATGCTTGTCCTAATTTTAACTCGACACCTTTATTTCTGATTTCATCGTGAACAAAGCCAGCCATTTCACGGTCAACTGGAGTCATAACTTGCTCAGACATTTCAACAAGAGAGGTTTCAATTCCAAGCTGGTGAAAAGCTTCGACCATTTCTAATCCAATAAATCCACCACCGACGACCGTGGCGTGTTTGGGCTTATTCTGAGCGAGGGTGCGCAGGATTCTATCCATGTCTGGGATATTTCTGAGCGAATGAGTAAGAGGATTATCGATCCCGCTGATTGGCGGAACAACTGGTGACGCGCCAGGGCTTAACAGTAAAAAGTCGTAGCTTTCAGCATACTCAGTCTGATCAATCAGGTTTTTAACCGTTACGGTTTTTTGATGACGATTGATACTAATAACTTCGTTCATGACACGAACATCGACATTAAAACGAGCTAAGAAGCTTTCAGGGGTTTGAAGCAACAGTTTACTCCGGTCTGTAATGTCTCCACCAATATGGTAAGGAAGGCCGCAATTCGCGAAAGACACAAACTCACCACGTTCAAACATAACGATCTCGGCTTCCTCACTTAGTCGACGAGCTCTTGCTGCCGCCGAAGCGCCGCCAGCGACACCACCAATAATTACGATTTTAGTCATCTTTAGTCCTCGAGCCGTCACTGTAAAAGAGGCTCTTAATGTTCATTCACCCAAAAAGTAACATTACCATAATCTCTTTATTTAGCATTGTCTAATGTTAAGTTGTCTAATTGTGATATCTCTAATTTAGTGTTGACTAATTTAACATTTATTAGTAAGTTCTAATTAAGACGTGGTTAATGGTAAAACGATTATGCAAATCGAAATGTTAGATAACGAGAAAATGCAGGGTGTGGTTCATGAGGCCGCCGATCTACTCAAAATCATGGCACATTCGGAAAGGCTATTAGTGCTGTGTCAATTAACAGAGCGTGAGATCGGAGTCGGTGAGCTGCAGCGTAATTCGGCGCTAACCCAGTCGGCTTTTTCTCAGCATCTCACGGTACTAAGAAAGCATGGACTAATTAAAGCGCGAAAAGAATCCCAACAGGTGTTCTATTCGTTATCCGATCCGAAAGCTGCAAAATTGATTAACTGTCTACATAGCATTTACTGCGCGGACTGATTTTTAGAGGTGAAATTATGGAGTTTTCGATCCCTTGGGCATCATTGTTCGGTGGTATGTTACTGGGTATTTCAGCATCGATATTGATGCTTTTTAGTGGCAGAGTCGCGGGTATAAGTGGCATAGCATCTGGACTATTGTCTGCTCCCTCTAAACTCAGTGTTTGGAGAATGATGTTTGTACTAGGTATGCTGTCTAGTGCTTATTTGGTCTCCCCACTCGGTTTTTCTGTACCTGATCTTACAGGTACAAATATCACATGGCTTGCGTTCGCCGGGCTTCTGGTCGGATTCGGAACCAAGCTAGCGAATGGCTGTACTAGTGGCCACGGGATAGTGGGGATGGGAAAGCTTTCTAAACGTTCAATCTTAGCCACATTGGCGTTTATGGCCACTGCGATGTTAACGGTATACGCGAAATCTTCGATGGGAGTGATTTAAATGAAGCGATGGATAACTGAATTAGCAGTGAGCTTAACAGCGGGCACATTGTTTGGTGCCGGAATGATTATCTCTGGAATGGTCGACCCAGACAAAGTGCTCGCGTTTTTGGACGTGACAGGTCATTGGGATCCTAGCCTAGCATTTGTGATGGGCGGAGCCTTGGCGGTGTTTGCACCGTTTTATCACCTAGTGATTAAAAAGCGTAAAGAGTCTCTAAATGGAGTTGGGCTTGATTCGACGAACGATAAAAAAGTCGACGCTAAGCTTATCATTGGATCATCGATATTTGGTATAGGTTGGGGAATAGCGGGAATTTGTCCTGGACCTGCGATCACAAGTCTAAGTAGCGGGGGCACTGAAATTGTCGTGTTCATCATAATGATGTTTGTCGGAATGGCGATTGCTAAACAAGTACCAGTCGCTTCTCAGACAACACAACCTTCGATTAATAGAGCGAAATTTTAGACAAGTTCGCCCTCGTAACGTAAACGCATCGATTTAGCTTGAGTTTTAATAGAACTCCAACTAAATCCGGTGCGTTTATTCATTTATAGGACACTGTCGCGCTAACAGCGCAGTGATCGCTGAGTTGAAAGTTTAGTACTGCCTGCTCATCAAACAGTTTTTGAGCAGAATGAGAACTGGTTATCTGCTCACTGGTTATGATGTGATCAATAACTGAAGGGTAGGTGCGAGTTTTCCCTTTGTTTCGTTTTGATTTCACTCGGCACTTGGGCTGTACGTGACGGGTAGAAAGATCCGCGTTAGTGGAGTCAGAGAGCTGCGCCCACATCCAATCTCCGTTGTATGCAAGGTTGTGATTAAAATCTCCCAGGATAATATACGCGTCATTCTCAGCCTCTCTTGTTCTGATCCATTGGTTTAAATGCTTGGTTTGAGATCTAAGTGTTTTGCAGTGGCGATTATTTCGGAACGCACCGTTACATCGTGCTTTTAAGTGAACCGATAAAACGTGTATTGGTTTCTTTGAACTTGGCTTTAAGACGACGTAACTGGCAAACCTGAGTTTACTAGAGCTTCCAGTATCGAGCCTCACATCGGGTACCTCTTTAAATTCGATGCTGTCTTTTATTGCAAAACCCGTGTATTGGTTTATGTCACTGAACTGATGCCGAGCGTTATTTGGCAAAGCTCGTTCAGACATGACGATTTGATAGTTTGGGCCTATCACATTCGCTATCGCGGCTTCACTGTCTACTTCTTGAAACGCGAGAATATCAGGCGACAGTTGTTTGAAATAGTCACTGAGATGTTTGAAGTCGGATTCGCCTCTTTTACTTTCATCCACATTTGGATCAGGAGTCGTGGTTAACCACTCGATATTCCATGTAGAAATATTGAGCGATTGAGCTGCAATTGGTTGGCTGATAGTCGTGACGAATAACGCAGTGAATAAATGAGTGAGAGGGATCCATTTCATTAACAATACTCAGTTGATTTTACGCAAGCCTTTATCCTACCAGTAGTTGAAAAATTTCAAGCGAATTAAACGTAATAAATGCAATTTTCATTGTTTCTTTTTCTAATGGGAGCTTGAGCAATAAGATCGATTTGATCTTGCTCTACAGCCAATTTTAGTTGATCCAGATCAATACAAGAGTAGGGTGCATCTCGTTAAATACGCCACAACATCTTGTGTTAGTCGAACAATAAATCGCTCTATATAGTGTGTTTGTGGATAAGTCTGTGAATACGTGTAGGGTAAGGAGAAGTGGTGAAATCAATCGTAATCAAACGTGATGGCTCAAGAGCTCCGTTTAGCAGGGATCGCATTCAGGCTGCAGTTGAAGCAGCATCGGAACAAGCAGATAAAGAAATTGCAATATACGCACTCAATGTTGCATTAGCTGTTGAGCTAAAGCTCGAAGACTACGATGAAGTCCACATCTCTGAAATCCAAACTATGGTCGAAAATGAGTTGATGCAGGGGCCTTATAAGTCGCTTGCTCGTTCATACATTGAATATCGTCATGACAGAGATATCGCACGTGAAAAGCAAAGCGCTCTGACACGTGAAATTGAAGGTCTAATTGAAGAAAGCAACGTTGATCTGATTAACGAAAATGCGAACAAAGACGGTAAGGTAATTCCGACCCAACGTGATTTGCTTGCTGGTATCGTGGCTAAACACTATGCAAAGACTCACATTTTGCCTCGTGATATCGTTAAAGCGCATGAAGATGGTGACATCCACTACCACGATCTAGACTACGCACCTTTCTTTCCAATGTTTAACTGTATGCTTATTGATCTAAAAGGCATGTTAACGCATGGCTTCAAGATGGGTAATGCTGAAATCGACACTCCTAAGTCGATTTCTACTGCGACAGCGGTCACCGCGCAGATCATTGCGCAAGTGGCAAGCCATATCTATGGTGGAACCACCATCAACCGCATTGATGAAGTACTAGAACCTTACGTAATGGCGAGTTACGAAAAGCATCTCCAATTGGCTAAAGATTGGGATATTCACAACCCAGAAGCTTTTGCTATCTCTCGTACAGAGAAAGAGTGTTACGACGCATTTCAGTCTTTGGAATACGAAGTAAACACGCTACACACGGCTAACGGGCAGACTCCGTTTGTTACCTTTGGATTTGGTTTAGGGACGAGCTGGGGCTCAAAACTGATTCAGCAGTCTATCCTTAAAAATCGCATTGCTGGTTTGGGCAAAAATCGAAAAACAGCGGTATTCCCTAAATTGGTTTTTGCCATCAAAGACGGTCTCAACCATAAGCAAGAAGATCCTAATTACGACATCAAACAACTGGCGCTAGAGTGTGCTTCTAAGCGTATGTACCCAGACATTCTAAACTACGACAAAGTAGTAGAAGTGACAGGGTCATTTAAAACGCCGATGGGTTGTCGTAGCTTCTTAGGAACGTATGAAGAAAACGGTGAACTGATCCATGAAGGTCGTAATAACCTAGGTGTAGTGAGCTTAAATCTACCTCGTATTGCTATTAAGGCAAACGGAGATATGGCTGAGTTTTATGAGCTTTTGGATGAGAAGTTAAAACTGGCTCGTCGTGCTCTGGAAACGCGTATTTCACGCTTGGAAAATGTCAAAGCTCGTGTTGCGCCTATTTTATATATGGAAGGCGCGTGTGGCGTTCGATTGAAAGCCGATGATTCTATCGCGGACATCTTCAAAAATGGTCGTTCTTCGATTTCTTTGGGTTACATCGGCATTCACGAAGCAATGACAGCTTTGTTTGGAACTGATACCCACCTGTATGACGATGCTGAAATGCGCGCCAAGGCGTTAGAAGTCGTCGAGCATATGAAGCAAACCGTGAATGAGTGGACAGAAGAAACGGGCTATGCCTTTAGTTTGTATGGTACGCCGAGCGAAAACCTTTGTAGCCGTTTTTGCCGAATAGACACCAAGGAGTTCGGAGTTATCGAAGGGGTAACAGACCGAGGTTATTACACAAACAGTTTCCATTTGGATGTTCAGAAAAAAGTTAACCCTTACGACAAAATTGACTTTGAGCTTCCTTATCCACCAATCTCGAGCGGCGGTTTCATTTGTTACGGTGAATTCCCTAACATGCAGAAGAATATAGAAGCTTTAGAGAATGTTTGGGATTACAGTTACACGAGAGTGCCATATTACGGGACCAATACACCTATCGACGAGTGTTACGAATGTGGTTACAACGGAGAGTTCGATTGCACGAGTAAAGGTTTCACTTGCCCTAAATGTGGAAATCATGATTCGACAAAAGTATCTGTGACAAGACGTGTGTGCGGCTATTTAGGTAGCCCAGATGCGCGACCATTTAACTTCGGTAAGCAAGAAGAAGTTAAGCGTCGCGTAAAACACTTGTAAGCAGATATCGACCTATTATGAATTATCATCAGTATCACCCTATTGATGTGGTTAACGGACCAGGAACGCGCTGCACATTGTTCGTTTCTGGCTGCGTTCATCAATGTCGCGGTTGTTATAATCAATCGACTCAGAAACTCGATTCTGGTCATCTGTTCACCAAAGAATTGCAAGACCACATCATTGCAGACCTTAATGACACAAGGATAAAGCGCAGAGGTTTATCACTATCAGGTGGAGATCCACTGCATCCTGCTAATGTCAGTGAGATCCTAAAGTTAGTTAAGCGTGTGAAAGAAGAGTGTCCGGGAAAAGACATTTGGGTTTGGACTGGTTACACCTTGGAAGAATTGACGACAGAGCAAAGTGAAGTTGTTGAGCTGGTGGATACGTTGATAGACGGTAAGTTTGTGCAAGAGCAAGCAGACCCAAGTCTGGAGTGGCGAGGCAGTGCTAATCAGATCATTCATAGGTTTACCGACATTTAATTGCACCTAAGTAACCCGAACCAAAAAAAGGGCTTTGATCACCGCGAATAGCGATGACAAAGCCCTTTGGGTGTGAGTTCTTTATATAATCAGCGTGGCCAAATTTAACTGGATGTCGCTAGCGTGTTCGGTTCTTCTATTAAGTTATTGATCCATTTTTTCGATTGAATTCTACGACTTGTAAGAATGATCTTAACGAGTTCTTCTAGAAGAATAATCAAAAGCACCCATTCTAACGGCCAAGCTAGAACGATAGCGGTTAAGTAGGCGAGAGGAATTCCGATGAGCCACTGACCTGATAAGTCGATAAAAATGCTGTAGTTAATATCTCCGCCACTTTTCAGTACTCCGCCAATACCGACCATATTGAAGACACGCAAGATCATCCCTAACGCCATGACCAAGCAAACATTGATGGCGGTTTCTTTAAACTCCAAATGAGTCAGTTCAATAAGCTGCTCTATTAGTGGTTTTGCCATAAAACATAGTACGGCTAACAAAGAAGCCAGCAGGCAACTCACTAACACATAACCCCACGCGGTTTGCTCAACGCGTTGGTAGTTCTTTGCACCAATTTCATTGCCTAAAATGATAGAAGCCGCCACCGCAAAGCCTAAGAATGCAGAAATCAGAATACTTTCGACAGGCGATAGTAAAGAGATGATAGCAAGCTCACCAACGCCCATTTGGCCAACAATGATATTGTAAATCACGAGCCCACCAGCCCATGCTGTATCATGAATCATCATGGGTAATGCAACCGAAAAATATTTCTTTCTGTATTTAGGCGTTAGTCCCTCTAACCAATTATCCGATTTAGGCAGAATGTGGGAGTAGTGTTTAAACGCTAGCACGAAAAGCACAAATGTATGGAGCACTCTCGATATTAACGTGCCTATAGCAGCCCCCGCGACGCCCATTTCAGGAAAACCGAACAGACCGAAAATGAGTAGTGCGTTTAAGAGTGCGTTCACAAAGATCGCAAAGATACTCACCGTTGTTGGTAGCTTAGCTTCTCCGATAGAGCGCAGTGCACACTCGAGTGGAACAACGAGTGCTGTGCCAAGAAGGCTGGCTCCTGTAATCCAAAGGTACTCCGTTGCCAGTTGGATATATTCAGGATCTGAGGCCACTACAGAAACAACTGAAGCAGGAGCCAAAAGATAGAGCAATATAAAAGGCACAATAGCGACGATAGACAGCGCCCAAGATTGTGCTAACGTGCGTTTTATCCCATTGAAATCGTTGGCACCAAAGTATTGTGAAGCTAGCACACTTACAGCGCCGCTGATTCCTACGATCATAATTAGGTTAAAAAAGAAAATCCGGTTACCGACACCAACGGCTGCTGTGGCAGAATCCCCAAGCTGATTAACCATAAAAATATCAATCACACCAAGCAGTGAGAAAAGCATTGATTGAAGGGATACTGGTAAGCCAATGGAAATGAGCTTTCGCCAGAATGAAGGGTCTAAATGTTGGAATGTCGAAAGCATCGCAAAACTCCTAGTGATGATGTGCAATGAGTGTAATCCCAATTTCTAAAATTGTATTATTCCAACTCATCACAAACTTTTGCCAAACTATCAATATGACTGACAAACAAGAACGATATGACATTTCTGACAAAACTCACCAAGAGTTTATCGACCAAACTCATGTATTGGCCTTTGAAGAACTAGGACTCGTTCAATGTGGTATTGCGACGTGCCGTGATTTCTTCTCTGTACATAGAAAGAATCAACAAAAGCATTTGCTGCTATATACAGTTAGGGGCAAAGGCTGGCTTGAAAGCGATACTTGTAAACATATCCTTGAGCCGGGTTCTTTAGTGATTGTGCCAGCTGGTATTGAAAATGGATTCGGTATT
>Ga0213838_1001808_pt1 | contig 10502 bp, 10 predicted proteins | sample SWPATP13_FD_160577 | JGI IMG/M metagenome (GOLD analysis project Ga0213838, IMG submission 160577) | Coastal seawater microbial communities from Marineland, Florida, United States - SWPA TP1 #3 | ecosystem: Environmental > Aquatic > Marine > Coastal | place: USA: Florida | collected 2016-08-06
CGGGCAAATATCCAGAACAAAAGGATCCTGTCTCGCTCTCCAGGAGACAGAGTCTGCGTCTGTTCGATCAGCCGTTAATAAAAACGAGCGCTGATCAAGCTCTGGAAACCTTCAATTAATATCGAGGTTTAGTCTTGGTACTTCTTAATAACTAAAGTTGCGTTTGTACCACCAAAACCAAAGCTGTTAGACATAACCGTTGTCAACTCTTGCTCGCGTGCTTCAGTCACGATATCAAGACCAGCAGCTGCTTCGTCTAGGTTAGAAACGTTAATGCTTGGCGCGATGAAGCCGTTGTCTAGCATTAGCGTTGAGTAAATAGCTTCGTGTACGCCAGCCGCACCTAGAGCGTGACCTGTCATCGCCTTAGTTGCTGAAATTGCTGGGCTGTTGCCACCAAATACTTCTTGGATAGCACCTAGCTCTTTCACGTCACCTACTGGAGTAGAAGTACCGTGAGTGTTCACGTAGTCCACGCCATCAACGTTTTGCATCGCCATCTTCATACAACGAACCGCACCTTCGCCAGATGGAGCAACCATGTCGTAACCATCTGAAGTCGCACCGTAACCTACGATTTCACCGTAGATTTTCGCGCCACGAGCAACCGCGTGCTCAAGCTCTTCGATTACTAGCATGCCACCACCACCAGAGATAACGAAACCATCACGGTCAGCATCGTAAGTACGAGATGCTTGATCTGGAGTGTCGTTGTACTTAGTCGATAGAGCGCCCATTGCATCGAACATCATAGTCAAAGACCAATCTAGTTCTTCACCGCCACCAGCGAACACAACGTCTTGTTTGCCAAGTTGGATAAGCTCCATTGCGTGGCCAATACAGTGTGCAGAAGTTGCACATGCAGAACTCATTGAGTAGTTCACGCCGCGGATTTTGAAAGGAGTCGCCAAACAAGCAGAAACTGTTGACGCCATTGTACGTGGAACCATGTAAGGCCCAACACGCTTAACGCCTTTTTCACGTAGAATATCAACCGCATTCACTTGGTTTAGTGAAGATGCACCACCAGAACCAGCAACAATACCTGTACGGTCATTTGAAACTTGTTCTTCAGTAAGGCCAGAGTCCGCAATCGCTTGTTCCATTGATAGGTAAGCAAACGCCGCCGCATCGCCCATGAAACGCATTTTTTTACGATCAATGTGCTCAGCAGGGTTCATTTTTAGGTTACCCCAAACTTGAGAGCGAAGGCCATTTTCCTTGAACTGCTCTGAAGCTGTGATACCTGATTTACCTGCTTTTAAAGACGATAAAACTTCTTCGACGTTGTTACCGATACTTGAAACAATACCCATACCGGTGATTACGACTCGTTTCATGTGACATTCCTATAATTCAAAATTCAGCTAGATGATAACTAAGAAGCATAACAAAAGTGGTCAGCTTTCCCAGAAATTCGTACAATCCCCCCTAACATATCGCCCCAAATCACAAAATGATAGATTTTATGACTTCAATTACCAATGCAGAGCTTGGCTGGAATGACGCTGGCACTCCTGTTTCCGACCAATTCGACGACGTTTACTTCTCTAACGTGAACGGTTTGGAAGAGACACGCTACGTGTTTTTAAAGCAAAACCACCTTCCGGAGCGTTGGTTAGATCACGAGCAACGACGCTTTGTTATTGCGGAAACAGGCTTTGGAACTGGGCTCAATTTCCTTGCGGTATGGCAGTGGTTTGATGATTTTAGAAAAGAAAACCCTGACTCTGAAGTCAAAGAGCTGCACTTCATTAGTTTCGAAAAGTACCCTTTGAACAAAGAAGATCTAATCAAAGCTCATCAAGCCTGGCCTGAGCTGGCTGAATACGCCAAGCAGCTTCAACAGCATTACCCTATCGCATTGCCTGAATGTCATCGTGTTGTGCTTAATGATGGAGCGATCACTTTAGATTTATGGTTTGGTGATATTAAAGATTGCATGCCAAGCGTTCCAACGCCCGAGTATGGACTTGTTGACGCTTGGTTCCTAGATGGGTTTGCTCCAAGCAAAAACCCTGAAATGTGGAACCAAAATTTATTCAATGGAATGGCAAAACTCGCGAAGCAAGATTGTAGCTGCGCGACATTTACAGCCGCTGGCTTTGTTCGCCGTGGACTAATCGAAGCTGGCTTTGAAATGAAAAAAGTGAAAGGTTTCGGGACGAAGCGGGAAATGATTTCTGGCCGGCTAGCAAACAAAACACCTTACACCAATGTCAAGCCCTGGTATGCGCTCTCTAAGCCTGTCGACTCAGATGACATTGCAATAGTTGGCGGCGGAATTGCCAGCGCTACACTTGCGAAAGCCCTGACTAGACGTGGGAAAACGATTACGCTTTATAGCGAACATCAGCAAGCCGCGGGGAACGCATCAGGCAATAATCAAGGCGCTATTTATCCGCTTCTTAGTGAAGCTACGTCTAATGTATCTCGAGTGTTTGGGCCTGGGCTGCTTTTTGCACGGCAGTTCATTGACCAAGCCGCTGAGAATATCGCGTTCGACCACGAGTGGTGCGGTGTCAACATCCTAATGTGGAACGACAGTTCACGTAAAAAACTCGAGCGCATGTTATCAGGGGACTTCAACCCAGAGCTCATTTGTCGACAAAATGAAGAGCAGACTAATCAAACCGTTGGATTAAACACCGACATGGAAAGTGTTCACTTTCCACTGGGCGGTTGGGTTAGCCCGCTACAGCTGACTCAGGGCTTACTTGATGCACTTGAAGCTGAAAAGAACGTTAATGTCCATTATCAGAACCACGTAGACTCCATAAAATGGAACGAAGTGAAACAGCATTGGGAACTCTCCATCTCAACTCCGGATGGCATTCAAACCCGAACACATTCTCAAGTTGTCATCGCAAATGGGCATAAGTTCAGCGAGTTAGAGCCGACGAAACGCATTCCGTTAACACCGGTTAAAGGGCAAGTTAGCCATATCCCAACCACTGAAAATCTAAGTAAGCTTAAAACGGTTCTATGCTTTGATGGTTACCTAACGCCACACAACCCTAACAATGGTCATCATTGTATCGGTGCCAACTATGACAAAACCAATATAAACCAAGAGTTTGATGCTCAAGTACAGATTCACAATGGAGAAAGGTTGGCGGCATGTCTGCCTCTGCAACCATGGGCCAATGATGTAGACACGAGTAACAACCTATCAAGGCAAGGGATTCGTAGTGTAAGCCGCGACCACCTTCCATTTGTTGGCAATGTTGGGCACTTTGAGTCGATCATTGAAGAATACTCAAACTTACACAATGCGAAAGAATCAGACGTAAAGCCGATCTCAAGCTACCCAAATCTATACAGCTTTATTGGCCTTGGTTCTCGTGGCCTAAGTTCTGCCCCATTACTCGCAGAAGTTCTAGCATCACAGATCTGTGGTGATCCGTTACCACTACCCGCAGATGTTCTAGAGGCGCTTCACCCAAGCCGAATGTGGGTAAGACGACTTCGTAAGGGTAAAGCCTTAACCGCAGGTTGGGTAGCAGACAAACAATCGCAAAAGGACTAGCTTCCAAATAACAATAAGCCCGATGAGAACATTCTCTTCGGGCTTTTTTCATTCGGACTAGAAGTAGCTACTAGATAGAAGCTACCGCTTCTTTTAGCTGTGCGACAATCTCTTCGTTCGTGATAGTGCCTGTTTCAAAGCTGAAGTTATCATAGAAACTAGGGACTGAAACTGAAGCCTTAACGTTACCGCCAAAGTAAGGCGCAGAACCGACAGCCGCTCCTAGAACAGTTTGAGCACCGCCAGGGCCAGGAGACGTTGCTAGGTAAATAGCCGGTTTCTCACCAAAGACTGAACGCTCGATACGGGTCGCCCAGTCGAATAGGTTTTTATAAGCCGCGGGATAGTGACCATTATGTTCAGCAAAAGAGATAACGAATGCATCGGCTTCAGATAAATCACGAAGAAACGCTTGTGCCCCTTCGGCTTGGCCAATTTCTTTCTCAGTATCTTCACTAAACATCGGTACATTGTAATCCGCGATGTTTAAGACTTTTACGTCTGCGCCTTCAATCAAGTTCGCTGTATAAGTTGCTAGTGCTTTGTTGATTGATGTTGAGCTGGTGCTTGCTCCAAATGCGATAACTTTCATTGGGTATCCCTCGTCTTCGTTTTCTTTAAGTGTGTTTAGAATAACTTAGCGACACTTTTGAACAACGAGAAAAATCCTATCAACTTATTCAAAAAATTTGAACGAATGCTGCCAGGCCTTGTTATGTCTAGGCTAAGTTTTGAAGCTCCACCCACAAGTCATTCACAATAGTACGGTCGGCTGGCGTCAGCTCAGAGCGTGCTTCCTCTAAACTTTGTTCAATTCGGGATTTCACTTCTGCTAGTTCTTCAATGCCTTCTTCTTCACATGAAGCCACTGAAAGAGAAATATGTCCACGTAGATAGCCACCAGCAAACAACTCATCATCAGAAGCGGTTTCAATGCGTGCATCGATAAGTTCTAGTAGTTTTTCTTCGAATTCTATAATCATGTTCTTCTCTTATTTCACGATAAATTGGCTAGCACACAATGGCTCAACTTGATAATGACCACGAAGTGCATCTGACAACATTTTTACACGCTCTGGGATCCCCTGCTCTAATATTGTCATAACTTCACTATGCACTTTATGCATAAAAGCTAAGCGATCGGGTTCAAAATCGCCGTGTAGATTGTCACAGCTAACCGTAAAAGGAAAGCCTGCACTTTTCGCGATGATCCATTCGTAGGCTTGGGGGCGAATCTCTACTTTTTCGAACTCGGCTTGAACTGCTTCAGTACGCCCGTCCGGCTCGTACCAGTATCCGAAATCTTCCAATAGTCGACGTTTAGGACCTGCAACACACCAATGGGCGATCTCGTGTAATGCAGAGGCATAAAAACCACGAGCAAATACAATCCGATGATGAGGAACTTCCGCATCCGCAGGTAAATAGATAGGTTCATCGCCGCCCAATTCTAACTTTGTATTAAATGATGAGAAAAAGGTGTCGTTAAAGATTTTGATAATGTCTTGGTATTGATGAGTCATAACATTTAAACAGGAGTGACGGATAACGCAGGCATTCTGCTTTTTTTTATTCTTTAGGTAAAGCCCTACTTATTGACCAAGTATTACTTTAGCTAATCTGAAACTTGTTTTCATTGTACTAATTTTCATTCGTCAGGCACTGCTTTTCCCACTACACTCTCGCTTCATTTTTATATCCTACAAATATTACCTTCAGGTTTTATAGATCTTTCTTTCGAGATAACGCAATGCTGTTAAGTGTTTTGTATATCATTGGCATCACGGCTGAAGCCATGACTGGCGCATTGAGCGCTGGTAAACAAAAAATGGATTGGTTTGGGGTTATGCTCGTTGCAAGTGCAACGGCTATTGGCGGCGGCACCGTCAGAGATATTTTGCTAGGGCATTACCCACTTGGCTGGGTTGAGAACCCGGAGTTTCTTGCCATCACTTGTGTTGCCGGCGTTATCACAACTGGGTTAGCAAAGTGGGTGATTAAACTGAAAGGACTTTTCATTCGTTTAGATGCATTAGGCCTTATCGTTTTCAGCATCATCGGTACAAAGGTCGCATTGAATATGGGGCTACACCCGGGAATTTGTATGGTATCAGCACTCGTTACGGGGGTGTTCGGAGGCTTACTACGAGATCTCATTTGCCGCCAAACACCATTGGTATTGCATGAAGAACTCTATGCATCTATTGCACTCGTTGCTTCGGGCTTATATCTCATACTATTAGAGTTAGGCATCAACGACGTCACAAGCACTATTGTGACATTGGTCGTGGGTTACACACTAAGAATGGCCGCAGTCCGCTTTAAATGGCGTCTACCATCATTTCACTTAGAGAACGAAGGCTCAATCCACTAATCCTCAATGACATACTACTCAGGTGCAAACCACGTGCTGCACCTGAGTTTCTTTCACCACTTACAAAGCTAGCCCAGCATCAATATCCAGCACCGCATTACGCATTCCAAGCGATCCTTTTGAGAGAAGAAACTCGATTGAAGGCACGATATCAGACGCTTCAAGTATCCGACCAAGCGGCGTAGAGGTCATCGCTTGTTGTAGCTCCACTAACCCTTCCTCGGACATTCCTGCCTTCTTCTGAATCTCTGTAGCGGTCACCCCAGGCCTGACACTATTGATCCGAATGCCTCTATCGGCCAAATCAATATTCAGTGTCGCCACTATCCCTTCAAGCGCCGCTTTACTTGCCGTATAGATTGACGATTCGGCGAACGCTTTGTCAACCACAAGACTAGACACCATCACCACGCTGCTCGATAGATTCATCACGGGCAGCAGCGATTGCAATGTGAAAAATGGTGCTCTGAAATTGATATTAATCGTATATTCAAATTGCTCTAACGTCGTCAAACCAAATGAGTTAGGAAAATACACACCCGCGTTTAACACCACACCGTCTAACTGAATACCTTTTTCCTGAATCTGTTGGCCTAAGGTCACCGTATCTTCATGATTTTCACTGTCACATAGAATGGCAGTAACATCGCCATTTAAACGGGCCGATGCATTTTCTAATTTCTCAACATTTCTGCCCGTAATCACCACATGGTGCCCTTGTTCAACGAGCCGCTTTGCAGTTGCGAAGCCAATTCCTGCCGTGCCGCCTGTAATCAAATATGTATTGAGTCCCATTAACCCATCTCCTTGGTTGAATTTCATGCAAGAATAATGGAAAGTTAAGTAATCAATAAGATACCAATTGGATAATAGTTTGGTTCCTAATGAATACCAATAGTATAGATACTCACAAGATACTGCCCTATTTGGTTGTATTTAGGCTCGTTGCACAATTAGGCAGTTTTCAAGCTGCTGCCAATCAATTACAGCTTCCGAGGCCATCAGTCAGTAAAAAAATTGCTCAACTAGAAAGCATCATGGGTCAGAGGCTGATCCAGAGAACGACTCGTAAGTTAGCGCTCACCGAAAACGGCAACAGTCTTTTAAAGATCACAGAAGCACTCCCAAGCTTAATGAATAACGTCGATGAATTTATTTCTCAGCAATCGGTTGACCCAAGTGGCGTCGTTCGAATTAGCTGCTCCACTCTGATTGGTCATCTATATTTACTCCCACACATCAAAGACCTCATCAAGCGTTATCCCGACATTCAGTTGGACCTAAGCTTCGATGACAACAACGTAGATTTACTGGAAGACAAAACTGATATCGCTATTCGTATTGGTCACCTGCCCGACTCCCCAATGGTCGCGAGAACCATAGGTCACAAATCCTGGTGCTTTGCGGCAAGCCCAGAATATCTACTTTCAGCCCCTTCTCTTAGGCACCCTAGCGAGCTAATCCATCATCAATGCTTAGTGTTTAAAAACAAGACCCACCTACACGACTGTTGGCCGTTTAAATCTGAAAGCAACACGATTGAGTCAGTTCAAGTTCAAGGGGTACTAACGAGCGATGATGCTAGAGCATTGGTCGAGATGCTAAAAGACGGGTTAGGCATCGCAATGATTGACCCTGCTTTTATTGAGGAAGAAATCAGAACTGGTGAGTTAATTAAGATACTCCCAGACTATAACATTGAAGAAACAGTCCCCATTCAATTGGTGTGTTTGGGAAGAAGTGCTAGGACGAGAGCCAGTCAGGCTATATGGGAAGCGTTATCAGAATTACTTCCTCCACATTTCATGCAAAAAAATAGCGCCAGTTAGGCGCTATTTCTATAAAAAGATAACTTAAATCTTTGGCGTTTCTGTAGTCACACCAAAGTTTTGACCGCGATGACGTAGCAAATGATCAAGAAGTACAATTGCTAGCATGGCTTCAGCAATCGGAACTGCTCGAATGCCAACACATGGGTCATGGCGACCTTTAGTGATAAGTTGAGTCGGCTCACCGTCTTTCGTAATGGTATCGCCAGGGACAGTGATGCTAGACGTCGGTTTAAGCGCAATACTCGCAACAATGTCTTGCCCAGTTGAAATGCCACCTAAGATGCCACCAGCGTGGTTGCTCGTAAACCCTTCAGGGGTCAGAGGATCTCGGTGTTCACTGCCTTTTTGGTTAACAACGTCAAAGCCATCACCAATTTCCACACCCTTCACAGCATTAATACTCATTAGTGCATGAGCGATATCAGCATCTAGGCGATCAAAAATAGGCTCACCTAAACCAACTGGCACTTTCGTCGCCACAACTTGGATTTTAGCGCCAATCGAGTTACCTTCTTTTAGAAGATCACGGATCATCTGATCAAACTCTGGGACTTTGTCTGCATCTGGGCAAAAGAACGCGTTATTTTCAATTTCGTTCCAATCCACTTTATCAATGGAAACATCGCCCATTTGAGACAAGTAAGCTTGAATTTCAACGCCAAATTCTTGCTTTAGGTATTTCTTAGCAATTGCACCTGCTGCAACGCGCATTGCAGTTTCACGTGCAGATGATCGGCCACCACCACGGTAATCACGCACACCGTATTTTTGATGGTAAGTATAATCAGCGTGACCAGGGCGGAACTTATCTTTAATTTCTGAGTAATCTTTTGAGCGTTGATCGGTATTTTCAATTAACAGACCAATAGAAGTACCTGTTGTCTGGCCTTCGAATACACCAGATAGGATTTTCACTTCATCAGCTTCACGGCGTGCAGTGGTATAGCGAGAAGTACCCGGACGACGACGGTCCAAATCCTTTTGCAAATCTGCTTCAGTAATTTCTAGTCCTGGTGGGCACCCATCTACGATACATCCTAGTGCGATACCGTGACTTTCTCCGAATGTTGTCACTCGAAAATGTTGTCCGATACTGTTTCCTGCCATTGCTTCCTCAACCTCTTGCAGCCCTGTACATTGGGCTTTACACTTTAATTTTTCATTATTTCATAGTGTCTTTATTACGGTTTGATGTAAACCCCTAATACCGAGCTATTTTCCAATTTCGCGTGAAGCCAAAAGATTTACAGATATAAAAAACGCCAGCATTTCGCTGACGTTTATCTTTACCATTAACCAAACGAGGTCATGAGTTAGTCTTTATAGATGGAAAACTCATCTGCACAAGCAACTAACTGCTCACGAGTGATCATAAAGACACCATGGCCGCCATTTGAAAACTCAACCCAAGTGAATGGAATTTCAGGATATTGGTCCATCATATGAACCATAGAGTTGCCGACTTCGCAAATCAAAATACCATCATCAGTTAGGTAGTCTGGAGCATTCGCTAAAATACGACGAACTAACTTAAGGCCATCAGATCCTGCCGCCAGCCCTAACTCTGGTTCATGCGTGAATTCTTCTGGCAAGCTATTCATATCTTCTTCATCCACGTAAGGTGGGTTCGATACGATTAGATTGTATTTCTCTTTTGGTAGGTCGCGGAACAAGTCTGAACGAATCGGGAAAACTTGTTGCTCCATACCGTGGTCTTGCACGTTTTGCTCTGCTACTTGAAGTGCATCTGTAGAGATATCAATTGCATCCACTTCCGCTTCAGGGAAAGCGTGAGCACATGCGATAGCGATACAAGCACTACCGGTACATAAATCCATGATACGTACTGGTTCTTCAGTCAACCAAGGTTGGAACTGAGCTTCAATCAACTCACCAATAGGAGAACGTGGCACTAGTACACGCTCGTCCACGAAGAACTCTAATCCGCAGAACCATGCTTTATTGGTTAGATATGCAGTTGGAGTACGCTCATTAATACGCTTAATTACACGCTCCACAATACGTAGACGCTCACTGCTTGTTAAGCGTGAGTTTAAAACGTGCGAAGGAACATCAATTGGCAGATAAAGAGTAGGCAAAATAAGTTGTACCGCCTCATCCCACGCATTATCCGTTCCGTGACCATAAAATAGGCCAGCAGCGTTGAAGCGACTAACAGTCCAACGAATCACATCTTGAAGCGTGTGTAGTTCTGATACCGCTTCTTCTACAAAAATCTTATCCAAAATTGTCTCCGAAAAGCGCTACAATACTGCTAATTACGTTTCAAATTAGAATTCATAAACTGATGAGCAAAAAAGACACCGATTTCGATGACGATTTCGCCCTGTTCAACGAAGCAGTAAAGGGCGTTAAAAAGTTGCAACAGGATACCATAATCCAGCAACCAAAAAGAAATACCAAACAAAAAGAAATTACTCGCACCGCTAGGCAGGCCAGTGATAGTGAGTTTTACTTCTCAGACGAGTTCATCCCGCACCTCAGTGAAGATGGCCCAACACGCTATGCTCGTGATGATGTTTCGAAGTATGAAGTGAAGCGACTAAGACGCGGAGTGTATGTACCGGATGTGTATCTTGATATGCATGGAATGACTCAGCAAGAAGCGAAACGCGAACTCGGCGCAATGATTGCTCACTGTGTAAAAGAAAGTGTGTCGTGTGCGTGCGTTCAACACGGCATTGGTAAGCATATCCTCAAACAGAAAGTGCCTTTGTGGTTAGCTCAGCATCCTGATGTTCTGGCG
>Ga0213838_1001812_pt1 | contig 10475 bp, 8 predicted proteins | sample SWPATP13_FD_160577 | JGI IMG/M metagenome (GOLD analysis project Ga0213838, IMG submission 160577) | Coastal seawater microbial communities from Marineland, Florida, United States - SWPA TP1 #3 | ecosystem: Environmental > Aquatic > Marine > Coastal | place: USA: Florida | collected 2016-08-06
GGACTCGGTGCCGCCAGTGCCATGATGATGCTAGCAGGCATTCTAGCGATTTTAGTGCCTTACCTTTACTCAGAGCTAAGGGAGAAGAAGTCATGATGAATAACATTAACTTTGCTCGTTTATTTATCTACTCCACGTTGTTGTTCTTCTGCTTAGTGTATTTGATGCCGCTGTTTGTGATGGCGATTACTTCATTCAAAACGCTTCCGGATATCAAAGCGGGCAACTTGATGAGCTTGCCGAAAGAGTGGGTGTTCGATGCTTGGTATAAAGCGTGGGATAGCGCTTGTACAGGCGTGAAATGTGAAGGTGTGAAAGGTTACTTCTGGAACTCTTTCCAAATGGTGATTCCTGCCGTTGCGATCTCAACTTTGTTGGGGGCATTTAATGGCTATGTAGTGACTAAATGGCAGTTTAGAGGTTCAAACTTATTTTTCAGTCTGTTGCTGTTTGGCTGCTTTATTCCATTTCAAGTGGTGCTGCTACCGATGGCAACCATGTTAGGAAAAATGGGGTTAGCGAACACCACAATCGGTTTGATTATTGTTCACGTTATTTACGGCATGGCTTTTACTACGCTGTTTTTCCGGAACTTCTACATTTCGATTCCTGATGAACTGGTCAAAGCGGCAAAGCTTGACGGAGCGGGCTTCTTTACTATTTTCTTCAAAATTTTGTTACCAATTTCAACGCCAATCATCATGGTGACGGTGATCTGGCAGTTTACTGCGATTTGGAATGATTTCTTGTTTGGTGTTGTGTACTCAGGGTCGGAAACCCAGCCCATAACTGTGGCGCTGAATAACTTGGTGAACACCAGCACAGGTGTGAAAGAGTACAACGTGGACATGGCGGCCGCGATCATCGCCGCATTACCAACGTTACTTGTTTATGTATTCGCAGGAAAATATTTTGTTCGTGGCCTAACGGCAGGATCAGTAAAAGGATAATTATCATGGCAACACTAGATTTAAAACAGATCCGTAAAACCTACCGTAACGCGGACAACGAAACGCTTAAGGGTATCGATATCAGTATTGATTCGGGGGAATTTTTAATACTGGTCGGCCCTTCGGGGTGTGGAAAATCCACATTAATGAACACCATCGCGGGGTTAGAAAACATCAGCTCTGGCGAGATTGTTATTGATGGCGTTGACGTTGCTCAGGTTGAGCCGAAAGATCGCGACATTGCAATGGTGTTTCAATCGTATGCGCTGTATCCGAACATGACGGTACGCGGCAACATCGCCTTTGGTTTGAAGATTCGTAAAATGCCTCAGGAGCAAATTGATGCGGAGGTAAATCGAGTAGCAGAAATGCTTCAGATTGATCACCTGCTGGATCGTAAACCTTCTCAGTTATCAGGAGGCCAGCGTCAGCGTGTGGCAATGGGGCGTGCGCTCGCTCGCCGACCAAAACTGTATTTGTTTGATGAACCGCTTTCGAACCTGGATGCCAAACTTCGTGTGGAAATGCGCCATCAAATCAAACGCTTGCATCAACAGTTAAATACGACCATCGTTTACGTTACTCATGACCAAATAGAAGCAATGACATTGGCCGATAGAATTGCGGTAATGAAAGATGGTGAGTTGCAACAACTGGGAACACCGCAAGAGATCTACACCAAGCCAAATAACATGTTTGTTGCGGGTTTTATGGGGTCACCATCGATGAACTTCATTAAAACAATGGTGGATCTAGATGATGAGCAAAACCCGATCATTAAAGTTACGGGAACAGCCGATCAAGAGCATCACATTCGCTTACCGAAAAGCATGAGAGAGCAAGACGGAAAGGAAGTCGTGATTGGACTTCGACCTGAACATATTAGTGAGCAGCAAAGTGAAGATACGTCGGCTTCAACGCTACTGGATCTTAAGTTAGAGGTTCTGGAACCGACAGGCCCTGACACTATCGCCATGGTTAAAGTGAATGAGCAAGAGGTGGCGTGTCGCTTATCTCCTGAATTCGAAGCTTCCGTTGGACAGATGGCACCGTTGCATTTTGATTTATCTAAGGCTGTTTTCTTTGATGCTAAAACAGAAGCAAGAATCGACTTTTAAAACGTAAGAGCGATTCGCGAATACATGAGTCAATGTAAAACCCATGCTGTTTAGCGTGGGTTTTCTTTTTCCAAAGGTACTATTGTCAATTTAATGTCAATTATATCAATAGCGGCATTGAAAGCACTTGAAGTAACTATACTTAATTCAAAGCCGAGGTATTCAGTGTCTACCCCTAAAGAGCTGATAATCGGTTGGTAATATCAAAAAACTGAGTAGGGGAATGACGTATAACCTCCTTCCATGCGCCATTCTCCTCCTGTTTTCTAAGAATATCTAAATATAAGTATTTTCTATGAATGAGTGAGATTGTACTCATTCATTCAATCTTGATGTGTCATTTTCCACCCATTTTAAATCTTCTTAAAATCAATGCGTTATGCTTTTTGTGTTAAGTGTTTGTTATTTATTGGTTATTTTTTAATGTGTAAGTTGGCTTGTTAGTTGCTCTATAGAAAACATGCAGTTCCCATTGATGGGCTGCTTTGTTTACTAAGGAGAATAATAATGTTTAAGCCTCTTACCTTGCTGTCTGTATCCGCTCTTGCTTTAACCAGCTTTAATGCTGCCGCTAACTGTGATCCAGGCGAGATCGTGATTAAATTCAGTCACGTAACGAATACTGATAAGCACCCGAAAGGCATCGCGGCTTCGCTACTTGAAGAGCGAGTAAACACTGAGATGAATGGCAAAGCTTGTATGCAAGTTTTCCCAAATTCGACTCTGTACGATGATAATAAAGTTCTGGAAGCCCTTCTAAATGGTGATGTTCAAATGGCGGCGCCTTCGCTGTCTAAGTTTGAGAAGTTCACTAAGAAATACCGCATTTTTGACCTTCCATTTTTATTTGAAGACGTAGAAGCCGTTGACCGTTTCCAAAACTCTGAGTCTGGCGAACAGCTGAAGAATGCAATGAAACGTCGTGGCTTGAAAGGTTTGGCTTTCTGGCATAACGGCATGAAGCAAATGTCTGCGAACAAGCCACTTCTCAACCCAGAAGATGCGAAAGATCTGAAGTTCCGTGTACAAGCTTCTGACGTATTAGTTGCGCAGTTTGAGCAACTTGGTGCGAACCCTCAGAAAATGTCATTTAAAGAAGTGTATGGCGGCCTTCAAACTAAAGTTATCGACGGCCAAGAAAACACATGGTCAAACATCTACGGTAAGAAATTCTTTGAAGTTCAAGATGGTGTGACAGAAACCAACCACGGCATCCTAGATTACCTAGTGGTTACTTCGAATGATTTCTGGAAGAAACTACCTGACGATGTTCGTACTCAGCTAGATACGATTGTGAAAGAAGTTTCTGCAACGCGTAATGCTGAATCTTCGAAAGTGAACTTAGCGAATAAAAACAACATCATCGAAGCTGGTGGTGAAGTTCGTACGTTGACTACGGCTCAGCGCCAAGCTTGGGTTACTGCACTTCAACCAGTTTGGAAGAAGTTTGAAAAAGATATCGGTTCAGACCTGATTGAAGCGGCTTTAGCTTCAAACAAATAGTACCGCTAAAGGAGTGGTGCCTCCTCACCACCACTCCTTATTCCAACCGTCACTCCCAAAAAAATAATGATAAGCGGAGCTTTTATGGAAACCCCTCAGATGGAAGAACAGTCTTTATTTTCCAAAGTCGGAAAGTTTACCGATGCGATTGAAGAGTCCTTAATTGCATTTTTCCTTGGCGCAATGACGCTACTTACTTTTGCCAATGTGATATTTCGTTACGCGTTTAACGACAATATCTTGTGGGCGCTAGAGCTTACTGTCTTCATGTTCGCATGGATGGTTCTGGTCGGCGCTTCCTACGGTGTGAAAAAACACTTTCACATCGGCGTGGATGTCATCATTAATTTAGCTCCAGAACAGCTTAGAAAAGTCTATGCGATTATCGCAGTGACAAGCTGTCTCGCGTTCTCTGTTTTGCTGCTTATTGGTTCTTGGAACTATTGGTATCCATTCGCGACTGAACGTGCTTGGTATGAAACGGATGATATTCCAATGCCAGAGATGCTTCAGTTTTTGTCTGACTGGCTAAACGAAGGCGAAAGGTATGAAAAACTGCCAAGGTTTATTCCTTACATGGCGTTGCCAATCGGAATGGCATTGCTAACGTTCCGGTTTATCCAAGTTGCCTACCAAATTTTTACGGGGAAACTGGACCGCATGATCGCTGGGCATGAAGCCGAAGAAGAATTGGATGCGTTGAAAGCCGATGTGCTAGCAGGTTCTGATGAAGATGCGACAGCGGTATTGAATCCGACAACGCCAAATAAGGCGAACGAGTCGGGTACAAAATCTAACGGTAAGGAAGACTAATCATGGCAATGTTATTTCTATTTTTGATGGTAATTGCTTTCATGTTGGTCGGCGTACCAATTGCAATTTCCCTAGGTTTATCGAGCATCCTATTTTTGTTGATGCATTCAGATGCGTCATTAGCTTCAGTTGCACAAACGCTATTTAATGCATTTGCAGGCCATTACACCCTGTTAGCGATTCCATTCTTTATCTTGGCTTCCAGTTTTATGTCTACCGGTGGGGTGGCGAAACGTATTATTCGTTTTGCTATCGCGATGGTCGGTTGGTTCCGTGGCGGTTTAGCGATGGCGTCGGTTGTCGCCTGTATGATGTTTGCCGCGCTATCAGGCTCCTCTCCGGCGACGGTAGTGGCGATCGGTAGCATCGTTATCGCGGGTATGATTAAGAATGGCTACTCAAAAGAGTTCGCGGCGGGTGTCATCTGTAATGCGGGTACTTTGGGCATCTTGATCCCACCATCGATCGTTATGGTGGTTTACGCGGCAGCAACGGATGTGTCGGTAGGTCGTATGTTCCTAGGTGGCGTTATTCCAGGCTTGCTTGCTGGCGTGATGCTGATGATTGCTATCTACATTGCAGCACGCATTAAGAAGATTCCGGCACAACCATTTGTGGGCTGGGGTGAGATGTTCGCAGCCGCAAAAGATGCGAGCTGGGGCTTACTGCTGATAGTCATTATTCTGGGGGGTATCTACGGCGGTATCTTTACCCCGACAGAAGCGGCGGCAGTTGCAGCTGTATATGCTTTCTTTATCGCGAACTTTATCTACAAAGATATGGGGCCATTCGCGGACAAAGAAAACAAGAAGCCCGTGTTGGTAAAAATGGTTCAAACCTTTGTCCATAAAGATACCAAAGACACGCTTTATGATGCGGGTAAGTTGACAATCATGCTGTTGTTCATCATTGCGAACGCATTGATCCTTAAGCATGTTCTGACCGAAGAACGTATACCTCAAATGATCACAGAGTCTATGCTTTCGGCTGGTTTAGGGCCAATCACTTTCTTGATTGTCGTGAACGTTTTGCTTTTGATTGGTGGGCAGTTCATGGAGCCATCAGGTTTGCTGATCATCGTTGCTCCTTTGGTGTTCCCAATAGCAATTGCACTCGGTATCGATCCAATTCACCTTGGTATCATGATGGTGGTGAACATGGAGATAGGGATGATAACGCCGCCAGTTGGACTCAACTTGTTTGTGACCGCAGGGGTCGCGAAGATGTCTATGATGAACGTGGTCAAAGCCGCACTACCTTGGGTAGGTGTGATGTTCCTGTTCTTGATTATCGTAACGTACGTGCCTTGGGTATCGACATGGTTACCAACTACTTTGATGGGGCCGGAAATTATTACTAAGTAATTAGGCTGCATTCAACTTAAAAAAGCCCCAGCACAAGTTTTGCTGGGGCAAAAAACGCAGTGAACGTGTTAACTTAAAACCCGTATTTTGCTTTGATTGGGTTACAGACCAAGGCATACCTTTCCTGTGCGGCCGTCGCACCTTTAAATTCAATCATTGCTTCCGAATAGCCCATAGCCACTCCAAACTCTTCCATGATTTTTGGGTCTTCCATTATAGAAACTGTACTGTCAGCCGTGAGTTCCACCATATATGAACCAAAGTCAGACTGGGCGTCTATTCCTGCTGCCCACCCTAAGCAGTGAGCTACGTCTTGACTGGGGAATTCATCGAAGCCTTCGGACGCATGGGTATGTACAGACGTGATTGTTGCGATAGACATTAGAAAGAAGGGGAGTGTTTTTTTCATTGCGTACTCATTAGGGTAAAAGATAGGTTACGCCTAAAGTACGGTGTGCTGCGTGAATTAAATGTGAAGAAAAGGCATAGCGGGGACACTACGCCTTAGTGGTGATACCGGTATCTCATTACGGTTTCTAATCGGCTTTGTAGTCACATTTATCTAAGCCGTAGCGTTGCATTTTGTCATACAGTGTTTTTCGCGCAACTTGCAGTTTTTTCATTGTGTCTTTGATGCTGCCATGACAATCAATAAGGGCTTGCTCTACGGTGCTTTTTTCAAACTCTGAGACCTGCTCCGCGAGCGAGAGCCCTTCTTGCATTGGCTGGGCTTCAGATAATTGTGAGAGTTTTCCCAGTAACACGTATCGTTCGGCGGTATTTCGCAATTCTCGCACGTTTCCAGGCCAATCGTGACTCAGTAATGTGTGAAGTTCATTCGCCGGGAGTGATGTTGCAGCTTTACCATAGCGTGCTGCCGCCACTAATAGAAAGTGATGGAAAAGGGCAGGGATATCTTCTTTTCGACTTCTTAGCGGAGGCAAATCTAGGGTCACGACGTTAAGGCGATAATAGAGGTCTTGCCTAAAAGTACCCTCTAGAGCCGCCTGTTTTAAGTCGACTTTAGTCGCCGCTATCACTCGTATATCAAGCGGTAAAAGCTGGTTAGAACCCACTCGTTCAATCACTCGCTCTTGCAGTACTCGCAGCAGTTTAATCTGAGCTTGCATTGGCATCGACTCGATTTCATCTAGGAATAAAGTACCGCCTTGTGCGTATTCAAATTTGCCGATTCGAGAAGTATCAGCGCCAGTGAAAGCCCCTTTTTCGTGGCCGTAAAGTTCACTTTCTATGAGGTTTTCAGGTACCGCTCCGCAGTTAACGGCCACAAAGTTTTGTTCGCGGCGGGGGCTTTGCTCGTGGAGGGAGCGTGCTATTAATTCCTTACCTGTACCTGTTTCGCCAAACAGTAAAATATCAGCAGAGGTATCGGCAATATGCGAAATTGTGTCTCGCAGATCTTGAATGCATTGGGTTTCACCTATAATGCGTGGCCCTAATGTTTGGGTGGCTTTTAAAGTGCGTTTCAGTTGCTCATTCTCGAGCGTGAGTTGGCGTTTTTCTATTGCTCGCTTGGTGGTTTCAATAAGTCTTTCTGGCGCAAACGGCTTTTCAATAAAATCGTAGGCGCCGTCATGCATCGCACTCACTGCCATTGAAATGTCGCCATGTCCGGTAATCATGATAACCGGAATATCCGCATGTTTATGTTTAACGGTGCTCAGTAGGTTTTGGCCAGACAGCCCAGGTAAGCAAATATCTGTAATGATGACGCTAGGTAAAGCATCCGTTTGCATGGCTAATAAAGCGTCTTCGGCACTTGAGAAAAAACGGGCTTCTATTTCAGCAAGTTCGAAACTTTGCTCGATGGCTAAACTTAGGTCCGTTTCATCATCAATGAAGAAAACTTGACTCATACCGGTTCCTTTTTATCGTTATTGGTTGGTTCTGGCTGGTTTTTTAGTATCGGTAACGCCACAGTAAAACGCGCGCCACCTAATGGGCTACTTTGTGTGGTCAAACTGCCATTCATACTGCTCATTATTTGCGATGAAATCGATAGCCCTAACCCTAGGCCATCCTTTTTAGTGGTAAAAAAAGGTTCAAACAAGTTATCTACTTCTTTATTGGAGAGTCCTTCTCCGTTGTCGTCAATGTGTATGAGTACACGTCCTGACGCTGACTCGACAGATAAATTCAAGGTTTTAATATCGAGGGCTTCAACGGCTTGAATCGCATTGGTCAAAAGGTTGATCAACACTTGCTCTAACTGAATGGGGTTAACCAACACTGCGATATCGTTGAGATTGGATAAGTCGCAATGATAGTTCACCCGATGAGTTTTAATTTGCGGGGCAATTAGCTCATTAACTGAGTGTAAAACAGGCAGCAATGCCACTTCGACTAAGTCGGAGCTGGCCGATTTCTTTGCAAAAGATTTGAGCTGCAAGCTGATCTTAGCCATGCGCTCAGTCAGCGAGGAAATACGAGTGAAATTGTCTTCCACACGTTCATATTTTCCTTTCGCCAGAAACAATTTGCCATTTTCAGCAAAGCTTCGAATGGCTGCGAGCGGATTGTTTAATTCATGACTGATGCTCGCTGACATTTGACCGAGCACAGCCAGTTTGGCTGCTTGAATGAGATCGTCTTGTGTTTTTCTTAAAGTATCTTCGGTCTTGGCTCGCTGCTCGATTTCGACATGCAGTTCCGAGGTACGCTCCATCACCAAAAATTCGAGTTTTTGCTTGGCTTCTGATTGAAGTTGCTCAATGTGGCGATGTCTTTGTTTGCGATGATGGACTAATTGACTGAGCAAAAAGATGACTGCGAAAACCAGAGTGAGAATGACGATATAGGCGATAAGATCCCACCAAACCAAATGTTTCGGGGAAAGAATTCGTATTGTGAGTGGCAGCGTGCTTAGTGAACGTGACGACATCACAAAACCATCGCTGCCGAGGGAGCTTTGCTGAGACATGATCGTAGGGGAAACGTCGACATCACCCCTGAGTCGTAAACTCGCGATTTCAGTATCTAAATATTGGCGGTTTTCACGAATCGCTAGTCGTCTTTCTTCACTCAAAGGTTGGAGACTTTTGAATAACCAGTTTGGGTTGCTCGACATGAATATGACCTGGTCTGGGTCACTTGCGACAAAATAACTTTGTTTACCATGCCAGTTCTCTTCTATCGAAGACAAATCCATTTTCACTACCACGACGCCGATGATTTCTGCAGCGTAGGTAATAGGATAAGAGTAGTAATAGCCTCGTAACCCTGAAGTAGAGCCCAAGGCGAAATATTGGCTTACCCCTCCAACAATGGCTTCTTGGAAGTAAGGACGAAATGCGAAATTACGACCAACAAAAGAGCGTTCTTTATTCCAGTTACTAGAGGCTATTGTCGTACCGTAGCGATCAATAAGGTAAGTATCAGCGGCCTGAACCACGGAATTAACATGTGCGAGGTAACGGTTAGTTAGCTCTATTTGTGCACTGTTGTTGGCATTACGCAGTGCGTCGACCAGCTCTCTATCTTGGGAAAGCAATTCTGGTATGTGCGCAAACTTGTCGAGTTTGTTGACGATATGCTGAGAAAAACGGTCAAGCTGAGATGATTGCTGAGCAGTGAGTGAGTTAAAGCTGAAATGCCATATCCATTTCCCACCCAGAATCGCCAACAGCGAATACATCAGAAGAAGTAACAATGACAGGCGTTTAATTGGTGACATCCTTATACCACTCTAAACTAAGAAAAACTGAAGCAAATGTGAGGCGCAATTACTTAAGATAAAGGCCTAAATTTGCTATCGATAGGTTAAGGCTTTGTCGGGGCAATTGTTGAAAAAGTTATCGACTATGAGGACTAAAACAAGAGCAAGATCTCTTTTTAAGGTTTTTCGGAAAAAAAGCCCTCGATTCCCTTGAAAAAGTCGCTATTGTCCCCATTTCTGATGTGCTAAGCGATGATTTGATTGTTTTTGTATCACTTAGAGAAAGAATTTAGAGCATTCATCATCAAGCAGAGGTGAACGGCTCGACAGAGATTAAACAGATCGCTAGAATGTCGCGTCTAAAATTTCTGTCCTGAGGCTAATCGGAGATACCTTTCTTGTTTTCGAATCACATTGTGTTTCTTAAAACAGGATGAAAAAGATATCGCTGATTAGTCTGGTGTTGAAGTGAGTTTCGGCATCAATGCTCAATTTTAAATTAAGTGTTCGGATAGAGCACTACACAAGGATGCAGCCAACAACGTCAGGTAATGCTATAAGCAAATTCTACGTTACGGCTCATATGCTCAGATTACTGAGCCAGTTTTGAGGTTTATATAATGCAAGTTACTGTTGAAAAGCTAGAAGGCCTAGAGCGTCGTCTTACTATTACTGTTCCAGCTGCAAACATCGAAGATGCAGTTACAGCTGAACTACGCAACATCGCGAAAAACCGTCGTTTTGATGGCTTCCGTAAAGGCAAAGTGCCAATGAAGATGGTTGCTAAGATGTACGGCAAAGCAGTACGTCAAGACGTAATGGGCGAAGTAATGCAACGTCACTTCATCGAAGCGATCGTTAAAGAAAAAACTAACCCAGCTGGCGCACCAACTTTCGCTCCTGTTGAAAACAACGAAGGCGAAGATCTAGTATTCAACGCAACTTTTGAAGTTTACCCAGAAGTTGAGCTGAAAGGTCTAGAAAACATCACTGTTGAAAAGCCAGCAGTTGAAGTTAAAGAAGAAGACGTTGCTGAAATGATCGAAACTCT
>Ga0213838_1001813_pt1 | contig 10464 bp, 4 predicted proteins | sample SWPATP13_FD_160577 | JGI IMG/M metagenome (GOLD analysis project Ga0213838, IMG submission 160577) | Coastal seawater microbial communities from Marineland, Florida, United States - SWPA TP1 #3 | ecosystem: Environmental > Aquatic > Marine > Coastal | place: USA: Florida | collected 2016-08-06
AGGTTTGCGCCAAAGCTTTTTCTTTAAACACGGGTGTTCCTATCGTATGAAATGGGGACCAGACGATAGGGTGAAGCTCTGCCATAACATGGAACTGATCCATGTTAAACGGGCGCGCCTTCGGTTATACGGCGGGCCCGAAAATGGCCTGCCAGAGCCGGGTCACGGCAGCCGCGTGCGCAGCCACCTGCGCCGCCTCGATCCGGGCTTCGCCCCCTTGCAGGCGCAGCTGGTGCTGGAGTTTGCGCATCGCCCGGTAGGCGTCGGCCGCGCCGGCGGCGAACGCCGGATCGATCAGGCCCAGCTCGGCGCTGCGGTGCAGGAGCGCGATGTTGCCGGCGTTCGCCGTGAGTTGCGGATGCTGGGCCGCGTGGCGCAGGACCAGGTACTGGACGATGAATTCGATGTCGATCATGCCGCCCGCGTCCTGCTTCAGGTCGAACAGCGCGCCGCGGTTCGGATAGGCGTCGTGCATGCGCTGGCGCATCTTGACCACTTCGGCGCGCAATGCGTCGGCCTGGGCGCTGCGGTCGCGCCGCAGCACGGCTTCGCGGATTTCCTCGAAGCGCGCGCCGATGGCGGCGTCGCCGGCGCAGAACCGGGCGCGCGTGAGCGCCTGGTGTTCCCAGACCCAGGCCGCGTTGTGCTGGTAGCGCTCGAAGGCCGGCAGCGAGCTGACCAGCATGCCGCTGGCGCCGTCCGGCCGCAGCGCCGTGTCGATGTCGAACAGGATCCCGGCCGGGGTGTGCGCCGTCATCCAGGTGATGAAGCGCTGGCCCAGTTTCGCGTAGTTCGAGGGCGCCATGTCGTCCTCGTCGTCGTACAGGAAGATGACGTCGAGGTCGGACACATAGCCGAGCTCCTTGCCGCCCAGCTTGCCGTAGGCGATGACGGCGAAGCGCGGCACCTCGACGTGGCGCGTGGTCACCGTTTTCCAGGCCCAGCGCACCGTGGCGGCGACGATCACGTCGGCCAGCGCCGACAGGTGGTCGGCCAGGCGCTCGACCGACAGCTCGCCGGCCAGGTCCAGCGACAGCAGCCGGAACAGCTGGGCGTGGTGGTTTTCGCGCAGGATGTCGAGCTGGCGCTCGGTGTCGCCCACGGCTTCGGCGAGCTGGGCGTCGAGGCTGGCCGCGAGCACATCCGGCGCGTCGATCCCGCTGCCGCGGTCGTCCAGCAGTTCGTCGAGCAGGATCGGGTGCAGGGTAAGAAAAGTAGCGGCCCAGCCGCTGGCATGCATCATGCGGATCACGCGCTCGAGCGTGTGCGGGTATTCCGACAGCAGCGACAGGTAGGCCGAGCGGCGCGCGATCGCCTCCAGGAAGTCGAGCAGGCGCCCGAGGGTCGCGCCATGGCTGCCGACGCCGGCCTCGACCACCACCTTGGCCACCTGCGGCAAGGCCTGGTTGACCAGGGCCAGCAGGCGCACGCGGCTGGCGTCGGGCAGGCCTTGCAGACGCGGCGCGGCCCAGGTGGCGGCCAGGCGCCGGGCGGCGCCGGCCGGATCGTCGTAGCCGAGGGCGCCGAGGTGGGCCTCGATGGCGGCGATCGCTTCCGGGTCGGCCGCGATCGCCTCGAGTTCGGCGCGCTCCTCGCCGCCAGGTGCGCTCTTGTCGGCGAACATGTCGTCGAACTGCGCGGCCACGAAGGCGCGCTGTTCCTCGAGGCGGGCGAGGAGGGTGGCGACGTCGGGCAGGCCCATCATGCGGGCGATGACGAGGCGGTCGGCCTCGATCGCCGGCAGGGTGTGGGTTTGCGCGTCTTCCAGGTATTGCAGGCGGTGTTCGAGGTTGCGCAGGAAGGTATAGGCCTCCAGCAGCCGCTCGACGGTATCAATCGTCATCAGCTCGCGCTCGGCCACCAGGCGCAGCGTCAGGCGGGTCGAGCGCTCGCGCAGGGCCGGGTCGCGCCCGCCGCGGATCAGCTGGAACACCTGGGCCAGGAATTCGATCTCGCGGATCCCGCCGCGCCCCAGCTTGACGTTGTTGCTGCGGTCGGGATGCAGGCGTTCCTGGCGTTTGACTTCGGCGCGGATCTGGGCGTGCATGTTGCGGATCGCGTCGATCACGCCGAAATCCAGGTAGCGCCGGAACACGAAGGGCCGCACGATCGCGTCCAGCGCCGCGATGTCTTCTTCATGCCCGGTGACGGCGCGCGCCTTGACCCAGGCATAGCGTTCCCATTCGCGCCCCTGCACGATCAGGTATTCCTCGACCATGTTCAGGCTGGCTGCGAGCGGCCCCGAATTGCCGTTCGGGCGCAGCGCCATGTCGACGCGGAAGGTAAACCCGTCCTCGATCACTTCGGAGAGCGCGCCGATCAGGCGCCGCCCCAGGCGCACGAAGAATTCGTGGTTCGACAGTTCGCGCTGGCCCGGCCCGGCTGCGGTCTCGCCGTCTTCCGGATAGACGAAGATCAGGTCGATGTCGGACGAGACGTTGAGCTCGCCGCCGCCCTGCTTGCCCATCGCCAACACCATCATTTCCTGCGGACGGCCGGATTCGGCGCCCATCGGCATGCCGTGGGCCGTGACCAGCTCGGTCATCAGGTCGGCCAGGTGGGTGCGGATGGCGAAATCGGCCAGGCCCGTCATGGCGCTGACGACCTCGTTCAAGTCGGAGCGTCCTTCCAGTTCGCGCCGGATCAGGGTCGCGAGCAACAAATTGCGCAGGCGCCGCATCGCGCGCGCCAGGGGAATGCCGGCGCTGAGCTCCTGCGCCAATAACGCGCCGAAATCCGGGCAGGCCAGCGATAATTGGGCCAGTTGTGCGACGCGCTCTTCGCGCCCGGGGGCGGCGGCGATCCAGCGCTGGTAGAAGCGCGAGGCATTTGCTGGCGTATTTGCTGAAGTGCTGGCGGCAGTCATGGCGGAAGCGGCAGGGGTCATCGGTGGGGTCCGGTACGGGTGAAATAGCGTTCTTGCAAGCAGCATGCGGTAGAATTGCCCGCCGTGCTGCCCCGGTCAGCACGATGGTAAGGTAGACGCCGCAATCCTAGCAAGCGCTCTTCATTTTCAAGAATCATATTTACGGCGAGCCTTTTATTAGCACCTTGATGCACGACCCGGAACCGCAGGCGCCCGCGGCGCCCGTGCCGCTGGCCGAACGCTGGGGGCGGTTGCGTGCCGCCTACCGGTATTGCAACCTGGCGTCGCATCATCTGCTCGGCTTCGTCGTCAAGCTGGCGCTGCTCGCCTATTTCGGGCTGGCCCTGCTGTTCCTGGCGCTGCGTTACCTCATCCTGCCGAATATCGACCTGTACAAGGGCGACATCGAGCGCGGCGCGAGCCGCGTGCTCGGCAACCAGGTCGCGATCGCGCGCATCTATGCCACCTGGAGCGGCCTGAATCCTTCGCTGTTCCTGGGCGACGTCACGCTCAAGGATGCGGCCGGCCGCCAGGTGATGGCGCTGCCCTCGGTGTCGGCCACCTTTTCCTGGTGGAGCCTGGTCGCCGCCGAGCCGCGCTTCCAGACGCTCGAACTGATCCGGCCCCAGCTGGACGTACGGCGCGGGCTCGACGGCGTGATCCAGGTGGCAGGGATGCGCATCGACCCCCGGCAGGACAAGGGCGGCGCGGGCGGCGACTGGGTCTTCCGCCAGCGCGAAATCCTGATCCGCGAAGGCCGGGTCGACTGGACCGACGCCCTGCGCGGGGCGCCGCTGCTGACCCTGAAGGATGTCGGCGTCGTGCTGCAGAATCACTGGACCACCCACAAGTTCGCCCTGCGCGCGACCCCGCCGAGCGCGCTGGCCAGTCCGTTCGAGGTGCGCGCACGCTTTACCCACTCGCGCTTCGGTGACCGGGTGTCCGACGTCGCGCGCTGGAAGGGCGAGCTGTACGCCGATTTGCGCGAAGCCGACCTGGCCGCCTGGAAGCGTTATCTCGACTATCCGCTGGCGCTCTCCCAGGGCCGTGGTTCGCTGCGCGCCTGGGTCACGCTCGACGAGGCGCGCCTGGCCGGGTTCACCGCCGACCTGGCCCTGTCCGGCGTGGTCGCGCGCGTGAAACCCGAGCTGCCGGAACTGCGGCTGGCACGCGTCTCGGGACGGCTGTCGGCGCAGGAAACCCTGGTGCCGGGCCAGGCCGGCGGCAAGCCGAGCTTCGGCGCCAACGGCCACACCATCGGCCTCGACAATTTTACGGTGGCCACCGCCGACGGCCGGGTGCTGCCGCCCGCCACGCTGACCGAAACCTTCGTACCGAAGCGCGGCGCCAAGCCGCAGCAGGTATCGATCGAGGCGCGCCAGGTCGACCTGGCGGCGCTGGCCGAGCTGGCCGCGCAGCTGCCCCTGTCGACCCTGCAGCGGCGCGCGCTGGCCGACTTCGCGCCGCGCGGGCGCCTGCTCGATTTCTCGGCCTCCTGGAATGGCCAGTATCCGCAACTGGCCGGCTACCGCGTCAAGGGGCAGGTGGCCGGACTCAGCCTGCAGCCGCAGGCGGCGCGTCCGGCGCAGGCGGGCCTGCCCGGCATGCCGGCCTTGCCGGGCTTCGAGAACCTGTCGGGCAGTATCGACGCCAACGACAAGGGCGGCAGCATCAGCGTCGATTCACAGGCCCTGGCGCTGCGCATGCCGGCCTGGTTCGCCGAGCCCAGCATGCCCCTCGACAAACTGGCGCTGGGAGCGCGCTGGTCCTACCAGCCGAACGAGCAATTGCTGGTCGAAGTCGACAAGCTCGAGTTCGCACAGGGCGCCTTGCGCGGCAACTTGTCCGGGCGCCACCAGTTGCCGCTGGGCGCCGGCCATGGCCCGGGCGTGGCCGACGTCGAAGGCAGCCTGGACGGTTTCCAGATCGCCCAGGTCGGGCGCTTCCTGCCGCTGGCCACGCCCGAGGGCTTGCGTCACTGGCTCAGTACGGCGTTGCAGGGCGGCACGCTGAACGACGTGCGCCTGCGCCTGCGCGGCAACCTGGCCGAATTCCCGTTCCGCGCCGACAACGCGTCCGAGCGCGCGCGCGGCGAGTTCCGCGTCGCCGGACGCCTGGCGGGCGCCGTGCTCGAATACGCGCCGGGGCACCGCACGCCTGATAACAAACCGACATGGCCGCTGGCGGAAGCCATCAACGGCAGCATCGTCTTCGACCGCGCGCGCATGGAAATCCATGGCGAGACCCTGCGCAGCCAGGGCTTGACCCTGTCGAACGTGAAGGCGGTCATCCCGAACCTCGGGTCGCACGAGATGCTGCTCGACATCGACGGCACGGCCGACGGGCCGCTGCAGGATTTCCTGCGCTATGTCGCGGCCAGTCCCGTGCTGGGCTGGATCGGCCACTTCACCGATACCACGCAAGGCACGGGCAAGGCCCACCTCGGCCTGAAACTGCAGATGCCGCTGGCCAGCCTGCACGACACCAAAGTGCAAGGCGCCTTGCAATTGCAGGACAACGACGTGCAGCTGCTGCCCGACCTGCCGCCGCTGCAGGCCGCGCGCGGCAAGGTCGAGTTCACCGAGCATGGCATGAACCTGAACGGCGTCGCCGCCAATTTCCTGGGCGGGCCGCTGGCGCTGTCGGGCGGCACCCAGCCGGGCGGCGCGATCGCGATCCGCCTGGCCGGCACCCTGTCGGCCGACGGCATGCGCAACAACGCGCCGGCGCCGGCGGTGGCGCGCCTGGCCAGGCGCCTGTCGGGCAGCACGCCCTACGGCGGCACGATCACCGTGCGCGACCACCAGCTGGGCGTCACGCTCGATTCGACGCTGGCCGGCCTCGGGCTGGACTTCCCGGCGCCGCTGCGCAAAGCGGAGCTGGACGCGCTGCCGCTGCACTTCGTCCTGAACGGCGCGCCGGCCGCGCCGGATGGCACGGGGCGCGACGAACTGAAGCTGTCGATCGGGAACGCGGTCGCCGCCCGCTATGTGCGCAGCAAGGCCCCGCGCGGCGCCTGGGTGGTGGAACGCGGCGGCATCGGCGTCAATTTGCCGGCCCCCGAGCCGGACGAGGGCATGATGATCAACGTCGACATGAAGTCGCTCAACGTCGACGCCTGGCTGGCGACGGCGCGCGCGATTGCCGGCGAGGGCGAGGCCGGCAATGCCGCCGGCGCCGGGCCGAATTTTTCCCAGTACGTGGTGCCGACGACGATCGCGGCGCGCGCTTCGGAACTGTTCGTCGGCGAGCGCCGCATGGCCGATGTCGTGGTCGGCGCCTCGCACCGCGGCAGCGCCTGGCAGGCCAACATCCATTCGCGCCAGGCTACCGGCTACCTCACCTGGAGCGAAGGCCAGGGGCAGGGCGTGGGCAAGGTGACGGCGCGCCTGGCCTCGCTGGTGATCCCGGAATCGCAGGCCGCCGAAGTCAAGGAGCTGCTCGAGTCGAACCGCGGCGCCAGCGCCAGCATCCCGGCGCTCGACATCGTGGCCGAGCGCTTCGAGCTCTTCAACAAACAGTTCGGACGCCTCGACCTGCAAGCGAGCAATGTGCAGGCGCTGGCCGGCAAGGAGTGGCGCATCGACCGCCTGTCCCTGACCAACCCGGACGGCCGTTTGACAGCGACCGGACGCTGGCTGGCGAAGGACGGCAAGAGCAATACCGGCATGAATTTCACGCTCGACATCATCGACGCCGGACGCCTGCTCGACCGCCTCGGTTTCCCGGAGACGCTGCGGCGCGGCAAGGGTAAGCTGTCCGGCGACCTGTCCTGGAACGGCGTGCCGTATGCGCTCGACATACCGACCCTCTCGGGCCAGATCGAAATGAATGTCGGCGGCGGCCAGTTCCTGAAACAGGACCCGGGCGCGGCCAAGCTGCTCGGCGTGCTCAGCCTGCAGGCGCTGCCGCGCCTCCTGAAACTCGATTTCCACGACGTGTTCTCGGAAGGCCTGGCCTTCGACGGCATCAGCGCCAACGCCATGATCACGCGCGGCGTGGTCAAGACCGACAACCTCAAGATGCACGGCGTCGCGGCCACCGTGATGATGGAAGGCACGGCGGATATCGCCAACGAATCGACCGATCTGCGCGTGGTCGTGATTCCGGAATTTAACCTCGGCACGGGCCCGCTGGTGTATGGGCTGGCGGTGAACCCGATCATCGGCCTCGGCTCCTACCTGGCGCAACTCTTCCTGCGCGCGCCGGTGATGAAGGCGCTGACTTACCAGATGCGGATCACGGGACCCTGGAAATCGCCTACCATTACCAAACTCGAGAACCGGCCGCCGCCCGCGGCCGCCCCAGCCAAGGAATAATCCCATGACCCGCGTTGCCGCAGTCCAGATGGTGTCCACCCCCGAGGTCGAGCACAACCTTGCCACCGCGCGCCGCCTGGTCGGCGAGGCGGCCGCTGGCGGCGCCACGCTGGTGACCTTGCCCGAATACTGGCCGATCATGGGCATGAGCGACCTTGACAAGGTGCGCCACGCCGAACCGGAAGGGGCGGGCCCGATCCAGGACTGCATGGCGAGCCTGGCGCGCGAGCACGGCATCTGGCTGATCGGCGGCACGCTGCCGCTCACCTCCCCGGAATCGGGCAAGGTGCTCAACACGACGCTGGTCTACGATCCGCAGGGCGCCCCGGTTGGCCGCTACGACAAGATCCACCTGTTCGGCTTTAACAAGGGCACCGAATCCTACGACGAGGCGCGTACCATCGTGCCGGGCGAAGCGGTCGGCAGCTTCGAGGCCCCGTTCGGGCGCGTCGGCCTGTCGGTCTGCTACGACCTGCGCTTTCCCGAGCTCTACCGCGCCATGGGCGAGTGCGCGCTGATCGTGGTGCCGGCCGCGTTCACCCACACGACCGGCCGCGCGCACTGGGAAGTACTGTTGCGCGCCCGTGCCATCGAGAACCAGTGCTATGTGCTGGCCTCGGCCCAGGGCGGGACTCACGCCAACGGGCGCCGCACCTTCGGGCACAGCATGCTGGTCGACCCCTGGGGCGAAGTGAAGGACGTGCTGCGTGAAGGCGAGGGCGTGGTCTCGGGCGAGCTCGATCCGGCCTTCCTCGCGTCTGTGCGGGAGAGCCTGCCTGCGTTGCGTCATAGAAAAATGTAGGGTGGGCTCCGCCCACGCGGTGATACGCGACGGCGAGATCGTCGAGCACGAGAGCGGAGCCAGCAGGTATCACCGCGTGGGCGGAGCCCACCCTACGAACACCCGCGTCCGCATCGGTGGAATCGAAGCGGATATGGCACAATGCCCGAATCCACATGAGACACGAACGCAAAATGATCCCATTCGAACCGAACCTCTCCTCCCTGGCTGTCGCGCGCGACGTGCTCTTGAGCCCATTCGGCCTGGACGAAGGCAAGTTGCTGCGCACGCTGGGCACGATGTTCACCCACAAGGTCGACTATGCCGACCTGTATTTCCAGTTCACCAAGAGCGAAGGCTGGAGCCTGGAAGAGGGCATCGTCAAGACCGGCAGCTTCTCGATCGACCAGGGCGTGGGCGTGCGCGCCATCTCGGGTGAGAAGACGGCCTTTGCCTATTCCGACGAAATTTCCGAATCCGCGCTGCTGGACGCGGCGGCCGCCACGCGCACCATCGCGCGTGCCGGCGCCGGCCGCGTCAAGGTCGCGGGCGTCACCACGCCGACCGGCGGGCGCTCGCTTTACCTGCCGCGCGACCCGCTCGCCTCGCTCGACGCCACCGCCAAGGTGCGCCTGCTCGAGCGCGTCGAAAAGATGGCGCGCGCCAAGGATCCGCGCGTGGTGCAGGTGATGGCGGGCCTGGCCGGCGAATACGACGTGGTGCTGGTGGTGCGCAGCGACGGCGTGCTGGCCGCCGACATCCGTCCGCTGGTGCGCGTCTCGGTCACCGTGATCGCCGAGCAGAACGGCCGCCGCGAAACCGGTTCCTCGGGCGGCGGCGGGCGTTTCGACTATGGCTATTTCGACGACGAGATCCTCGACCGCTACGCCACCGAGGCGGTGAAATCGGCCCTGGTCAACCTCGACGCGCGTCCGGCCCCGGCCGGCCCGATGACGATCGTGCTCGGACCGGGCTGGCCCGGCGTGCTGCTGCACGAAGCGGTCGGCCACGGCCTGGAAGGCGACTTCAACCGGAAAGGTTCTTCCTCGTATGCCGGCATGATCGGCCAGCGCGTCGCCGCCAAGGGCGTCACCGTGGTCGACGACGGCACCCTGCAGGACCGCCGCGGTTCGCTCAACATGGACGACGAGGGCAATCCGACCCAGTGCACGACGCTGATCGAGGACGGCATCCTGAAGGGCTATATCCAGGACACGATGAACGCGCGCCTGATGAAGATGCCGATCACCGGCAACGCCCGGCGCGAATCCTTCGCCCACCTGCCGATGCCGCGCATGACCAACACCTACATGCTGGCGGGCGACAAGGACCCGGCCGAGATCCTGGCCTCGGTCAAGAACGGCCTGTATGCGGTGAATTTCGGCGGCGGCCAGGTCGACATCACGAACGGCAAGTTCGTGTTCTCGGCCAGCGAAGCCTACATGATCGAAGACGGCAAGATCACCTATCCGGTCAAAGGCGCGACCCTGATCGGCAACGGCCCGGAAGTCATGAACCGCATTTCGATGATCGGCAACGACATGGCGCTCGATTCGGGCGTCGGCGTGTGCGGCAAGGAAGGGCAGAGCGTGCCGGTCGGCGTGGGACAGCCGACGCTGCGCATCGATGGCGTGACGGTGGGCGGTACGGCGTAAGTACGCTGCGCCCTGAGTAAAGAATGCCCGGCACTGCCGGGCATTTTTCATGGCGCTTTCTGACTCAGAACGAGTAGCGTGCACCGAGCGAGAAGGAGCGCCCCACCGCGCCCGCATAGTCGAGCGGGTTGTAGGCCTGGGCGCCGTAGGTCAGCGGATCGAGGGGCGCCACCTTGTCGAACAGGTTTTCGATCGAGCCGAACACCTCCCACTGAGGCCGCGGTTTCCATTTGAAGACCAGGTCGAAGGTCGTAAACGACGGCAATTTGCAGCCGCTGGGCGCATCCTGTCCGTTGGCAAAGCTGCTGGCGCAGCCATCCGGGTCGTCCTTGAACAGCACGTTATCCAGCGGACCGCGGTAATTGGCGTTGAGGGACACGCGCCAATCGCGATAGTCCCAGGAAGCGCGCAGGTTGATGCGGTGGTCCGGGGTGCCGATGCAGTTGGTGACGTCGCAGTTGCCGTGGGTGCCGGCGAAGTCGCGCTCGCTGCCGTCGCGCTCGGTGCGCAGCCATTCGTCGATATAGGTCCATTTACCGTCGAGCAGGAGGTTGCCCCAGCCATCAGGCAAGCGCCACGTGTAGCGGGCGTCGAGGTCGAGGCCGCGCACCTTGGTCGAGGACGAGTTGACGTAATTCGCCAGCACCGCCGTGATCGCACCCGGGTCGCCGGGAAGGCCCGCCTCGGCCGTGCTCGGGTCGCGCGCCACCTGGCCATTCGCGATGGCGGCGTCGATCAGTTCCTGGTTGATCTCGTTCTTGCGCTTGATCTTCCAGAAGTCGATCGAAATGCTGGCGCGCGGCAGCGGGTCCCAGATGACGCCGAAGTTATAGCTCTTCGAGC
>Ga0213838_1001815_pt1 | contig 10457 bp, 12 predicted proteins | sample SWPATP13_FD_160577 | JGI IMG/M metagenome (GOLD analysis project Ga0213838, IMG submission 160577) | Coastal seawater microbial communities from Marineland, Florida, United States - SWPA TP1 #3 | ecosystem: Environmental > Aquatic > Marine > Coastal | place: USA: Florida | collected 2016-08-06
AAATGTGGATGACGTAGAGTCATTCGATTTCATTAAGCTTATTGCGATTGCACGTATTATGATGCCTAAATCCGCTGTCCGCTTATCAGCGGGACGTGAAAATATGAACGAGCAGATGCAAGCGATGTGCTTTATGGCAGGTGCAAACTCAATTTTCTATGGTTGCAAATTACTTACGACGCCGAACCCAGATGAAGATACGGATATGCAGCTTTTCAAGAAGCTGGGGATCAACAGCCAACAGGTTGCACAAAAGCCTGATGAAATCCAAGAGAACGAATTGTTAGATCAAGTTGTTGAGCGAGTTGCAGCGCGTCCAACTAAAGATGACATGTTCTACGATGCCACTGTTTAATCAGCGCATTAACAAAGCCCTTGAGCTGAGAAAAGCTCAAGGGTTGTCACGTTCGATCACCCCATTGACTCACTCAAATCAGTCTATATTGGCTGCTAGTGGCTCTTCTTACGTTAATTTTTCTAGCAATGATTACCTTGGGCTTGCAAGTGATAAAGAATTAATTCAAGCGTGGCAAGAGGGGTTAGATACTTATGGCGTAGGAAGCGGAGCGTCACCACTCGTCACAGGGTTTAGTCGTGCACATCAAAATCTTGAATCTCAATTATGTGAATGGTTAGGTTTTGAACGAGCGATTTTGTTCAGCTCTGGGTTCAGTGCAAATCAGGCGTTAGTTTTCTCTTTACTCGAGCAATCAGACACCCTGATACAAGACAAGTTAAACCATGCGTCATTAATGGAGGCAGGGATGCTTGCCCCTTCAAAGATGAAGCGCTTTAAGCATAACGATGTGTCACATCTTTCGCATTTGCTATTGCAGTCTGAAAATACACTGGTCGTGACCGAAGGTGTTTTCAGTATGGATGGAGATTGTGCGCCATTAAATGAAATCTCAAGACAGTGTCAGATAAACGATGCTTGGTTAGCGGTTGACGACGCGCATGGTATTGGAATTCATGGTGAGCAAGGAGCGGGCAGTTGTTCAAAATCGGGGGTTAGACCTGATTTGTTAGTAGTCACGTTTGGAAAAGCGTTTGGTCTGTCTGGTGCCGCAATCATGTGTTCGTCAGAAGTGGGTGATTACTTGACTCAATTTGCACGCCACCATGTGTATTCCACAGCCATCCCACCGTCGCAAGCTCACGCACTTTCCCACGCTTGTAAGATGATTCAGCAGCAGGAATGGCGAAGAGAGAAATTGAATGAACTTCAGTCTATTTTCCGCGAATCGCTACACCAATTACCAGGTTATGTCGAAACGACGACACCGATAAAACCATTTATGTGTGGTGAGTCGAGTGAGGCTACTCACATGGCAGAGCAACTAAAAACGAACAAGATTTGGTGTACGGCAATTAGGCCGCCAACGGTTCCAAAAGACAGCGCTAGACTCAGGTTAACAATGACCACCAATCATTCCTCAGAGCAAATTAAGCAGTTGTGCAAGGCACTTCATCAAGCTGTTGAATTCAATATAGGTACTCACTGATGTCACAAGAAGTAGTAGTGGAAAACTATAGCAATCTTGATAAGTCAGCCATTGCAGAAGCCTTTGGTAAAGCCGCGTTGTCTTACGATAAGCACGCAGAGTTCCAACGAGATGTTGGCCATCGCCTTTTGGATAAGCTTTCAAAAGACCTTTCAGGTATGAAAATATTAGACCTTGGTTGTGGGACTGGGTATTTCTCTGAGCAGCTTGCTCTACGCGGTGCCATTGTTACTTGCGCTGATTTATCTGAAGGAATGTTGCAACAAGCTGAAATTCGTTGCGGTGCTTTAGTGAAAGAGTATCGTCAAGCGGACGCTGAACAGCTTCCATTTGAAGATGCTGAGTTTGATATTGTATTTACGAGCCTAGCATTACAGTGGTGTGAGGATTTAGCCTACCCATTACGTGAAATGAAACGTGTCACAAAAGTGGGAGGTAGGTTGGCTTTTTCAACTTTGCTTGATGGTTCTCTGTTTGAATTAGAAACATCATGGCGTGAAATTGATTCATATCAACACGTAAATCAATTTATTTCAGCCAATCAGGTAAAAATTGCGTTAGCGCAAGCAAGGTGTTCTGACCATCAACTAGACTTGCCCTCCATTACGGTTTGGTACGACACCGCTTTTGAATTGATGCGCGACCTTAAAGGTATCGGCGCTAACCACGTAAGTGGTCGCTCACAGGGGCTGACAAGTCGTCGTATGTTACGGCTTGTCGAAGAAGAATATCGAAAGTTTCAAAACCATCAAGGTTTCTTACCAGCAACATATCAAGTTTGTTTAGGGGTTATTCAATTATGATTGATGCATTATTTATTGCAGGTACGGATACCGAAGTTGGCAAAACAGTAGTCTCAAAGGCTATTCTACAAGCTTTAGCGGCACAGGATTTATCTACAATTGGCTACAAGCCAGTTGCTGCGGGTTGTGACAAAACAGCGGAAGGCTACCGCAACTCAGACGCGCTTCACTTACAAGAAGCAGCGACAAACGATATCGCATATGAAGATGTGAACCCATATGCTTTATTACTACCATCTTCTCCACATATTGCTGCCAAGCATGATGATGTAGTGATTGAAGAATCAGTTTTAAGTGAGAAGCTTTCCCAGCATAAAGAGTCGTCAGACATCGTACTAGTGGAAGGTGCTGGTGGCTGGCGCGTGCCAATTTCTGATTCAGAATGCTTATCTAAATGGGTTAAGCAAGAGAAGCTTCCAGTTGTATTAACGGTTGGGATCAAGTTGGGCTGTTTGAGCCATGCGCTTCTTACGGCTGAAGCGATTAAAGCTGATGGTCTAAACCTTGTCGGTTGGGTCGCTAACCGTATTAATCCGGGCACTGAGCACTACGCTGATATCATTAAAATGTTGGAAGATAAGATGGGGGCACCAAAACTAGGTGAAATCCCTTATGTGCCAAAGGCGAAATCAAAAGATATTGGCCAGTACATTGACGTAGCACCGCTATTGTCACTGTAGGTTGATGATAAGAAAGGAAAAGGGCTGCGATTGCAGCCCTTTTTTTATTTGTCGTTTGTGAGTCCCATCAGCGCTTGTTGTGTTTCGCTGATTTGGGTTTGGATATCCTGCTTAGGTTGGATACCAATTTGCTTTCTAGCTTCTTCTTCTGAGATGCCTAAGTGACAGCAAAGTAAGTCGATAGCCATTTGGAAGTTACTACCTTCAGCCATGTTCATTTCCTTTTGTTGCATGGTCGTGCCATCTAATATCTGAGACATAATCTAGAACGTTTACTTTCTAAGCTCAATACGACTTAAGTCTAAGGTGTATGAAATGAAGATAATATGAACAGTAGAAATCAAATGTTTCAATTTAACACTTAACCTTGTTTTCTAAATCTAAGACTATATGTATAAGAGAGAATACTTGAAGAGCTTGGTTACAGGATGTCCTAAACTCTTTAGATAATAATAAGCTTCCAATGCGGAGAAATGTAATGAAGCGAGTAATGTTGTTCCTAGCGACAAACTTAGCCGTCGTACTAGTGCTAAGTGTTGTTTTGAATATTGTAAGTGCCATATTTGGAATTCAACTGGGCGGTGGTAGTACGTCTGGTATCTTACTAATGGCTGCTGTGTTTGGTTTTGGCGGATCTTTCATCTCATTGATGATGTCTAAAGGGATGGCTATTCGTTCTGTGGGGGCAGTCGTTATAGAGAATCCACGTAATGAAACAGAACATTGGCTAATGGAGACAGTCAGTCGTCAAGCGCAACAAGTAGGCATTGGTATGCCAACCGTTGCAATTTATGATGCTGCGGATATCAATGCCTTTGCTACTGGTGCAAAGCGTGATGATTCGTTAGTCGCGGTTTCAACGGGTTTGCTGCATAACATGACTCGTGATGAAGCTGAAGCAGTACTGGCGCATGAAGTTAGCCATATTGCTAATGGCGATATGATCACTATGACTCTGATGCAAGGTGTCGTGAATACTTTCGTTATCTTCCTTTCTCGTTTTATCGCTAATATCGTGGCGTCTAATGATGAAGAAGAAGGCGGAAGCAGCATGATGGTATACTTTGGTGTGTCTATCGTACTGGAATTGGTATTTGGCTTCTTAGCGAGCTTTATTACGATGTGGTACAGCCGCCATCGTGAATTTCATGCCGATGCTGGTGCCGCTCAGTTAGTGGGTAAAGAGAAAATGATTGCCGCGTTAGAAAGACTGAAAATCAGCCACGAGCCTCAACTGGAAGGTTCAATGATGGCATTTGGTATCAATGGCAAGAGCACTATGACAGAGCTGCTGATGAGCCACCCACCCCTGGATAAACGAATTAATTCATTGCGTCAGCAATAAACTGAAATCGATTTTAAAAGGCTTGGTTTTTACCAAGCCTTTTTTTGATCCATCCAAGCCAAATTCCGTATAAAAGAAAGTTATACAAAAAAAAACTTGTATAACTTTTTGGTGATGTACTAAATTGTACATTAGATGTTTTTGTATAGGTTTATTGGCAGGCGATATGAACGTAGAAAAAGTCGGGGAAGTTTATCAGCAACTGAATGCGCAAAACCTTCATTTGATACAGCAAACTTATCATGAAGACGTCATTTTTGAAGATGCTGTACATAAAATAGAAGGGATTAGCGATCTATACGAGTATTTCGAATCACTTTATTCCAATGTAAAGCGTTGTCACTTTTCTATATCGACACATCAGCAAGTAGGTGAAGAAGGTTTCATTACTTGGGTGATGGAGTTAGAGCATCCCAAACTATCTAAAGGCAACACGGTTTACGTAAACGGTGTTAGCCATCTAAAGTTTTCAGACAATAAAGTGATTTACCACAGAGACTATTTTGATTTGGGTGAAATGCTTTACGAAAACCTACCGTTACTTGGTTCTTTGATTAGGCTCGTTAAGCAGAAGGTAGGCCAATAATGACTCAAGATTGCATTGTGATTACAGGCGCCACGTCAGGGATTGGCGAACGTTTAGCAAAAGACTACGCGGATTCTGGCGCAAGTGTTTACGCCTGCGGACGAAATCAAGAAAAGCTAGATGCTCTCTCAAGTTACTCCGGGAATATCTCAACTCTCAAATTTGATCTAACCAAATTAAGTGAAGTAAAAGCCGCATTTTATGAGCTGGATATCCATCCGACGCTATGGATATTTAATGCAGGTGATTGCGAATACATTGAATCTGGAGTGATTGATGCCGCTCTTATTTCGCGAATTATGGAGATTAATGTCTCGGGATTAGCGAATTGCATTGAAGCATCTCAAAGCTACTATCGCTCGGGTGACCATATTGTGATCATGGGATCCATTGCTAGCGAAGTTGCTTTACCTAGAGCGGAAGCTTACGGCGCTTCAAAAGCTGCGGTTAGTTATTTTTCTCGCGCCTTAAACCTTGCGCTCAGCCCAAAAGGGATAAAAGTGACAACCGTGTATCCAGGGTTCGTAGCGACTCCTTTAACGGACAAAAATACGTTTCCCATGCCAATGTTAATTAGTGTTGAAGAAGCTTCAAAAGCGATTCAACGCGGTATTAGCAAAAAGCGTCCTCATATTTATTTCCCAGCAAAATTTACTTCCATACTAAGGGTTATCGGCCTGTTGCCTTACGCTTTGCAAGCTAAGTTGGTCGGAAAGTTAGTCGCTTAATTTAGAAAAGGAATACCAATGAAAATAGCAATAATTGGCAGTGGAATTTCAGGTTTAACTTGTGGGCATTATTTACATGCAAAACATGATGTGACCATTTTCGAATCGAACGACTATATCGGTGGGCACACTGCGACAATTGATATTGAACATGAAGGTGAGAAACACGCTGTCGATACTGGGTTTATTGTTTACAACGACAGAACTTATCCGAACTTTATTGAAATGTTGGAACGCATTGGTGTCAAAGGCAAGCCGACTGAAATGAGCTTTAGCGTAAGGAATGACGCTACCGGCCTCGAATACAACGGACATACTGTTACCACTTTGTTTGCTCAAAAGAGTAATTGGTTCAACCCCAAGTTCTACCACTTTATCTGGGAAATTTTACGCTTTAATAAGCTCGCTAAACGCTATGTCGATAGTGTTAAAGGGTGCGATTTAACACTGGGAGATTTTTTAGCAGAACAAAACTTTAGTGACTATTTTTGTGATAATTATATTTTACCCATGGGGGCGGCTATTTGGTCTTCGACCTTAGCCGACATGCGCGCATTTCCTTTATATTTCTTCTTGCGATTTTTCTTGAATCACGGGCTGCTAGATATTACCAATCGTCCGCAATGGTATGTAGTAGAAGGTGGTTCGCGAGCTTATATTGATCCTCTTACCGAAGGCTTCAAAGAGCGTATATTGCTCAAATGCTCGGTTACTTCGGTGAAAAGGGATGTGACCGGAGTGAGTATTTTGGCGAATGGTCAATCCTATCGATTTGACCAAGTCATATTTGCATGCCATAGCGATCAAGCGTTGAAAATGCTCGAAGAGCCTACACGAGAGGAATATTCCGTTTTAGGTAATATGGCGTACCAATCCAATGAGGTGGTGCTTCATACTGATACCAGTTTGTTGCCTAAAGCGTCTTCAGCATGGGCATCTTGGAATTACCTCATCGAAGGGAAAGATAACCAACAATTCGCATCCCCATCACTTACATACAACATGAATATCCTGCAGCATATTAAAAGCGATCATACTTTTTGTGTTTCACTGAATAGTTCAGATCATATTCAGCAGAATAAAGTCATTCGAACATTTAATTATTACCATCCCGTATTTAATAGTGCGGCTATTCAAGCGCAATCGAGGAAGTCTGAAATTAGCGGGCAAAATAATACTTGGTTTTGTGGTGCTTACTGGAGAAATGGATTTCATGAAGATGGCGTAAAAAGTGCACTAGACGTTGTAGAGGGCATTTCTGAACGTGTTGAAGTGTTGGCAAGGCAAGAGGCGGCATCATGAGTGAGCTCAATAGCCGATTGATGGTTGGCTGGGTGCAGCATCGACGGTTTAATCCGGTTAATCATAAACTAAATTACCCTTTGTTTATGGCGAACCTTGATTTAGACGAGTTAGCACAACTTGAAAAAAAAGTGTGGGGCTTTGGTACTAAGTGGTGGCATTGGGCGAGGTTTCATCGGCATGATTACTTAGGAAAGGGGTGTTTGAAGTCTGCATTACAAAATAAAGTGTATGAACTCACAGGTGTGCGCCTTACTGGTAAAGTGAAAGCGGTGTGCCACCTTAGGTATTTAGGTGTCTATTTCAGCCCTGTTAATTTCTACTATTTGTATGACCAATCAGGGGAATGGAAATATCTGCTTGCAGAGGTGAGCAATACTCCGTGGAATGAAAGGCATTACTACGCTATCCCATCACAGCCTGGTCCAGAAAATACCAATTGGATTCATGACAAGGCATTTCACGTTTCCCCTTTTAATCCTATTTCACAGCAATATGTTTGGCGGTTGCAGCCTCTTGATAAGCGGCTTTTTGTTCACCTAGCGTGTCATAGGGAGCAAAAAGACTTCGACGCGTGTTTATCGATGAAAGCACAAACTTTTAGTTCTAAAAATTTGCTTAAGCTATTGATCAAAACTCCTCTCATGGCCGTAAAAATAACTATAGGTATTTACTGGCACGCGTTAAAGCTATGGATGAAAGGCGCTACGTTTTATTCGCATCCGGATTTAAATAAGACGCAAGTAAAAGCCTCGGTCGATATCGGAGAGCGCTCGAACAAAGCGGATAATAATAACCACAAAGGAAAATCAACATGTTAAATACATCATTAATTGAATTGCCTAAGCTGCTGACTACAACCCAAAGGGCTGCACGTACTATCGCATTTAAATGTTTGTATCAATTGCAGGTTGGAAGTCTAACCATTATTGAATCTTTCCCCACAGTATCTGAACGCAATCATGAGCGCTTCGGTTCATCAAAAGATGACGGCCCTGTCGCCACCATTGAAGTAAAGCATCCAGATTTCTATAAACGATTACTTAAAGGCGGAAGCATCGCTGCTGGTGAAGCATACATGGATGGCTGGTGGGAAAGTCCGGACCTAACGGCGTTGATGCATTTAATGGCACTCAATCTTTCAGCGTTGGATAGCATAGAATCTAACGGAAGCTTTGTTACTCAATTTCTGAATAAGGCAAAACACTTCTTGAACAGAAATACGGTGAAACAGTCGGCAGAAAATATCCATGCTCACTACGACCTCGGTAATGACTTATACACGAGTTTTCTGGATGAGAATATGTTGTACTCATCGGGCGTTTTTAAATCACAGAGCGATACCTTAGAGCAAGCCCAACTTAATAAGATGGAAAGATTATGTCAGCAACTTTGCCTCACGAAAACCGACCATGTCATTGAAATCGGTACAGGGTGGGGAGCTATGGCTATTTATATGGCTAAGCACTACGGATGTAAGGTAACGACGACGACAATATCTGATGAGCAATATGACTATACCGCCAAGCGAGTTCAGCAAGAAGGGTTAGGGGAGCAGATAACGTTACTCAAGCAGGATTATCGGTTACTAGAAGGGGAGTTTGACAAGTTAGTCTCCATCGAGATGATTGAAGCGGTGGGTAAAGCCTTTTTGCCTTCGTATATAAAAAAATGCCAGTCTTTATTGAAGCCGAAAGGGTTGATGGCAATTCAAGCGATTACCATCGCCGATCAGCGTTACGATTCATACAGCAACAATGTTGATTTCATTCAAAAATACATATTCCCAGGCGGCTTCTTACCTTCAATAACGTCGTTAACTAAAGCGACGACTCAGCACAGCGATTTAGTGATGAGAGATTTATTTGATATCGGTATCGATTACGCCAAAACGCTAAATATTTGGCATCAACGTTTCAATAGAGCGGAAAGCCATGTGCGAGAGCTTGGCTATGATGAGCGCTTTATTCGGATGTGGAGATATTATTTTAGCTACTGTGAAGGTGGATTCTTGGCAAAAAGTATCAGCACCGTACATGCGACTTTTCAAAGACCGTAGGGAAAAGATATGAAGTTTGTTTTGATCTCGATTTGGTTCCAAGCGCTTTGGTTTATTGCCGTCTTAGGCAGAGCGGATGAACAGGCTCTACTGATGTTTCTAATTACGCTGACGCTCGCACTGAATCTAAAAGTAAGCACATTACCAATGTCAAAAATATTGGTACTCGTGGTGACGGGTATTTGTGTCGACCAGCTCAATATTGTTTTCAATGTATTGGATTTTGGAGAGACAACGTTTATTCCCATATGGTTAGTCGGGTTGTGGGTGGCTTTTCAGTGGTATGCGAATTATTTGCTACCTATTGTAGACAGGTTTTCAACGTGGGCAGTCATGGCTATCTGTGCGGCTGGAGGAAGTGCGAGCTATTTCGCTGGAATGAAGTTTGGTGCGGTTGAATGGCCCCTAGACACGGCAGTGACATTAGTGATTTTGGGCATCGAATGGGCTTTGATGAGTTTAGTTATTGTAAAGGTACATGGACATGGATTGCAAAGAACAGAAAAGATGGCTCAATAGCTTTAAAACCAGTTTGTTCATGCTTTGCCTGTTCTTCAATTGTGAAGTTGTTGCGGCAACGCAAAGTGATAGCCAGCATTGGGAAGAGTGGCCGACTGTCGGAGAAGCGCAGCTAACATGGTTTTTATTTGACGTTTATGAATCACGCCTACATAGCCCTAGTGGTGGGTATATTGTTTCATCTGATGTAACTCCACACCCGGTAGCGTTGGAGATACGTTATCAAAGGAGCATTTCAAATCTTCAGCTTCTAGATGCAACAATTGAACAGTGGCAAGCACTTGGCTATGACTCCAAATTGCAAAAGCAATGGCTAGATGAATTAATGCCAATTTTTCCTAGTGTCTCTTCTGGCGATAAGCTGATTTACGTTACTAATGGTATATCGGGGGATTTCTACTTTGATAAAAATGACCAACAAAACCACATCGGGAAAATAGAAAGTGAGCAGCTCAACGATGCCTTTCTTGCTATTTGGTTATCGCCGAACACTGAGTATCCAGAACTAAGAGAACAACTTATAGGGTTAGTAGAATGAAAAGTGCATTTCTAACGTGTACCCGATTTATGGGGTTTATTATCTTAGGGTTGTTAGGCGGTTGTAGCTCTGAACTGAGTGAGTACAAAGAAACGACACCTAAGTTTGATTTGTTTCAGTTTTTTGAGGGAGAAACGAAAGCGTGGGGAATGATCCAAGATTATACTGACTTGCAGACTCGTCGTTTCGAAGTAGCCATTGTAGGTACAGTGACTGGAAATCAAATTGTTCTTGTAGAGGATTTTAAATTTGATGATGGGGAGGTGTCTCAAAGAGTATGGAACATTACCAGACTAGAAGGTGAAAGCTACGAAGGTACTGCCGGCGATATTATTGGTATTGCGAAAGGGCGTGAAGTAGGAAATGCATTGAATTGGGAATATGAATTTGAG
>Ga0213838_1001824_pt1 | contig 10421 bp, 9 predicted proteins | sample SWPATP13_FD_160577 | JGI IMG/M metagenome (GOLD analysis project Ga0213838, IMG submission 160577) | Coastal seawater microbial communities from Marineland, Florida, United States - SWPA TP1 #3 | ecosystem: Environmental > Aquatic > Marine > Coastal | place: USA: Florida | collected 2016-08-06
CAAACAATCGAGTTATCTGGAAAGACAACCAAATGCCTTGGCATTTGCCTGCAGATTTTGCTTGGTTCAAGCGTTCTACTATGGGTAAACCTGTGGTGATGGGAAGAAAAACGTACGACTCTATTGGCAGGCCACTACCGGGGCGCAAGAATATTGTAATCAGTCGCGATGAATCATTAAGTATTGATGGCGTGGCCACAGTTACTTCAATTGAGCAGGCTCTAGTCGAAGCTGGTGATGTTGAAGAAGTGATGATTATTGGTGGTGGGTCGATTTACTCAAGCTGTTTACCGAAAGCAGATAAGCTGTATTTGACTTACATAGATTTAGAAGTTGACGGTGATACTCAGTTCCCAGATTGGGGAGATAGCTGGAACCAAACATTTTCAGAGCACTATCAAGCGGATGAAAAGAACGCACATAACATGGAGTTTGTTATTCTAGAGCGTTAAACTCTAAAGAGCTTAAGTATTCTTCCTTAAGCTCTTTATCATAATTTATGCCGTTAGAGCCTGTTGTGTAAAAAACTGTTTGTCTTCCCACCTAAGTAACGTCAACTCACCGCCCCATACACATCCTGTATCAAGGCCAATGACCGCTTCTCCAGTGTAACCTTCCAGTGCTGCCCAATGTCCGAATAGGATGGTTTTCTCCACATGGACTCTTGTTGATAGCTCAAACCAAGGTGTTAGCTCATTTCCCGATACGTCTTTCGGGGGAAGTTTACACGCCATGTCTAATTGAAATTGAGGGGTGCAATAGCGCATTCTAGTAAAGCTATTAATAATATAACGATATCGCTCGATGCCTGTTAGTTCACTTTCCCAGACGTCAGGCTGGTTGCTATACATATTTTCGATAAGCCATGACCACTTCTCCGATTGTAAGACATCGCAAACTTCCAAATTCGCGGCTCGGGCGGTTTTAAGATCCCATTGAGGGGAAATTCCAGCATGGCACATAACAAACTCCTCATGCTCTTGCATGAGAGGTTGTAAGCGAATCCAGTCGAGAAGTTCTTGTCTGTCTTCAGACTCTAGAATCGGTTGAGTTTTGTCTTTTTTCTTGGCAGGAAAGAGACCTAATGAGACCGCGAGTAGATGAAGATCATGATTACCGAGGACAACTTTAGCACTACTACTTAAGCTTTTAATATATCTAAGGGTTTCAAGGGATTTAGGCCCTCGCGCGACTAAATCCCCAGCGACCCATAAGGTATCATTTGTAGGGTTGAAGTTGACCGAATTGAGTAGCTGTATGAGTTCGTCATAGCAGCCTTGGATATCACCAACAATGTAGTTCGACACAGGCTACTTCTTTTTAGTTGAGAATATTAGGGATAGCAAGTCGAAATGGATCGACTTGCGCTAAGAAGTCTTGACCTAGATGATCATTCATTACGTAATGCCCTTGCATGACGCCTACCGGAGTTTCAATGACGGTACCGCTTGTATAAGTGTATTCATCATTTGCTTCGATGACCGGTTGCTTACCAACTACACCGTCTCCTTCTATGGTCAATTGTTTACCATTGGCATCCGTAATAAGCCAGCGTCGTGTTAACAGTTGAACTGGGCTTTTACTTAAGTTTTTTATTGTAATGATGTAGGCAAAGACATAGCGGTTTTGATCGGGTTCAGATTGTTCGGGCACGTATTTGGTGTGCACTTGGCATTTGATGCAGGGCGTTGATATATCCATATTCGCTCCTTGGTTTGAGCCAATTAGGCCTTTGTTATTTCTGATTATTATTTTAATACGGTATGTGAAAATACAAATTAGAACAAGACAATAGATAAAAAAGAGGCTCCTAACCGAAGGTAGAAGCCTTTTTATTTATTTGTCAGCGTTGTGGCTGTCGTGTAGCCAGTTTGCCATATCGACAAACTGTTCGAGCGTTAAGTTCTCTGGGCGCATGCTTGGGTTGATACCAAGCTCTTCCAGTACGTCCTTATCGATTAAGCTCTTGTAGCAGTTACGAACGGTCTTACGACGTTGGTTAAAGCCTTCACGGCACACGCGATCTAACCATTTTAGGTCTTTTGCTGGGTAAGGCAGGACTTCGTATGGCTGAAGACGTACAACCGCAGAGTCTACTTTCGGTGGCGGAACGAAGGCCGTTGGTGGCACTTCCAGCACAGGTGTCACTTTACAGTAGTACTGAGCCATCACAGTAAGACGACCGTAAGCTTTGCTGCCAGGGCCTGCGGCTAGACGGTTCACCACTTCTTTTTGCAGCATAAAGTGCATGTCTTGGATGTCTTTATGGAATTCAAAAAGGTGGAACATCAGCGGAGTCGAGATGTTGTATGGCAAGTTACCGAAGATACGCAGCTTGTTGTTTGGCTTAACAAGTTGTTCGAAGTCGAACTTCATCGCATCACCTTCATGGATCGTCAGCTTATCAGCTAGATCTGGGTGGTTACGAAGGCGTTCTGCAAGATCTCTATCCAATTCGATAACAGTAAATTTATCGACAAGCTTACCCACAGGCTCAGTAATTGCACCTAGGCCAGGACCGATTTCTACTAGGTTTTGGCCTGGTAGTGGGTTAATGCTCGATACGATACCATCAATAATGTATGGATCGTTAAGGAAGTTTTGACCAAAACGTTTACGCGCTTTGTGTCCTAAGTGGACATCGTTTCTCATTGTTTTTTCTCTACTAATTCAATGGCGTGCGTGAGCGCTGTTCTAAAGCTCCCTGTATCGGCTTGGCCTTTCCCGGCCAAGTCTAAGGCCGTACCGTGGTCGACTGATGTGCGAATAAACGGTAAGCCAAGCGTGATGTTCACTGAGCGACCAAACCCTTTGTATTTCAATACCGGGAGTACTTGGTCGTGATACATACCTAAAACAGCATCTGCATCTTGCAAATATTTTTCATTAAAGATGGTATCTGCTGGCAATGGGCCAACCAAATTGATGCCATCTCTTTGGCGAATTTTTTCTAGCGTTGGGGTGATGGTTTCAATTTCTTCACGCCCTAAGCAACCATCTTCACCAGCGTGTGGGTTCAAACCACACACGTAGATAGTCGGTTTCTCAATAGCAAATTTTTCAACCAAGTCTTTATTTAGAATCGCAATGATTTGCTCTAGTCTGTCTTCGGTCACTGCTTGAGATACATAAGCTAGTGGGATGTGCGTTGTTACTAGCGCAACACGCAGCCCTTCTGTTGCCAACATCATCACCACAAGGGGGGTATTGGACTTCTCTGCAAAGAACTCGGTATGGCCACTAAAAGCAACGCCAGCTCGGTTAATTACACCCTTGTGAACAGGGCCGGTGACAATAGCATCAAATTCATCATTCATACAGCCAATTGCTGCGGTTTCTAAAGTATTTAATACGTAATGGCCGTTTGCTTCGTTCAGTTCACCTGCCGAGCAAGGTTGTGCTAATGGGGAATGGTTAACAACCAATGTTCCAGAGCGTTGTGCTTGTGCTGGTTTCGATTGATCATAATCTAGCAGTTCAACATCTATCCCCAATAACTGAGCGCGCTCCGCTAGCATGTGCTTATCGGCACATACAACAAGCTGATGTGGCCAGCTTTCTTGGGAGAGTGCCAGAACTAAATCGGGTCCAATACCGGCCGGTTCACCTGCTGTGACAGCTATGCGTTTAATCGTCATCTTGTTCTTCTCCAACCATCTCAACAAATGCACTGGCTCGAATTTCTTGCAACCAAGCCCCTGCTTCTTCGTTAAATTTACGGTTGAATAAAATGCGGTAGGCTTTATTTTTTAGCGCTGAATCTGTTCTGTCGACTTCGCGGCGGTCAAGGACTTCAACAATGTGCCAACCGTGAACGGTTTTGAAAGGTTCACTGATTTTGCCTTTTTCGATGGTCTCTACTTGGTGCTTAAATTCTGGAACGTAAAGATCTGGAGTTTGATAACCTAGTTCACCGTCTTGAACTGCAGAGCCAGGGTCTTGGCTATATTGCTGCGCTAAATCGCCAAAAGTGGTTTCACCATCGTTAATACGGCGAATGAATTCGTTCAGTTGTTGTTTTGCGCCTTCGTCACTTAATATGACCGTTGGTTTTAGAAGAATATGACGAGCATTAACCTCTGTAACGGCAACGGTTTCTAGGCCTTTTACATCTTCAATTTTCAATATGTGGAAACCAATACCGCTTCGGAAGGGGCCAATAATGCTGCCCTTGTTTTGAAGTTTGATTTGGTCTGCAAAAATGGTTGGCATCTCTTCTTTACGCATCCAGCCCCAATCACCACCTTGTAGAGCTTTCGGCCCTTTTGAGTAAGTGTAGGCCATGGTGCTGAAGTCATCACCAGAGTTAAGTTTCTCAACTAATTCATTTGCTTGTGTTTCGAGCTCTTCTTTCGTTTGGTCATCGTTAAAGCGAAGTTGGATATGCCCAATTTTATACTGAACCGTTGCATTGGTTTCCTGAGCTAAAATGTCAGCAAGATTATCCACTTCTGCAGGTAGAATATTGATACGTTGGCGGACCAATGCATTGCGCGCTTCTGATGCTGCAAGTTCTTTTCGAACTTGTTCACGGAATGCACTGTATGTTAACCCTTCAGCAGCCACGGAAGCTGTCAGCTCATCAATAGTTTGTTTATTATTTTTGGCAATTTCAGCAATAGCTTCGTTAAGGCGATTGTCGTCAATTCGCACCCCAATACGCTCTGCTTCTTGGGTTTGAATCGTATCAACAATCAGCTTCTCTAGGACTTGTTTTACGAGCACGTCTTGTGGTGGTAGCGTCTGGTTGTTCTTTTTTGCATTGGCACGTAAGGTTTTCATTGAGGTGTCAATGTCACTTTGTAGTATGACGCCTTCATTAACGATGACGCTAACCTTATCAAGTTCGACAGGTGCAGCGAACACATTAGAGAATGTGCAGGTCGCAGCTAAACTGATTAAAGTTTTTTTCCACAATTTCATTTGTAGTCCTTTAAGCTTGCTGAACGTAGTCTCAGCAAATAATAAAAATTAGTTATTTAAGAAGAATGGGCGACCGTAGCCAAGAGAGTTATCTCCGCTATCTAGATCAACAGAATCCGAACCAGAACCTAAGTTTGTACCAAAACCAACAATACCAAAGTTAACGCTAAAGTTGTTTTCATAAACAGGATCAGCGTTGATATCACTGTAGCCAGCCCCCGTCCAGTTACGTAATTGGTTACTGTAGCTGACGCCAAAGTACCAACAGTCAGAGGTATATCGGACATTGGTTTGCCACTCGATGTGGATGTCTTCGTTTAGGTCGTAGAAGTACTGAGCACTTGCAGCCCATTTAGGTGTAAATTGATAACCGCCAAGTAAACCAGCTTGTGAGATACCGTCGCGGGTAATCGAGTCGATATCATCAATACTCTCACCAACGGTATCTTCAATGTATTCTTTGGTAACAAATCGGTAATTCGCTTGTACGAAACCTTTGTTTAACTTGTATTCTAAAGTGCTGTTTGCCAGTTGCATCTGGCCAGAATCAATATCGTATTGAATGCCGCCATGATAGAAAAGGTAATCGTCATAGTTGAAATCTGCTTCTACAGCCCATGAAGAGTAGTTGGACTGTGATTCACCATCACCCGCACCGATATTCGGTGATTTTGTGTCTTTATCAATAAAGAAGATTTGACCAAATGAAATGTTCAAACGTTCTTTGTATGCGTCATCAAAGAAGCGAGAAGACGCACCGTAACTGACTTGGTTAGCCGCTGCAATTTGGTCGATACCACTGAACTTACGGCTGCGGAATAAACCGTAGTAATCGGTTTGTAGCAGGGTCGTATCGTAGAACCCGATGTCACTCTGGTCTTGCTCAGGAACATACAGGTATTGAACTTGAGGCTCTAACGTTTGCGTGTAGCTTTCGAGCAAAGTGGTATCACGTTCTAGTACAATTCCCGCATGGGTTCGAAACTCAGGGATAGTACGGTAAACGGTTGCTTCTAATTCATTGAACTCTGATGACGTGTTGGATAAATCTTGTTGGTAATAGGTTCCGAGTAAGCGAGCTTCTGTCGTCCAAGAGCCCCAAGTGTTACTCAAAGGGACAGTGAAGCCAGGCTCTACGTGTAAACGCGTAGCTGATGGTTTTCCTTCTGCTTCAGTTTCGAAGCGTGAGACATGACTGACGACATCGAATTCAACGACATTAAGCATGGTTGGTGCGTAATAGTTGAATTTAACTTGTGGCATTAACTTATACGGTTGGTTGCCATCCGTGGTTAATATTTGAAAATCACGGACTTCGATTGAAGTATCCCAGTTAGCAGAACGAAAAGAAGCTTTTCCAGACTGAATAAGCTGACCATCCTCTCGGTTACCAATGGAAGAGTCGACATCGGTAAAGTAATCGACATCACTGACTTGTGAGTAGTCGATATCGAATTTCCAAGATTGTTGGTAAATACCGTTGAACGTGAACTGACCACCCCAGCGATTTCCAAATTCAGGGAACTTTTTATCGTCGTGAAGATATTCTGACTTAAGGCTGCCTTGACCATATTCTGTTAAGTATCGAAACTCACTATTCAGTTGGTTACCACGCTGCTGCATGTGTTTTAGTGTGGTTTCAAGATCGTAGTTTGGCGCTAAATTCCAATATACAGGGATTTCCGCTTCGAAACCGTCACTAGAACCATAAGAAACCGTTGGATACAAGAAACCAGTCTTACGTTTGTCACCAACTGGAACGGTTAGATAAGGTACGTAAAACACGGGAACGTCTAGAACTTCAAACCTTGTATGGGTAAAAGTAGCTTGTTCTTCATCTTGGTCAACTGTGATGCTAGAGGCTTTTAGTCGCCAAGAGTTATCACCAGCGGGACATGAGGTAATCGAGCCATCTTCGAGTTCGTAAACTGCTTTACCAGTTTTAGCGATATAAGTGGCGTCACCTCGTCCTGGCTCACACAAAAACTCATACTCTGAGTTTTCTAAAGTAAACTCGTTAGTGGTTAAATTGTTCGTCACTGTGTCTGAAGTGGCTTTTACTTGGCCGTCATTAAACGTGACGTTGCCTTCAGCGATTACAATGTTCTCTTGCTGATGAAGAGTGACGGTCTCTGCCTCAATCGTCTTGATACCTTGAGTAACCTTAACGCTGCCTGAATAATTTGCTTTGTCGCCATTGATCGCTTCCAAGCGATCTGCTTCAACTAAAGCCGGTTCATTCAGGTCGTGCTCTGAAGAAGGTTCGATCAAACATTGATCTAGAGAGGGCATTTCCTGCACACTACTATTGTTTGTTGTTTCAGCTTGAGTTGTCGACACGTATAACGCCGTGCTAATTGAAGCGGCTAACAAGGTGCGGGAAAAACATTGCATGAAGTTGAACTATCCTGTGTCACGAAATAATTGATTGAACTGAATCAATCGAATAAATAAAACTGTTTTCCTTATGATAAAGGAAATAATTGCATCCGGCACTATAAGACCGCTGAACACAGAAAAAATTCATTACTAGAGAAGATATAATGCAGATATTTGGCAAAATCTTAGGAGCCTTTTTTGGCTTTTTATTTGGGGGCATCCTTGGCTCAGTCTTTGGAATCTTTCTAGGTCATCAATTTGATAAGGCTCGTCGCCTTAATCAAGCCGGCTCTAAGAGCTCAGGGTTTGGTGGGGGCCCGAGTCAAGCAGAGCGCCAACAAGAGTTTTTTAAGGCTGCGTTTGCAGTCATGGGGCATGTTGCTAAAGCTAAAGGACAGGTGACGCGAGAAGAAATTCAACTTGCCAGTACTATGATGGATCGCATGAGCCTACATGGTGAATTGCGCAAATCCGCGCAAGATGCGTTTCGTGCAGGTAAAGACTCAGATTTCCCACTAGAAGAGACACTAGAGCGAGTGAAGATCTCTGCTGGCGGACGTTTTGATTTGATGCAATTCTTTTTAGAACTGCAGATTTCAGCAGCGTTTGCGGATGGTGATTTACACCCTAGTGAGCGTAATGTTTTACATAAGATAGCGAAAGGGTTGGGGTTCTCTTCTCAGCAGTTAGAGCAACGTTTACAAATGCAAGAAGCTGCGTTCCGTTTTCAACAACAAGGTGGAGGCTTTGGTGGTCAGCAGCAAGGGCAGCAGCAATCTTCTGGTTGGCAACAAGCGTCGCAAACTAATCATCTCGCAGATGCCTTTAAGGTGTTGGGAGTGAGTGAAAATGCCGAGGGTAAGGAAGTCAAACGCGCTTATCGTAAGTTAATGAATGAACATCACCCGGATAAGTTGATGGCGAAAGGTCTACCGCCAGAAATGATGAATGTTGCGAAAGAAAAATCGCAAGAAATTCAAAATGCTTATGATTTGATTAAAAAAGTGAAAGGCTTTAAATAATCCGGCAGCAAACCATATAAGGAAATTGTTATGGCGATGAACGCACAAGATGTGCTCGATTTTTGGTTTGGAGAACTAAGCCCCTCGGATTGGTTCTCTGGTGGGGAAAGCATAGATGAGCTTATAGTCGAGCGGTTTAGTTCGCTTCATGCTGCGGCATCGAAAGGAGAGCTTTATGCTTGGCGTGAAACGCCTCTTGGTCGATTAGCAGAAGTGATAGTTCTTGATCAGTTCTCTCGTAATATTGGCAGAAACAGTGCTATGGCATTTGCTTCAGACCCAATGGCGCTCGCTCTAGCGCAGGAAGCGGTAGCAGGAGGCTGTGATAAAACTCTTACGGCACAGCAGCAAAGCTTTTTATACATGCCTTACATGCACAGTGAATCTTTGGTCGTTCATGAGCAAGCCGTTGAACTTTTTTCTCAACAAGGTTTAGAACATAACTTGGATTTTGAAATTAAGCATAAAGTGATTATCGAGAGGTTTGGGCGTTACCCACATCGTAACGAGATGCTAGGACGAACATCTACTCCCGAAGAAGTTGAATTCTTGCAACAGCCGGGTTCAAGCTTTTAATTGTAGAGGTATGGTCTAATAATTAAAAAGAGGCTAGGGGGTAATTGAAACCTTTAGCCTCTTTTTTTGTTTTGCTTTAGTAATTAATTTTAGCGCTATAGCTAGTTTGCTTGGTTGAGTGACCAGTCGTAGTCATAGCTGATTTTGTCGGTATTCTTTACTGGTTCTGTTCGATATTGGTTTAGATGTTGAATTAACTGCTCTCTGTTACCAAAATCTACATCGAACCATTCATAAATGGAGGATAGTTGAAGCTTATTGCTTTTAATCAGCACACCTTTGTCACTATTCACAAACTCAGAAGCTGCTTGTTCTAGTAGAGTCTCGGTGTTGTCAGCCGTAAAGGTTTGAAGTTGTAGGTTTGGACAGCCGAGGCTGGCACAGTTTACGGCGTAGTGCGTACGTGGATCTTGCCATATCGGCCTTAGGATGCGGTGCTCAATATCGTTGAGTGTCAGTGATTTACCATTGACGATGACGACATCATCTCCCCATGGACCAAAGCTAAATAGGCCTCCGAGTTTAGTGATCGATTTAACTGGGTAGGCATCGAGAATCAAATCAACAGTCACTGCATTGTATAGGTTGACCCAGTAAGCGTACTGCTCTGCTTTTGAATACTTTAGTGGGTTTATCTGCTCCAACTGCTTGATGTATTGCTTCAGCTTTGATTTATCTGTAGCGATCACTGCTTGATAACGAACTAACGTATTTTGCCCCTGTTTGACCAAGTAGCTATCGAGGAATTGCTGCCAGTTTTGATGAGAAACTTGTTCTGAGTTGGCCTCATTACTTTGATTCCAATACGGCCACAGTTCAGATTTAGGCGCCGACCAAGCTAAGGTTGAAAAAAGTAGGCTGATAATAACGAGTAGTTGTTTCATGGCATTCTCCTGATAGCTGACTACTAAGACCTCATGCTTTACGGTTTTCTTTCATGACTCTTCAGTTAAATAACAGAGTTTAATAAATACATTAAGCTAGAAGCTCAGCCAAATAAAAAAGGTTGGCGCTATGCCAACCTTTTCGATTTTTGAAACTGCTTTTTATTGCAAGACTTCTTTATCTTAGGAAGCTTGGAATCTTCTCTTCATACGCCGAAATCTTATCAGCGTGCTGTAGCGTTAGGCCGATGTTGTCTAAACCGTTCAGTAGGCAATGACGACGGAACTCATCAATATCAAACGAGTACTGTTTGCCGTTCGCACTTACTTTCATTGCTTCTAGATCAACAGTGACCTCTGCGCCTTCATTCGCTTCGATGAATTGGAAAATCTCATCCACTTCTTGCTCAGTTAATCGAACAGGAACCATTTGGTTGTTGATTGAGTTACCGTAGAAGATGTCTGCAAAGCTTGGCGCAATCATCACTTGAATGCCGTAATCAGCAAGCGCCCAAGGTGCGTGTTCACGAGATGAACCGCAACCGAAGTTTTCACGAGCTAGTAGAATTGAAGCGCCTTGGTAGCGTGCTTCGTTCATTACAAACTCAGGATTTGGTTGCAGGCCAGCATCGTCTAG
>Ga0213838_1001826_pt1 | contig 10412 bp, 8 predicted proteins | sample SWPATP13_FD_160577 | JGI IMG/M metagenome (GOLD analysis project Ga0213838, IMG submission 160577) | Coastal seawater microbial communities from Marineland, Florida, United States - SWPA TP1 #3 | ecosystem: Environmental > Aquatic > Marine > Coastal | place: USA: Florida | collected 2016-08-06
AATCCTGCTCGTAACCGGTCAGCGTAATCGCCTCGCCGCCAAGATTAAGACTCACCTCGTTGTCTTTGCCAAACTTTACTAACTGCGGATCGAACACCGATACGCTGGCGCCGGTATCCAGCATTACTCGCCGCATCTTACCTGCTATCTTAACGCTGATAATAAGCGGGCCGTACTGATCTTCATAAGCCAGCGTCATGGTTGGCAGCAAACCTTGCGGTAGCTGTTTGTACATGCGGATATGTTTGTTTGAATAGTCAAACTCGACGACATAATCCTTAACAAACCCCCATCCTATAACGGCCTGAAAATCCGTGGCAATTTGCTCTGCCACACCTTCGATATCGCCACGAGAGCTGCTAAACCTAACGTCAGAAAACACCTGTTCACCGAGCTTTATTGTGTTTAGCGTACCCTGGTATACATCCCATTGGTTGCCGTTGATATCACCGGCTTTAAAGCCGGCCTTTTCGAGTGGAATGGCCAGGGCTTCAGCGGTAGAAAAAGCAACTTGCAATCTTTGCTGATCGCCAATATCAATCATGGCTACCAATGGCTCACCGTTAACCTCGATGTCGGTAAAAATCAGGCCATAAGGACTGGTTTCAAATTGTAACGCTATGAGCTCATCGCTTGCATAAACCCCATTAGCTGCGGCTAAGGTAGCGATCAATAGATACAAAAGTTTGTGGGTAAGACGACGTTGCATGGGTATTCATCCTTGAATAATTCTCATCATAAAGCACCTTAAAATATAATCATCACTGTATAAAATTTCAACGCTTGGGTGCTTGCATGGCTGCGCCGAAAGAGAAGTTAACCGTATGTAAATGTTATTCAACCTTGGCCTATTCACCTGTATGAATAAATCAGGCTAATATGCACAGCGGTTAAAGTCACTTTATCGATAAAAAACGACAGATACGAAATACTAATAACGAAAAGGGAATCCCATGCAATTTCACAGGTTACGCCTGAGAGCTGCTGCACTCTGTTTTGCAGTTATCCTCTCACCCACTGTTTTGGCTGCCACCGAGTATCAAAAACCGGCCGAGGAAATTCTTAAGCTCGTCGATGTAAAACGCGCCCCCTATTTTCTGATGAATGATAGTCAGGATACGGCGTTGATGCTGTACCGCGATACTTATAAAACTATCGCCGAATTATCCGAAGAAGAGTTGCGTCTGGGCGGATTACGGATTGATCCCAAAGCGAACATTGGCAGTCGTGATACTTTTTATAACGATTTAAAGATTCAGCGAATCAACAGCCAGCAAACAGTAAACATCGCCGGATTACCCGCTAGCCCGCGTTTATCCAATTTTTCCTGGTCGCCGGATCAGCAAAAAATGGCAATGACCCATAAAACGCCGAAGGGCATTGAGTTATGGGTTGTCGATTTAAAAACGGCTAAGGCCAAACGCCTTACCACAGCTATCCTTAACGCCAACATGCGTGATGTGATCAACTGGTTTGCTGACGGCTCGGCACTGCTGGTAAAAGTGGTTCCTGAGGACCGCCAGCCGCTGATTAACACCGAATCCGCCACCCCGACCGGCCCAACGGTATCAGTAAGTGACGGCAAAAAAGCCCAGAACCGCACCTATCAGGATCTGCTGAAAAACAAAAATGACGAATTTAACTTTGAGCAGTTAACCCGCGCTGCGCTGGTGAAAGTCGACCTTAAAGGTAACACCTCCAACTGGCTGGCGCCGGCTATGTACGGCAATATTGATGTCTCACCCAACGGCCAGTATGTACTGGTTACCCGTTACCAGAAGCCGTTCAGCTATCTGGTGCAGTACAATCGCTTTCCATCGGTCACCAGTGTGTATACCCAACAGGGCAAGTTTGTTAACGACATTGTTTCGGTACCGCTGATTGAGGATCTGCCCAAGGGCTTTATGGCCACCCGTGAAGGCCGTCGCGCTATCCAGTGGCGTGATGATAAACCCGCTACGCTGGTCTTTGCCGAAGCGCAGGATAAAGGCGATCCGGCTGTTGAAGTTGACTATCGCGATGCCGTATATGCGCTGGAACCACCATTCGATGGCACTCCGTCGCTGTTACTTAAAACCCATAATCGCTTTTCCCGCATTATGTGGGGTAACGACAACCACGCTATCGCCCAGGACTACTGGTGGAATACCCGGAATACCAAAGCCTATGCGTTTAACCCCGGCGACAGTACTGTTGCGCCTACGGTTATTTTTGATCGCAATTATCAGGATGCCTACAGCGATCCGGGTGCTTTTGTGACTGAACGTAATGAATTTGGCCAGAGCGTACTGGCAATGGATGGCGCAAAGGTTTTTTTACTGGGTGATGGCTATTCTGATAAAGGACAATTTCCTTTCCTCGACAGCCTTAATCTGAAAACCCTCGAAAAAGAGCGCCTCTACCAGTCTGCCTATACCGATAAACTGGAAGAGCTATACGATTACAAAGTGGATGAGCAAAAACTCACCGTGAGCATCGAATCGAAAAGTGAATACCCTAACCGCTATTTCCGACATTTAACCGACCAGTCGCTCACGCAGTTAACAGACTTTGAAAATCCGTTTAAAGCCATTCAGAGCGTTAAAAAAGAAGTCATCACCTATAAGCGCGACGATGGGCTAGAACTTTCCGGCACGTTGTATTTGCCGGTTGGCTACCAGGAGGGTAAACAATATCCGATGCTCCTGTGGGCTTACCCCCGGGAGTACAAAGATCAAAACAGTGCCTCACAGAATACCAGTAATCCCAATGAGTTTACTTATCCGTTCTGGGGCTCGCCCATTTACTGGGTAAATAAAGGTTATGTGGTACTCGACGGCGCGGCTTTCCCCATTGTGGGCGAAGGTGACGAAGAGCCCAATGACAGCTTCCGTAGCCAGTTAGTAGCCAACGCTAAGGCAGCCATTGATGCCGTGGATGCGCGCGGGCTTATTGACCGAAAGCGCGTAGCAGTGGGGGGGCACAGCTATGGCGCCTTTATGGTGGCTAACCTGCTGTCCCATTCTGATTTATTTGCTGCCGGCATAGCCCGCAGCGGTGCCTATAACCGTACCCTCACGCCGTTTGGCTTCCAGTCTGAAGAGCGCTCCTACTGGGAAGCCCCTGAGGTGTATTACACCATGTCGCCATTTATGCATGCCGACAAAATGAAAACCCCACTGCTGCTTATTCATGGCGAGGCTGATAACAACAGTGGTACCTATCCGATGCAAAGTGAGCGCTATTTTAATGCGCTTAAAGGCCTTGGTGCCACAGCACGCCTGGTAATGTTACCCAAAGAATCCCATGGCTACCGCGCCAAGGAAAGTATCCTGCACATGCTGTGGGAACAGGACCAATGGCTGGAACAACACGTAAAGGCTAAGTAACCCTGCATCACACAGGCCCGGTGGGCCTGTGTGCTCAGCAGCCTATTTCTACAGGAAACAACAATGAAAACACTGACTACGCTTTTGGCAGGATTACTTGTAAGCGCTTCCACAGCGGTACTCGCCGGTGCTAACACGCTCTCAGCCATCGAACAGCAACAAGGCTGGGAAAGCTTGTTTGATGGTAAGTCACTTAATGGTTGGCGTAACTATCAAAAGGACGAAGCCGGCAGCAACTGGCAGGTGACTAACGGTACCATCGCCCTTACCGAAGGAGGCAGTGGCGACCTGATTACAGAAAAACAGTATGCGGAGTTTGAACTGAGTCTGGACTGGAAGATTTCCGAGGCTGGCAACAGCGGTATTTTCTTTCTGGCGGATGAGAGTGAGCAGTATATTTTCTTCCATGCCCCTGAAATCCAGATTATTGACAATGAAAAACATCCCGACAGCAAGCTCGACTCGCACCGCTCTGGCTCACTGTACGATATGGTAGTGGCACCGTCCGCGGCCTATAAAGACGCTGGAGAATGGAATAATCTGCGCATTAAGCTGCACAATAATGTACTGGAAGTCTGGCAGAACGGCGTAATGACTATTCACATCGTGATGCATTCCTCCACCTGGGACAAGCTGGTAGCAGCCAGTAAATTTGCCAAATGGGACGGCTTTGGCGAGCAAACCAAGGGCCATATCGGTTTGCAGGATCATGGCGACAAGGTGTGGTTTAAAAATATAAAAATCCGGGAGTTACACTAATGACAGCATTTACCCATCAGGTAGTTATTGTTGGCTCAGGTGCAGGTGGTGCCATGGCCGCCTATGAGCTCACTAAAGCAGGCATCAATGTACTGATGCTCGAGGCTGGCCGTGACTATAACCCCAAAACCGAAACGCCGATGTTTAAGCGCAATGCCGACGCACCCTTAATGGGCGCGGCCACCTCAGATAAGAACTTTGGCTATTATGACGCCACCGTGGATGGGGGCTGGTCGGTCCCCGATGAGCCCTACACTACCGACGATGACTCCGATTTCTTATGGTGGCGGGCGCGAATGCTTGGCGGCCGCACTAACCACTGGGGCCGTTATTCCCTGCGTTTCAGCGAACATGACTTTAAAGGTAAAAGCCGCGACGGTCTGGGCGCAGACTGGCCCTTTGAGTATGCCGATATAGCGCCGTGGTACGATAAAACCGAAAGCCTGGTAGGGGTTTGTGGCACCAACACCGGGCTTGATGATATGCCAGACTCCCCGCCCGGCGTGCTGCAGCCACCGCCTACCCCGCGGATCCCCGAATTACTGGTGGCCGCTGCTGCGAAAAAGCACGGTATTACCGCGGTGCCCATGCATCGCGCGGTACTGACCCGGCCTAAAGACGACCGGGCAGCCTGCTTTTATGCCACGCCCTGTGGTCACGGCTGCTCCATCGGGGCGGCATTTCAAACCACCACGTCGTTAATTCCGATGGCCCGCAAAACGGGTCATTTTAAGCTCATTACCAACGCCATGGTAAAACAGGTAAATACCAATGGCGAAGGCAAGGTCACAGGGCTGACTTACATAGATAAAACCAGTAGCAAAGAGCTAACTCTGGACTCGCCAGTGGTTATCCTGGCCGCCAGCGCCTGTGAATCGGCCAGAATTATGCTGAACTCAGCGTCGCCTTCTCATCCCAATGGCCTGGCTAACTCAAGCGGCCAGTTGGGCCGCAACCTGATGGACTCTACCGGTGCCGGCCTGGGTGCCACCATACCGGCGTTAAAAAACCGCCCGCGTTACAATGAAGATGGTCATACTGCCAACCACCTATTTATCCCATGGTGGGGTCACAAAGAACAACATAAGCTGAATTTCCCCCGTGGTTATCACTTTGAGCTGGGTACCGGTTTCAGAGAGCCCGGCGCCTGGGTATCCGGCGATTTTTCAGGGTATGGTGAGTCATTAAAAGACGAAGCCAAGGCCAATTACGGCGCCAGTGTGTACTTCGCGCTGCGAGGCGAAATGCTGCCTAATGATAACTGCTACATGGATCTTGACCCCGACGTTACCGATAAATGGGGCATTCCGGTAGCTCGTTTCCACTGGCAATGGTCAGAACACGAACTTAATCAGGTGGCTCACGGCCTGCAAACCGCTAAAACGCTGCTTGAAACCATGGGCGCAACCGTGGGTGAACTGCCACCGCCTGAAAAAGCTATCGCCAAAGGCGGTCAGATTATCCATGAAGTGGGCACAACCAGAATGGGCAGCTCTGCAGAAGATTCTGTGACCAATCAATGGGGGCAGACCTGGGACTGCCCTAACCTGTTTGTCATGGACGGCGGTGTGTTCGCTTCTAACCCGCATAAAAACTGCACACTCACTATTATGACGCTGGCCATGCGAAACGCTAACTGGCTGGCAGGCCAGATCCAACAGGGAGCTTTGTAATATGACAAATTCTAATCCTATCAATGCTTCTCACGGCTTAACCCGTCGTCAGTCGTTAAAACTGTTTGGCATGATGCTGGCCAGTGCTGCCGTGCCGGCCCTTAGCGGATGCGCCACCAGCGAAAGCAAAATCAGTGCGGGGGCCGCAGACTGGCCAACGCTAACCATAGAACCCATCAGCGTGGCCGGTTACGGGCAGGATCCCAGTTTGATTATGCCACCGCCCTCGCCGTGGCCAAAAACGCTGACTCAGGAACAAATTGCCCTGGTCTCCCGGTTAACGGATATTCTGGTGCCAGCGAACAACGGTCAGCCCGGCGCGCTACAAATAGGCGCTGTGGACGTGATTGATGAGTGGGTCAGTGCGCCCTATGCTCAGCAACAGCGGGATCGGGATAGTATTCTGCGTTTGTTGATCTGGCTTGATGAAGAATCGCTACGCCGGTTTGACCAGCCGTTTCTGGCGCTTAACGAAAGCCAGCAATTTGCCCTGCTCGATGACATTGCCTACGGCAGAGACGATATCGAACAGCGCCTGCAACAACCGGCGAACGTATTTAACCGCTTACGTTCACTGGTGCTGGCGGCCTATTTCTGCTCTGAAGCAGGCAGCCACGAGATTGGGTATCAGGGGAATATTGCTATAAGTGGAGACTACCCGGGCCCAACCGAGGAAGCCAAAGCCCATCTTGATGGCATTCTGGATGAGCTTGGTTTAAGCGAGTACGCCTACCAGCCATAATTCGACTCAGGTTTAAACACTCTCTGATGGCTTTGGCTCAGGGAGTGTTTGCCGCTTCGCCAGGTACTCCAGCAACAGGGCGGTAATAAACAGCACTAACATCGTCACAAAACCCGCCAGCGCCAGCATTAATGCGCCCTTTTCGTCACTGCTATCCACCACTAAACCAGACACCACCGGCGCCAATGTACTCCCTATACTGCCGCTAAATAACATCAGCGTAACCAGCATTGGGGGCGAATCTGCTATTTGTTGGGTGCCAACTGAAATCGCAATTTTATAAATACAGGTAGTCAGCAACCCAAAGGCCAGGCCCAGGCTCAGAAAAGTTTCTATCGACTCAATAAGCAGAAATGCTGTGGTGCAGGCAATAGCAATGGCCGAGACCACCAGCAACATGATTCGGGTGGGAATAAAGTTCACCAGTACTACCGACGTGAGTAAGCCAAAAATAGAAAAGCCCCAGTAATTGCCTACCACCTGCCCGGCCACCTCAGGCTGGGCGTTAAAATAGGCCATCAGGTAATTCGGCGCCCAGGTTAAAAACGTAGTTTGGGCAATAAGATACAGGCAAACGCCAATAGCGAAACACACCACCCGCGGTGTAAAAATACGCTTAAACTGCATCAGCGCTGTTTCGCGCTCAGGGGCAGGCTCATCGTTCCCCGAGGTTGATGTTGACCGGTGCGGTTCAGGAAAGGCGGAGGTCGCGGCCAGGATCAGAATAATCACCGCAAGAGAGGCTACCGCCAGATAACTCAGGGTCCAGTCCAGTTCTTTGACCAACAGCAAGCCTGCCAGCGTGGGAAAAATAAAACCAGCGGCACTAAACGCACAGTCTGTGGCGATAAAGGCCGAGGCTCTGCGCTGGGCCCGATAGATACGGGAAATAATAACGGCACCGCCGGATAGTCCGCAGCCACAGCACACGCCTAAGCCCAGAAATACAGCCGCCAGTGTCGTGTAGCCAACCCCGGTTAATAACGGTAACGCCACACCCAGCAGCAACAGTACGGAATAAGTGGTTATCAGCAAGCGGCGCACGCTAAAGCGGGTATATAAATACATCGACAAAAGCGTACCGATCAGGGCACCGCCGGTCAGCCAGGAGAATATACTTACCGTCCTGGCTGCGCTCATGTCCAGCTGGGCAGCAATGGCATTCAGGATCACGCCAGCCTGAGTTAACAGGCCAGACATGATCATATAGCTTAAAAACGCTATCAGGGTTAACCGAATCTGGCTGCTCAACTATTGGTAATCCTATTATTGGAAAGGGAAGCTAATCGGCATAGCCGGCGCCAATGGCGTTAAAGGGCATATCCAGCTCCAACTCAGGCACTTGTAACCCAATCCAGGCCGGAAAGGTATTACTGTTCGGCCCCGGGAAAACAGTGTATTCGTTAGCCCAGGGATATCTGTCGATAGCCGCCACTATATCCGGGATCAGGCGACGCGCTTTATCGCCCTGAATCGACAGTACCTTTTCTGGTCTGGCCCCATACCAGTAGCGGTCCGGACTGGCAGTTTTAAAGTTGCGCAGCGCTGGCAGGCCACTCCTAACACGCCAGCCAACCACTTCATACACCTGGTACTCTTTTGCGCCCTGCTCTTTAAAGGCCAGCCAGGTATGCACGGCAAACCAGCCACGCCAGCTAAAAGCATCGGCAGCATAAACTTCGATCACTGCATCCTGAACCAGTTCAGGCGAAGGCGCGATACCCGCGGGCTCCCGACTGGCAGTACGCCAGTCACTGTTGCTACAGGACGTAGTGGCAAACAAAATCAATAAAACAGCGGCCAGTTGCCTGCCCATTCTTAAAACCTTTTTCCAGAAATGAATTCGCTACTTATCTAATCAGCAGCCATGGGGTTATGCAAGCCAGTGCCGACCAAACTACCACTGGTCAGGATAAACTTTAATCAGCACAACTGGAATTTGTACTGGTAAATCAGCATACTGGTTTAACAAACAGCAAATCAGGGAGCGTGTTTTGGGCTGGATTGACTATACAATCATCGCGATTTACCTTGTTGGCTTACTCGCCATGGGACTGGCTTTTCGTCATCAGCATAACAGCCGGGAGTATTTTCTTGGCGGCCGGACTATTCCGTGGCCGGCGTTATCACTGTCGGTGATGGCCACCCAGCTCTCTGCTATCAGCTTTATCTCTGCTCCCGCATTTGTAGGGTTGCGGGAAGGCGGCGGCCTTATCTGGTTGTCTTATGAACTGGCCCTGCCCATTGCCGTGCTGCTAATGCTATGGCGTTTATTGCCCACACTTCACCAAAGCGGTGTGGTGAGTGTGTACGATTTCCTCGAACGCCGCTTTGAACGCTCCACTCGTCTGCTAATTAGTTTTGTGTTCCAGCTCAGTCGCTCCTTTGCCACCGCCATTATGATTTACGCCATCTCACTCATTTTGCAGGGCACTATGGGCCTGGAGCAATGGCACAGTATTGTGGTGATTGGCGTGATTACACTGGTTTACTCCGCCATGGGCGGCATGAAAGCCGTTGTTTTTGGCGACGCGGTACAGATGATTATCATCCTGGCCGGTGCGCTCACCTGCCTGTTTGTGGCACTGGATGTGATTGGTGGTGTTGATGCTGCCCTGGCGCTTATCGACAGTGATCGGATGGAAGCGGTTAACGTAGGCTCACTGGGCCTGAGCGGCAACGATTTCGGACTCCTGCCCATGCTGTTTGGCGGTATCGTGCTTTACGCTTCTTATTATGGCTGTGACCAGTCAGAAGCCCAGCGTTCCCTTTCTGCGCATAGCGTAAAGGACTTGCGCAAGGTGATGTATACTGTCGCACTTAGCCGCTTTCCCATCACGGTGATTTATTGCACCACGGGTTTAGTGATAGGCGCATTGGTACTGAATACACCATCACTGGCAGCGCAGATCCCGGCAGAACAACCGGACTGGATGATGCCGGTTTTCATTATTAACTATCTGCCTGAAGGCGTTATTGGTTTACTGGTAGTGGCTATTATGGCGGCTGCCATGTCGTCGTTAAGCTCCGCCATTAATAGTCTGGCAGCGGTTACCACCGAAGACTTCTGTCGCTACAAAGGGCATGAACCCAGTGATGATGAATACATGCGTTTCGCCCGCGCCGCTGGCATCGGCTGGGGGCTGGTAACACTGGTATTAAGTTTATTCGCCGGTGACATTGCGCCCACCATCATTGAAGCCATTAATAAAATCGGCTCCGTATTTTACGGCCCGGTACTGGCGACCTTTTTACTCGGCATTCATAGTAAAACCATTACCGCAAAGGCCGCTAATATTGGCTTATTACTGGGCGTATTCAGCAATACCTTCTTATGGCTCAGCGATAATCCGATTTTCTGGTTCTGGTGGAATGCTATTGGTTTTGCGGTCACAGTTATCAGTGGTCACCTGGCGAACCGTTTAATCCCAACCAGCAATAAGGCCACACCGCAAACCAGTTACGCAGGTTTAAATGCCAGGATGATTGTAGTGCTGTCATCCTGGAGCGCTTTACTGCTATTCATCTGCTTTAATTTATCCGCCTGGCTGGCTTGATAAAAGGGATGTCCTTAGGCAGAAACAACCGCTTTGAAGGAACTAATACATCCTACACGTCATCCCCGAATTTGCGCAGCAAATATCGGGGACCCCCTACCTTGATATCGTAGAGCTTAAATGACCTTTGTGAAAAGGCCGCATCAGATAATCCAGCCTGCCTGGGAGATCCCCGCTCAAAAGCATGCGGGGATGACAGATATTATTTTGGCCGGGATGAGGGGTATTTTTTTGGCCGGTATGACGAAAAAACTGTCATGCCGGAAGCTGCCTTGGCAGCTATCCGGTATCCTCTGAAAAGGTCTGCTCAGTC
>Ga0213838_1001827_pt1 | contig 10412 bp, 9 predicted proteins | sample SWPATP13_FD_160577 | JGI IMG/M metagenome (GOLD analysis project Ga0213838, IMG submission 160577) | Coastal seawater microbial communities from Marineland, Florida, United States - SWPA TP1 #3 | ecosystem: Environmental > Aquatic > Marine > Coastal | place: USA: Florida | collected 2016-08-06
AACTTGCGTGCGATGGAAGGCATGCGGGGCTTCGCCGTCGCGCTGGTCTTCCTGACCCATTTCTGCACCCTGATCGGCCCCTGGATCGCGGCCACGCCGCGCCTGGACCAGTTGGCCCATGCGGTGCACGCCATCGGCAACACGGGCGTCGACCTGTTCTTCGTGCTGAGCGGCTACCTGATCTACAAGACACTGGTGTCGCGCGAGCAGGGCTTCGGCGGTTTCATGATGCGCCGCATCCGCCGCATCTATCCCACCTTCCTGGTCGTGTTCGCCGTGTATTGCGTGCTGTCCTTCGTGTTCCCGCGCGAGAGCAGCATTCCCGCCAGCGGCGCCCTGGCTTACGTGGCGGCCAACCTGCTGCTGTTGCCGGGACTGTTTGCCATCAAGCCGATGATCACGGTGGCATGGTCGCTGAGCTACGAGATGTTCTTCTACCTGTGCCTGCCGCTGGTGGTGACCTTGTTCCAGCTGCGCCGGCGCAGCCACCTGCAGCGCATCTGCCTCGTTGCGGCGGCGGCGATCGCGCTGGCGGCCTGGAGCGCCGTGTCCGGGGCCGGACATATCCGGATGATCATGTTCATGTCGGGCATGCTGATCCATGACGCGATCGCCAGCCGCCAGGTGCGCGCGCCATCAAGCGTGGTGGCCGTGGCCGCACTGGTGATCGGCCTGGCCGGCAGCCTGCTGCCGGTGACGGGCTATGTGAAAATCGGCCTGCTGTTCGCGAGCTTTTTCCTGGTCTGCTTGCACTGCTTCCTGCGTCCGCAGGCCTGGCTGGCGCGGGTCTTCTGCTGGACGCCGATGCGCTGGCTCGGCAACATGAGTTATTCCTATTACCTGCTGCACGGGCTGACCCTGAAGGCCTTGTTCATGTTCGTGCCGCGTTCGACCGTGCTAACCGAGCATGCGCTGCTGCTGTTCGTCGTGCTGCTGCCGCTGTTCTTCGCCGTGACCCTGTTCACCTCGGGCTGCCTCTACCTGCTGGTGGAGCGGCCGCTGTCGCTGGCGGCGCCGAAGCGCGTCGTCAATCCGGCCGTGCCCGACGCAAGGGGCGCCGCCTAAACAAGTAGTGTATCGATCGGCTCATCCACCCGAGGAGCAGTCATGGAACAGCAACTCAATGCCTGGCTCGCCGCGCATCCCGACATCGAAGCGCTGCCAGGGCGCGACCTGTTCATCGTGGCGCGTTACCTGGTGCCGCTGGATGCCGCCCTGATGCAGGGCTGCCTGGAAGCGTCCGGCATTCCGGCCGTCCTGGCCGACGCCCATTTGATGCAGGCCGATTTGCTGCTGGCGCCGGCGCTGGGCGGCGTGCGCATCCTGGTGCCGGCGTCCTTCGTGCAGCAGGCGCAAGCGGTGATGGAAGCGTTCAAGCGCGGCGAATTCGCACTCGACGAGGATAGCGACGTCGGATAAAAACAAAGCCGCCCGACGCTTGCGCGGGGCGGCTTTTCCAATCTGGTGGTGATAGGTGGACTTGAACCACCGACCCCAGCATTATGAGTGCTGTGCTCTAACCAACTGAGCTATATCACCGAAACTGTAAAGCAAAATGGCCCGGCTCGTAGGAGCCAAGCCATTTGCTTGAATCTTTGGTGGTGATAGGTGGACTTGAACCACCGACCCCAGCATTATGAGTGCTGTGCTCTAACCAACTGAGCTATATCACCAAGAGAACGCTATTATCCAAGGCGCGGCGGCTTGTGTCAAGGCTGTGTACGCCGAGCAACCAGACTTTTCGCCACGCTGTCAGTTTGGCAAGCCCTTCAGATGGGTCAGCAATTCCCCCGTCGGGTCGCGTCCCAGGCAGTCGATGACGATCCGGTGCGGCATCGCGCGCAGCCAGGTCAGCTGGCGTTTGGCGAGCTGGCGCGTGGCGACGATGCCCGTTTCGCGCAGCGCCGCGCGGTCGATCGTCCCGTCCAGGTACTCCCAGCTCTGGCGGTAGCCGACGCAGCGCATCGAAGGCAGGTTCGGGTTCAGGTCGCCGCGTGCGCGCAGGCGCGCCACTTCGGCCACGATGCCTTCGTCGTCGGAGTCGCCCAGCATCTGGTCGAAACGCAGCGCGATCCGTCGATGCAGCACGCTGCGCTCGCTCGGCTCGAGCGCGAACGAAACGAGATTGAACGGCAGTTCGGGCTTGGCGCGCAGCGCCAGCAGCTCCGACATCGGCTTACCGGTCAGTGCGATGATTTCCAGCGCGCGGTTGATGCGCTGGGCGTCGGCGGGCGCCAGGCGATCGGCGGTGACGGGGTCGAGCGTGCGCAGTTTGGCGTGCATGCCGGGCCAGCCGATGCGCGCGGCTTCCTCGTCGATGGCGGCGCGCACGCCGGCGTCGGCGGTCGGCAAATCGTCCAGGCCGTCGACCAGCCCCTTGAAATACATCATCGTGCCGCCGACCAGCAGCGGCAGCGCGCCGCGCGCGCTGATCTCGGCCACCAGCCGCAGCGTGTCGTTCCTGAACTGCATGACCGAATAGGCGTCGAGCGGGTCGATGATGTCGATCAGGTGGTGCGGCGCGCTCGCCAACTCGTCGGCCGTCGGCTTCGCCGTGCCGATGTCCATCTCGCGGTACACGAGGGCGGAATCGACGGAGATGATCTCGACCGGGCGCTCGCGCGCGATCGCCAGCGCCGCGGCGGTCTTGCCGGAGGCGGTCGGGCCCATGATGGCCACCGCCAGCGGCTTGCTTGCTTCAGTTGTCATTTATTGGCCGCGCAGGAAGAGTTTGTCGAGCGCCGAGATGTCGAGTTGCACCCAGGTCGGGCGGCCGTGGTTGCACTGGTCGGCGCGCTCGGTGTTCTCCATCTGGCGCAGCAGCGCATTCATCTCGACGTTGCTGAGGATGCGGTTGGCGCGCACCGCCGTGTGGCAGGCGAGGGTGCCGAGCAGTTCGTTGCGGCGCTCGATGAGCACGCGCGAGCCGCCGAATTCGCGCACGTCGCGCAGCACGTCGCGCGCCAGGGTCTGGGCGTCGGCGTTCTTCAACAGCGTCGGCACCGCGCGCACCGCCAGCGTGGTGGGCGACAGCGCGCCGATGTCGAAGCCGAGCGCCTTCAAGGTGTCCTGGTGGTCGGTGGCGGTGGCCACTTCGATCGCGTCGGCGAAGAAGGTGACGGGAATGAGCAGCGACTGCACCTGCATGTCCTGGCCCTCGACCTGGGCGTCGAGCGCGTTTTTCAGCTGCTCGTACAGGATGCGCTCGTGCGCGGCGTGCATGTCGACCAGCACCAGGCCGCGCGTGTTCTGCGCCAGGATGTAGATGCCGTGCAGCTGGGCCAGCGCGAAGCCGAGCGGGAAGTCGTCGTTGCTCGGCCCAGGCGAGGAGAGCGGCATCGGCATCGCCGCGGAAGACGATGGCCGCGCCGCGGAGTCCGCAAACAGGGCGCCGTAGTTGGCCGTGCTCTGGGCGACGCCGCCCGTGTCGGGCGCATCCCAGCGGCTGCCCGGCGGGAAGGGCGATGGCGAGAAGGTTTGCGTGAGCTGGGTGCCGAAGGTGGTCTGCTCGTGCGGACGGCGCCAGTCCGAGCCGCCGGTGGGCGTGATCTCGGCCGCGCTGATCGGCGCCGGGGTGCTGCCGTGCGCCGTGGCCGAGGTGGCCGCGAGCGCGCGCTGTACCGCGTGGAACACGAACTGGTGCACGGCGCGGCTGTCGCGGAAGCGCACTTCGATCTTCGACGGATGCACGTTGACGTCGACCAGCGCCGGATCGAGGTCGAGCGCCAGCACGTAGGAGGGGAAGCGGTCGCCGTGCAGCACGTCCTGGTAGGCCGCGCGCACCGCGTGCACCAGCAGCTTGTCGCGCACGTAGCGTCCGTTCACATAAAAGAACTGGCCGTCGGCGCGCGCCTTCGATGCGGTCGGCAAGCCGGCATAGCCGAACAGGCGCAGGGGGCCGGCCGCTTCGTCGATCGCCAGGCGCGCCTCGGCGAAATCGCTGCCCAGGATCTGGGCGCTGCGCTTGGCCATCTCGCAGGTGTTCCAGTGGTCGATGGTGCGTCCGTTGTGGGTCAGGCTGAACGACACGTCGGGCCGCGCCAGCGCGATGCGGCGCACGACTTCGGCGCAGTGGCCGTATTCGGTCTGTTCGCTTTTCAGGAATTTACGGCGCGCCGGGGTATTGAAGTACAGGTCTTGCACGTCGATGGTGGTGCCGCAGGGGCCGGACGAGGGCGCGACCGTGCCCTGGTGCGAGCCGACGATTTCCCAGGCGTGCGCTGCGTCCGCTGTACGTGTCGTGATCGACACCGCCGCCACCGACGCGATCGAGGCCAGCGCCTCGCCGCGGAAACCGAGGGTGGCCACGTTCTCGAGGTCGGTGAGCGAGGTGATCTTCGAGGTCGCATGGCGCGCCAGCGCGAGCGGCAGCTGCTCGGGGGCGATGCCGCGGCCATTGTCGGTGATCGCAATGCGCTTGACGCCGCCTTCTTCGAGGCGCACCGTGATTTGCGTCGCGCCCGCGTCGAGCGCGTTTTCGAGCAGCTCCTTGACGACGGCCGAGGGCCGTTCGACCACCTCGCCGGCGGCGATTTGCGAGATCAGCTGGTCGTTCAGCTGCTGGATGGGGCGGTGGGTGGGGACGGGCGCGTTCATGCAGCGATTATAGCGCCTGGCCCCACCGGCATCGGGGTGCGCTTATTTCGCTTCGCGCACCGGAATCGGCGCCGCGCACAGGTCGACGTGACCGGCCGCGACCTTGGTCCATGGGCCGCCGCGGTTGCGCGTCGCCTCGACCACTTTCTGGTACGTGGCGCTCTCGGTACGCATCACCTCGAACTTGCTGCGCTCGCCTTCCGGCAGGTCGGCGGCGACACGGAAGGACTTGATCGGCACCTGCATCTCCGGCTTGTCGAAGAAGCCCATCGGCGCCGGGCCGCGCGGCACGGTCGACAGCAGCGGCATGCCGGACACGACGCGGCCGACCACGGTGATGTTGCGGTCGAGCTGGCGCGGCGCCTGGCCGGTCACCACGTACAGGGCGGTGCCGCCGCCGCTGTCGGCGTCGGCGTCGCGCCCCACGCCCACCATGGCGTAGCAGTGCGCGAGCCAGGTTTCTCCCGCCTTCGGATCGCGCCCGACCGGGAAGCCGTTCGAGTGGCCGACCTGGGGCGCGTAACCGTCGACATCCTTCAGGCGCGTGAACTGGGTGTCGTTCTTCAGCGGCGCCGTGAATTCGGCCTTCAGCTTTTCCTTCGCCTTCTTCACCGGACGCGGGTTCTTCTCGTCCGGGTCGCCCCACTGGACGACGAAATTGTCTTGCGAGCGCAAGATGACGAGACCGTCGTAATAGTGTTCGCGCGCCAGCGCCTTGATGTTGACGGCGTGGTTCGGGGCGAAAGTGGGCGCCAGTTCGATCACGACGCGCCCTCCGGGTAAGTCCATATACAGGGTGTTCTCGGGATCGAGCGCGCGCCAGTCGGACGCTGCCGATTCCTTGACAATGTCGCCCACGCTCGGCTTGGGCGCCAGTTCCTTCTTCGGTGCGCCCGCCTGCGCGGCGCTGCTGCCGAGCACGGACAATGCCACGGCGACCTGTACTGCCTTCCCGACTCCTTTCGCGACTGCCTTCATCTCCGCTCCGATTTGTTGTTGGTGTTGAGTAATTGTAATCGCGAATTCCGAGCTGTCTGTGAAACTTAACACTTCCTTAAAAACTGCCGCAGGCCATTTCGCCGCACCGGGTTGGCGGCTCTGCTTGATGGTATGATTCGTCGTTACCGTTTAGGAAAATTATGGATCTGATGCAATTGTTCGACATGATTCTTCATGTCGATAAGACGTTGGGAGTGTTGCTGGCCGAGTACGGCATCTATGTCTACATCGTCTTGTTCGCAATTATTTTCTGCGAAACAGGTCTCGTGGTCCTCTTTTTCTTCCCGGGCGACACCTTGCTGTTCATCGCCGGCGCCTTCTGCGCCACCGGCCAGATGAGCTATCCCTTGTTGATGGCCTTGCTCATCGTGGCGGCGGTCACCGGCAATACCCTGAATTACTACATCGGCGAAGCCATCGGCCAGCGCATGTTCACCCATAACTATCGGTGGATCAACAAGGACGCGCTGCGCCGCACCCACGATTTCTTTGAAAAGCATGGCGGCAAGACCATCATCCTGGCCCGTTTCGTGCCGGTGGTGCGCACCTTCGCCCCGTTCGTGGCCGGCGTCTCGGACATGACCCACTGGCGCTTCCAGCTCTACAACGTGACCGGCGCCGTGCTCTGGGTCGCCAGCCTGGTGACTGCGGGCTACTTCTTTGGCAACATCCCGGTCGTGCGCGACCACCTGACGGAAATCGTCCTCGTCGGCGTCAGCGCCGCGATCGTGCCCCTCGCCATTGGCGGCCTGTACAAGTTCGGGCGCAAGGTGCTGAGCCGCTAAGGCATCGACACGTTGCCGGAATCACCAGCGCGCCGGATTTATCCGGCGCGTTTGCGTTTACGACTCAAGTTTCCGTGCGTAAGCGTCGTTAAGACAGGGTGAGCTTACTTCCCCCACCCCCCATGCGTAACCTGATCGCCCTGTTTGCCTGCAGCTTCGCCGTGCTCGGCGCAAGCGCCAACGACGCGCCCCCTGCCGCGAAAGCGGCGCCGAGTGCCGACCAGCGCGCGGTCGACGCCGCCAAGCTGGCGGCCGCGCTGGCGCGCCCGGCCAAGCTGGCCGAGAAGCCGGTGCTCGACAAGGCCGCCGCCGAGAAACCCGCGAAGCCGGAGGGCGCGCACGCACCCGCCATCCAGAAACCGCTGATCGACAAGCCGCTCGTCGACAAGCCGGCCAAAGTCAGCGCCGCCACCGCCGACAAGGTCGCCGCCGCCGTCTCGGCGCCCGACGACAACGAGCAGGTCGACCTCTCGGTCAAGATCGCCGAGCGCCTGGCCGAGATGCGCGCCAAGCAGGCCGCGCGCATGGCCGCCGCCGCCAAGGCGCGCAAGGCGAGCGAGGCGAAGCGCAAGAAGGAAGTCGTGGCCGCCGCCGCGCCGAAGATCAGCACCCACTGGGATTACGACGGCGAATTCGGCCCGGAAAACTGGGGCAAGATCAACCCGGCCTGGGCCCAGTGCGGCAAGGGCAGCCGCCAGTCGCCGATCGACATCCGCGACGGCATGAAGGTCAACCTCGACGAGATCGATTTCGACTACCGTCCCGCGACCTTCAGCGAAATCGACAACGGCCACACCGTGCAGGTGAACGTGGCCGCCGGCAGTTTCATCCAGGTCGGCGCCGAGCGCTACGAACTGGTGCAGTTCCACTTCCACCGTCCGTCGGAAGAGCGCGTCAACGGCAAGGGCACCGAGATGGTGATCCACCTGGTGCACCGCGGCGCAGGCGGCAAGTTGGCGGTGGTCGCCGTGCTGCTCGAGCGCGGCAAGGGCAACGACGCGATCCAGACCGTGTGGAACAACATCCCGCTCGAGAAGGGCCAGCTCGGCTCCCCGGGCATCGAACTCGACCCGCTCGAACTGCTGCCGAACCGGCGCGCCTACTACACCTACATGGGTTCGCTGACCACGCCGCCCTGCACCGAGAATGTGCTGTGGCTGGTGATGAAGCAGCCGATGACGGCCTCGCCGGCGCAGATGGCGCTGTTCTCGCGCCTGTATCCGCTCAATGCGCGGCCGGTGCAGGCGAGCGAAGGGCGGATGGTGAAGGAATCGAATTGATCAGCTGACGTGATACCCGCCCAGCCAGCTTTCGCCTGGCTGGAGCATCGGGCCATTCAACAAGGCCGGCTCGATGCACACGAAGCGCCGGTACTCTTCGTCGGCCATATCCGCCAGCGCCGCCGCATCCGCCGCCCCCGGATTCCACACGACGGCATCGTTAAAGCCATCCTGCCGCAGCGTCAGCACGACGCCGTCGTCGACCAGCGCCAGGCGCGGTTCGACGCCCTCGTACACGCGGTCGAATTTGTCCGTGATCGCCAGTTCCTCGGCTTCGACGCCGAGGATGCGGATGCCGGCGAGGTCGCCCACCAAAAAATAGGTATGCAGCGCCGCCGCGAATGGGAAGGGCGCCTTGCCCGTATTCTTCACCGCGAATTGCATCCGCATGTCGTTGGCGCGGATCGCCACCCGCAGCGTCAGCGAGAACGCGTGCGGCCAGGCCTGCGCATGGGCGGGCAGGAGGTCTTCGGGCGTCAGGGCCAGCACCGCGAACGCCCAGCCATCGTCGCACCCGCTTTCCACCACGCGCCAGTTGCTCACGCGCGCAAACCCGTGGCGCATGCCCGTGCCGCGCTCGGCGAACTGGGGAAAGATCAGCGGCACGCCGCCGCGGATGGCCTTGTTGCCGTCGAGGCTGGATTTGGCGCTGCAGAACAGCCGCTCGCGCCCGTCGGCGCCGCGCCAGGAGATCAGGTGGGCGCCGTACAGCGTGATGCTCGCCTGCGCGCCGTCGGGCGCGCTGAGCAGCAGGGAAGGCAGCTGGCCGAAGGTGGTGGAGCGGGCGGCGTCGGAAGGGTTCATGTCGGCAGGGCGTCGGAGATGGGCCGGCTAGTATGCCATGGCTGCTGCGGCAGGCAACCTGCTCTGGGTGCGTTGCACCAACCGGCCGCGCGCGTTTCAGTTGCAAATGCGGAGCGGTCAGACTACGCTTATTTGAACTGCAAGCCTGGCCCATCATAAGTGAAAGGAAAGTCGACGATTTTATAGCCCGCCCCGATGGTCAACCGTAGCGCCTATGTGGTTGATGCAGTTTATCGACCATGCTCGCTACTCAAAAGGAGTGTGAGATGACCGATACGTATGAATTTACCTACAATATTCCTGAGGCCCGCTTTACCGGCGAACTGGAATGCGACGGCAAGAAGGAAGCGTTCAATGCTTACGCCGGCTCTGGCGGCAGGGCTGGCAGCAAAACAGCCGGTGCAATAAATCCGTATCTCGCTAACAATCCTTTTGCGACCCAGGTCAAAGGTGCTTCATCTGGAGGGGAAATCACGAAAATAGGCGGGCCCATTCCAATCGGCGTTTACGTGCTTCGTCCCCACGAAACCAAGGAAAACTGGATACGCATCCTTCCGCTCGAGGGAACGACCGTATTCGGGCGGGATGGATTTGCTATCCACGGGCGGGGACACAACGGTAGCATCGGCTGCATCGTGCCGAGCGATTTTCATAACGTGGTCCGGCTCTACACCTTGCTGAAGAAGCGTCAGACGCAGGGCCTGGCTTCTCCCAAACTGAAGGTCATTGCGGAAGGGACCGATATGGACCGCTTTATCCTTTCCAGGAATGCCTGAGCAGACGCCACAAGGCTTCTGGTGTGCGAACGATTCAGGCGTCTCCTCGGCGCGGGAGCGTGCGCACCACCAGTTCATCCCAGCCCGACGCCGCATCCGGCGCACGGCTGAACTGGTGATCCGGCAGCAGCGCCAATAAAATCTCCGCCGTCGTGCGCACGATGCATCCCGGCGCCACATGGCCGCCAATCACGCGGCCCTGGGCATCCGACACCGTCATATGCAGATGCACGCCGTCGGGCGAGAGGGAGCCCGCCAACGTCAGGATTTCGAGGTCGCCCTGCAGTTCGGTCGCCTCGTTCATCCCGGCGAAGCGAATGCGGGCGGCGCCCAGGCTGCCGATGCCCTGCAATACGAAGGCGGCGCTGACCCCGTGTTCAGCCAGCATCGTTTGCAGCGCGCCGCGCAAGTCCTGTTGCGGGCGAAGGCGAACGGGCAGGGCGCGCATACGAACCGGCCGTCAGGTCAGCCGGCTCTTCGCCATCGGCGGATTCGCCGCGAAATAGCGCTTGATGCCCTTGGTGATGGCGTTCGCCAGCTGCTCCTGGTAGTCGTCGTCCTTGAGTTTCGCTTCCTCTTCCGGATTCGAAATGAAGGCCGTCTCGACCAGGATCGACGGGATGTCCGGCGCCTTCAATACCGCGAATCCGGCCTGCTCGACGGCCGCCTTGTGCAGCCGGTTGATGCCGCCGATCTCGCCCAGCACGGCCTTGCCGAGTTTTAAACTGTCGTTGATCTGGGCCGTGGTCGAGAGGTCGAACAGGACGCTGGCGAGCTGGCGGTCGTGCTTGGCGAGGTTCACGCCGCCGATCATGTCGGCCTTGTTCTGGTCGGTCGCGAGCCAGCGCGCCGCGGTCGAGCTGGCGCCTTTTTCGGAGAGCACGAAGACGGACGAACCGCGTGCGCGCTGCTCGATGAAGGCGTCGGCGTGGATCGAGACGAACAGGTCGGCCTGCACCTTGCGCGCTTTTTCGACGCGCGTGCCGAGCGGGACGAAATAATCGCCGTCGCGGGTCAGCATCACGCGCGTATTCGGCAGCGCTTCCAGACGCGTTTTCAGTTTCTTGGCCACCGCCAGCACGATGTCTTTTTCGCGCGTGCCGGTGGCGCCGATCGCGCCCGGGTCTTCGCCGCCGTGGCCGGGGTCGAGCGCAATGGTCACCATGCGCACC
>Ga0213838_1001830_pt1 | contig 10409 bp, 7 predicted proteins | sample SWPATP13_FD_160577 | JGI IMG/M metagenome (GOLD analysis project Ga0213838, IMG submission 160577) | Coastal seawater microbial communities from Marineland, Florida, United States - SWPA TP1 #3 | ecosystem: Environmental > Aquatic > Marine > Coastal | place: USA: Florida | collected 2016-08-06
GAAAAAGCATGCGGAAAATGCGGTGCGTGCGAAGAGCGCTTAGAGGCGTTCAAGGAAAATAACGCCGTCGATCCTCTAGAATACGAATAGCGTAATCTGAAATAAAAACACCTCTTATTGTTTATAAACGCTTTAATCCAAGCATTTATAAACAATAAGAGGTGTGATCGCAGGTGCTTGCTGCTACTACTTTTGACTCTCTGAAATGAAGTAGCTCAATTCTTTAATACAGTGACGTAATACTGGGTTTAATCGCGTATTTTTTCCATTCATTACAAACAGTTCGTGACTAAATTTAAATAAGCTCCCTTTTGCAATAGGTACGAGCCCAAGTGCAGCGCCCTGCTCTTTCGCCATATAGTCTGGCAGCAAACCAACATATTCGCCGGTCATAATCGCAGACATCGCAGCATCAAATGAGTCTGAAAAAGTTTGAATCGATAATCTGGTTTCATCTTCAATGTAGTTTGCCGACGACAATCCAGAAATACCAATGGCAGGATAATCACCAATTTTCACGCCTTCTGGTAAATCAGTATCGCGATACTTTGCCAGAGGATGTGTAGGCGCACAGTACAATCGCCCTTCAGTTTTAATGCCGACAGGATGAAAAGTTACTGATTCCGGTTTGACCATGTCATAGGTTGAAACAACGAGGTGGCACTCACCAGATAAAGCGACATGCTCAACTTCATTATATAAACGAGTTTGGATATTAACGTGAATATCGTCAAATTTCTTCATTGTACTTTTAACCGCTTTACTTACGGCTAAGTGCATAGAAAGTGGAAGGCCAGCCATTAAGACCAAAGTGATATGGCCTGAGTAGTCATCATGCAGCGATTTCAGATTGAAGACAAAATTGTCGAAGGCATTAAAGATGCGTTTGGTTTCTTGGAAAACCACCTCACCCTCTTTTGTCATTTGAAAGCCACCACGACCGCGATGACATAACACCAAATCTAAACGTTCTTCCAGTTTTTTGATGGCTGCACTGATGTTGGGTCGTTGCATACGCAACACGGGTTCTGCCGCAGTAAATCCGTTGCAGCTCGCTACAGCGTAAAACACACGCAGTAGCTTTATATCTGACTCCTGAAGACGATTAAGCATATTAGCACCTGTTTATAGGTATAGTTATCGATACTCAACTTAGAACTATATTCAACTAATTGTGCTATTACAACGACATTTTGCGGCTTTTCATCTCATTTTTTATTAAAAATTTGAGTTTTGTGCTACCCAAAAACTGACGTCAAGTCGTATTGTCCACAGGAAAAAAGGGGGATTTTCTTACATCAAAAGGAAAAGTGCTGTAGTGAGTTATCCGGTTTTATACGGAAAGAACCCACATACAGCCTCTGCTAGCGGGGCACATAGCCATTTTTAAGAGAGTGTAACAACTTGCTTTCGAAGTGCTTCAATATCGTCACGCAATGATGCTGCTTTTTCAAACTCAAGCTCGCGCGCATATTCAAACATCTGCTTTTCAAGCTCCGTGATTTGGTCCATTAATTCAGTAGCACTTGCTGTTTTCTGTTGCTTCTTCTTCTCTTCAACTTTGCGCAGTCTGACTTTTCCAGACGCAGGGTGCGCGCTGTCGCCTAAGTCCATAATATCGGTAATAGGCTTATTAAGTCGCATCGGCGTTATACCATTTGCCTCATTATGCGCCATTTGCTTCTCACGACGGCGCTCAGTCTCGTCCATCGCTTTTTTCATCGACTTGGTAATACTGTCAGCGTACAAAATAGCTTTACCATTCACGTGACGCGCGGCTCTACCAATAGTCTGAATTAATGAACGCTCGGCTCGCAAAAAGCCTTCTTTATCGGCATCTAAAATCGCCACCAGCGACACTTCCGGCATATCTAAACCTTCACGTAAAAGGTTAATACCTACCAACACGTCGAATTTACCCAGTCGCAAGTCTCGGATTATTTCAATTCGCTCTACGGTATCGATATCCGAATGCAGATAACGAACTTTAACGCCGTGCTCATTTAAATACTCGCTTAAATCTTCAGCCATACGCTTGGTTAAGGTAGTAATAAGCACACGTTCGTCAAGCTCTACCCGTTTTTGTATTTCAGACAGGACATCATCAACTTGAGTGGCTACAGGACGTACTTCAATAACAGGGTCTAGCAGGCCCGTTGGACGCACAACCTGCTCTACTATCTCACCGTCAGTTTTCTTTAATTCATAATCGCCTGGCGTCGCAGAAACATAGATGGTTTGGGGGCAAATCTGTTCAAATTCTTCAAACTTAAGCGGACGATTGTCCAACGCCGACGGCAGCCTGAAACCAAATTCCACCAAGGTCTCTTTTCTAGAACGATCCCCGCGATACATTGCCCCTACTTGAGAGACAGTTACGTGAGACTCATCGATAAACATTAGGCCATCTGCTGGAAAATAGTCCAATAAGGTTGGAGGTGGTTCGCCCGGTGCTCTTCCTGAAAGATAGCGAGAGTAATTCTCGATCCCAGAACAATAGCCAAGCTCCATCATCATTTCGATATCGAACTGGGTGCGCTGTGAAATACGCTGCTCTTCAATCAGCTTATTCGCCTCTTGAAGTTGCTTTTTGCGATCGCCAAGTTCTTCCTTGATATGCTCAATAGCATTGAGGATTTTCTCTCGAGGGGTTACATAGTGCGTTTTAGGAAAAACCGTTGCTCGAATAACTGACTTATCGACAGCCCCGGTTAGCGGGTCGAACAGACTAATTTTATCTATTTCATCGTCAAAAAGCTCGACCCTTACGGCTTGCTTTTCAGAGTCCGCAGGGAAAATATCTATAACATCGCCACGAACACGGAACGTACCCCTTTCAAACGCTAAATCGTTACGCTTGTACTGCAGTTCTGCAAGGCGACGTAAAATGTCACGTTGGTCCATGGTGTCGCCCTGGCGAAGGTGCAATAGCATCTTCATGTAGGATTCAGGGTCACCCAAACCATAAATAGCCGACACACTCGCTACAATGACTACGTCTCTGCGCTCCATCAACGCTTTAGTGGCGGACAGTCGCATTTGTTCAATATGATCATTGATTGACGCGTCTTTCTCAATAAAGGTATCTGTACTTGGAACGTAGGCTTCTGGCTGATAATAATCATAATATGAAACGAAGTACTCTACGGCGTTATTGGGGAAGAATTCTTTCATCTCACCGTAAAGCTGAGCCGCTAATGTTTTGTTGTGTGCAAGAATAAGCGTTGGTCTCTGCACTTCTTTAATGACATTAGCCATGGTAAAGGTTTTACCCGACCCCGTAACACCAAGCAGTGTTTGGCCGGCCAAGCCACTTTCTAGGCCATCCACCAAAGCTTCTATTGCTTTTGGCTGGTCGCCTGCTGGCTTGTATTTAGAATGAAGCTCAAACCCTCTACTCATTTACTTAACCTTTTCTTTAGCTTACTGCTTAACATCTTGCTTGCGGTCAAACTACTCAACATTAAAAACGCACAGCCTTAGATAGCCGCTCTGGTATTAGCTGTGCTCAGACGTTTCTTTATCTAATTCAAACTGAGTAATCGCACGTTTGAAAACAACAAATGAAACACACGCCATTGCAATATTGGCAATGACCGTTCCTGCAAATAACCCTTTCAGTTCAAATAGAAAACTACCCGCAACGCTGATAGGTACGAAGAAAACAAATAAGCGGATGACACTTAACGTTAATGCCGTCATTGGGCGATGCATGGCATTCAACGATGAGTTAGTCAGAATGATAATGCCTTGCATGCCATAACCCAGCGGTACAATCATAAGAAACAGCTGTATTAGTACGCTTACCTCTGCTTCATTAGCAAAGGCGACGGCTATCCAGCTAGATAGTCCCCACATGACAAGAAAAATGGCGAACTGCCAAACCAGAACAAATTTCAATGTAAGCGAATATGCCGTTTTTACCCGTTCTACTTGGCCTGCCCCAACGTTTTGACTGATAAATGGAGGCAGTGTCATGGAAAGTGCTAGCACAACAATACTTGCAATAGACTCCATTCTATTTCCCACTCCCCACGCTGCAACCGCTTCGGCGCCGTAACCAGCAACTACAGCTGTCATCACGCCACCGGCAACGGGGGTAAGCATATTTGCACCCGCCGCAGGTAGTCCTATTTTAAGAATTTCACGGCTGCTATCACGCAACTCGGCAAGTGTCAGCAGTCGAGGCAACATCAACTTTCGACGAACGGCTAAAATATAAAGAATCCATAATGCACCAACTATCCACGCTATAAAGGTAGCGAGTGCCGCACCTTTTATTCCCATTGCCGGAATGGGCCCAAGTCCGAAAATGAAAATAGGATCAAGCAACGCGTTTAATCCGCCGCCTGCCGCCATAACAATACTGGGTGTGCGGGTATCGCCACACGCTCGCAGCACACTATTGCCAACCATCGGCATGGCAAGAAAGATGCTCGACAAGTACCATAGCCCCATATAGTCAGAAATGTACGGCATTAGATTGTCTGTTGCATTAAGCAACTTAAACACAGGCTCTATGGTGAAAAAGCCAATTGCAGCTAGTGCACCCACAAGCAAAACGGACAGCATTAATGAACCCGTCGCATAATGTTGAGACTTGGTTATTTCTTTACTGCCCTGTAACTTGCCTATAATTGCAGAGGTACCAATACCTAAACCTATGTTTAGGCTTATTACGGTAAAAGTAACGGGAAAGGTAAAACTAATAGCGGCTAAAGGGTCGGTGCCCAGCAAGCTCACAAAAAAGGTATCGATAAGTCCAAAGCTCATCATCATTACCATTCCCAGTATCATGGGAATAGTCATACGCTTTAACGTAGTACCTATATCTCCTTCCAATAAGTCGGAAGTACGTTGTTTAGCGTTACTTTTTATCACTTGAGCTCCGGCAAACTAAAATCCCCTCATCAATTGCGCGTTAGTGTAAAAGAGTGAACACTATTTAGCTATGTGTATTCGACAAACAAAACAAAGCATAAGAGGGTTGTATGAAAAGCGATGTTTTTGACAAAAGTACGTGCGATGACCCATTTCGCTGGCTACGCCACAAAACTACGAGTTTTTGTAAAAATAAATCAAAACACGTGCGTATGTGTTCATTACAGTTTAATTTCTATCCTGTTTCACTTTTAATATGCAGGCAAAACGTCTCGGGCGCATCTAGCTATCCAAATAGAGCGTTTAAAAGACACACAAAAATGTTAACAAAATGTAAGGCATTGAGAATTAAGATGGATTTCATTGAATAGCATTTAGGCATTCGTTGAATTAACACACAAGCTACTTTTTGTTCAACCGATCTATTCCGATCGAGAAACAAGATCAAAAAAAACACCCTAAACCCCTGTATTAAAAAGATTATCCACTCAATAACGCCATAACCTGATTAGATCAATACGTACGCGATCTCGTAAATAACTACAGCGATTCTAAGCTATCAACATAGTTATCCACAGATTTAGTGGATAACTAACGCCAGACCATATTCGGCGGGATTTCGTGCTCGATTAATTTCTCAGCACGTAAGTGGTGACTAACCTTTTAATCCTCAGGTACAGGTTACAGATTTATTAAAGCCTGTACATAATACCAGTATGGAAGCGCTTTTTTATTCTATTTAGTTATACCCTTTAACTTTAGTGAGATATATAAGAAAACGAGATGGGTAAAACTATCAATTACTAAAACAACCTCTTGTTCATAAGCAATGAGGGAATAATGTGCAGTTATTAACCATCATTTTCTCAGCATTGGCGACAAAATGAACATAAAAGCCGTAAAAAGCTATTTTTTGCGCAGTCAGCACAAATATTTCATTTATGTTGTTGACAGTTCCTAAGTACGTCTTTAATATTCGCCTCCGTTGAAGCACAGGTCCCCCTTAGCTCAGTTGGTTAGAGCGACGGACTGTTAATCCGCAGGTCCCCCGTTCGAGTCGGGGAGGGGGAGCCAACTTCAGCAAACAACTTAGGTGTCGATTCCCCCTTAGCTCAGTTGGTTAGAGCGACGGACTGTTAATCCGCAGGTCCCCCGTTCGAGTCGGGGAGGGGGAGCCACTTAGTTGGCTCTTAATCGCCTCACCCACTTCATTCTATTTTAATTCCTAAAACAACGCGTTTAGACATTAAATAACCCTAATTCAATCAAGTTGTTAAACCCGTTCTAAAAAGGGATAATAGACCTAATCTGTTTTTCTTTTTAATTCGCGGGCATTGTCCGTCAAAATTCCTCGAAGGAATTGCGTTATTCATGACTGAATTTTTACTGCTATTGATTGGTACAGTACTGGTTAACAATTTTGTGTTGGTTAAGTTTCTCGGCTTATGCCCGTTTATGGGTGTGTCTGGCAAACTTGAAACTGCCATGGGCATGTCTATGGCCACCACATTTGTTCTCACCCTTGCCTCTGCATCGAGCTACCTGGTGGAAACCTATCTACTTGCTCCACTGGGCATCGGTTACCTTAGAACGCTTGCCTTTATTCTTGTTATCGCGGTGGTGGTTCAGTTCACAGAAATGGTCGTGCACAAAACCAGCCCTACCTTATATAGATTGTTAGGTATATTCCTTCCTCTTATCACAACCAACTGTGCCGTGCTTGGTGTAGCACTATTAAACCTTACCGAACAGCATAATTTCATGCAGAGTCTTATTTATGGTTTCGGCGCTGCTGTGGGGTTCTCTCTTGTACTGGTGTTATTTGCGGCCATGCGTGAGCGTTTAGCTGCAGCTGATGTACCTGTATCTTTTAAAGGTGCCTCAATCGCTATGATAACCGCTGGTCTTATGTCCCTAGCATTTATGGGCTTTAGTGGACTGGTGAAAGTGTAATGACGATATCTACCGCAATTATATTCGCCGTTGTTGCCATTGGCGTCCTTGCGCTTATTTTTGGCTTGGTTCTGGGCTACGCGAGCATTCGCTTTAAAGTTGAGGGCGACCCGCTTGTTGAGCAAATAGATGCTGTACTACCACAAACTCAATGTGGCCAATGCGGATATCCGGGCTGTAAGCCTTATGCTGAGGCAATTGCTGAAGGTGATGATATTAATAAGTGCCCACCCGGTGGCGAAGCAACGATTAAAAAACTCGCAGACTTGATGGGAGTTGAACCTAAACCCCTTGATGCAGCTCATGGCGAAGAAGACGTTAAAAAAGTCGCGTTTATACGCGAAGACGAATGTATCGGCTGTACCAAATGTATTCAGGCCTGCCCTGTCGATGCCATTTTAGGTGCCGCCAAACACATGCACACGGTTATTACTGATGAATGTACAGGGTGTGACCTATGTGTAGATCCCTGCCCTGTCGACTGTATCGACATGGTGCCAATTGCTCAAACAACTTCTACATGGAAGTGGGATTTTGAATCATCGCCTAAAGGTGATATCCCCATCAAAATGGTGTCGTAATTGTGATGTACCCAAGTTTTGATTCAATTATAGAAACCCTTGAAGCGGGAAAGATGTACTCATTTCCAGGTGGCGTACATCCCGACGATAAGAAATCTCTATCTAATACATCAGTAATAAAGAAACCGTCGTTACCCGAATTATTGATTGTTCCTTTAAGGCAGCACATTGGCTCAGACGGTATCTGCTGCGTAGAAGTTGGCGATACCGTATTGAAAGGCCAAATTCTTTCGCAAAGCTCATCGCCTTTTTCTGTGCCAGTTCATGCGCCAACCTCGGGCGAGGTTGTTGCGATTGCTCCGCATGTTGTAGCTCACCCTAGCGGCCTAACAGAAATGTGTATTTCGATACGTCCTGACGGTAAAGACACATGGTGCGACCTATCTCCAATAGCAAATTATAGCGACATAGATAAGAACAAACTTATAGAAGCTATTTGCCAAGCAGGAATTTCAGGAATGGGTGGTGCCGGTTTTCCTACCCATATAAAAACCTCTACGTCCAAACCCGTCGAATTCCTTATCCTCAACGGCATTGAGTGCGAACCCTATATCACGTCTGATGATCGATTGATGCGTGAGCACGCCTGGCAAATACGCCAGGGTCTAGACATTCTTACTCACCTTATTGGACCGAAGGCCATTGTTGTTGCGGTTGAAGACAACAAGCCCGAGGCTTTCGAAGCACTTAATATTGCCTGTCAGGACAAGAAAGACTATCGCGTTGTTAGCGTTGAGACTAAATACCCTGCCGGCGGCGAAAAACAGCTGATTCAGGTACTGACTGGCCGAGAAGTTCCAAGAAATGGATTGCCTGCCGACGTAGGCGTGATGATGTTCAACGTTGGTACCTGCTATGCCATTGCAGATGCTATTTTACACGGCAAGCCACTGATTGAACGGGTTGTTACCGTAACTGGTGAAGCCGTTGAATCACCAAGCAATTTTAGAGCGTTGTTGGGTACGCCCGTCTCTCATCTATTGGATGAAGCAAACTACAACCCGAAAAAACAGAAAGCACCTAAAGTGATTATGGGCGGGCCTATGATGGGCTTTACCTTATCAGACGCTACGATCCCCGTGGTTAAAACCACAAACTGTTTGCTGGTTCCTGCAAAAAAAGAGCTGGTAGACGACAATGCAGAGCGCCCCTGTATTCGCTGTAGCGCATGCGCCGACGCATGCCCTGCGTCGTTGCTCCCCCAACAAATGTTTTGGCACGCCAAAGCAAAAGAATACGATAAAGCCGAAGAATACGACCTTTTCGACTGTATAGAGTGCGGCGCATGTGCTTACGTTTGCCCCAGTGAAATCCCACTGGTGCATTACTACCGCCAGGCTAAATCCGAAATACGCATTCAGCGTGATGAAAAGAACAAGGCTGAGAAGGCTAAACAGCGTTTTGAAGCACGTAAAGAACGTTTAGAGCGCGAAAAACTTGAGCGCGAAGAAAAACATAGAAAAGCAAAAGAAGCACGATTAGCCGCCAACAAAGCCAAAGAAGAAAATGCAGTAGCCGATAATGCGAATAGCGCTGTTGATGCTGGCGCAACTGAGGCCAAGGACAAAGTAGCGGCGGCGCTTGCGCGTGCGAAAGCAAAGAAAGCGGCTATGCAGGCCAACGCAAACGATGAAAGTAATACAACAAATACCAACGAATCAAGCACTGCGGCAGACGATAAAAAGGCACAGGTAGCAGCAGCTATTGCCAGAGCTAAGGCGAAAAAAGCCGCACAAGCCCAGAATGAAGCTCAACTTGAAAGCGCGGATAAGCAAGTTGAACAGGCGTCATCGCCAGAAGATGATAAAAAGGCAAAGGTTGCTGCAGCAATCGCCAGAGCAAAAGCGAAAAAGGCCGCGCAAGCTCAAAACGAAACGCAAGCTCAAAACGAAACGCAAGCTCAAAACGAAACGCAAGATGAAAGCGCTGTCGAACCATCAACCACAGAACAGCCAAGTAACCAGTCATCATCACCAGAAGATGAGAAAAAAGCTAAAGTTGCTGCCGCTATCGCTAGAGCAAAAGCAAAAAAAGCCGCGCAATCCAGCCAGTCTGAGGCGTCTTCAGCAGAAAAACCTGCGGGCTCTCTAGGCGAAAAGCAAACTGAACTTTCCGATACTGAAGCTAATTCAGAGCTAAACGCTGAAGCGCAGAAAAAAGCGCGTATTGCCGCGGCAATCGCTAAAGCTAAAGCGCAAAAAGCTGCTAAAAATAGTGAAGGCGGGCAGCCTGATAACTCAGTTTCAGGGCAAGGTGCGCCAACTCAATTAGATGAGCAACCAGACAGTCACTCCAAAGAACAGCTAAATGAAAAGCAGGCTAGGATCGCAGCGGCGGTAGCGAAAGCGAAAGCTAAAAAGGCCGCTTCGCAAAAAACGCAAGCATCTAGCCCTGATGGCGAGGCTGGTATTGAGAATCAAGACGTTAACTCGCCAGAAGAAGCCAGTTTTCAAAGCGTCAGCGATCAAAACAGTAGTGCTCAGAGTGATAGCGCATCAGATCCTGCTAACAACTTGAGCGAAGCGGATGAAAAAAAAGCGCGCATTGCTGCTGCGGTGGCGAAAGCGAAAGCCAAAAAAGCGGCTAAGCAGGAAGAACATCAAGGAAACGAGCAAACTGATGCTAACGACGCTGCCTCGACAAATGAAGCTGACGAGAAAAAGGCGCGCATTGCTGCCGCAGTGGCAAAGGCTAAAGCAAAGAAACTTGCTCAAGACAGTAATGGCAATTTAGCGACCTCATCAAATACTGCTGAACAGGAAAGTAGTAAAGCACATGAGCAGAGCGAACCGTCTAGCCGTGTAGGTCAAGCAACAAGCACGCAAGCTCCTTCTCAACCGACGGCACAAGATGAAAAGAAAGCGCGTATTGCAGCTGCAGTAGCAAAGGCTAAAGCAAAAAAAGCAGCAGCTGAACAAGAGAAAGAATCATAATGAAATTAAGTTTATCGAGTTCACCACACCAACGGGTTAAACGCGATACAGGCCAAGTCAT
>Ga0213838_1001837_pt1 | contig 10391 bp, 5 predicted proteins | sample SWPATP13_FD_160577 | JGI IMG/M metagenome (GOLD analysis project Ga0213838, IMG submission 160577) | Coastal seawater microbial communities from Marineland, Florida, United States - SWPA TP1 #3 | ecosystem: Environmental > Aquatic > Marine > Coastal | place: USA: Florida | collected 2016-08-06
TGGCCACCTATTTTTCGCCGCTGGAGGAAAACCTGAGCATGGCCTGCAAGCTGCCGGTCGCCGGCCTCCACGTCGACGGCGTGCGCGCCGCGCACGAGCTGCAATCGATCGCCGACTGGCTGCCCGAGACCAAGGTGCTGTCGGTTGGCATCGTCGACGGCCGCAACATCTGGCGCACCGACCTCGATACGGCGCTGGCGCGCCTGCTGCCGCTGGCCGCGCGCCGCCGCGGCCCGCTCTGGCTCGCGCCCTCCTGCTCGCTGCTGCACGTGCCCTTGCGCCTGCGCGAGGATGCGGCGCTCGATCCCGAGCTGCGCGGCTGGCTCGCCGGCGCGCGCGAAAAGCTGGACGAGTTGCAGGTATTAAGGCGCGCGCTGGCCGAGGGCGAAGGCAGCGTCGACCTGGAACTGCGCGCCGCCCGTGCCGCCATCGATGCGCGCCGCCACAGCGGGCGCGTACGCCGCCCGGCCGTGGCCGCGCGCGTGGCGGCCTTGCCTCCCGATGCCGACCGCCGCGCCAGCCCTTACCCGGTGCGCCAGGCGGCGCAGCAGGCACGCTTCAAGCTTCCCGCCTACCCGACCACGACCATCGGCTCCTTCCCGCAAACGGCGGCGATCCGGTCCGCGCGCGCCAGTTTCAAACGTGGCGAACTCGCGCAGCCGGACTACGAAGCGGCGATGCGGCGCGAGATCGGCGAGGCGGTGCGCGAGCAGGAAGCGCTCGGGCTCGACGTCCTGGTGCATGGCGAGGCCGAGCGCAACGACATGGTCGAATACTTCGGCGAGCAGCTCGACGGCTTCGCCTTCAGCGCCAACGGCTGGGTGCAGTCCTACGGCTCGCGCTGCGTCAAGCCGCCCGTGCTGTTCGGCGACGTGGCGCGCCCGGCGCCGATGACGGTGGCGTGGAGCGCCTACGCCCAGAGCCTGAGCGCGCGTCCGATGAAGGGCATGCTGACCGGGCCGGTGACCATCCTCCAATGGTCGTTTGTCCGCGACGACCAGCCACGCGCGACGACCGCCCTGCAGATCGCGCTGGCGATCCGCGACGAAGCGGCCGACCTCGAAGCGGCCGGCATCGGCATCCTGCAAATCGACGAACCGGCGCTGCGCGAAGGCCTGCCCTTGCGGCGCGCCGCCTGGCCCGCCTGGCTGGACTGGTCCACCCACGCGTTCCGGGTCGCCGCCTGCGGGGTGCGCGACGACACCCAGCTCCACACCCACATGTGCTACGCCGAGTTCAACGACATCCTGCCGCAGATCGCCGCGCTCGACGCCGACGTCATCACCATCGAGACCAGCCGCTCGGACATGGAACTGCTGCGCGGCTTCGGCGACTTCGCCTATCCGAACGCCATCGGGCCGGGCGTCTACGACATCCACTCGCCGCGCGTGCCCTCCCCCGGCGACATCCTGCGCCTGATGCGCAAGGCGGCCGACGTGATCCCGCCCGCGCAGCTGTGGGTCAATCCGGATTGCGGCCTGAAGACGCGGGCCTGGCCGGAAACCCGCGCGGCGCTGGCGAACATGGTGGAGGCGGCGCGCTTGCTGCGCGCAGCCTGAAGCGCCGCCCCAAGGCCGGGATGTCGTCCCTCATTGCAGCAGCAGTTTCCCCAACTTCAGGCGCTGGATGGCCATGACATCGCCTTGCGCCGCCGCCTTCTCGTACCAGCGCAGGGCTTCCGGGATATCCGCGGGCACGCTCTCTTTTTCGTAGTACACGCCCACGTCGTACTGTGCATGCGCCACGCCTGCCTGGGCCGCGCTGCCCAGCAGTTCCAGCGCACGCTCGCGGTCGGCATCGGGAGCGCCGACCGTCGTCAGGATCAGGCTGAGGTGATAGTGTGCGTCAGCATCGCCCTGTTCCACCGCGCGCTTGATCTTGCGCGCGGTGCGCCCCTTGAGTGGATTATCGTCGAGGAAAAAAAAGTTGTATCGGACCTGAAGCCAGATGCCGTCCCAGAGGCTGGGATCGTCTGGCGGGGTGAACACGCAGCCCGACAAGCGCCGCTGCGCCGACTGGTCCAGCGCAGGAAAGCCGCTGGAGTGAAGGACGATCGTCGCGCTGACGGTGCCGTCGGCCCGCAGCCGCAACCCGAGCACGGTAACGCCCTCTTGCTCGAGCTGCATGGATTGCGCCGGATAGTCCGGTTTTGCGCAGATGGCGAGCGCCGACGAGGAGAGCAGCAAGCCAGAAACGGCAAGTACGAGGGGCAAGATGCGACGCGGCATAGTCTTAATTTTAAGAAAAGATTCACTTTAGCCTGCCGCGCCTCATTTCGGTGCAAACGTTGTGTTTGAGACACATTAACTGGTTGAGACTGTAAATATTGTTTAGCATGCAATTTTCACCTTTTGGAGAAGTTGCGTGTTCCAACAAAAACAACTGCGCCGCGCCGTCCTGGCCGCCTTGTACGGCAGCGCCGCCCTCGCCCTGGCCCCATCGGCGTCGGCCCAGACCGCAACCCCCGACACCGCCCAGGCCGCACAAGCCGATCCTATGCAAAGTGTGCGCGTGGTCGGCACCCGCCGCATCGGCGCTTCCTCGTCCACCGACACCCCGGTCCCGGTCGACATCATTCCGATGACGCGCCTGGCCGAGCAAGGCAGCCAGTTCGACCTGGCGCAGACCCTGACGAATATTTCGCCCTCGTTCAACTCGACGCGCCAGAGCGGCGCCGACGGCGCCGACCTGGTCGATTCGGCCGCCCTGCGCGGCCTCGGTTCCGACCAGACCCTGGTGCTGATGAACGGCAAGCGCCGCCATACGACGGCCCTGGTCAACCTGTTCGGCGCGCGCAACCGCGGCAACACCGGCACCGACATGAATGCGATTCCGATGCTGGCGATCCGCAACGTGCAAGTGCTGCGTGACGGCGCCGCCGCCCAGTATGGCTCGGACGCGATCGCCGGCGTGATGAACATCGAACTCAAGAAAAGCCTGGGCTGCGAAGCCGTCACCGCCTACGGCCAGTATTCGCAGGGCGACGGCGAGAACTACCTGGCATCAAGCTATTGCGGCGTTGCCGTGGCCGGCGGCGCCTTCGGCGTGACCGGCGAATACCTGTTCCGCGACCGCTCGAACCGCGCCGAAGCCGGCAATCCGCGCATCATCGGCGACAGCAAGACCGAAAACCAAACCATTTATATCAATGGCGAGATCCCTGCCGGCCCGGGCCGCGTCTACATGACCGCCGGCGTGCAGCGGCGCGACGCTTCTTCGGCCGCGTTCGCGCGCGGCGGCCTTGGTTCCGACGACATCCCGTCGCGCAATTCGGCCGCCATGTACCCGAACGGTTTTGTCCCCTTCATCAACGGCGACCTCGACGACCGCTATGGCACGCTCGGCTACCGTTTGAAAGTCGGCGAGTGGAATGCCGACTTCTCGCAGACCTACGGCTACAACCGCCTCGACTACACGATCGCCAACACCCTGAACGCCTCGATCGCAAACCTCGACCTCGCGCGCGGCGGCCGCGGCACCAGTGCCAACTCCTTCGGCGCGGGCGGCTTCGCCTTCCGCCAGTTGACCACCAACGCCGATTTTTCCCGTTTCTATAGCGGCTTCTTCCAGGGCCTGAACGCGGCCTTCGGCCTGGAATACCGCCACGAGAACTACAAGATCTTCGCCGGCGAACCCGGTTCGTATGTCGACGCCGACGGCGTGGGCGTGGGCGGCAATGCCGGCAGCCAGGGCTTCCCGGGCTTCCAGCCGGGCGACGCCACCGACCGCAGCCGCCACAGCACGGCCGCCTACATCGACCTCGAGGCGGACATCACCGACCGCCTGAAGGTCCAGGGCGCGCTGCGCCACGAGCGCTTCTCCGACTTCGGCTCGACCACCGACGGCAAGCTCGCCGCCGCCTTCAAGCTCGGCGGCGACGTGCTGCTGCGCGGTTCGGTCAGCACCGGCTTCCGCGCGCCGTCGCTGCAGCAGGTCTACTTCTCCTCGACCTTCACCGACTTCGTCAACGGCGAGCCGCTCGACGTGGTACTGGCGCCGAACGGCGGCGCGGTGGCGAACGCCGCCGGCATCCCGGCCCTGAAGGAAGAAAAGTCGAAGAGCGCGACCTTTGGTGTGACCTGGACGCCATCGCAATCGACCTCGCTCACGGCCGACCTGTACCGCATCGACATCGACGACCGCATCGTCCTGTCGGGCCGCTTCGACGCCGAGAACTACCCGGCGCTGGGCGCCACGCTGCAGAGCCTGGGCGTGGGCCAGGCCCAGTTCTTCGTCAACTCGGTCGACACGCAAACCAAGGGCCTCGACATCACCGCCTCGCAGCGCATGACAGTGGGAGCCGGTCGCCTGAACACCTTCCTCGCGCTGAACTTCAGCAAGACCGAAGTCACCGGCGTGCATGCGCCGGCGGCACTGCAGGGCTTCGAAGACGTGCTGCTGTCGGAACGCGAGCGCCTGTTCATCGAACAGGGCGGCCCGCGCCGCAAGGCCACGCTCGGCTTCGAGTACAGCCAGGGCAAGTTTGGTTCCGACTTCCGCATCATCCACTTCGGCCCGCAGACCCTCGGCACCTTCTCCGGCCCGCCGGTACCGAACGCCCACTACGAAGCGAAGACCTCGGCCGACCTGTCGTTCAGCTGGTCGTTCAGCGAGAAGACCCGCCTGACCGTGGGCGGCACCAACATCTTCAACGTGAAACCGACCCCGCAGGATCCGAACGAAACCGACAACGGCTTCAAGTACGAGAGCGTGCAGTTCGGGCTGAATGGCGCGGCGTATTTTGCGCGCCTGTGGCACAAGTTCTGATGCGCACGATGCATGTCGGTAAATGAAAAAAGGGCACGCGAGTGCCCTTTTTTTCGCCGCCTGCCGGTTAGCGCCGGTTCTGAGCGTGCAGGATGGTTCGCTCGAACCAGCGTGCATCGCCCTTGTTCATCGGCGCCAGAAAAAGCGCGCTGTCATGGATCGCCGCCTCCGTGGCGGCGATGACGCAGGTATACAGACCGCGCAAGGATTCGACATCGTTCTGGCTCATGAATCCCATCAGGAACTGCTTCTGGATCGTCCTCGTGATCTTTTTTGGGTTACCCACCAGACAGTTGTAACGCTCAACAAGCCGGGCGCGGCGCGCGGCTTCATCTGCGTCGCGTATCAAGGCCACGTGGGGTGGCATGGCAGGGTGCTCCTGGGGCATGGGATTGTAGTCAGCAGTAAAGTTGCCCTAGATTAACTGCTGCAGTCCAAAACCGGGGACTTTCGTTCTTAAATAACGGCTTGTGTGATCGGATGAATCACAAAATCGTGGCTGCTCTGCAACACGGTCTGGAATGAAAGATAAGCCACCGTTGTCACGGCGCACCTTGCGGCGTCCTGCACGACTTCGGCAGCCGAATGCGCATGGTCGTACCCTTGTCGCGTCCCGCACTCTCCGCCGCGATGGTTCCGCCATGGAGCTCCACCAGCATTTTGACCAGGTGCAGGCCGATGCCAAGTCCTGCATTGGGATAACGCGCATCGCGGTGGATCTGCACATACAGGTCAAATACCCGTTCCTGGTCTTCGGCTGCGATACCGATGCCGTTGTCGCTGACGGCCAACAAAAAATGGCCCGGCCCATCGGCGCGCAAGCTCACAACGATCGCACCGCACGGCGGTGTGTATTTGCAGGCATTTGCCAGGAGGTTGACCAGCACTTGCGTGAGCCGGACGAAATCGCCATCGCACTCGATGTCCTGCTCCGGCAGGTCGATCGTCAGGGCGTGGCCAGCGCGAACAAGCGCGTCTTCGCACATGGAGGTTGCACTATCGACGACATCTTTCAAGGAAATGCGCCAGCGCTCAAGCTTGAGCTCATTGCATTGCAGGCGCCGCAAATCGAAAATGTCGTCGACCAGCCGGGTAATGTGCGCCAATTGGCGCCTCATGATGCCTCCGATTTTTTCCGATCCAGTCTCTGCGAACTTGACGTGCAAGAGTTGCATCGCGGATGACAAGGGCGAAATACAATTGCGCAGTTCGTGGCCCAAGGTCGACAGGAATTCCGTCCTGCGCGCATCGCTTTCCTGGAGCTGCGCAACGGTGCGCTGCAATGCTTGCTGGATGGCGATGCGCTCGCTGATATCGAAGAAAGCACCAATCATCCTGCGCTCGCCCTTTTCACCGATTGCTCGTCCAGTACATTCGATCCAGCGCAGCTGCTGCGCTTTCTGGCAATGGAAGTGCCCTGTGAAGTAGAAACTCGAATCGCCTTGCTGAAAAAAACGTTCGGCGGCCTCATGGAAAGCTTGCCGACAATCGGCGTGCCATATGGAATGGAAAAAGGTGGATGCGGTCCTGTCTTGCGGCGTGTCGTGCGCAATGCCAAAGATATCGCCTGCTTGTGCATTCTCCAGGGTCAGCACGTCGCCAAGCGCATCCCAGTGCCACATCCCCATATGTGCAGCGTCGATGGCCAGGCTCAGGCGATGTGCCTGTGCCTGCAATGCCTCAACCAAACGCTTGTGCTGGGTAATGTCCTGCGCCGTACCGTGCAAGCCGATGATGGCTCCCTGATTATCGCGTTCCACTTCGCCACGCGCCTCCAGCCAGCCGGTGCGGCCGTCCGGCCTCAGGTACTCGAGTGCAAGTATATATGGCGTACCGTGGAGCACGGCTGTATCGACCGCCGTCTGCAGCATTGCCAGGCTGGCGGGCGTGTATAGCTTCGCGTGCCCTGCAAATGTAGGCGGCAATTGCGTCGGGTCATAGCCAAACAGCCGGTACAGGCCGTGTGACCAAGTGGTGATATCTGATTCTATTTCCCAATGCCAGCTGCCAATCTGCCCAAGTTGCTGTGCAGCTTCGAGCGCCGCATCCTTTCTCTTGAGCTCATCGACAATGCGGCGTTTTAACGCGATTTCTTGCTTCAGGCTGGTCTCGAGCTTCTTGAGCAGGCCCACATCCGATACCTCGGCTATAAATCCCACGACCTGTCCATCGACCACATCAGGGTGATACCGCGCCAGGCTCTGACGCACGACGCCGTCCGAACCGGTAATATTGCGCTCGAATTGCTGCGGATGGCCAGCAAGCGCTGCAAGAATATAGGGCTTGTTCAACGAAAAAAGCGCAGGGCCCAGCAGGTCCGGCAAGGTCGTGCCGATCAGTTCGCAAGCTGATTTGCCAAACCACTGTTTATAGACACGGTTTGCATAGCAACAGCGCAGGTCGCGATCCCAGTAAGCCAACATCGAAGATGCATTGTCGAGGACGCGCAAAGCGAAACTATTCTCGCCGACTGTGCTGGCCATGGGAATTCTCGCTAGTCAGAATGTATTTACACGACAACTTAGCACGATTAACCAACTATTTATAGTGAATAAATGCTGCTATTTGGGACGTTGAAAAGTGCGCGGCCGGGAAATCGGGGCGACGCTGCCTGCGGCGCGGGGGAGGTACTCGCTCAAGGGGCCTTCGTGTAAAATCCGCGTGTCATATGGACAATCAACCAAAGGATGCCGGATATGAAGCTTTCCAAATCGCTCGCCCTCGCTTTCGCCGCCTCAGTCGTATCGCTGAGCGCCATGGCCCAGAACTGGCCCGACAAGACGGTCAACGTCGTCGTGCCATGGCCACCGGGCGGTCCGTCCGACATCGCTGCGCGTCCATGGGCCAAGCACATGACCGAGACGCTGGGTAAAACCTTCGTCATCGATAACCGCGCCGGCGGCGGCGGCAATATCGGCAGCGCGGCCGTGGTGCGTTCGCCAGCGGACGGCTACACCCTGTTGATCACCTCGAGCGCGCCGATCGTCATCAATCCGAGCGTCTACAAGAACATGACTTTCGATCCGCTGAAAGACCTGGCGCCGATCAGCAACCTGCTGCGCGTGCCGCTGGTGCTGGTGGCCGGTCCCTCGGTGCCGGCGAAGAACCTGAAGGAACTGATGGCCTACATCCGCTCGAAGAAGGGTTCGTTCTCGTTCGCGTCCTCGGGCAACGGCACGCCGCAGCACCTGACCGGCGAACTGTTCAACAGTGTGGAGAAACTCGAGATGGTGCACGTGCCGTATAAAGGTTCGGCGCCGGCGATTACCGACCTGCTGGGCGGCCACGTGCCGATCATGTTCGACAGCACGATTGCAATCATGCCGCACATTAAGAGCGGCAAGGCGCGCCCGATCGCCATCTCCAGCGCCAAGCGCTCGCCGCTGCTGCCGGACGTACCGACCTTCGCCGAACTGGGCCTGCCTCAGCTCGAGTCCTACGCCTGGTACGGCCTGTTCGCACCGGCCAAGACGCCGAAGGCCGTGATCGACAAGATCAACGCCGAGACGGTCAAGTTCATCAAGTCGCCGGAATTCGCGAAAGTGCGCGCCGAAACGGGTTCGGAAATGCTGGCCGACACGCCGGAGAATTTCACCAAGTTCGTGCAGGCCGAATCGACCAAGTGGTCGAAGGTGGCCAAGGATAGTGGCGCGACGGTGGACTGATTTGCTCAGTTGGTTAGCGGGATTGAGCGTGGAGGACTGGGGAAACCCGGTCCTTTTTTTCTTTTATAGACGAAAGCTTGCAAGCCGTCCAAATTTTTGAATTTGTTTACTAGTCAATAAAAATGTAAGCGCGCAGATGCTGGTCTTCAAGCGTCGTCGCAATCGTTACAATTTGTGTATATCTTGACTGAAACACTTACACCAATGCGTTCATGAAGAAATTATTCTACGACTTAAATTAGTCGAAATTTATTTGGAAACGGTCGTCCCGCGAATGACGCGAAAAAATAAAGTTCCGAAAACGAAGTGCAGCGGCGCTGTATGTTACATTGGAAGTATGCTTCGCGCATATGGATGAAGTTATAAAGAACTCGTAATCTTCGCGCTGTCAAATCCGTCATTTCGGATGAATTATTTCAGTCTGGATGACAACCGTGAGGCAGATAATGCGCTTTCCTTTTTTGCTCCCGTCGAGACGTGGTATATCATCTCCGCAGGCATTCGGACTTGTCGTCCTTACATTCGGACTGACAGTGTGCATTTCATGGCTTCTTGGAATAAATGATCCGAAATGGTTATTCGCGGTATTGCACCAGACGCATGCAAGTACCGCTACGGCCTTATCGTTGCTCGCACTGGGCCTTATCTACAACGAGCGACTCTTTCCTCAAGCGCGCCGCCTTGCCTCTCTAGTCACGCTTGTCGCTTTAAGCTTCAGCGCGGGCATATTGTTTGAATACCTTTCCGGTCGCGATTTGTGGCTCGATCAACTTTTCATAAAAGCTGGAATGAACGGCGCGTACGCGAAACGCATGTCGCCCGTCACGGCAGTGGCCTTGACACTGCTCGGCACCGCCCAGTGGCTGGCCTTGAGCCAGGGGCGCGCCCGCGTGATGGCGGCGCAATCATTGTGCCTGGCCAGCATGGCGATCGCGACCGCTACCTTGCTGGCCTATGTCTATCATGCGTCTAGCCTGTTGTATCTCGCGGATTTTGTCCCAATGGCGTTCGCCACTGCCGCCGCGGTGCAACTGCTATCCCTCGGCATTTTACTGGCCCATCCTGATAGCGGCCTGCTTGCACCCCTGATGAGCAGGACGATGACGTCGAAAATGGGTCGGCGCCTTCTACTGTCAGCCTGGTTTGCCCTGCCCGTCCTGGCCTGGTGCAGCCTTGAGGGACAGTCGCGCAATTTATTCGGTCCGCAATTTGGCACCGCCGTGCTGGTAACAGTAGGCCTGGCAATGCTATCGGCGCTCATCCTGTGGCATACGGCGACTGCTGAACTCGGCGAACGCCGCGTTCAATATCTCAATCGCACCTATTCTGTGCTCAGCGAGGTGAATGCCCTGATCGTGCGTGTTACGGACCGAACACAACTATTCCAGGAAGCGAGCCAGATTGCAGTGCGACGCGGCGGGTTCCCACGAGCGTGGTTTGGCATCGTCAATTCCGACAATAATGTTGTCGAACTCGTCGCCTGGGAGGACGCTGCGCGACAGCACCCAATGCCGACCAAGTTGGGGGACCGGTTGTCGCTGAAGCAGATCGATGGCGAATTGAGTCCAATCGCGCGCGCAATCCATAGCAGCAAGCCGGTTGTATCGAACGACATCGTTGCGGACAAGACTCATCCATTTCGCAGCGAATTGCTGGCGGACGGTATCCGCTCCCTGGCTATCTTCCCGCTGATTCTGAGCGGCAAGCCAATCGGCATTTTCAAGTTGCATGCCGAGATACCGAACTTCTTTCACGATGAGGAAATGCGGCTACTCAGCGAAATGGCGGGAGACATCGTTTTTGCGATGAACAATCTCGAGCAACGCCAAACGCTCAATCACCTTGCTTACTTCGACTCGCTCACGAATCTGGCGAATGCGCGCCTGTTTGAAGAAAGGCTTTCTCAGGCCATCGATAACGCTACCCGCCAACGTTCAGCATTGGCCCTGATCGTTTTTG
>Ga0213838_1001843_pt1 | contig 10354 bp, 8 predicted proteins | sample SWPATP13_FD_160577 | JGI IMG/M metagenome (GOLD analysis project Ga0213838, IMG submission 160577) | Coastal seawater microbial communities from Marineland, Florida, United States - SWPA TP1 #3 | ecosystem: Environmental > Aquatic > Marine > Coastal | place: USA: Florida | collected 2016-08-06
TTCGGCGAAGGCGAGTAATGCCGGAATCGGGCCGCTACCGTTCGGGACCCTCGATGGCGTCGTTCACCCTCCATGGCATTCCCGTCTCGCGCGGGATCGCGATCGGGCGCGCGCACCTGCTCACGCCCGCCGCGCTCGACGTCAAGCACTACCTGGTGCCGGAAGAGCAGGTCGAAGCCGAAGTGCGGCGCCTGCAGGACGCGATCGCCGAAGTGCACCGCAACCTGCAGGAGCTGTGGACCGACCTGCCGAAGGACGCGCCGACCGAACTGGGCGCGTTCATCGACGTGCATGCGCTGATCCTGTCCGATCCCATGATCTCGGAAGCGCCGCTCGACATCATCCGTTCGCGCCACTACAACGCCGAATGGGCGCTGGTGACCCAGATCGACGAGCTGTCGAGCCAGTTCGACGAGATCGAAGACGCCTACCTGCGCGAGCGCAAGCACGACATCCAGCAGGTCGCCGAGCGCGTATTGAAAGTCCTGATGGGCACTGCGCTGTCGGTGCCGCCGCTGCTGGCCGGCGACGAGGGCTATGCGCCGCAAATGGTGGTCGTCGCCCACGACATCTCGCCGGCCGACATGCTGGCCTTCCGCGATCGCGGCGGCGAATCGCGTTCCTTCATCGGCTTCGTGACCGACGTTGGCGGCCAGAACTCGCACACCGCCATCGTCGCGCGCTCGCTCGACATCCCGGCGGCGGTCGGCATGAGCCAGGCCTCGCGCCTGATCGAGCAGGACGACTGGGTCATCGTCGACGGCGACGCCGGCGTGGTGATCTGCAATCCGAGCCCGCTGGTGCTGGACCAGTACCGCGCGCGCCAGCTGGCATTGACCCGCGCCCGCAAACGCCTGCAGAAGCTGAAAAAAACGCCGGCCGTCACCAGGGACGGCACCGCGATCAAGCTGATGGCGAACATCGAGCTGCCCGACGACTGCCCGCATGCGCTCGATGCCGGCGCCACCGGCATCGGCCTGTTCCGCTCCGAATTCCTGTTCATGGGCCGCGGCGCCCATGCTTTGCGCGTGCCCGACGAGGACGAGCAGTTCGAGCAGTACCGGCGCGCCGTGGTCGCGATGAAGGGCCGCCCGGTGACGATCCGCACCCTGGACGTCGGCGCCGACAAGCCGCTCGACCCGACCGAGCACACGGCCCTGAACCCGGCGCTCGGCCTGCGCGCGATCCGCTACTGCCTGGCCGAACCGCAGCTGTTCCTGACCCAGCTGCGCGCGATCTTGCGGGCGTCAAGCTTCGGCAAGGTGCGCATCCTGTTCCCGATGCTGGCGCACGCCTTCGAGATCGACCAGACCCTGAACATGCTCGAGCAGGCCAAGTCCCAGCTGCGCGAACAGAACATCAAGTTCGATCCGGCCGTGGAAGTAGGCGCCATGATCGAGATCCCGGCCGCCGCATTGGCGCTGCCGATGTTCGTGCGGCGCATGGATTTTCTGTCGATCGGCACCAACGACCTGATCCAGTACACGCTGGCGATCGACCGCGTCGATTACGAAGTGGCGCACCTGTACGATCCGCTGCACCCGGCCGTCCTGCAACTGATCGGCATGACGATCGCGGCCGGGCAAAAGGCCGGCATCGACGTCGCCGTGTGCGGCGAGATGGCGGGCGACATCAAGCTGACGCGCCTGCTGCTGGGCATGGGCTTGCGCGAGTTCTCGATGCACCCGGCCCAGCTGCTGTCGGTGAAACAGGAAATCCTGAACGCGGACCTGGCCCAGATCGCCCCGCGCATGCGGCGCATCATGCGCTCGATGGAGCCGGCCGACATCCTCGAAGCGGTCGAACAGCTGCAGCTTACGTAATCAGTAACAAAAGAAAGTCTCATGGGATCCATCGGAACCGTCTCACCATCCGCGATGCATTTCGCCGAGCCGCTGCTGCTGCAAAGCGGCGCCAGCCTGGGCGACTACACGCTGATGTACGAAACCTACGGCAGCCTGAACGCGGACCGCTCGAACGCGGTCCTCATCTGCCACGCACTGAACGCCTCGCACCACGTCGCCGGCACCTACGAAGACGCGCCGAAAAACCTCGGCTGGTGGGACAACATGGTGGGACCGGGAAAACCGGTCGACACCGACCGCTTTTTCGTGATCGGCGTGAACAACCTCGGCTCTTGCTTCGGCTCGACCGGCCCGATGCACACCAATCCCGCCACCGGCAAGCCCTACGGCGCAGCCTTCCCGCTGCTGACAGTGGAAGACTGGGTCAGCGCCCAGGCACGCCTGGCCGACCGCCTCGGTATCGACTGCTTTGCCGCCGTGATGGGCGGCTCGCTGGGCGGCATGCAGGCACTGTCGTGGAGCATCAAGTTCCCGGAGCGCCTGCGCCATTGCATCGTGATCGCCTCGACGCCGAAACTCTCGGCCCAGAACATCGCCTTCAACGACGTCGCGCGCCAGGCCATCCTCACCGACCCGGAGTACCACGGCGGCGATTTCTACGAACACAATACGGTGCCGAAGAACGGCCTGAAGGTGGCACGCATGGTCGGCCACATCACGTATTTGTCGAACGACGACATGGCCGAGAAATTCGGGCGCAGGCTGCGCAACGCGGCCGAAACCCCTGGCGCGGGCCGCAACGACTACAAATTCGACTTCGGCGTCGACTTCGAGATCGAATCCTACCTGCGCTACCAGGGCGACAAGTTCTCGGAATACTTCGACGCCAACACCTACCTGTTGATCACCAAGGCCCTCGACTACTTCGACCCGGCGCGCGAGCACGGCGGCGACCTCACCAAAGCGCTGGCCACCACGCGCGCCCAGTTCCTGATCGCCTCGTTCTCTACCGACTGGCGCTTCTCTCCCGAGCGCAGCCGCGAGATCGTGGAAGCGCTGATCTCGAACCGGCGCCAGGTGACCTATGCCGAAATCGACGCACCGCACGGGCACGACGCCTTCCTGCTGGAAGACGCGCGCTACATGGGCGTGGTGCGCGCCTATGTCGACCGCATCTGGGCACACATCACGGCAGGGGAGGCGGCATGAATTTCGAAGACCTGAGCACCTTGCGGCCCGACCTGGCGTTTATTGCGCACTGGGTGGGCGACCGGGCCCACGTGCTGGACGTCGGCTGCGGCGACGGCGCCATGCTGCGCTACCTGGAAAAGGGCAAGCGCTGCAGCGGCTACGGCATCGAGATCGCCGACGACAAGGTGCTGGAAAGCACCCGCCGCGGCATCAACGTCATCCAGCACGACATGGAGCAGGGCCTCGGCCTGTTCGGCGACAATTCCTTCGACACGGTGCTCTGCCTGTCCTCGCTGCAGATGATGCAGCACGTGGAAGCGCTGCTGCGCGACATCGTGCGCGTGGGCGCCGAAGCGATCGTCTCCTTCCCGAATTTTGCTTACTGGCCGCACCGGGTCGCGCTGCTCAAAGGCCGGATGCCGGTCTCGCGCTCGCTGCCTTACCAGTGGTACGACACGCCGAACGTGCGCTGCGCAACCATTGTCGATTTCAAGGAGCTGGCGGAGGAGTGCGGGCTCGAGGTGATCGAGTATGTGGCGCTGGCCGATGGCAAGCCCGTGACTTTCCTGCCGAACCTGCGCGGGAGCCTGGCGGTGTTCAGGTTGAGGAAGAAGGCGAAGCGGGCCTGATGGCGCGCCTTATCGTGCGTACCCCAAGCATGATTTTCTGCGACGATGCTGTTGACAAAACAGCATACCGGCTACTCCCATGAAAAACATGAAACAACTCGCCGCGTCCATCGCGGTCATCGCCGCCTTCGGCGCCATGCCGCTGCAGGGCGCGCACGCCAAGGAGCAGGTCGTCCAGGACGGCATCGTCGTCAAGCCGCTCTCGCGCGTACGCGTGCTGGTGCCGGAAGAGCAGCTCAACGAGGCCGCGGCCCAGCAGTATCAGCAAATGATGTCGCAGGCCCAGCAGAAGGGCGCGCTGGTGGCGGCCACCGATCCCCAGGTCAAGCGCCTGCGCGCCGTCGCCCAGCGCCTGATTCCGCACACGCCGCGCTGGAACGCGTCGGCCAAGGACTGGAAATGGCAGGTCAACCTGGTCGACCAGCCGCAGGTGAACGCCTTCTGCATGCCGGGCGGGCGCATTGGCTTCTTCACCGGCATCATCAACCAGCTGAAACTGACCGACGATGAAATGGCCGCCATCATGGGCCACGAAATCGCCCACGCGCTGCGCGAGCACGGCCGCGAGCGCATGGCCAAGTCCGGCATCACCTCGGTCGTTGCGCGCGGCGCCGGCGCGCTCGGCGCGGCCATCTTCGGCATCGACCCGAGCATCACCAATTCCGTGACCGGCATGATCGGCCAGGGCGTCGTGCTGAAATTCTCGCGCGACGAGGAACGCGAGTCGGACCTGGTGGGCCTGGACATCGCCGCGCGCGCCGGCTACGACCCGCGCGCCGGCATCGCGCTGTGGCGCAAGATGGCAATGCTGAACAAGGGCGCGCCCCCCGAATTCCTGTCGACCCACCCGGGCGGCGAAACCCGCATCAATGACATGGAAAAACACATGAACGTCTTGCTGCCGCTGTACGCGCGCGCCAAGGGGACCACGGTGAACCGCTTGCCGGAATACCGCACCAACGTCGCGTTAAGGTAAATGGGCAGGCAGGCCGAAGCCAACGCGTATGTGCCGCTCCCGCTGCGCGGCGGCGTCGCGCCCAGCTACCTGTGGCTGACCGAGACCCGCGCCGGCGGCATGCTGCGCTTCCTGGCCGAACGCTTCCCGGACGTGACGCGCGGCTCCTGGGCCGCGCGCCTGCAACGTGGCGAAGTGGTCGACGCCGTCGGAACGCCGCTCACGGCCGACAGCCACGTCCGCGCCGGCATGCGCATCTGGTACTACCGCGAGCTCGACGAACAGGAAACCCCGATCCCGTTCAAGGAACAGATCCTGTTCCAGGACGCGCATGTGCTGGTCGTCGACAAGCCGCATTTTCTGCCGATGATCCCGACCGGGCGCTTCCTGCACGAGACCTTGCTGGTGCGCCTGAAAGCCCAGCTCGAACTGCCGCACCTGACGCCCATCCACCGGCTCGACCGCGAAACGGCCGGCGTCGTCATCTTCTCGCACAACCTCGACACGCGCGGCAAATACCAGTCGATGTTCCAGAAGCGGGTAGTCAAAAAAGTCTACGAGGCGCTGGCCGGCCCGATCGCAGGACGCGACTTCCCCTTTACCTACAAGAGCCGGATGGTCGACGGCGACAAGTTCTTCGTGATGAGGGAAGAGGAGGGCGAGCCGAATTCGGAGACCCTGGTCGAAGTGCTGGAGCGGCGCGGCGACATCGTGCGCTACCGCCTGCATCCGCACACGGGACGCAAGCACCAGCTGCGGCTGCACTTGTCCTCGCTGGGCGCGCCGATCCTGAACGACGCGTTTTACCCGGTAGCGCTGCCCTGCAAGGGCGACGATTTTAGCGCGCCCCTGCAACTGCTGGCGCGGTCGATCAGTTTCGACGATCCGCTCACGGGCCAACAGCGCATGTTCACGAGCGAACGCACGCTGGACTGGCCTACGGATGACCGTAGGGTGGAGTCCTGACTCCACGCGGATGCCAGCGCAGCCTGCTCCTCAATCAAAGGTGATAGTCGATGATCAGCGGCGCGTGATCGGAAAAGCGCTCATCCTTGTACACCGACACCGCATGCGCCTTGGCCGCGATGCCCGGCGTGGCCACGTGATAATCGATGCGCCATCCCACATTGTTCGCCCACGACTGGCCGCGGTTGCTCCACCAGGTGTAGTCGGCGGCGTCCGGCGCCACCACGCGGTGCACGTCGACCAGGCCCAGTTCGTCGAACAGGCGCGTCATCCACGCCCGCTCTTCCGGCAGGAAGCCCGAGTTCTTCTGGTTGCTCTTCCAGTTTTTCAGGTCGATTTCCTTGTGCGCGATGTTCCAGTCGCCGCAGATGACGACTTCGCGGCCCTCGGCCTTGAGTTCCTGCAGGTGCGGCAGGAAGGCTTCCATGAAACGGAACTTGGCCAGCTGGCGCTCCGGCGAGGACGAGCCCGACGGCGCGTACAGCGAGATCACGGTCAGGTCGCCGAAATCGCAGCGCGTGTAGCGCCCTTCGGCATCGAATTCCGCGCAGCCGAAGCCGATGCGCTGGTTGTCCGGCTTCAGGCGGCTGTACACGCCGGTGCCCGAATAGCCCTTCTTTTCGGCGTAGTGGAAATGGCCGTGGTAGCCGTGCGGACGGAGGAATTCTTCGGTCATGTCGGCTTCCACGGCTTTCAGCTCCTGCACGCAGATGAAGTCGGCGTCGATCGACGCCAGCCAGTTGAAGAAACCTTTTTTATGGGCCGAACGGATGCCGTTCAGGTTGGCGGAAATAATTCGTGGCATGAAATGAAAGAGGGGAAGGGGAAGCGGGCACGCCGACCTGAGGCTGGATTAAAATACAGCCACTTTTTTAATGTGGGGTCATCGTGAACAATTTGCGCCAACAGTTTATCGCTTTTTCGGTCTCGACGGGGGTGCTCAAGTTCGGCGAGTTCACCACCAAGGCCGGGCGCCAGTCGCCTTACTTCTTCAACGCCGGCCTGTTCCATGACGGCGCCACGCTGGGCCAGCTGGCGCAATTCTATGCCCAGACCCTGCTCGACTCCGGCGTCGAATTCGACATGCTGTTTGGCCCCGCCTACAAGGGCATCACGCTGGCCAGCGCCACCGCCGTCGCCCTGGCCGGCAAGGGCCACAACACCTCCTACGCCTACAACCGCAAGGAAGCCAAGGACCACGGCGAAGGCGGCACCATCGTCGGCGCCGGTCTGAAAGGCAAAGTCGTCATCGTCGACGACGTGATCTCGGCCGGCACCTCGGTGCGCGAATCGGTCGCCATGATCCGCGCCGCCGGCGCCGAGCCGGCCGCCGTGCTGATCGCGCTCGACCGCATGGAGCGTTCGGGCAAGGAAGGGGCGTTGTCGGAAGGTTCGGCGGTGCAGGCGGTGGCGAGCGAGTTCGGGATTCCCGTCATTTCGATCGCCAACCTGGACGATCTGTTCACTTACCTGTCGGGCGAGGAAGCGGGCGCGCAGCTGGGCCAGCACAAGGATGCGGTGGCGGCGTATCGGACGCGTTACGGCATTTGAAGCGTTACAGGAACCCGGCAGGGATCGTCGCGGCTTCCTGTGCGAGGGCCGTCAGGCGCTGTGACTGCCGGCCGACGAAGCCTGCCAGGCATTCGACGAAGGCACGCTCGTCGTCCGTGTAATCGGCTGAATTGACCAGTTCGTCCGCGGCTGTTATGGAGGCGCCGGCCAGGCGCTGCGCCTCGCGCCGCATCAGTTTGCGGTCGATGCCGCAACGGGTGGCAAAGTCCGCCAGAGCAAATGGCGTGACATCGTCGTAGGTAAATGCATCGCCGTATGCCATCGCCAGGTCGGTATCGAAATGCGCATACTGGACTACGCTGACCAGGTCATACCAGGGCGTTGGTTCGAGGTAGCCCCCAGGACCGATAAAAAACGAGAAATTTTTGCCGTGCGCATCGCTGTTCCCGATCAGGAACTGGAAGAGCGCCCAGCGCAGCATTGCCAGCTTTGCCTGAGCCTTGTTGCCTGTCAGTTCGCCAAGACCGAACAGACGCTCGAAGCTCATGCCTTCTCGAATGTCTCGTACTGCATCCCCTTTCCCGTAATTACGCTCGTACTTAAAACTGACTGGCAGATCGCAGGCCTGGCAAGCATCGATCATGTGGCGCCGCTCGACGCGCACGTCGTTATCCTGCTTTCGCACGATACGATCGAAACGGCGTACGACAAGCACGGGACGAGGCGTGCGCAGTAACTGGACTTCCGCCGCAGGCAAGCCAATGCGGCGCGCCAGCGTCATGCAGAAGTGCTCATTTATCGCGAGATGCTGCATGTTCGGATGGCCAAAGTCTGGCTTGAGAATATGGGTCGATGCAAGGCGTGGGCCTTCGACCAGGAACAAGCGTCCTCCCTGTTCGAGCGGAGCGTCGACATAGACCAGAAGCTTGTCCTGCACGCCCGCGACCGACATGCGCACCTTGCCGTCCCAGACCATGAACGGTGTGTCATGGCGGGCAATGCGCGCATCGAGTTCCTCAATCGGGATTTCCCGCATCTCGTGCGCGACATGGGCGTCCAACCCAGCTTGCGCGTCTCGAAAACGCAATACACCCGCGGTTTCCGTGCCGAGTGCATGAATCAGGCCAAACACATTGGACTTCGTTAGCCCATTGACCTTAATGGCGACCTCGAGCGCATGCCCTTCAGGCAGCAAGTGCTCGATAAAGCGTTTGATCGAATGCGAATCGTAGCCGCGCTCGCTTGTTGTGAGCGGTAAGGACGGCGACAAGGGGTAAGCATCGGGTGCCTCAAGCCACTCATCCAGATAGGTCAGAGACCATGTATCCGGAATGGCATCATGTCCAATGTGTGCCATCGGGCGCTCACCGGCGAAGACTTCGAGCACCAGGTTCACTTGGTTTCTCCAGATGCGCGTGGCACTGGCATCGCGTGGGTGCGGTGTGCCCAAGGATGCTCCTTCGGGACGACGAGCAGCGCCAAGCCCAAGCCGTCAAGAACAGCCATTACCTTGTCCAGACGAACGCTCCCTTGGCCGTTTTCAAGCCGCGACATCAGGTCGACCGACACACCAAGAAGTCCTGCCGCGTCGTCGATCCGCAAATGCTGCGCACGGCGGCGTTGACGTACGAGAGGCCCCAATGCATCGGGAGTTGTCAGAAGGGTAGGTATTGATTCCATAGTGTCCTATTTCGGATATTCAGAAAACAGGTCCAATTATAGGCGCCAACACTTAGGTATTTCCTAAACTCCGAAATTTCGGATGAAAAGACTGAGTAAATTTAAGAATTCCTTAAATTCCGAAACATTCAGGTGTAGACGACTTGATTGCTCATAATTTCTGATATTCCGAAACAACTGATCGCGCCATATGTACGTGAGAATAAAAAAACCGGAGCATGCTCCGGTTTCTTGTTGAGTCAGGCTGTATCAACCCGCCAGCTTCTGCTTGAGCAGCTCCGTCACCTGCGCCGGATTCGCCTTGCCCTTCGAGGCCTTCATGGCCTGCCCGATCAGCGCATTGATCGCCGCTTCCTTGCCGGCACGGTACTGCTCGACCGACTTGGCATTCGCCGCCAGGACTTCATCGACGATCGCTTCCAGGGCGCCGGTGTCCGAAATCTGCTTCAGGCCCATCTTCTCGATCAAGGTATCGGCGATGTTTTCCTCTAAGGATTTGGCTTCCCACATCGCCGCGAAGACTTCCTTGCCGGCCTTGTTCGAAATCGTGCCGTCGGCGATGCGCTTGATCAGCAGCGCCAGTTGCGACGCTTCCACCGGCGAGGCGGTGATCTCGACGCCTTCGCGGTTCAGCGTCGACGAGACGTCGCCGATGAGCCAGTTGGCGATCGTCTTGGCGTTTTCCTTGCCGGCCTTGGCGACCACGGCTTCGTAGTAGTTTGCCATCGCCTGCGAAGACGTCAGGATCAGGCTGTCGTATTCCGGCAGGCCGTAGTCGCCGGTGAAGCGCGCGCGCATCGCGCCCGGCAGTTCCGGCATGTCGGCGCGCACGCGCTCGATCCAGTCTTCCGAAATCATCAGGGGCGGCAGGTCCGGGTCCGGGAAGTAGCGGTAGTCCTGGGCGTCCTCTTTCGAGCGCATGGAGCGGGTTTCCTTGCGGTCCGGATCCCACAAGCGCGTCGCTTGCTGGACCTTGCCGCCGTCTTCGATCAGCTCGATCTGGCGCCGCACTTCGTAGTGGATGGCCTCTTCCATGAAGCGGAACGAGTTCAGGTTCTTGATTTCGCAACGGGTGCCGAATTCCTTCTGGCCGACCGGGCGTACCGAGACGTTGACGTCGCTGCGGAAGGAACCCTCCTGCATGTTGCCGTCGCAGACGCCCAGCCACATCACCAGCGAATGCATGGCCTTGGCATACGCGACCGCTTCGGCGGCGCTGCGCATTTCCGGTTCCGACACGATTTCGAGCAGCGGGGTGCCGGCGCGGTTCAGGTCGATACCGGTCATGCCGGCGTAATCCTCGTGCAGCGATTTGCCGGCGTCTTCTTCCAGGTGGGCGCGGGTCAGGTTGACGGTTTTCGTCTCCAGCTTGCCGTCCTTTTCGTAGCCGAAGGTGATCGTGCCGCCTTGCACCACCGGGTCTTCGAACTGGCTGATCTGGTAGCCCTTCGGCAGGTCGGGATAAAAATAGTTCTTGCGCGCGAAGACCGACTGCGGGGCGATGGTCGCGCCCACGGCCAGGCCGAAGCGGATCGCGCGCTCGACGGCGCCCTTGTTCATCACGGGCAGCACGCCCGGCAGGGCCAGGTCGACCGGGCTCGCTTGCGTGTTCGGCT
>Ga0213838_1001845_pt1 | contig 10353 bp, 9 predicted proteins | sample SWPATP13_FD_160577 | JGI IMG/M metagenome (GOLD analysis project Ga0213838, IMG submission 160577) | Coastal seawater microbial communities from Marineland, Florida, United States - SWPA TP1 #3 | ecosystem: Environmental > Aquatic > Marine > Coastal | place: USA: Florida | collected 2016-08-06
GCTGGGGCGAGCTGCGGGCGGGCTATGGACCCGGTGCAAACGAGATCGATATCGTCGGCGGGCCGGCGGCATTCCGCCTGACCCGCGCCGATGGCGGCCGGGTCAATACAGGCCTCATCGCCGGGGCACGGACGACCAATCTCACGTCCGGCACTGACGCCAAGCTTGTCTTCCGCTCTGTCGCGCTGGGTCAGGAAATCAGTGTCGGCACTCTGCAGGCCTCGGTGTCCTATACCCCGTCCGTGCGCCAGTGCGGGGTCGATGCCTGCGCGCGCGAATACGGGCCGGCGGGCGCCCTGTCGCCGGTCTTTGACGATGTTGTTGCCCTCAGCCTGCGCTATGCGATCCGGCGGGGCGGCCATGAATGGACGATCGGTGCCGGTACATCGCGCGGCAGCGATGCGACAGGCCGCCCGGCCTTTGGCACGATCGAGACCCATGATGCCGGCATCGCCTGGTCGTGGGGGGCATGGTCTGCCGGCGCGCGCGTCCTGACCTCGAATGCGGGCCTGGCCGGCGACCAGGGTTATCAGGCCTGGTCGGCTTCGGGCGGGTATGAGGCGGGGCCCTGGCTGTTCACGCTTGAATATGCCGGCTTCAGCGATGATGCGATCCATGTCGATGGCGATAGCTGGCAGATCGGCGGCTCGCGCCTGATCGGCGAGCGCTGGCTGGCGGGCGCCGGTCTGCAGTCTTCCCGGCGCAGCGAGCCGGTTGCCACGCCCGCGGGCCGGTCGCAGGCGGACCGCGATACCGCCACGGTTTTCCTGGAGCTGGGATGGCAGTTTTGACAAATCCGCCACAGGCAACGGGATTCTGCCGTTGACGCGGCAGAATCGTCTTGGGTTGCCCGGACCCGGTGCGATATATTGCCCGTGTGTGAGGGAGATTGTGCGATGACCAAGCGGGCCCATCCGTTTGACATCATTGGAAAAGCACCGTCCGTGGCCGTGATGGCGACGGCGCTTTGCCTGTGCGCATCTCCGGCTTTTTCCCAGGATGCTGTCGCTTCGGATACCGAAACGCCCTGGTATGAAGCCTTCACCCTGTCGATGAATGAAGCGCCCCACCCCGGTCTGGAAGAGCTGGAAACCTTTGACTGGCAGTCGGCTGGCGGTCGCTGGGGCATCACGCTGGGCATCGAGGATCACTCCGATACCCGCCTCACCTCGGAAGATGTGAGCGCTGGCGCCTTCGTCAATCTGGGTGACCGTTTCCGCCTGGGCGGCCAGGTCCGCCTCGCGGCGCCGGAAACCCCCTATTTCACCCTGCGTGAAACCGACGAAGACGGTCGTCAGCCGGAAATCAAGTTCGAGTCCGCGCTGCGCTTCTGATCGCGCCGACACACGCTATTCCTGCAAATCCAAGATCGACGAGACGCGGCGCCGTGCGCGTATTGACGCCGCCCAGCGCATAGACCGGCATGCCGGCCGCGCGGACAAGCGCGTGCGCCGCCCACTTGCCCTTCGGATGCGTGGCGCTGGGACTGTCGCTGGGGAAGACGGGCGAGACCAGGGCCGCATCGACACCAGCCATCCGGGCGCGATGCAGGGCGCGGGCGCAATGGGTCGCTGCTGTGAACAGGCGCGTATCGCCGCGCGCGCGCAGACGCGCCGCCACCGGCAGGTCGCGCTCGGGCCAGTGGATCCCGTCGGCACCGCACTTCGCCGCCAGGTCAGGGTCGCCGGACACAAGAAACACAATCCCGTTTGCCTGCACGATCGCTGACAATGCTGCGCCCGTTTCAAAGCGGTCCGCAGCGCCGAAATGCCGGTAGACCAAACCGGAACCGGCGGGCAGGGCGGCGGCGAGTGCCATCAGATCCGGCGTGCGTTCCGGGTCGCTCAGCACAAGCAAGGGCGGAAGGGTGCGGGCCTGGCTCGACGCGCCCACCCCGCGGACGCGCAAGGCCAGTCTTGCCATTCGCGTCGCTGCATCATATGGCGGCGTCATGACCATTCGCTCCGATATTGCAGATCGCCGTGCCGCGATCCTGGCCGATATCGCGGCCGCCGCCGGAACGGCTGGCCGCGAACCGACAGATATCACCCTCGTCGCGGTCTCGAAACGCCAGGATGATGCCCGCCTCGAGGCGGCGCTGGCGGCCGGGCAACGCGTCTTCGGCGAAAACCGTGTGCAGGAAGCCCAGTCCCACTGGCAGGCCCGGCGCGCAGACTGGCCGGATCTTGAATTGCGGCTGATCGGACCGCTGCAGACCAACAAGGCGTCCGAGGCCGTGGCGCTGTTCGATGTCATCGAAACCCTGGACCGGGACAAGCTGGCCCGGGCGCTGCGCAAGGCGATGGATGACCTGGGCCGCACACCGCGCCTCTTCGTCCAGGTCAATACAGGCGAGGAAGACCAGAAGGCGGGCATTGCGCCGGCAGACCTGCGAGAATTCCTTGGGCGCATGCGCGAGGTCTATGGTTTTGCAATTGAAGGCCTGATGTGCATTCCGCCGGTTCAAGAGCCTGCCGGTCTGCATTTCGCGCTTCTGGCCCGGCTGGCGCAGGACAATGACGTGCCGTGCCTGTCGATGGGAATGAGCGCGGACTATGCCACCGCGATTGCGCTGGGCGCGACATCGGTGCGTGTCGGCACGGCCTTTTTCGGCGAACGCGACAGCTGACTTGCCCGGTCAGACGATGCTCAATGTGTCGCCGGGCTTTGCCGAGGCCAGCAGGGTGCGCAGATCCGCCGGCGCCAGGGCGACACAGCCCTCGGTGGGAAGATAGTCCCCGCGCTTGCAATGCAGGAAGATGGCCGATCCCAGACCGGGCTGCGGCGGGTCGTCATTATGGCCCAGCACGACAACGACGTCGTAGAGCCCGTCCTCGCGCCACATCGCTTCGTGCGAGGCGGGATAGGGGCGGCGGACAAGGCGGTTATAGGCCGGATCCTCCGGCGCGTCGCACCAGCCGTCATCGGGCCTGATCGCCCGCACGGGCAGCCGCGTTTCCGGCGCATCGACACGATCGGCACGATAGAAGACCTGGCGCAGCGGGTAGCAGCCGAGCGGTGTCGCGCCGTCGCCCTCACGCTTGTCTGACGCTTCCGTGATTCCGGAACGCCCCAAAGCCGCGCGTATTGTGCGCGGACCCAGCATCAAGGTGCCGTTGCGGGAGACTTGCCAATCCATGGCGTCAGTCTAGATCAGGAATATGGCGGTCGGCGAGGGACGTCTGGTGCGACTTTAGCACGCGCGTCCGCTTCGCCTCCCCCACCACGGAAGGGTGTCCGGCATGCGGACTCATGCAGGAACAAGCAATATTGGGACCAGAAGCGGGCTCGCAGAGACAGGGCATGCAAACATGCTTAAGCAAATATTGCCCGGCAAGACTTGCCCGGCGGCAGGAATTGCCTTGCCTGATGAAATGGGCATGATCATCACATGAGCGCACAAAGATCGATTCTGATCGTCGACGACGATGAAGACCTGCGCGAAGCGCTGGTCGAACAGTTCGCCCTGCACGAGGAATTCCGCACGCTCACAGCCGGCACCGCCGGCGCCGGCATGAGCACGGCCAAGGCCGAGCGCGCCGATCTGGTGCTGCTGGATGTCGATCTGCCCGATATGGATGGCCGCGAGGCCTGCCGTTTGATGCGCAAGAATGGCGTGACGGCACCGATTGTCATGCTGACGGCCCAGGACACGGATGCCGACCAGATTCTCGGTCTGGAATCCGGGGCCAATGACTATGTCACCAAGCCGTTCAAATTCTCGGTCCTGCTGGCTCGGGTGCGGGCGCATCTGCGCAGTCACGAGCAGAGCGAGGACGCCGTCTTCCAGATCGGGCCGTATGAGTTCCGCCCGGCCATGAAGCTCCTGCTCGCGGCCAATGAGCGCAAGGTGCGGCTGACCGAGAAAGAGACCAATATTCTCAAATACCTCTACCGGGCCGGCGGCAAGCCGGTACCGCGCGACGAGCTGTTGCACGAGGTCTGGGGATATAATCCGGCGGTCACCACGCACACGCTGGAGACCCATATCTACCGCTTGCGCCAGAAGATCGAACCTGAGCCCGCACAGGCACGGCTTCTGGTCACGGAAAGCGGTGGCTACCGGCTGCAGAACTGATCGGGTTCAGGCCCTTGATCGCCAGGCGGGATTGAATTTGGCGGGCGTATCGCAATAGTGCGGGCCATGTCTGTATTGGTTGCCGCCCTGTCCGTCCTTGTTCAGTCGACGCCGCTGGACACCGAATTCATGGAAGACCGTTCGGTCGAACTCGCTGTTCGCAGGGAGGTCTATGGAATCCGCGCCCGCCGGTCCCGCGATGCCGAGGACTATGTCGAAGACAGGCTGGACCGCGGGCAATGGGCGTCGACACGGCGTTTTCACGTTTCGGCAGAAGCCTATTTCGCAGAAGAGCGCGGCACCTGCAGTCTGGATGGCGTGTTCGTGTCGGCGGAGGCGGTTGTCGAGCTGCCATACTGGACCGGCCTCCCGGACGCGTCCGACCGTGCGACGGGGCGCTGGAATGCGTTCTTCTCAGGCATTGTCGACCACGAGTCTGCCCATCTCGATATCGCGATGGCCGGGCTGACACGTATCCGCGACGATCTGGAGGCCTTGCCGCCGGCCGGGACGTGTGAAGACCTCGACGCCAGCATCCAGTCGACCGTGCGTGACGGGCGTGACTGGATTGACCGAAATCAGCGCGACTATGACGATGTCACCGGCCACGGTCAGAACGAGGTCGCCGGCGCCGCCTGGCAGCCACTGGAAGACTAGTCGTCGTCCTTCGGCCCTGCTGCGCCGCAGACATCGTCCCAGATGTCGAAACAGGCCGTGAAAACCAGCACATCGCCACGCTGCAACGTCTCCTGCTCGATCTTGTTGTTGTAGCAGGTGCGGAAGTGGAAATCGAAATCGCCCTTGCGATTGCGCAAACTGTCGCGCTTGGTGACCGGCAGCCAGCCGACCAGATGCAGGCCCGCATGCCGTGTTCGCACCAGGCTGGCATAGGTCTGGCCGATCAGCGGATCGTCGGCGGCGAGCTCTTTCATGTAGAGATGCGTACCGTCGCGCATGTTCATGACGGCAATCAGGAAATCGAGAACCGAGTTGCCGTCGAAGACATCCTTGACCAGAAAGCGCTCGACCAGCGTCGCGCTGGGGATGACCGCATTGGCGCCGGCACCGGCAAGCCTGGCCGTCTCCTGGACGGGCAGGTCCTGACCCTGCAGGAATTGGGAGCCGAGAAACGCATCGCGGTCCTCGCGGGCGACGGCTTCGGAAATGATCTTGCAGGACCAGCCATTGCGGTCGGCGAGCTGGCGGATCAGCTTGGTGGCCAGCAGTGTGTGCGCGTCGATGGCCCGGACCCGGGCCGAGCTGGATGCGGCGCGCTTCTTTTTTGCGTCGGCGAGGACAATGGCAAAATCGAAACCGGTACTGCCGGTTTCGGCCATGTATTCATCCAGCCGCTCGGCCAGCGCATCGCGCGTCAGGAAGGGTGTGGATTCGATCGTGATCACGCAGATCATGGGGTCGCGGTGATAGGCGCGCAGATTGTTCACGAGCCGATCGACATGTTCCTCCGACGCATAGATCAGGATGCGTTTGCCCTCCGGCCGAACGAAATCAAACAGTTCAGCCGGGATCGGCGCAGCGTCGGCCACGGTCTGGCGATGTCCCTTCCGGGTCACCGCATCGCGCGTATGCGCGGAATAGATGATCTTGTCGTTGCGGGCCGGGACGAAGTCATACCCGGCGGCTCGTGTCAGTGAAATGATCGGACCGCCGTCCTCGACCTCGGCGTCGAATACGGCCTCGCGCTGCAGATCATTGCGGACGACACCGACCAGATTGACACTGCTGCGCCAGATTTCGCGTTCGATGTCCGAGAGCGTCATGTCCGGCTGATAGCCATTATGGCTGTCGCACAAATCGCCATACTCGATGGCGTATATCTCGTCGAAATCGTCGTAGGTCAGGACTTCCAGCAGATAGTCGACCATCAGCGGATGGATCGTCGACAGGGCTGCGGTCTTGGCGATGAACAGGTCCGGCGTGATCAGGGTGTCGCAGCCGAAACTCGCAAAATGGTCGGCATTCTGGTGGAAGTTCAGCTCTGCCGATATCCGGATCTCCGGGTTCAGCCGTTTCAGGTTCATGGCCGTCAGGATGGCGCCGATATTCTGGCTCTCACGGCGTTCATAATCGGCAAGAATGATGGCGTGGGAGGCCTGTTTCGCTCCGGCCTCCTCGAGCGTCTTGCGGTCGGCGCTGTCGCCGCGCCGGAAGCGCACGCGCTTGGCGTTGAAGTCATGGCCGTCCATGGGGCTGGCATCGCCGGACTGTGCCACCATGCAGACCTTGTAGCGCTGCGCCGCGTCCTGCCCTGTCAGCGAGTAGATCACACCGTCCAGGTGCTCGTTCCAGCCGCAGACCAGGATATGATCACGCCAGTTTGTCCGGGCCCAGCCGGCCGTCTTGGCAGCCCGCTGTCGGCCGATGAAATTACTGGTCACGATGATGGCGGTAATCGGGCCGCCAATTCCCAGCAGGGCGAGGCAGGCCACCATGACACGGCCCGGCGGGCTCAACGGATAGGCATCATTCTCGGTGAAACCGCTGGCCACAAAAGCCAGCATCCACACAATACCCTCCATGAAGGCCAGATCGCCGAACGGATTGTCCAGATTGAATGCGCGGGCATGCATGGCTTCTGCGGTGCGCAGCGCGATGAAGGCTCCGCACAGGATGATGGCAAACAGGCTTACGCCTATGAACCACGGACTAGGGCGCGCCCACAGGTCGATCAGGTATTGTACCCCGGGCAGACGCCGGTCCCGGGTCCGCATCTCGCCTGTGCGGTCATAGGTGGTGCGCATCGAGATCGCAGCCACGCTGGATGCCAGCAGTGCGCCCCAGGCGATCAGCCACAGCCAGTATCGCGGCGGGGCGGCGGCATGGCCCCGGTCGACCAGCACGGCATGAGCTGCAGGATGGAATTCGAGTGCCATGCGGGTCACGAAGTTTTCCGGCACATAGAGACCATCAATGTCTTCGCGCAGGGCGGGCCAGGCGTCGAGCAGCGTTTCGGTCAGGTTTTCCACCGCAGCACGGGGGGCATCCTGCCGCGCGATCAGGACGGCCCGGGTGGCGAGTGAGGCCTGGGGCCGTCCGTCGATTTCGAGGTTTGAGCTTTCATAGTAGGGATTTTCGCTCGCCAGCTGATTGATGACCGAGGGCGGGACGGCCAGACGGGCAAACCGGTCGCTGTCAAAGGCAAAGGAGTCTCCGGCGGTCACGATAAGCGCGTCGACCTGATTGTCGCCCAGTGCGGCGAAGGCGTCGCGCATGCCCAGTGCGGTCGGCAGATAGTCGACGCCTTCGCGCAGTCCAGCCGCTGTCAGGACGTCGCGCGCATTGATGGCGCTGCCGGAACCCGGCTCGCCGATATTGATACGCTGACCGCGAAGGTCGCCGAACAGGCCGGGCGCTGAGCCTTCGCGGCGTACGAAGACCTGGACGAATTCCGGAAACAGCGGCGCGACCGCCGCGAACTCCTGCCATCGCTCCAGCCCGCGACTGCCTGTGAACTGGTGGTAGGCGAGATCATTTTGCGCGATGGCGAAGTCAAACCGCCCGTCGCGGAGCCCGCGCAGGTTCTCCAGCGTGCCGGCCGTTGCGATGTTGCATACTGACCCGTCCGGACGGGTCGCGGTCAGCCGTTCGGCGAAGGCGTGATAGCGACCGCCCGGTTCACCTGATCCGATACAGGCCGGCGTGGCGTCCGGTGCGGTCTGGGCCAGTGCAGACCAGGCCAGCAGCAGCCAGGTTGTCGCGATCGCCAGGAAAAAACGCATGAACCAGTCCCCCCGTCGCACAGGATGCGACGGGATACGGTCCGATTACAAGGGCTTGGCCTTACAGCGCCGGTCAGCCACCGATACGCAGTACGACCGGGGCATGGTCGGAGGGTTTTTCCCAGCCGCGCACGTCTTCCCAGATGCGGAAGGCATCACGGCCACCGGCAAGCGCGCGTTCGCGGACGGCGGGTGCAGCCCAGATATGGTCGAGGCGGCGGCCCCGATTGGCCTTGCGCCAGTCGCGGGCACGATAGCTCCACCAGGAATAGATTTTCTCGTCCATCGGGATCAGTTCGCGGGCCACGTCGGCAAAACCGCCGGCCTGCCGGATGCGTTCCAGGGCTTCGGTCTCGACCGGGGTGTGCGAGATGACTTTCAGCAATTGCTTGTGCGACCAGACATCGTGCTCATAGGGCGCGATGTTGAAATCGCCGACCAGGACGAGCGGCGGGTTTTCCGGGGCACGCCCGGTGAAATAGGCCTCGATCCGGTCAAGGAAGGCCATTTTGTGGGCAAAGCGCGGATTGATCGCCGGGTCCGGCTCGTCACCGCCTGCGGGAATATAAAAATTGTGCAGTTCGATGCCTTCGACCATCACCCGCTGGTGGCGCGCCTCGGCCTTGGGGCACAAATCCTCGTCGGGCAGGTCTTCCAGCGGCAGTTTCGAGGCGATGGCGACGCCATGCATGCCCTTCTGGCCGCGCACATGGAAGTGCCGGAAACCCATTTCGCGAAACGCCTCTTCGGGGAATTGGTCGTTCTGGCACTTGATTTCCTGCAGGCACAAAACGTCCGGATCGGCATCGCGCACCCAGTCGGCCACGAGCGGCGCGCGCAGACGGACCGAATTGATATTCCAGCTGGCAAGGGTGAAGGCGGTCATGATCGGTCCTGTCGTCTAGAGGATATTATAGGTGGCGCCGGCCAGGCCGACAGGCCAGCGACCGCGGGCAAACAGGCGCCAGCGTGCCAGGAAGGGGTGGGGCGGGTCGTCATCCTCCGCCTCGGCGAGGATGACCAGGGCTGCACCATTGGCGGCCTGGGCCAGTGCGCCGGCGGCGGCATGAACCAGCTCCATATCCTCGATATCGCCCATGGCGGCTGCGTCCTCGACCGCGTCGCGGGCCGAGTCGCCGGTCTTCTGGGCGACCAGTGTCAGGGCGGCATTCACCGCCTGCTCGTCGAGGCGTTCCAGCGCCCGCGACACCAGTCCGGTGCGCAGCATTTCCTCGGCCTCCCAGCCCATCGGGTCGATATCCAGGGCCTCGGCGGCCCCGGCCGCCTCGTCCCAGCCGTCCAGCAGGGCCGGGTCGGCTTCCGGAAAGCCCAGCCCGTCCAGATAGGTGCGCGCCAGATCGCGCTCACGCGGGTCCAGCGGCTCGCCCAGTCGGGAAAACCAGGTATTGGCGTTCAGCCCCTCGGCAAAGGCGCGGACCTTGTAGAGCAGCGGGATTTCTTCGAGCAGGCGCGGAATGTCGGCGCTGTCGGCGTCATCGTCGTGGAAGTCCATGACGACCTATTTAGCGTCGCGCCTGCTGCCTGCACAGGGGTCAGGACTGCGCTGCCGTGGAGAAATGCGGGGGTTGAGAAATACGGGCGCCGCGGGATGCAGGGCCCGGAAGCAAATTGCGCCCGGTCTCGAGGGGGAGGAGACCGGGCGCAAAGCCATGCGCTTGTCTTTGCCAGCGCAGCGCCGGGAGGGGATCATTCCGGCGCGACCGAGACGAGGATCCGCAAGCGGGGGGACGACGCCGATCCATTTGCCTCTCAGTCAGCGTTACAATAACGCCACAGCGTCCGGTCTTCTGCAAATAAAAAATGAGAAAGGATTTGCCTGTGGCGGAAAAACATCAGCGATTTGTCAACGCCCACGCCGGGAGTCGCGGCGGTCTTCCCGCTCAGGAACCACGAACAGGCGCGGATTGAGGGAAATACCGGTCTCGACATCGGCCAGGGTGACACGCGTCACCTCGCCTAGCGCGTCGGTGACGAACCATTCGCGCAGTTCCAGACTGGGTTCGGCAAAGACGAACATGATCTCGCCGTCCACATCCTCGCCGGGATCGCGCAGCGTGACATAGAGGAAGCCGTATTCCCGCTCCATGCCGACCAGCTGGGCATCCTCGCCCAGATCGATATCGGATTTGAGAATCCACCACAGCGGTGTCGAGCGCAGCGGGATCACATCGACCGTCTCCAGATCCTGGTCCTCGACCGCCAGCGTGGTGCCGTCGGCAATCACCCGGATCGGATTGGGATCGTCATACTCAAAGCGCAGCCGGCCCGGGCGGGCGAGCGACAGTTCGCCCGACGCGGCGGAACCGTCCGGCGCGACCTGGGTGAAACGGGCCCGCAAGGTCGTGATCGTATTGAGGTAATCATTGATCTCGGCCAGCACGGCGCTGTCGTCGAGCGGCGCAGCGGCCTCGTCGGCTGACGGATCGGACGGTGTGGCAGCGGGCTCGACCACGGCGTCTTGCGGCGCGGCGGGGTCGCCGGCTTGCGGGGCCTGCTGGAGCAGAGCGAGGGAGA
>Ga0213838_1001848_pt1 | contig 10341 bp, 9 predicted proteins | sample SWPATP13_FD_160577 | JGI IMG/M metagenome (GOLD analysis project Ga0213838, IMG submission 160577) | Coastal seawater microbial communities from Marineland, Florida, United States - SWPA TP1 #3 | ecosystem: Environmental > Aquatic > Marine > Coastal | place: USA: Florida | collected 2016-08-06
AGCAGTAGGACATGGGCAGCGTCGTCGCGGCCCGGTCGTCCGGGCTGATGTTCAGGTATTCGGAAATCGACTCGGCGTTGGACTGCAGGTTCGCATGCGAGAGACGAACGAGCTTGGGCGAGCCCGTGGATCCGGACGTGCTGAGCAGGAGGGCAAGATCCGGGTGCAGCTCATGCCGGGTGCCCGGCCGCCGCTCCTCCACGACCGTGCGCCCGTTGCCGGACCGCACAATGACGTCGGGGTCATAGGCCGCGACGAGGGATTCCAGGGCGGCGGGCTTGTCCTCGGGCAGGAGGATGAGGGGGTGGCCGCCCACGAGGGCCGCCAGATAGGCGACGAGCGATTCCAGGTCGTTGGCTGCGGCGAGCGCAACGAGGCGCCGTTCGGTGCCCAGCCGGACGGCCAGATCATCGACGCGTTCCGCCAGCTCCCGGTAGGTCAGCGCCAGGGTGTCGGTGAGGATGGCGGGTCTGTCCCCGTAGCTCGCAAGATCGGCGGCAAAGGGCACCCGCATGAAATCAAGCTGCGTGGTCATTCGGAAGATGATATTAGCTTAGGGTTACCTAAGCAAAATTAAGGTACAAAACCGTTGCGTAATGATCCTGCACCAACAGCGGAACGCCGACAGGATTCCTGAGGGTGGCCGGTGACTCTTGGCTCGCCCGACCGGACTCGTGCTCGCAGCCGCCATCGTCGTCGTGACCACCATCCTGCGGGGGTCACCTTGGGCCGTACAGCGGTACTGTGGGGCCCATGGAGATGCGCCTTGAAGTTGTTCAGGTACCCGTAGCGGATGTTGACCGGTCCAAGTCGTTCTATACCGAGAAGCTGGGCTTTGTCCTTGACCATGATGTTGAGTACATCCCCGGGATGAGGGTGGTGCAGCTGACGCCGCCAGGTTCGGCCGCTTCGATCGTCGTGGGCACCGGCATGACCAGCATGACGCCGGGCAGCCTCGAAGGGCTGCAGCTGGTCGTACCCGACATCGGCGCGACTCGGTCCGAGCTCCTGGCCCGGGGCGCCGATATCAGTGAGGTCCAGGACATGGGCGGCGTGCAGTTTGCCTACTTCGCCGACCCGGACGGCAACCGCTGGGTCATCCAGGGTGCAACGCCTCCGGCCGCCATGCATAAGTAAGAGGGGCAGCCTACCCGCCATAAAAGGTCCCCGTGTTAGCGTCGTTTGAAATTCGTGGGACGGCTTGCGCGAGGTGGAGGAGAACACTTATGCCAGACATTGACCAGACCGCCGGCGCACTGCCGGAAGCAGCCAAGGTCCCGGTGGGGAGCCTTGTTTTCGACGTCACCACCGCCGGACCTCCGGACGGGCCGCCCGTCCTCCTGCTGCACGGCTTCCCGCAGACGTCATGGTCCTGGCGCCATGTCATCCGGGCCCTGGCCAAATCCGGCTACCGGGCGATCGCCGTTGACCAGCGGGGCTACTCGGCGCAGGCCAGCCCGGAGTCGGTCGACGAGTATGCGGGACACCACCTGGTCAAGGACATGATCGGCCTGCTGGACGCCCTCGACATTCCCGCGGTGCATCTGGTCGGCCATGACTGGGGAGCGGCCGTGGCGTGGCAGATTGCCGGCCACTACCCGCAGCGGGTCCGCACACTGAGCGCACTCTCGGTGCCGCACCCCGCAGCCTTCGCGGAGGCGCTCGCCACCGACGCCGACCAGCGCGCCAGATCCGCCTACATGGCCGACTTTGCCCGCCCCGGCCACGAAGAGGTCCTGCTGGCGAATGGCGCGGCGAACCTCAGGGCACTGTTTGGCGACGGCACCGGCGTCGACGTCGAGCATGTCCTTAGCCGGGTCGGTACCGGACCGGAACTCCGGCGCGCACTGAACTGGTACTCGGCACAGTCCCTCCAAGGCGCCGCCCGGACGCCGCTCACCCAGGTGCCCACCCTGCACATCTGGTCCGACGCCGACTGGGCGCTCGGAGAGTACGGGGCGCGAGCGACGGAACGCTTCGTCAGCGGCCCCTACCGGTTCGAGGTGCTGCGCGGGATCAGCCACTGGATTCCGGAACACGCCCCGGACGCGACGGCGGAACTGGTCATGGAGCATATCGAGCGCCACCCCTGACTGCCCGCCGGCACGGCCCCGGACACCATCCCGCCCGGGACACGAAAGACCCGCCTTCTCCGCGAGGGGCGGGTCTTTCCGTACCTTCCCGGATTGATACAGCTCCCACCATTGACAGGTGTACGACGTACACTTTAGTCTGTTCCCAGCGGGTGTACACCGTACACCACCTAGAGCGAGGGAGCTTCAGATGAAGGCAGTGCAGGCAGGCAGCGACCACGAGCTGCGCGGCGCGGGCGAAGCCGGCGCGCAGCCCGGCGTCACGATGAAGGCGGCTACCTACCGCCGGTTCGGCGGTCCGGAGGTGGTCCGTATCGAGGAGGTCCCCAAGCCCTCACCGCGTCCTGACGAGGTCCTCATCAGGGTGCACGCCAGCACGCTCAGCGCAGCCGACCACCGGGCGCGCAGCCGCACGGTCCCGGCCGGGCTGCAGGTCCTCAGCGCCCTGCCCCTTGGCGTCTTCAAGCCGCGGCGCAGGGTCCTCGGAATGGACATTGCCGGAGTGGTCGAGGCCACGGGCTCGAGGGTGGGCAAGTTCAGCGTCGGAGATGAGGTGGTGGCCATGCTGGGGGCCAAGTTCGGTGGCCATGCGGAGTACGTGACGGTCCGGCAGGACGGGCCCATCACAGCCAAGCCGGGCACCATGGGTTTCGCGGAGGCGGTCACGCTGGTTTTCGGCGGGCTTCCGGCACGGGCCTTCCTGTCCCTGGCCGACGTCGAACCCGGCGACACGGTCCTCATCAACGGGGCCTCCGGCGCGGTGGGTACCGCGGCGGTGCAGCTCACCAAACACCTCGGCGCCCATGTCACCGCCGTCTGCAGCGGTGGAAACGGCGGGCTGGTGACGTCCCTCGGCGCAGACCGCGTGATCGACTACACCGCAGAGGACTTCACCGCCGGGGGACGGACCTACGACGTGATCATGGACTGCGTGGGCAATGCCCCCTTCAGCCGGGTCGCCGCCAGCCTGAACCCGGGCGGGGCGCTGCTGCTGGTCATCGCCGATCTCAAAGCGATGCTGCAGGCACCAGGCGCCAGCCGCCGAAGCGGAAAGCTGGTCACCGCCGGCGATCTCAGGCTCAACTACACCGCGGAAGACCTGGCTTCCCTCGTCCGCCTCGCGGACGACGGCGGCTACAGGGCGGTCATCGACCGGACCTATCCCCTTGCCGAGATCGCGCAGGCCCACCGCTTCGTGGATACCGGGCGCAAGAGGGGCAACGTCATCGTGCAGGTCACCGGCGAATCGTCGTAGCAATTGAGCTTCGTCCCAGTGTCTCCCCCCTCTCGTGCAGAGGGACACGCCCAAAGGCTGCGGTTAGACTCAATCCCTACTGACAAGGTTGGGGGAACCACATGTCTTCATCTTCGGTGCCGGCTCGCGCGAAGACCGGCCGGCTGAACAAACTTGCTGTCGCGGCCATAGTTTTGGCGGCCGTCGCGGCGTCGGGACTCTGGGTGTTCGGGGTTGCGATCCTAGCCGTCTTCGCCGTGGGCGCGGGACACGTGTCGCTGAATCAGATCCAATCGCGGGCCGAAAGGGGCCGCGGGCTGGCAGTTGCCGCTTTGGTTATCGGTTACGCCATAGCCACGCTGGCGCTGTTCACCAGCCTGTCGTTCATTCCCGGGGCGATCCGATGACGGAGAATCATGCTTCCGACCTGTACGACGCAGTCAACAACTGGGGTCCCAGCGACGACTTCTTTCTGGGCTTCGCCACGGCCGTCCCCCGCGCACGCGTCCTTGACCTCGGTTGCGGGACCGGCGGCCTGACGATCGCCGCCGCGAATGCAGGATGCACTGTTACCGGCGTTGACCCCCACCGCCCCTCCCTCGAGGCCGCTCGCGCCAAGACGGGTGCCGGCAGGGTTTCATGGATTGCCGGCAACTCCCGGGCAATCCCCGCCAATACGCACTTCGATGTTGCCCTCATGACCTCCAATGTCGTTCAGGAGATTCTCGACGACGGGGAGCTGGCCCGGTCACTCTCTGACATCGCGGCCCATCTTGTCCCGGGAGGCCGCCTGGCCTTCGATTCACGAGATCCCAATGCCCGGGGCTGGGAGGCCTGGACCAAGGACCGCACCCACAAGGTCGTCCAGCTTCCCGAGGGAGACAGCCAGCACTGGTACCAAACCACACACGTGGATGAACATAGCGGTCTGGTGGACTTCTGCGCGCACGAGATCACCCCGGACGGGACGGAACATGTTTTGTGCGGGCCTCTCCGCTTCCGCACAGAGGACCAGCTCCGCGCCATGCTGAGTGAGGCGGGCCTAGCGGTCGATAAGGTGTTCGGCGGCTATCACGGCGAACCGGTGGGACACGGCGTCGGCACCCTCACATTCACCGCGCACCGTCCGTGAGTGTTTCCAGACCCCCCTGCCCGGCGTGGCCGCCAGATTGCACGGAGTGCGCCGTGCAGGCGGCGGACCACCCCGCGAAGCCCAGGATGCGCCGGCGCGATCGCGGTGTGGCCGCCGGCGCTAAATCCCCTCAGGCGTGCGACCGCGTTCTGACGACGTCGAGGCTCACCAGCGTGGCGCCCCCGCCCTCGGCGAAGACCGCCAGTGAGGTGCTTGATTCACCGGGAAAAATCTGGTCCGTGATGGTGGCCAGCCCGTCCTGGGCGAAAACTTCCACCGAGCAGCGGTCCAGGAAGACCCTCAGCCGCAGCCGACCGTCCTCCAGCGGAACGGCCACGCGTTGCACCGAAGCGAACGACTCATGGAACGCCGTGTTGCCGGATGCAGTCCGGTCCAGGCTCAGCACGCCCCTTCCGGAATCGTAGGCAAGGACCGTCCGTTCACCACCATCTGCCCGGAGCAGCAGGCCCACTTCTCCGGCGGTGCCGGGCACGATGTCGGCGTCGATCCGCAGCACGTCACCAGAAGCTTCTGCCGGGAGCCAGCGCGTCCCGACGGCAAGAGCAGTGCCAGCCTCGCTGTAAGTCGTGGCTCCGCCGCTGCCGTAGGGATCCACGGCGGCCTGCACCAGCGCCACCGCGCCGTCCCGCGAAGCCAGCCTGACTTCCCGCACCAGCGACATCGCACTGCGCCAACCACTGGTCGGCGTGACGGCACCGTACTGCCAGTTGTTCATCCAGCCGATCATCAGCCGCCGGCCGCCGGGGGCGTTGCTGAAGGAGACGGCTGCGTAGTAGTCCCGTCCCCAGTCCAGCCAGCCGTACTCGGCCATCCGGCTGTCATCCTGCTGGATCCCCTGGGTGACTGTGGTCTCGGAAGTGAACGCGACGCCGTCGAACGATCCAAGGAAGTACTGCCCGCCGGAGCCGCCGGCGATTCCGCCGGGGCTCAGGTTCACCACCAGCACCCACTTGGTGTTCCCGGCGTCGCCGTCCACCGGAAGCTCGAACAGGTCGGGGCATTCCCACACTCCCCCGGTGGCGTTTGCCGGGCCGAAGGTGCTGAGGTATTCCCAGGTCTTGAGGTCCGCGGACTTGTAGAGGACTACTTCCCGGTCCACCGCTTCCACGGCGACCATCACCCAGTAACTGCCGGCGCTGCCGTCGTACCAGAAGACTTTCGGGTCGCGGAAGTCGGCCGACGCGCGGTCCAGCACGGGGTTCCCGTCGTACTTCGTCCACGTTGCGCCGTTGTCCGTGCTGTAGGCGAGGGACTGTGCCTGCCGGCCGTTCAAAGGGGATGCGGGCGTGTAGGCACTGGTGTAAATGGCCACCAGCGGCGGGTTGTCCGGCGTGCCGAAGCCGCTCGTGTTGGTCTTGTCCAGCACAGCCGAGCCGGAGAAGATGGCTTCCTGCTCGTCGCAGGCAATGGCGACGGGCTGTTCGTCCCAGTGCAGCAGGTCCGCGGAAGTGGCGTGACCCCAGGACATGTTCCCCCAGACGGTCCCGGACGGGTTGTGCTGGTAGAAGAGGTGGTACGTGCCGTTGGCGTAGACCAGTCCGTTGGGATCGTTCAGCCAGGAGCGGTCCGCCGTGTAGTGGTGCCGTGGCCGGTACCGGCAGTCGAGTGCGGATGTGGTTGTCATGGAATTGCTGTCTGCTTTCACGGGGGGCCGAAGCGGCGGGTGGTTAGCCCTTGACGCCGCTGGAGGCGATGCTGTTGATGAAGGAGCGCTGGAACGCGATGAAGAGGACCACCACGGGGACCGTGATGAGGGACGCGTAGGCCATGACCTCGCCCCAGGAGACGTTGAGCTGGAAGAAGTACTGGATGCCGATCATGACCGGGCGGAGCTCCTCGGACTGGACCACCATGAGGGGCCACAGGTACGAGTTCCAGGCCGGAAGGAACGTCAGGATCGCGACCGTGGCCGTGGCCGGGCCTGCCAGCGGCATGACCACCTGGCGGTAGATCTTGAACCAGCCTGCGCCGTCGATCCGGGCGGCTTCGTCCAGTTCCTTGGGGATGGATTCGAAGTACTGGTGGTAAAGGTAGATGGAGAACGCATTGGCGATGAACGGAATGATCTGGACCTGATAGGTGTCCAGCCAGCCCTTCGAGATCTCGAGGCTGAAGCCGTTGAGTTCGAAGTACGGCAACTGGTTGACCCACCAGACCAGGGGCAAAGCCAGGGTCTGGAACGGCACGATCAGCGTGGCCAGGATGACCGTGAACACCACCCGCTTGCCGCGCACTTCCATACGGGACAGGGCGAAGGCGCAGAGGCTGTTGATGAAGATGCCCAGGACCACCGTGACGGCGGAAATGCCGATGGAGTTGACCAGGAAACGGGCTGCCGGGACCCGGTCGAAGACCGCCGCGTAGTTGTCGAAGGAGATGTTCCCCACCGGCAGGAAGGCGGCCACGGAGGACATGTCCCCGAAGATCTGGGTGTCCGGCTTGAGCGAGGAAACCAGCATAAAAACGATCGGGAAAGCGGCGACGGCGGCGAACAGGATCCGCACCAGCATGGTTGCCGCGCTGCTGATTCGAAGCGAGTTTTTCACGTCAGTCCTTCTCTCGGGTCAGGTAGCGCTGCACCGCTGAAATGAGCAGCACAAGGACGAAGAAAACCAGCGATATCGCGGACGCGTAGGAGGTTTCCTGCTGTTTGAAGCCGGAGCGGACGGCCTCGTAGATGATGGTGGTGGTGGAGTCGAGCGGGCCGCCCTGGGTCATGACGCTGACCTGGTCGAAGAGGCCGAGGGCCTGGATGGTGATGGTCACCAGGACCAGGCTGCGCGTGTGCTTCAGACCGGGCCAGGTGACATACCGGAACTGGTGCCAGCGGCTGGCGCCGTCCAACTGGGCCGCCTCGTACAGTTCCCCGGAGATGCTCTGCAGTCCGGCGAGCCAGATGATCATGTGGAATCCGGCGGCTTGCCAGATGGACAGCGCGATGATGGCGGGCATGGCCGTGGCGGGGTCGTTGAGCCAGTCGGCGCCTTGGATGAGGCCGAAGCTGAAGGTGGACAGCAGCTCGTTGATCAGGCCGTCCTTGCGGTACATAAAGAGCCACAGCAGGGAGACCACCACCATGGACGTGACCACGGGCAGGAAGTAGACGGTGCGGAAGAAGTTCACGCCGCGGAACTTCTTGTTGATCAGCAGCGCCATGGCCAGGGCCAGGGCCGACTGCACCGGGACCACCACCACGGCGAAGTAGGTGACGTTCAGGAGTGCCCGCCAAAAGGTGGGGTCCGCGAACAGCCGGGCAAAGTTGTCCGTGCCGACGAACTCCACCGGGCGGGGCGAGATCAGCCGGGCGTTGGTGAAGGCCAGGCCGAAGCCCAGGACGGCCGGCAGGAACACAAAGAGGAGCAGTAGCAGCGCTGCGGGGGCAATCATGCCCCAGCCGCTGATCTGCTCGCGCAGGAAGCCTGCCCGGCGGCGGTGCGGCGCGGACGGCAGCGGCGCCGGCGTCGTTGCGGCGGGGCGGGGACGGGTGGCGAGAGGGCTGGTTGTCATGGGATTCTCCGTTGACCTGCAGCACCGGGAGGACGACGACGGCGGAACTCACCCGCCGTCGTCCTCCGCGGAGGGCTGCTAGTTCTTGTAGCCGCCGTTGGACTTGATGTTGGCGTCGATGGCCTTGACTGCCTTGTCCAAGGCCGTCTGGGGATCGGCGCCTGCCAGGACGTCCTGGACCGCCTTGCCGTATTCGGTGGCGATGAAGGGGTAGGCCGGGGTCTCGGGGCGCATCACCGCGTACTGGCGGGAGAAGTCCATGAAGATCCGGTTGGCGCCGCCCTCCGCGAACGCGGGGATCAGCGCTGCGGCCTCATCCGTCGCCGGGATGGTGCCCGTGGCCTTGGCCACTGCGGCCAGGTTTTCCGGCTTCAGGGAGTAGGAGAGGTAGTCCATGGCGGCGTCGGGGTTCGCGCAGCCCTCCGTGACGCCCCACTGCCAGGAGGCCCCGCCGATCTTGGGTCCGTTACCGAGGTCCACCGTGGGCATGACCACCAGGTCGTCGCCGAGTGCGGCGCGGGCCTTGTCCGCAGCCCATGAACCGGTGTACAGCACGCCGCTCTTGTTGTTCAGGAAGTCCTGGGTGGAGTCCTTGCCGCTCTTCGTGGCCATGAAGCCCTGTTCCGCCAGACCGCGGAACCACCGGGCCCACTCCACGGCTTTGTCCCCGTTGAGGACGCCGTCCGCCGTCTGGAAACCGTCGCGGTTGATGAGGTCCGCGCCGAAGGACTGCAGGAGCGGCGAGTAGCCGTACGGCAGCCATTCGCCGCTGCCGGCGGTCCCCATGTCCAGCGGGTAGTCCCACTTGTTCAGACCCTTGAGTTTGGTCAGCGCGTCCTGGAACTCGTCCTTGGTCCAGGGCTGCTCCACCGTTGCCACCCGCACACCTGCGGCCTTGAGGTCGGAGGCCCGGGCAAGCATGGCCAGCGCGACGTCGTAGTAGCCGACGGCGTAGGTCTCGCCCTCCCACTCGGCCACGGTGCTGGGCAGGTGGGTGGAAAGGTCGGTCGAGAGCTTGAGCGGAGTCAGGTACTTGGCCCATGCCCAGTTGGGGACGTTGGGGCCGTCGATATCAACGATGCAGGGAAGTTTGCCGGCTGCGGCCGCAGAGACCACGGAGTCGTTGTAGGACTCCTGCGGAAATGCCTGCACCTTGATCTTGGCCTTGGCATCGCTGCTCTTGTTGTAGGAGTCAACGATGCCCTCGATCGCCGCCAGCTCTTCCGGGTTGCCCGCGTTGTGGGTCCACAAGGTGATCTCGTTGGCGCCTTCGGACGTGGCTGAGGCGCTCCCTTTGCCGCAGGCGCCGAGGCTGCCGATCAGGGCGGCCGCCGTTATGCTGGTGGCCAGGATTCGGGTGAATCGCTTGTTCATGAGTGAGTCTTTCTGCTTGTTTTTATGCGCGGATGATCAGCCCGGGTCCGCGGGGGCGCGGCCGGTGCAACGGCTGCGTCCCTTTTTGCGGGCGCGGGATGGGGATTGTGCTGGTGGTGAAGTGTGATCTGGCTGGGATTCAGCCCGGCGGCGGACCGACGGACCCTCTCTCAATGAGCGGGCAGGAAAACTTCTCCTGGACGGCTTCCGTCGCGGGGCCTTCGATATCGTCGAGGAGCCGGGTGACCGCCCAACGCCCCATCTCGTAGTGCGGAAGCGCCACGGTGGTGAGCCCGGGCCACAGCGCCGCCGCGATCAGCTCGAGGTTGTCCGTTCCAACGATGGAGACATCCTCGGGAATGCGGAGCCCCAGCGCGGCAGCGGCCTGGTAGGCGCCCATGGCCACGCGGTCGCTGAAACAGAACAATCCGGTTGGCCGCTCCGGGAGCTGCAGCAGTTCCAGTGCCGCCTCCCGCCCGCCGGCAGTATCGGCTACCCCCGCGGTCACCAGTTCAGGAGTGAATTCGAGGCCGTGGCGGTCCAAGGCGTTCCGGAAGCCCTGCAGCCGCCCGTGAGTTGCCGGGATATCGTCGCCGTTGCCGAGCATTCCGATCCTGGTATGGCCGGCCTTGACCAGGGCTTCCACTGCCGTTTCCGCCGCCGCCACTTCGTCCGGGACCACCGACGAGATGGACCGGTCCGCCGTCACGGCGTCGAGGAGGACCGTGGGCAGCGAGCCGAGTTCCTCCGGCAGGCTGACCCCCTGGTGGTACATCCTCGCGTAGACGATCCCGTCCACCTGGTGTTGCTGCAGTGTGCGGATTTCGCGGTTCTCGAGTTCCAGGTCGCGGCCCGAGTTGACCACCATGAGCACGTAGCCGCGCTCATAGGCGGCGTCCTGGGCGCCCCTGATCATGGCGCCGGCAAACGGCGTGGTGGTGATTTCGTCGCTGACGAGGCCCAGGATCTGCGAGCGCTGG
>Ga0213838_1001849_pt1 | contig 10341 bp, 11 predicted proteins | sample SWPATP13_FD_160577 | JGI IMG/M metagenome (GOLD analysis project Ga0213838, IMG submission 160577) | Coastal seawater microbial communities from Marineland, Florida, United States - SWPA TP1 #3 | ecosystem: Environmental > Aquatic > Marine > Coastal | place: USA: Florida | collected 2016-08-06
CGCTGACCGCCGTCGAAGGTGTCCGCAAGGCGGGCGGCAACGTCGTCGCCGTCGCCGTGATCGTGGACCGCGACACCGGTGCCAAGGAAAAGATCGAGGCCGAGGCCGGCGTTCCCTACCTCTTCGCCTTCGGCAAGGACGAGCTCGGCCTCGGCTAGGGAGTTCATCCCTCAGCGGACACGTGTGGACGGTGGATTGGAGGGTGATTTATCCTGCTGTAATACCCACAAGAACACCCCGGAGACCACGCGCATGCTCCTTCCCGAAGAACTTCTCGGAACTGAACCCCTCAGCACCGTCGACCAGATCCAGAACCTCATCCTGGACAGCGCCGATTTCGAGGACTTCCTCAATGAACTCGCCCGGTTCTCCGCCCACCAGGTGGCGGGAGCCGGCGACGATGCCCTGTGCGGCATCACGCTCTTGCGCGACCGCAAGGCCGCGACCATCGGCTGGAGCAGCGACTCCGCCCGCGAAGTGGACGAAATCCAGTACCGGCTCGCCCAAGGACCGTGCCTGACGGCGGCGAAGGAAGAGCGCGAGGTCTACGTTCCGGACCTGTTTGACGAGAACCGCTGGGGCCCGGACTACGCCGCAGCCGTGGCCTCGCACGGGCTGCGCTCCGTGCTCTCCGTGCCGTTCCACCTGCAGGGCGAGGCGCAGGCGGCGCTCAACCTCTATTCCGATGTGCCGCACAAGTTCGACGGCGATGTTGCCGCCCGGGCCCGCGGCTACACCCGCGAAATCTCCCAGGCCCTGCGGCTGGCCGTCCGCTTCTCCCTGCACACGGACAGCGCCACGAATCTCCGGGCCACCCTTGAATCCCGCACCGTGATCGATATGGCCATCGGGATCGTGATGGCACAGAACCGCTGCAACCAGGAGACGGCCGTCAAGATCCTCACGGACGCGTCGAGCAACGGCAACGTCAAACTCCGCGACATCGCCACGTCCCTGGTCCAGTCCGTGGGAGGCACCGCGTCCCGCACCCACTTCGAGGAGCCCGGACGGCAAGAAGCCGGCTGAACCGGGAGCACAATATGACTTGTGCGCCCCGTCGTTGGCCTATACGCTGAATGAGGTTGAGCCGTCGGCCATAGATTCCTTATTTTGGAGTACCTATGGACCAGTCCCTTAATGCCAGCGTCAAAATCGACACCGTCGCCAATCTTGTCCGGATCGACGTTCTTGGCAGCCTCACGCAGGCCTCCCGCCCCTCCCTCATGCAGACCATCCAGCGGATCCGCCAGATGGGGATCAGCGCCCACATCCGCGTTGAACTCGGGGGTGCCTCCTTTGTCGAGTCGGCCGCGCTGGCCGGACTCCGCAACGACCTTAACGCGATCGACGGCGGCGCCATCCACGGCGATGTGGCAGGCGCGCTGAGAACCGGAAACGGCGTCTCGCTGGAGCTCTCCGCTCATGTCTTTGATCCGGCCGGGGCGCTGCAGCCCCTTGACCTGGCCGGGGAATTCAAAGCTTCCATCGACGCCTCCGGTACGCGCCGGTTGGCGGGCTACTCGGACGACGAACTGCTGGCCGCCAGCGATTCCGTGTTTGGGCTCCTGGACCATCCCGCCGGTATGGCACGTTCGGGACTCCTGGCCACCTACGACGACATTGGCCTCGAGATCAGCCGCCGTGAAGTGGGCCGCGAACCCGAACCCGCGTAGGTGGAGTCAGCCGCCGGACTGTGGCTGAGCTGTTATCCGGCGTCGATTCTGATCCGCCCGTTCGGGTGGCTACGGTAGAGATGTGCCGTATGAGCCTGGAGTTGAGGATGTGGGCGGGGCCGGCGACGCCGACGCCCGCGTGCTGCGGCACGCCGCCGAACTCACGAGATTCTCGCGGCGGGGCTTCCTGATTGGTACGGGAGCAGCCTCCCTGCTGGCAGCCGATATGTTGTTCACACGGCGGGTGCAGGCCGAGCGCCGCGTCCACAAGATCCTCACGGTTCCGGACGAGACCGCAGAGAAGTACTTTCCCCACGCCAGCTGGTTCCTCTTCCCGGGCTACAAGACCAGCTGGGAGGAAGCCCTGTGGATCCTGAACGCGTTGCGCGGGGCCCTGAACAAACGCGGCCAGCTCGCCGCCGTCGGATACTCCAATGTGGGCCTCGACATCGACGAGATCGTGATCGCGGTGGTGGAGCACGCCCGGGCCCACCAGCTGGACCAGCTCTACTTCTACGGCCACAGCTTCGGCGGTATGGTGGCCACCCAGGTCGCCGCCCGGCTTCGGGAGCTTCACGGCATCGAGGTGGCGTTCATCCTGCTGGATTCCAGCCCCTACAGCAAGTACGACGTGTTGGACCAGAGCTGGTTTGAGGGGGTGGTGTTCCTCTACGAGAGCGGGTTCCGGTTCCCCACGGTGGTGCGCGGCGGCTATGAACTGGGCGAGCGGATGCTGCACAAGGACGAGCGCAGCTGGGGGCAGGTCCTGGACCAGACCCTGGAGCAGCTCTCGCCGATTGCACCGTCCAGCGTCCTCATCCAGTCCGAGTCCGCCTATATCTATCACTTTGACGCCACCCGTTTCGCGGGAAAGCTCGGCGGCACGCGGATGGCCTTTATCGGCAATCCCCGCGACCGGACCGTGGACTACGAGGCTGCCCGCGACTCCTGGTCCTTGACTTTCAAGGACAATATGGCCTCCGACTCGCAGCGGACCGACGGCGCCCGGCCGGCGCACGCCAGCCCGGGCTGGAATCCGTTCATCTACCGGCCGCTCATCGAGGGGCTGCAGGACGAGCTCTTCCCGCTGCCCTCCGGCGGGGGCAAGAAGACCGCGTTCTAGTTTTGGTGCTCCAGTGCCGGTCCCTAGATCTGGTTCTTCAGGTCCGCGACGGAGTTCAGGATCTGGTTGGGCCGGAACGGGTAGGCGGCAATGTCGTCCTTGTGGGTGATTCCGCTGAGCACCAGCACCGTATGGAGTCCCGCTTCCATGCCGGCGATGATGTCGGTGTCCATCCGGTCACCGATCATGGCGGTGGTTTCCGAATGCGCGTCGATCTGGTTCATGGCCGAGCGGAACATCATCGGGTTTGGCTTGCCTACGATGTAGGGCTCCCGGCCGGTCGCCTTGGTGATGAGCGCCGCGATGGCGCCGGTGGCGGGCATCGGGCCGTCCTTCGACGGCCCGGTGGCGTCCGGGTTGGTGGCGATGAACCTTGCACCGCCCAGGATCAGCCGGATGGCCATGGTGATGGCCTCAAAGGAGTAGGTGCGGGTTTCGCCGAGCACCACAAAATCCGGGTCCTGGTCGGTGAGGATGAAGCCGGCCTCGTGCAGCGCCGTCGTGAGGCCCGCCTCGCCGATCGTGTAGGCGCGGTTGCCGGAATCCGAGCCGCGCACCTGGTCCTTGAGGAACTGGGCGGTGGCCAGGGCCGAGGTCCAGATGTTCTCCTCGGGGATTTCCAGACCGGAACTTTTCAGCCGTGCGGCGAGGTCCCTGGGTGTGAAGATGGAATTGTTGGTCAGCACAAGGAAACGCTTGGAGGTGTCCACCCAGCGCTGGATGAGTTCGGAGGCGCCGGGGATGGGCTGGTTCTCGTGGACCAGGACTCCGTCCATGTCGGTCAGCCAGCATTCGATTTCCTGGCCGCTGCGGTACACCGAGGACCTGGAACGCACGTCGTCCGAGTCTGAACGCTGGTCTGTCTTGTGGTCTTCGTGCTGATCCGCCATGGTGCCCTCCGCCGATAGTGTGCAGCTTCCGGTCCCAGTCTAATGTTGAGTCGTGACTGAACCTGAGACTCCCCGCGAATCCGCTGCCGCACCTGAGGCAGCGCCGGACGGTGAGGCGGAGCCCAAGGCGGAGGTCGGCGTCGGCCCCTGGGAAGGCGAACTGCCGGAAGGCGCGCACTGGGACCCGGACCTCCTCTCGGACGGGGACCGCCGCAACGTGCTGGACAAGTACCGCTACTGGAAGCACGAGGCGATCGTCGCGGACCTGGACTCCAGGCGGCACAATTTCCATATCGCGATCGAGAACTGGCAGCACGACATGAACATCGGCACCGTCGTGCGCAGCGCCAACGCCTTCCTGGCCAAGGAAGTGCACATCATCGGACGACGCCGGTGGAACCGCCGCGGGGCCATGGTCACCGACCGGTACCAGCACATCCGCCACCACCCGACCGTTGCGGACTTCGTGAGCTGGGCGCAGGGGGAGGGCCTGGCGATCATCGGCATCGACATCTTCCCGGACTCCGTCCCGCTGGAGACCTATGAACTGCCCAAGGACTGTGTGCTGGTGTTCGGGCAGGAAGGCCCCGGCCTTTCCCCCGAGGTCCACGAGGCCGCCGTGGACACCCTGTCCATCGAGCAGTTCGGCTCCACCCGCTCCATCAACGCCGCCTCGGCCGCGGCCATCGCCATGCACGCCTGGATCCGCCGGCACGTGTTCAACCAGCTCCCGGGCTAGTAGAGGCAGGCCGGCACCCGGACGCCGCGCCGAGTTGGCATTTCGCGGCAGTGTCTTCGCGAAACATTGCCGCGAAATGCCAACTCGATGCGCTGCCGGGCGCGGGGCTGTGGATAAGTCCTCCGGGAAGTTGCGGGGGCAGGCACAATGGGCCATGCGCAGGGCACCGCTTCCGCTCCACCTGACCACCGGATCATTTTCGCTGCGTGCCGCGGACAAAGCCGGCGTCACCCGCACGCGCACCGCGGCACGGGATCTGGTGACCGTCTCGCGCGGCATCCGGGTTCCGGCAGGCTCTGCCGGGGCCGGTCCCGCCGCCCTGCGCGCCTATACCGACCTCGACGACGATTCCATCCTCAGCCTCGGATCGGCGGCACGCCTGTGGAGCGCACCCCTGCCCGGCTGGCTGGAGGAGGACTGGCGCATCCACCTCGCCCGGCGCCGGGGACGCAGCACACCGCGGCGGGTGAACGTCGTGGGGCACCAGTTGGCGCTCCTCCCGGATGAAGTGGTGAAGCTCGACGGCGTCCGGCTCACCTCGCCCGCCCGGACGTGGCTGGACCTGGCCTCGGTTCTGAGCATCGATGATCTTGTGGTGGCCGGCGACTCCATGGTCTGTGAGCACGGGCCGGAGTTTCCCGTACCCCGGGAGGCCCTGTGCAGCATCGAGGATTTGCGGTGCATGATTGAGCGGCACGGGGGAAGCCGGGGAGTGCGGAAGGCGCGGTCCGCCGTTGAGCTCATCCGGGTGGGTGCGGATTCGCCACCCGAAACGCGGCTGCGCCTGGCGCTCTTCCGCGCCGGCCTGCCCGAACCCGTCCTGAACCATGTTGTCTGGGGTGAGGACCCCTGGGGCGGCCCGGGCTCACCCGTCCTCTGGCCCGACGCCGCCTACCCGCAGTGGCGGATTGCACTCCAGTACGAAGGGGCACACCACAACGGGGAGGACCAGTATTTGCGCGACATCAGGAGGGCCGATACGGCGGCGCGCTCCGGCTGGCTTGAGGTGCGGCTCTCCCGGCTGGACCTCGCAGGCGGGCATCCCGCGGCCGTGCTCAAGGTCCGCAGCGCCCTGGAGAGCCGTGGCTGGCGCGCGAGTTGACAGTTCGCGGCAGTGTTTTCCCGCGACACTGCCGCGAAGTGCGAACTCGACGGGGCTGCCGGGGCGGACGTGCCGGGGCGTGCGAGTATTACAGGCCCGAGTGACCGGAAACACTGCCCCCGGCAAAGGAATGGCTAGGATGGTTCCTAGCCGACGAGGTTCACTCCAGGGTCAACCCAGCCCGCCGACGAAATTCACTTTAGGAGTCAGCATGCCCATTGCAACCCCAGAGATTTACTCCGAGATGATCGACCGCGCTAAGACGGGCGGCTTCGCGTTCCCCGCCGTCAACGTCACGTCCTCCCAGACCCTCAACGCAGCCCTCCGCGGCTTCGCCGAGGCCGAGTCCGACGGCATCGTCCAGGTCTCCACCGGCGGCGCGGCCTACTGGTCCGGCGCTTCCACCAAGGACATGGTGGCCGGTTCGCTCGGGTTCGCCGCGTTTGCCCGCGAGGTCGCCAAGAACTACGGCGTCAACATCGCCCTGCACACGGACCACTGCCCCAAGGACAAGCTTGAGGGCTTCGTCCTGCCGCTGCTGGCAGCCTCCGAGGCCGAGGTCAAGGCCGGCCGCAACCCGCTCTTCAACTCGCACATGTGGGACGGCTCTGCCGAAACCCTGCAGGAAAACCTGCGCATCGCCCGTGAACTGCTGGAGCGCACCGCCGCCGCCAAGATGATCCTCGAGGTCGAGATCGGCACCGTCGGCGGCGAGGAAGACGGCGTCGAAAACGCCATCAACGACAAGCTTTACACCACCGTCGAGGACGCCCTGGCTACGATCGATGCGCTCGGATCCGGCGAAAACGGCCGCTACATCACGGCACTGACCTTCGGCAACGTGCACGGCGTCTACAAGCCCGGCGGCGTCAAGCTCCGCCCCGAGATCCTCAAGGACATCCAGGAGCAGGTGGGCGCCAAGATCGGCAAGGCCAACCCGTTCGACCTGGTCTTCCACGGCGGCTCCGGCTCCTCCGAGAAGGAAATCGCCGACGCGGTCTCCTACGGCGTCATCAAGATGAACATCGACACCGACACCCAGTACGCCTACACCCGCCCGGTGGTGGACCACATGTTCCGCAACTACGACGGCGTGCTGAAGGTCGACGGCGAGGTCGGCAACAAGAAGCTGTACGACCCCCGTGTGTGGGGTGCCTCCGCCGAGGCCGGCCTCGCGGCCCGCGTCGTCGAGGCTGCCCAGCAGCTCGGCTCCACCGGCAAGACGTTCTAGGCATGTCGGACGAGTTCCGCAAGAACCTGATGGGCCCTGAGCCCACGCTCCTGCCTGCCGAGACCGAGGTCTACGCGGCGCTGGACCTGGGCCAGGAAGCGCTGGACCTGGTGGAAAAGCACCCGACGTCCTCGCTGCTCTGGGCCGTGCTGGCCGAGGAAGCGTGGGCTGAGGGCCGGACCATCGATTCCTACGCCTATTCCCGCGTCGGCTACCACCGCGGCCTGGATTCGCTGCGCCGCAACGGCTGGCGCGGCGTCGGGCCCATCCCGTGGGAGCACGAACCCAACCGCGGGTTCCTCCGCGCCCTGTATTCGCTGGGCCGTGCATCCGCGGCGATCGGCGAGGCCGAGGAGCCGGAGCGGATCGAGAAGTTCCTCAAGGACTCCGATCCCGCCGCCAAGGCAGCCATCGAAGCCGAGAAGCGCTAACCGCGCCGGCACCAACAAGCGTTGGGGTTTACCAACGACGACGGCGGGCGTCCACCGAAAGGTGGGCGCCCGCCGTCGTTAACGCGTGTGCGGGTGTGTTAGCTGGTCTTGGCCAGGCCCGTGCGGGCCATCGCGTCCGCGTAGACGGTGCCCATTTCTTCGAGGTACTGCTCCTGGCGGGCCGGAGTGCCGGCGAAGGCGCGGCCGCTGAGGGAGCGGACCTTGTAGGTCTTGAGGCCGCGGCGCCAGATCATGGGCACCTCGGTCTTGAGGAGCAGGTTCGCGAGACGGTTGGCCTCGGTGCCGTGAGCCACGATGACAGAGGCGCGGGGCACCAGGGCGAGGAACTTCAGCAGCGGCTTCAGGCCGGCGGAGATCTGGTCCGGCGTGAACTTGCCGTTGGGCTCGCCCGGGACGTGCCAGGGGTGAACGTTCCACGGCATTACGTACTCGGGACGCAGGCCCAGCTTCCACTGGACGCCGAGCAGGCGCGTGGCAGCCTCGTCGTCACCGGCGGTGATGAAACCCGATTCGTCCGCGGTTCCGATGTTGGAGAAGAGGCTGATGATGCGGCACTCGTCGACGTCGTGTATCGGATCCACGTAGGGGACATTGGTGCCAGCTTTGGTTGCCTGCAGCGTGTCGCACAGCTCGTTGACAACTGCGACGCTAGGTTCGTAGCGGCGGCTCAGTAGCTGTTCGCGGGAATTTTCAGTGGCCAAAGCTGTCATATGTTGCTGATTCTCCTGCGGGATTGGTAAAGCTGCCAGACCGTACACGGGCACGCCGGATACCGGGCACGCCAAGTACGGTGTGGTTTGAAAATGTGGTGTGGACCGATTCCTGGTCGGTCCTTATTAGTCTATCAAGCCCTGCGAAATGACGCGGCGGCCGGAGGCCCGGGTGCCGGGACCGAGCGCTTCCGCGTGTTGCCGCGGCGGGCGCCCTTCCCCGGGAACCCGGCCCGGAATCGGCGAATTGCGGGTGCGTGCGCGGCTGCCGGCACCGCAGCCTGTGCAAGCCGTCACATTTTCCCGCCGGACGTCCGCCCGACGTTCGCCGGAAGCCCGCCGGAAGCCCGCCGGGAAGTCCATTGGATGGGCAAAATGAGTCGCCGCCACGGCAATCGGCTAAACTTGGGTGGTAAGAGCCCCGGAACTCTGGCGTTGGGTAAGAGCACAGCGGTAGATTCGGGGCATTCTCATGAACGGCGCTGAGCTGCGGTGACCACCTGGTGGATCACGCGGAGTCCGGCCCGAACGAATGGGGGAGGATCCCATGCCAGCAATCGTGATCGTCGGAGCCCAATGGGGCGACGAAGGCAAAGGTAAGGCCACTGACCTGCTTGGTGGCCGAGTCGACTACGTCGTCAAGCCCAACGGCGGCAACAACGCCGGGCACACCGTCGTCGTGGGCGGTGAGAAGTACGAGCTCAAGCTCCTTCCGGCCGGCATCCTGAGCCCCAACGCGGTCCCGATTATCGGCAACGGCTGCGTGGTGAACCTCGAGGCCCTGTTCCAGGAGATCGACGGCCTCGAAGCCCGCGGCGCCGACACGTCGAAGCTGCGCGTCTCCGCCAACGCCCACCTCGTGGCGCCCTACCACCAGGTCCTGGACAAGGTCACCGAGCGTTTCCTCGGCAGCCGCGCCATCGGCACCACCGGCCGCGGCATCGGCCCCGCCTACATGGACAAGGTGGCCCGCCTCGGCATCCGCGTCCAGGACGTCTTTGACGCCTCCATCCTGCGCCAGAAGGTCGAAGGCTCGCTGCGCCAGAAGAACGAACTCCTGGTCAAGGTCTACAACCGCCGCGACATCGAGGTGGACGAGATCGTGGAGTACTTCCTGTCCTTCGCCGAGCGCCTCCGCCCGCTGGTCATCGACAGCACCTACGTCCTGAACACGGCCCTGGACGAGGGCAAGGTGGTCCTCATGGAGGGCGGCCAGGCCACGTTCCTCGACGTCGACCACGGCACCTATCCCTTCGTGACCTCCTCGAACCCGACGGCGGGCGGCGCGTCCGTGGGCTCCGGCATCGGCCCCACCCGCATTTCCCGCTCCATCGGCATCATCAAGGCGTACACCACCCGCGTGGGTGCCGGGCCGTTCCCGACGGAACTGTTCGACGAGATGGGCATGTACCTGCAGAAGACCGGCGGCGAGTTCGGCGTCAACACCGGCCGGCCGCGCCGCTGCGGCTGGTATGACGCCGTGCTGGCGCGCCACGCCTCCCGCGTCAACGGCTTCACCGACTACTTCGTCACCAAGCTGGACGTGCTCACGGGCATCGAGCAGATCCCTGTCTGTGTGGCCTACGACGTCGACGGCGTCCGGCACGACGAAATGCCGATGACGCAGACCGAGTTCCACCACGCCAAGCCGATCTTCGAGTTCTTCGAGGGCTGGACCGAGGACATCACCGGCGCCCGCACCCTGGACGATCTCCCGGAGAACGCCAGGAACTACGTGCTGGCCCTCGAGAAGCTCTCCGGCACGCGATTCTCGGCGATCGGCGTCGGCCCGGACCGTGACCAGACCATCGTGATCAACGATTTGATCAACGACTGACGCTTCACCAACTGACGCACGACGGCGGCGGGTCACCTGGGAAGGTGGCCCGCCGCCGTCGTCGTTTAAGCGGCGCCCCCGCCGGGGATCACCGGAACTGCGACATGGACGTCAGGGCTGCGTCGAAGGACCGGTTCTCCCAGGGCCGCTGCGTCCGCAACCGTGCCTCCTCGGCCCGGGCAAACTCACCGGGCATCGCGGTCTTGGAGCGGTCTTTGCGGGGATTTCTCATGGTCCTGCTTCCGGCTAGGTAATCTGTCAGACACCACTGAACAACCTCAAGCCAGCTTGAGGTCAAATCGCCGGCGTGGCAGACTGCTCCGGTGCCACACACCACCCGCGATTCCCTCATGACTGTCGGCGAGACCGCCTCGCGCGCAGGTATCACCGTGCCGGCCCTGCGTTATTACGAGGAACGCGGCCTGGTGCACTCCCAGCGCACCGCCGGGAACCAGCGCCGCTACAAGCGACAGTCCCTGCGCCGGCTGGCCGTCATAGCGGCTGGCCAGCGTGTGGGCCTCTCACTTGACCAAATCAAGGCGGCCCTGGACGAACTCCCCACGGACAAGGCGCCGTCCCAGTCC
>Ga0213838_1001853_pt1 | contig 10334 bp, 8 predicted proteins | sample SWPATP13_FD_160577 | JGI IMG/M metagenome (GOLD analysis project Ga0213838, IMG submission 160577) | Coastal seawater microbial communities from Marineland, Florida, United States - SWPA TP1 #3 | ecosystem: Environmental > Aquatic > Marine > Coastal | place: USA: Florida | collected 2016-08-06
GCCGGCGGACGACCCCGCCGCAACCACTCCCAGCTTCAGCCCAGCCATCCACCGTTCATAGGGGAACACCGTGACTACTCAGACCAGCTTCAGCACCCGCGACGCCGCATTTGTGCGGGACTTCCACATCATGAGCGAATTCGGCGCCACCGCGAACGGCGGCGTGGAACGGCAGGCCGCCAGCGTGCCGGACGGCGAGCAGCGGCAATGGCTCACGGGACTGCTGGAGGCCCGGGGGTTCACCGTCAAATTCGACCGGGCCGGCAACCAGTGGGGACTGTACGAGGCCGTGCCGGGGGCACCGTACGTGGTGGTGGGCTCGCATATGGATTCCCAGCCGACGGCGGGACGCTACGACGGCGCGTACGGCGTGCTGGCAGCGGCCCACGCGGCGTTCCGTCTCGTGGAGCAGTGGGCCGCGGCCGGACCCGCCGGTCAGCCCCGGTTCAACATCGCGGTGGTCAACTGGTTCAACGAGGAAGGCTCCCGCTTCAAGCCGTCCATGATGGGCTCGTCCGTCTATACCGGAAAACTCGAACTCGACACAGCGCTGGCCACCACGGATGCGGCCGGAGTCTCGGTCCGGGACGCCCTGGACGCGATCGGCTGCCGGGGCACCTACGAGGGCCCCGAAGCCGCCTACTGCGCCGAAATCCACATCGAGCAGGGCCGGAGCATGGAGCGCGAAGGGATCACGATCGGCCTGGTGAGCTCCAACTGGGCGGCCAACAAATACGAGTTCGTGGTCCACGGCGAGCAGGCCCATACGGGCTCCACCGTGATCGCGGACCGGAAAGACGCGTTGCTGGGGGCATCCATGATGGTGGTCGCCGCCCGGGAACTCGCCGACACGTTCGACGGCTTGCTCCACACCTCCGTGGGGCAACTGACCGTCTACCCCAACTCGCCCGTCGTGGTGCCGTCCCGGGTCAACCTGCTCCTGGACCTGCGCAGCGCCGATGAAGCAGTCCTTGCCGAGGCCGACGCCCTACTGCACGCGCGGATTCCTGAGATCGAGCGGCTGGCGAACGTCACGGTTGAACGCAACCACGGCCACTCCTGGCCCGTGACGCCCTACCAGCCCGAGGGCGTGGAGCTGGCGGCCAAAGTCGCGGCGGACCTGGGCCTGTCGAACAAGCAGGTGATGACCCTGGCCGGTCACGATTCGACCAACATGAAGGACCTGGTGCCGACGGTGATGCTCTTTGTGCCCAGTGTGGACGGAATCTCCCACAATGAGCACGAATACACCACGGATGAGGACATCGTGGCCGGGCTGACCATGCTCACGGAAGTGGTCAACCGCCTCTGCAACGGGGCGCTGGAGGACTGACTCCGGCCGGCGGAGACCGCGCCCCGCGTACTCACCCGGCAGCGGGCGCCGCGGATATCCAGAGCGGCGGCCGGGCGGCGGTGCCGTCGGCGTCGGGGTTGGCCACATGCAGGGTGGGGACGGCAGCCTCCTCGAGGACCGCCGCCTCGTGCCCGGCCCCCTCGAGGCGCTCCCGCAGGGCGCCAAGGTCTCCGGCGTATTCGAAGCCCAGTCCGGCACTGCCGGCCCCCGCTCCCGTGCCGACCATCAGGATCCCGCCGTTTTTCGCCGCAAAAGATTCCGACTCGGCAGTGTCGCCGGCCCCGGCGCCCGGCACCGGGCGGGGCCGGGCGCCGATGTTGCGCAGGGTCTGGGCCGCGGCGACGGCGTCTTCTGCGAACCAGACGCCGACGACGGCGAGGTCCGGGTCCGCTTCCGGCGACCCGCCCCAGCTCCCGTCGCTGGCGCGCGTGGCCGCGTCGGCCAGGAAACTGAAACCGTCAGCGGCGGTGATGCGGCAGGACGGGCCGTGGTCCGCCTCGATGAGTTCCGCGGTGGTGCCGCCGGCCGTGGTGCTCTCAGCCGCACCGGCCTCCTTGGTCCGCCGGGCGAATTCTTTCAGGTCACCCACCTCGACGCCCAGGGAGGTGGTGCCGTCCTCGGCAGAGCCCTGCTCGACGAAGTGGAGGGCGAGCCGGCCGGAGCCGGCGTCGAACTCCCGCCAGGTGGGCTCGTCAGCAGTCTTGACCATACCCAGGCCGGTGAGCAGCCGCTCCCATTCATCAAGACGGGACGTGAAGTGGATCGGGCGGACACGCAGCATCGTTGCTCCTCAAGGTTGGAACGGGTTCCGGCTCTCAGGGATATCGTCCCACCAAAGCGGACGCTTGTGGACAGTGCGGAGCACAATGGTGCCATGGCTGCTGAACTCGAGGAACTGCTGGTAAACGACGCCGCCGAGTGGCGCGCGTGGCTGGAACAGCACCACGCGGAGAGCCCCGGCGTGTGGCTGGTGCTCCACAAGAAGGGCGGTGCCGTGACGGAGCTGGACTATGAGGCCGCCCTGCAGGAAGCGCTGTGTTTCGGCTGGATCGACGGCCAGGGACGGCGCCGGGACGGGGAGAGCTCCTTCCAGCGGATGACCCGCCGGGGACCGAAAAGCGTGTGGTCCGCCCGGAACGTGGAGCGGATCGGGCGGCTCGAGGCCGAGGGCCGGATGACTCCCGCCGGGCGCGCCGCCGTCGACAACGCCAAAGCGGACGGCCGCTGGGAAGCTGCCTACTCCGGCGCGGCGACGTCGGAAGTTCCCGGGGACCTGGCAGCCGCCATCGCCGCCGAGCCGCGGGCGCAGGCGATGTTCGACGTCCTGACGTCGGTGAACAGGTTCGCCCTGATCTACCGGACCAACGGAGTCAAGCAGGCCGCCACCCGGGAGAAGAAGATCGCGGGTTTCGTGGAGATGCTCGCCCGGCACGAGACGCCGTACCCGCAGAAAAGGCGCCCGCCAGAAATCTGACCGCCAGAATCCTGACCGCCCGCACCCTGGCGGCCTGCCCGGCCGGACCCTAGAACCCGACGCCCAGGGCCTGGGCGATCACCACGGCGGACGCTGAGGACCACGCCTGCGGATGGCACGACGCCGGATACGGCACCGCGTGGCCCGCCTCCTCCGCCGTGATGCCCGCGAACAGTTCCGGAAGGCGGTGACCGAAGGCGCCGGAGGCGGCCAGCAGCCCCTCGGCGATGGTCCGGGCTTCGGCCAGGAAACCCTCGGCGAGCAGCCCCCGGACCGCGATCGCGGTGTCGTGGCTCCAGACCGAGCCGCAGTGGTAGCTGAAGGGCCAGAAGCCCGCGGCCCGCCGGGAAATTGTGTGCACCCCGTAGCCGGAGAACAGTTCGGGGCTCAGCAGCCGGTCCGCCACGAGCCGGGCTTCGGAAGCATCCAGGATGCCGGTGCCTAGCAGGTGTCCCATGTTGGAGCCCGGGATGTCCAGCGGGTTGCCGTGCCCGTCGAGCGCCATGGCCGGGAAGGGCCCGCCGTCGTCCTCGACCCAGAAACGTTCGCGGAAATTCTGCTGCAGCGCCTCGGCGAAGTCCCGGAGCGCCTGGCCTCCGGGTTCGCCATAGGCGTCGAAGAGATCGGCAGTGTCGACGGCGGCCTGGTAGGCATAGCCCTGAACCTCGGACAGGGCGATCGGGCCGTCCGCCTGGCGGCCGTCGCGGAACTGCATGGCGTCCCCGGAATCCTTCCAGCCCTGGTTGCTGAGGCCGTGGCCCGTAGCGTCCTGATAGCTGAGGAACCCGCTGTTCGGGCTTCCGGGGGCGCCCCCGGCGGCCAGCAGCCATTCCACCGCCCGGGCCGCGTTGGGCAGGAGCGAGCGGACCGCGGCGTCGTCCAGGCCGGCCTGGCCCAGTTCGGCGAGCAGGCACAGCCACAGCGGGGTTGAATCCACGGCGCCGTAATACACCGGCGGCAGGCGCAGGCCCTGGCTCTCCAGCACCAGCTCCTTGGACCGGAGTTCGTGCAGGATCTTGCCGGGCTCCTCGGCGGCGTCCGGGTCAACCCGGGTGCCCTGGAACGCGGCCAGGGAGCGCAGCGTTCCGGCGGCGAGCCCGGCGTCGAGCGGGAGGAGCACCCGCGCGGCCCACAGCGAATCGCGTCCGAACAGCGTGAAGTACCAGGGCGCCCCGGCGGCGAGGAACGGCGCGTCGGGCAGCTTCCGGGTGGCTAGGCGGAGTCCGGCGAGATCATCGAGGGCGTTGTCCAGCAGCAGGCCGAGGGCGCCGGACGGTTCGGCACGGACCCGGCGGGCGGCGGGCGGCCGGGCTGCCACCACGGCGTCTTCGCTGTCCGCCAGCACGGCCTGCCATTCCGCTTCGAACGGGCGTCCCCGCCCGGCCGTGCCGCGCCAGACGAGCCTTTCTCCGGCGGCCACGCTGCCGGGGGCCGCGACGGTCAGGGTCCGTCCGCCGTCGCGCCAGCGCAGCGTGGAATCGTCCGCCGCGAACGGCTCGACGGGATCCCGGAAGCGGCTGAGCCGGATGGCGGCCATATCGGTGAAGTCCGCGGCGAGCCGGATTTCGATTTCCACGTCGAGCGACTCGAGGGACGTGCCCAGGTGCAGGGTATGCCGGACGACGCCGGGCGTGACGGTCCAGGTCTGGAGCAGTTCGACAGCGGGGTCCTCCGTGGGCCCCGGGATGCCGCGGACCAGTCCACGCACGCGCAGCACACCGCCGGCCTCCGCCTCGACCGTGGCGGGCTCCGGCTCCATGCCGTTCACCCGGACCTCTGCCCGGCACAGCATCCGGGTGTCCCCGTGCAGCAGGCCCGTGAACCAGCCGCCGCCCGCGGCGCTGGAGGGGCTGGACGCACCGGCGGCACCGGCCGCGCCGGCCAGCCGCCCCTCCGCGTCGAGCCACAGTTGGGTGGGGGCGGCAACGGAGCAGTGCTGGCGGTGGAGCGCTGGCTGAACTGTCATGCGCCCCACCCTATGCCGGGAGCCGGACCGGCTCAACGGGCCCCGCGGGGGTGCGGCGCCGGGGTTGAAAGTCCGTCGGTGAAGGAACGGCAGATCCGGGTGCGGCTACGCCGGCGGCAGGTCGTCCACCGGGAAAGCCACTGCCTCGCCGACGACGCGGAGGCACAGTTCGGTGCCGGGACGGGCGATCGAGGCGTTCCAGTGCCGGATCGTGATGATTTCGCCGCCGCCGGGGTAGCGGTGGTCCGCCACGGCGCCTTCCGCGAGGACGGGCGGGACGGCGAGCTTGAGCCGCACGGTGGTCTCCGGCCCGAAGTAGTCCGTGTCCACGACGACGCCGCGGATGGGGCCGTCCTCGGCGATCCGGATCTGCTCTGGGCGCAGCATGAGCTGGACCCGGCCCTGCGCCGGAGGGCGGCGCACGGGGATGCCGCCCAGGGAACAGGTGGCCAGGGAGCCTTCCATCCACGCATCGAGGATCACGGCGTCGCCCAGGAACTCGGCGGTGGCGCGGTCCGCAGGGCGGGTGTAGACGATGAACGGGTTGCCGATCTGCGCCAGCCGCCCGCCACGCATCACGGCCACCTGGTCCGCGAAGGAGAGGGCCTCGCCCTGGTCATGGGTGACCAGGATGGTGGTGACGCCGGCGTCGTGGAGCACCTTGCCCACGGCACGGCGCGTGGCCACGCGCAGCCCGGCGTCCAGGGCGGAGAACGGTTCATCCAGCAGCATCAGTTCCGGCTCGCGGGCGAGGGCCCGGGCCAGCGCCACGCGCTGCTGCTGCCCGCCGGAGAGCTCGTGCGGTCGGCGCTTGGCCATGGCGGGGTCCAGCGACACCATTTCCAGCAGCTCAGCCACCCGCGCCTTCACGCCGCGGTGCCCGCCGGGGAGCTTGGCGGAGTCGAGGCCGAAGGAGATGTTCTGGCCGACGCTCAGGTGCGGGAACAGCGCCCCGTCCTGCGCCACGTAGCCCACGTGGCGCTTGTGCGCCGGGACCCACACGCCCTCGCCGGCCACCTTGGCGCCGTTGAGCGAGATGCTGCCGGTGTCCGGGTGCTCAAAACCGGCGATCAGGCGCAGAAGCGTGGTCTTGCCCGAGCCGGACGGGCCCACGATCGCCGTCGTGCCGCCCTTGGCCACCGAGAGGTTGACGCCCTGGAGGACGGCCTGGGAGCCGAAGTTCTTGGTGACGGAGTCGATTTCCAGGTGGCTGTTGGTGCTGGTGGCCACGGACGCGGCGATCCGCGGTTCCGGGAGCCGGGAAGGGCTGTGGTCGGTCACTGTCCCGCTGCTTTCTTGGACTGCTGGAAGAGGAGGTAGGTCATCGGTGCCGAAATCAGGATCATCAGCAGGGCGTAGGGGGCGGCGCCGGCGTAGTCGATTTCGCTGCTCTTGCTCCAGAACTCGGTGGCGAGCGTCCGGGTGCCGTTGGGGGAGAGCAGCAGCGTCGCCGTGAGTTCATTCACGATCGCCAGGAACACCAGGGCCGCGCCGCCCGCGGCGGCCGGGGCGGTGAGCCGCAGCGTGACCCGGAGGAAGGCCAGCAGCGGGGTTTTGCCGAGCGCCTGGGCGGCCTCGTCGAGTTCTTTCGGCGCCTGGGCCAGGCCGGAACGGATGTTAACCAGCGCACGCGGCAGGAAAAGCAGCACGTAGGCCGCGACCAGGAGCGCCGAGGTCTGGTAGAGGTCCGGCGCCGCCTTGATGCTGACCGTCACGAAGGCCAGGCCCACCACGATCCCCGGCAGGGAGCTCGTAATGTAGTTGGACAGCTCCAGGGCCTTGCTGAACCAGCTGGGGTGCCGCACGGCCAGGTACGCCATGGGGAACGCGACGACGGTGGTGGCCAGGGCGCCGGCGAGACCGTACATCAGGGTCTGCAGCAGGGCGGGCAGGAACTCGTCGGCGGCCCAGATCTCCGGGCCGCCGGCGATGATCCAGCGCAGCACGAACGTCAGCGGCAGCCCGAAGGCCAGCGCGGTGAGCGCGATCAGGAACAGCTGGGCCGGGAGCTGGTAGGCGTGCAGCGGCAGGCGCAGGGCGCCGGCCTGGGCGCCCGAACCGATCCTGGCGTACCGGGCGCTGCCGCGGCTGCGGACTTCCACCAGCAGCAGGATCAGGCAGAGGAACACCAGGACACTGGCCAGCATGTTCCCGGCGGTGCCGTTGAAGGTGGACTGGTACTGCACCATGATCGCGGTGGTGAACGTGTCAAAGCGGATCATCGCGAAGGCCCCGTACTCGGCCAGCAGATGCAGCGACACAAGCAGCGCGCCGCCGGTCATCGCGATGCGCAGCTGCGGCAGCACCACCCGGAAGAACGCGCGCCAGGCGCCGAGGCCCAGGGCCGCGGCGGACTGTTCGATGGCCGGGTCCAGCCGGCTGAGCGTGGCGGCGGCCGGGATGTAGACGAGCGGGAAATACGACAGTGTGGCGATCAGCACCCCGGACCACAGCCCCTCGAGTGACGGCACGGCGGAGACCCACGCGTAGCTGTTGACGAAGGCCGGAATGGCCAGCGGCGCGGCGAGCAGGACGGCCCACGCTTTGCGCCCGCGGAGCGTGGTCCGTTCCACCAGCCAGGCGCCGCCCACGCCCAGGACCAGGCAGAGGGGCACCGTGACCGCCATCAGCAGCACGGTATTGAGCAGGAGCTCACCGACACGCTCGCGGAAGATCAGTTCGACGGCGGTTTCCCACCCCGTGGCGGCCGTCATCACGATGACGTACACCAGCGGGATCAGTGAAAACAGGGCAATGAGGACGGCAATGATGGACACTGCGGAAACGCCGAAAGGCGGGCGGGGGCGTTTGCCCCGGCCCGCCGTCGTCGTGCTCCCCGAAGTCCCGGGAGCCGCCAGCTTGGTTGTCACGTGGTTACAGCAGTCCTGCCTTGGTCATCAGCTCGGTGACCTTTGCGGAGTTGAGCTTGGCCGGGTCCACGGTGGGGGCCTGCAGGTCCGTCAGCGGGACCAGCTTCTCGTTGGCCGGAACATCGGAGGCGATGGCGTACTCGAAGGAGGTGCCTTTCTGCAGGACCTCCTGGCCCTTCTTGCCGGTGATGAACTTGACGAAGGCCTGGGCCGCCGCCGCGTTCTTCGAGGACTGCAGCACGCCGCCGCCGGAGACGGACACGAACGCGCCCGGGTCCTGGTTCTTGAAGTAGTACGGCGTGACGTTCTTGGAGTTCTCGCCGGTCTTGGCCTGGTCGCCGTAGTAGTAGTAGTGGTAGATCAGGGCGGCGTCGACCTCGCCGGCGTTGACCGCCTTCATGGCGGTGCTGTTGCCCTTGTAGGCCTTGAAGTTCTCCTTCATGCCCTTGAGCCATTCCTCCGCGGCGGCTTCACCCTTGAGTTCCAGCAGGGCGGAGACGATGGCCTGGAAGTCGGCGCCGGACGGCGATGCCGCCCACTTGCCCTTCCACTCCGGCTTGGCCAAGTCCAGCATGGACTTGGGCAGCTGGTCCTCGGTGAGCTTGGCCTTGTCATAGACCAGCACGGTGGAGCGGGCGGCGATGCCGGTCCACTTGTTGGTGGAGGGCCGGAATTCGGCGGGCACCTGGTCGATGGTGGCCTTGTCGACGTCGGCGAAGAGACCGGCGTTTTCGACCTGGGCCATGGCCGGGGAGTTCTCGGTGAGGAAGACGTCGGCGGGGGAGGCCTGGCCTTCCTGGATGATCTGGTTGGACATCTCCGTGTCCGAGCCCTGGCGCATGGTGACCTTGACGCCGGTTTCTGCGGTGAACGCGTCCACCCATTCCTTCGTCAGGGATTCGTGCTGGGCGTTGTAGACCGTGATCTCGCCGGAGATCTTGCCGTCAGCGGCGGCGCTGCTGCCGGGGGAAGTCGAGGCGCCGGCGCCGCAGGCGGACAGGCTGAGCGCGGCGGTGGCGGCAAGGGCGATACCTGCCAGCGCATTGGTGCGAATCTTCATGGGGCTGCTTTCTGCAAGGAAGTTCCAAGGGGCCCTAGCCCCCCTGTGAGCGGGGAAGTTAGGGCAAGCTCACTAGGAAAAACTGTAGGTTAGCCAAACCTAAGCAACCAAGCCGAGAACGCCTTAAGTGAGCAGGATCACATGAATTACGAAACTGTTGCGTGACTTAATTCCCGGGGAAGGTTTCCGTGCGTGATTCTTCCGGCGTCCCGGTTATTTCATCCGGCGTCGCCTCCTGCGCCGGCCCGGCCGCCCCATCCCCTGGCACCTCAGTTCCCGCGGGCGCACTCCCGGTCTCCGCAGCATCCGGGGGACCGAACCTGCCGGCAATCGAGGCGGCTGCTTCCAGTACCATCCACGCCTGCAGCTGGGTGGAAAGCTCGACGGCGGCGCCCGCCGGGTAGCTGCGCCGCGCCGGCAGCTCGGGGCGGGTAGAGAACAGGACCCGGCCACCCTTGCGGGCCAGCGGCTCCTGCGCCGCCACGATGCGGCGGCCCTCCCAGAACGCCTCGGCGGTGTCATTGACCAGGGTCGCGGCCGTGTTCCGGGCCTCGGCGGGCAGCCGCTCGTCGGTTGCGGCCAGCGCCAGGTAGCGGACGAGGATTCCGGTGAACAGCCCGCCGTCGCCGGTGCCCTCGCAGCGCAGCACCGTGGCGCTGCGGCCCATCAGTGGAGCCGGGAGGGTGAGGTTCCGGGCCACGGCAGCCACGAGCGCGGCGGCGCGGGCCAGGTTGGTTTCTCCGCCGAGTTCCAGCAGTGCGCCGAGGACGGGCCCCTGGTTGTAAGTGTAAATGGAGCTTTCCAGCACCACGTCGCCACCCGGGGCGATCCGCAGGCCGTCCTGGTACATGCCCTGTTCCGGGTCGAAAAGCCGGGCATCCAGCCAGTCCAGCAGGGCTTGTGCCTTGGCTTTCTTGCCGGTGCGGGCGTAGTAGAGCGCCACCGGTGCCGTGGCCGGGGTGTTCTTGAAATCCCGCTTCTTGCTCCAGAACGTGCCGCCGCCGAGGTCGTCCGTGGAGGCGGAATCGAACTGCAGTGTGAGGCTCTGGAGGGCCTTGGCATTGCGCCGGCGTCCGGCGGCCTTGCGGCTGTCTTCCGCGAGTTTCTCCAGCCGCAGCGTGGACAGCGCCAGCCAGGCCATGTCGTCGTAATAGTTGTTGACGAAGGTCAGGAAGTTACGGAGCCGGATCCCGGCAACCAGCTGGGAGGCGAGCCGGCCGGCGCTGGGCCGGTTCTCGCCGTCGAACCGTGTTCCGGGCCGGCCCTCGGTCCCGAGTTCCCGGCGGCCGGTGTCCACGAGGCAGTCTACATAGTGCGCCTGCCACCAGTAGTGCCAGGGCCTGGCGAGGTTCTTGACCCGGCCAGAGGGCCGCACAATCGCGGCGATGTGTGTCCCCGGCAGGAAGAAAAGCCGCTGCCCGAACAGCCGCGTCACCGACCGGGCCGCTTCGTCGGCCCGGAACGACCAGTTGGGGGCCGTGGAAATCTCTGCTGGGGTCATGGCTCCAGCCTAATGGCGGCAGCGCGTCCGGGCCGGGATCGTCGCGGCGTCGCGGAGTGAAGGTGCGGAATGTCCGTATTCCAGTTAACATTCACTAACTAATGTTCCC
>Ga0213838_1001864_pt1 | contig 10303 bp, 7 predicted proteins | sample SWPATP13_FD_160577 | JGI IMG/M metagenome (GOLD analysis project Ga0213838, IMG submission 160577) | Coastal seawater microbial communities from Marineland, Florida, United States - SWPA TP1 #3 | ecosystem: Environmental > Aquatic > Marine > Coastal | place: USA: Florida | collected 2016-08-06
CGACCGCCTGGTTTTCACGGAAGGTGCCGGACTGACGGAGCAGCTGGTCGACCAGGGTGGTCTTGCCGTGGTCAACGTGGGCGATGATTGCAATATTACGAATTGCGCGTTTGGTATTTGACATGTAGTTTCAGCGTGATGTGCGTGATGGTACGGATGTGTGTCCGAGCTTGCCAATTTCGGAAACCGCGTAGTATAGCACGTTGATGCGGCCTTTCCTCAAAAAGGTCCGCATTTTCAACAGCTTGCTGAAGTTGAACGGGCTTTTCGGCGGTTCACGACGGCAAACGAGCGATAGCGCCTATATTTCACACACATGAAAGATCAGTGTTGCCTGCACAATGCTGGGCCGCTCCAATCCAATGTATTGCATATCGCCACATAATTTCTGCAGCGCTCTAACTTGCTGTACGTCTCCTGACGGCACGTGCATGGTACAGAAACTGAACAAGCGAAATCGGCACGTGCCATCATGGATCAATCACAAGCTGCCGTTTGTCGATATGAGTTGGGTGAGACACGCCGGGCGCTGCCCGGCACCAAAGCGTGGTGCTCCCCGGCATGGTTTCGATGCATAGCATAACTTGTAGGGTTGAGACAGCGTGGCTCGCAAGCTGGCCCTGAACTACTCGCCGTAGCACACAGCAAGACTGCCTCCGCCCGAACTGATATCGATAAAGCACACCGGCAAAACGATTTCGGAACGCGGCGCGTCGAGGGAACGCAGCGTTCGCACGTTCGTGCCTAAATTGTTATCCGCAGCTCAGCAGTCCTTCGAATTCGAACAGAAGTGCGGTCACGGGGCTAAGCAAGGATTTAAGCGTCTCACCTTTATGACATAGACGAGGCCAGGTCGGCTAATGCACGACGATAGACGCGTACTGATCACTGAGTCAGTAAGGTAAGCAACGAGTCGACAACATTTCTTTATGATAAATATCATTTCTTTAGAGAAATTTTTGATATATCCTTTTTTTGCCATCACTTGGATGGCAGCACAACAGGAGAATGAAATGAATGAATCGACTATGGATAAGGTAGGTATGCAAGAGATGACAACTGGCGAAGTGGAAAACGTCTCTGGCGGAGTGCTTGGCATGCTCCTTCTGACAATTAAATATGTCAAAACCTCGGCCTCCCAGACAACGAAGTAACTGTCTGCTCTGAGGTTTCGCTAGGTATGATTGTCCTATCGAAGATAGAACACAGTTGGACATCCATTAGCATCTTTTATGAATGAGTTAACTGAACCTTCCGCTTCCGCAACTCGGCCTCATACGAGAATGATTTGGTCGTCGGTTAATTGTATAAAACCCTGTAGAAAGCAGTACCGTGGCTGTCGTTCTACAATAAATTCACTTTAGCTGTTGCATATCAATTGCGCGCATCAAACACTGGAAGTCAACTCAAATGGAGAACATAATGCAAGAACTTTCAATTAATGAAATTTCGTTAGTGTCTGGGGGCGATCGCGGCGACGCTGGCGCGGGAGGCGCGGTCGCAGGAGGCCTTGCCGGCGGCGGCTTGGGTATAAGCATTGCACGTGCAGCGGGGATGGGGGCACTGCGGGGCATGGGTCTCGGAGTTGTTGGAATCGTTGGGGGCGCAGTAATCTTCGGAAGTATTGCTTACATCGCATATAAGATATCGGTTTAGTTCTATTATTAAACACAAACACGAACGCCCGATCAACAGAATCGGGCGGTTTTTCGACTAAGCAACAAGACAGGAGATTAACATGAACAACGACGAAAAAAAGAGACAAGCTGCAGATTTATTAAGAATAAGTTTGACAATTGCGATTGTTTCAATTTTACTGCCTGCCGTTCTACCCAAGCAGTTAACCCTATCCCCATTTTTAATCTTTGGAATAATTTTCTTATCAAATATTGCAACGCTAGTAGTTCCAGAAGATATTCCAAGGCGTGGAGTCGGAATTTTTTCTCGAGCTTTCTTCGGGCGACTTGCGATTTCGACAGTATTTGCCATTATCCTTATTTTTATATCAAAAATAGCTTCTAATTTTTAATATACAACTCTACTCCGTCTGCTGCCGTCCATGAAAAAATACTTATTAATTTTTATGCAGACTTGTAGCAAACTGATGAAGCAACAGAACGCTTGCGTTATCAATAATGAGTTCCCTGCCAGCCACAGGAATCTTCTTGCAGAATCCTATTGCTACTTTTGTCCTTTGCCTGAATTATTGATAGTTATCAATATCCCGCTGGATGTGATCACCCAGTTTTAGTGTCAAATCAGATGGACAATGCAGCGTAGATAAACCATTGAAAGATTTAACTTTGGTGACTGTCGTTTGCGTAAAGTCTATAAAGCGTCCAACCGCTGCAGGTATATTTCCCAAATGCAATCCCGCAAGCATTATAGTTGAGGCATTCCACCATGATTCAAGCCCCACCACCGTTGAATGCACAGGAAGAGCCGGTCAATCGTCCGTTGTTCCGCTCCGAAGCCCTCGAGCACGTGACGGCCCGGCAGTATGGAACTGTTATTCTGGCAAGTCCAATCAGTCATCGTTTTCTCACAGCCCTGTTTGTCGGAATCGCACTGTGCATTGTTGCCTTCTTTATCCTGTTCAGTACGACGCGAAAAGCACATGCGTCGGGCGTGTTGCTGCCCACCACTGGGGTGATTCGCGTGACGCCTAAGCAAGGCGGCATCGTCACCGGCAAGCGTGTGAAGGAAGGCGAAGCAGTTCGGGCGGGCCAGGTTATGTTTATCCTCTCCAGCGAACGCAGCAGCGGAAGCAGTGCATCAACTGAGAAAAAAATTTCAGTCTTGCTCGAACGCCAACTAACCAGTCTGCGTTCAGAACTGAAGCAGTCGGAACTGCAGGGAGCGCAACGCATTGCTGCGGCACAGCAGCGCGCGCGCGCAATCGCTGCGGAAGGTGAGCATGCACAGGGACAGATCGAATTGCAGAAGCGCCGTGTGTCGCTCGCCGAGCAGGCATTCGAGCGTTATTCGGAATTGGAATCCACCAAATATATCTCTTCCGCCCAGTTGCAGGATAAGCAGGGCGAGCTGTTCGACCAGCGCCAGCGACTCGCGGATCTCGAACGGCTGCATGCCGGCAGCCAGCGCGAGCTGGCGGCGGTGCAGGCGGAGCTGAATGACCTCCGGTTGCAGGCGCAGCGTGAAGTGAGCGCGTTGGACAGGAACGCCTCCACTCTCGAGCAAAACCTGACGGAAAACGAAGCGCGGCGGGAAATACTGGTGCGCGCACCAGTCGATGGCGTCGTCGCCGCCCTTTCGGGAGAAGTCGGCCAGACGATCGCGGCGGGCTCTACCCTTGCCTCTGTGCTGCCCCAAGGCGCCCGACTGGAGGCCGAGATTTACGTCCCCTCGCGTTCGATCGGCTTCGTCAAGCCGGGCATGCAAGTATTGCTGCGCTATCAGGCCTATTCATATCAAAAATTCGGGCAGTGCCGGGCGCGGGTGCGTGAAGTGGCCGATACCTCGATGCTGCCGCAGGAACTGGGACTGCCACAGAACGCTGCAACGGAACCGTTGTACCGGATCCGCCTGGCACTCGATTCTCAAACAATTCAGGCCTACGGGAAGCACTTGCCGTTGAAATCGGGAATGGTAGTCGATGCCAGTATTCACCTCGACCACCGTCGTCTTTACGAGTGGATTCTAGAACCGCTGTTCAGTGTCACGGGACGCAGGTAGCAGGACCGTGTACAGCCACCACTCCGGAAAACCCATGAAATCGAACTCCGCTTTGCAATGTTCTTTTTGGCGCCGCAACAAACTTCCGGTGATCCTGCAGACCGAAGCAGCCGAATGCGGCCTTGCATGCTTATGTATGGTCGCCAGCTATTTCGGGCACCGGCTCGACCTGGCTAGCCTGCGCCGGCGCTTTTCCGTGTCGCTCAAGGGAGCGACACTCAAAGGTGTCATGGCCATGGCACAGGGGCTGGCATTGCAAACGCGTCCACTGAAACTTGAAATGGAAAACCTGTCTCATATCAGAACTCCTTGCCTGCTGCATTGGGACATGAACCATTTCATCGTTCTGAAATCGGTAACGGGCACGCATGCAGTCATTCACGACCCAGGCGTCGGGATAAGGCGCCTGCGGCTTACTGAATTCGCCAAGCACTTTACAGGTGTGGCGCTGGAGGTTCAGCCAACTGCCGAATTCGTCAGGAAAGAAGAAATCCAAAACTTCCCGTTGCTGGCCCTGATGGGCCGCGTCACCGGATTACGGCGTGGACTGATTCAACTGTTGCTGCTTGGCCTTGTGTTGCAATTGTGTGCGCTCGTTGCGCCCTTCTACATGCAATGGGTGATCGACGAAGCGCTGCTCGCAGCCGACCGGGATCTGGTTACCATTCTTGGTTGCGGCTTCCTGTTGCTAGTGATATTGCAGGCGGCCATCGGCGCCGTGCGGGCGTGGATTACGACTTCTCTATCGATGGACCTCAACTTCCAGTGGTTCGGCAACGTTTTCGGCCATTTGATGAAGCTTCCATTGCCCTACTTCGAAAAGCGACACACGGGGGATATCGTCTCGCGCTTCGGCTCGATCGAAACTATCCAACACAGCCTAACCACCCAGTTTGTCGAAGGGATCATAGACGGCATCCTGGTGATGGGCACCCTGGTCATGATGCTCCTATACAGCCCCAAGCTCGCGGCAATTGCCTGCGTGGCAGTGGTGCTGTACACCCTGCTGCGCTTGGCCATTTTTGGAAAATTGCGCGACGCTACGGCAGAGCAAATCATCCATTCGGCCAAACAGCAGACGCATTTCGTGGAATCGGTGCGCGGCATCCAGAGCATCCGTTTGTTTGGCCGCAGCGAGGAGCGGCGCGCCAGTTGGACGAATGCACTGGTTGAGCAATTCAACGCGAACCTGCGCATTGCCAAGCTCGGCGTTACCTATCAGAGCGCGAACACTCTCCTATTCAGCGGCGAGCGGGTTTTGGTGATTTGGCTCGCCGCGACCCTCGTGTTGGACAATATGCTCTCCGTTGGGATGCTCTTCGCCTTTATTAGTTATAAGGACCAGTTCAGCTCCCGCATGACCAGTCTCGTCGACAAAATATTCGAGTTAAAAATGCTTCGGCTACATGGCAACCGGCTGGCCGATATTGTCATGACCGACCCGGAGCCATGCACGCAGGAGTTCGAAATGGGCACGGATGCAATCAACCCGTCGATTGAGTTCCGCGATGTCTCCTTCCGCTACGGCGACGGCGAACCTTGCGTCATCAAGAATCTGAATCTTCTCATTCCAGCTGGCGAATGCATTGCACTCACCGGCCCGTCAGGCTGCGGCAAGACCACGCTCGTGAAGCTGTTGTTGGGTTTGCTCGAGCCGACTGAAGGGGAGATCTTAATCGACGGCGTGAAGCTGTCACAGATGGGCAGCGCAAATTTCAGAAGCCTGATCGGCACGGTGATGCAAGATGACGGCCTGTTTGCCGGATCGATCACCGACAACATCAGCTTCTTCTCCCCCACGCCCGACTCGGAACGCGTTCAGAGTTGCGCGCAACTGGCGGCGATTCATCCCGAGATCGTCGCAATGCCGATGGGATATAACACTTTGGTTGGCGACATTGGCAGCGGCTTGTCGGGCGGGCAGAAGCAAAGGTTGTTACTTGCCCGCGCGTTGTACAAAGGTCCCAAAATTCTTGTACTCGATGAGGCCACTAGTCACTTGGACGTCTGGAACGAGCTGGCGGTCAATGAGGCAGTCAAGACGCTCGACCTTACCCGCATCCTCGTGGCACACCGGCCAGAAACAATTGGAATGGCACAGCGGGTCGTCATCTTGCAACAGGGTGCCATTGCGCACGATTATAAGCAAAACGATCTCGAGAAATTGAGTACTGATAGCGAAATTTTGACTGCATGATGGCGTCAAAGTTAGTGTGTTTCGACCAAGTTTCGACGCATCATAACAACACCTAGTCTAATCCGTTTTGCATTGCGGTGTAGCAGGCATGCCAGTCACGATAAAAATTTATTGGGCTGCGATCAGCCGCTCCGGCGCCAGCACTGCAAACTCCTGCAAATTCGCCGTCCCCAGCAACCTGCCGTCGCAGTACACGCGCACCCTGCCCTGCTCGGCCGGCACCATGACGTCTTCCTTGCCGAGCGCCAGGCGCTGGCCGTTCAGGAAGCGCTTGGCCAGTTCCGGCGTCAGTTCGACCGACGGGAAGCTCGACAACAGCGCATCGACCGGGGCCAGCAATGAGAGCGGCTCGGCATGCGCCTGCAGGTCTTCCAGCGTGATCATCGTCTCGGCCGTCAGCGCACCGACCTGGATCCGGCGCAGCGCATTCAGGTGGGCGCCGCAGCCCAGGGCCGCGCCGATGTCCTCGCCCAGCACGCGCACGTAGGTGCCCTTGCTGCAAGTGACGCGGATCTTCAGCATCGGTGCTTCATATGCCACCAGTTCCAGCCCGTGAATCGTCACCGGCCGCGCTTCGCGTTCGAGCGTGATGCCTTCTCGCGCGTATTCATAATAGGCCTTGCCGTCGCGCTTGAGGGCCGAGTACATCGGCGGCACTTGCAGGATCGGGCCGCGGAAACGCGCCAGCGCCGCCTGGATCTGTTCGATGGTGACCTCGACCGGCAGCGTTTCGATGGCCTCGCCCTCGGTGTCGCCGGTGGTGGTCATGATCCCCAGGTGTACGGTTGCGTCATAGGTCTTGTCCGCTTCCAGCAAGTCTTGCGAGAACTTGGTCGCTTCGCCGAAGCACAGCGGCAGCAAGCCTGTGGCGAACGGGTCGAGCGTGCCGGTGTGGCCCGCTTTCTTCGCATTCATGACGCGCTTGGCGCGGATCAATGCGTCGTTCGACGACAGGCCGACCGGCTTGTCGAGCAGGAGAACGCCGTCGACCAGGTCACGCGGCTTTTTTTGCGGACGCGCGCTCACTTGGTATCGTCATCCGATTCAGTGGCGGCGGCGCTGCCGTCGTCGAAGTCGGCGGCGCGCACGGCGTTCGCCTGGTCGATCAGGGCCGACATTTCGATGCCGCGCGAGGTCGAGGTGTCGTGCACGAAGTGCAGCGCCGGCAGGGTGTGGATGTGGAGGCGCTTGCCGAGCATGTTGCGCAGGTAGCCGGACGCCTTGTTCAAGCCCTCGAGCGTCTGCTTGACTTCTTCCTTGCTGTCTTTGAGCAGGGTGAAGTAGATCTTGGCGTGGGCGTAGTCGGGCGTAAGCTGCACTTCGGTCAGCGTGATCATGCCGACGCGCGGGTCTTTCAGCTCGAAGGCGATCAGTTCCGACAGGTCTTTCTGGATCTGGTCGGCGACGCGCAGGCCGCGCTGGGGGATGGTTTTGCTGTGTTTTGCCATGGTGATTACTTTGTATTTAGCTGACGATGGTACATCGAAAAGAAAAACGCCATCGGCTGGGCGTGAACCCGGCGGATGGCGCTTTTGAACCGCGCTTGCGATTACAGCGTACGAGCCACTTCCGTCACTTCGAACACTTCCAGGACGTCGCCAACCTGGATTTCGTTGTTGTTCTTCAGCGACAGGCCGCACTCGAGGCCGGCGCGCACTTCTTTCGCATCGTCCTTGAAACGCTTGAGCGAGTCGATCTCGCCAGTCCAGATGACGATGTTGTTGCGCAGCAGGCGGACCGACGAGGAACGCTTGACGACGCCATCGGTCACCAGACAGCCGGCGATCGCGCCGACTTTCGAGACCAGGATGACCTGGCGAATCTCGACCTGGCCGGTGATGGTCTCGCGCTTCTCCGGCGCCAGCATGCCCGACAATGCCGTCTTGATCTCGTCGATCGCATCGTAAATGATGCTGTAGTAACGGATGTCGACGCCGTTGGCTTCGGCCAGCTTGCGGCCCTGGGCGTCGGCACGGGCGTTGAAGCCGATGATGACTGCCTTCGATGCCACCGCCAGGTTGACGTCCGACTCGGTGATGCCGCCGACCGCCGCATGGACGACCTGCACGCGCACTTCCGAGGTCGACAGTTTCTGCAACGAGTTGACCAGTGCTTCCTGCGAACCCTGCACGTCCGTCTTGATGATCAGCGGCAGGTTCTTGACCTCGCCCTCGGCCATCTGTTCGAACATGTTTTCCAGCTTCGCCGCCTGCTGCTTGGCCAGCTTCACGTCGCGGAACTTACCTTGACGGAACAGACCGATTTCACGTGCTTTACGCTCGTCGGCCATGACCATGACTTCTTCACCGGCAACCGGCACTTCGGTCAGGCCCTGGATCTCGACCGGGATCGATGGACCGGCTTCGGACACTGCCTTGCCGTTTTCGTCCAGCATTGCACGGACACGGCCGTAAGCCGAACCCGCCAGCACGACGTCGCCGCGGCGCAGGGTACCCGATTGCACCAGGATCGTCGCGACCGGGCCACGGCCCTTGTCCAGACGGGCCTCGACCACCAGGCCACGGGCCGGCGAACCGACCGGTGCTTTCAGTTCCAGCACTTCGGCCTGCAGCAGCACCTGCTCCAGCAGATCCTCGATACCGGTACCGATTTTCGCGGAGACCGGCACGAATGGCGAATCGCCACCGTATTCTTCCGGCACGACGCCTTCGGCGACCAGTTCCTGCGTCACGCGGTCGGTGTTCGCACCCGGCTTGTCGATCTTGTTGATCGCGACAACCAGCGGCACGCCGGCAGCTTTTGCGTGAGCAATTGCTTCCTTCGTTTGCGGCATCACGCCGTCATCCGCAGCAACGACCAGGATGACGATGTCGGTTGCCTTGGCGCCACGGGCACGCATTGCGGTGAACGCCTCGTGACCCGGGGTATCCAGGAAGGTGATCATGCCGCGTGGGGTGTCCACGTGGTATGCACCGATGTGCTGGGTAATGCCGCCGGCTTCGCCCGCGGCAACCTTGGCGCGGCGGATGTAATCCAGCAGCGAGGTTTTACCGTGGTCGACGTGACCCATGACGGTGACCACAGGAGCACGCGAGGTCGACTCGAACTCGGCGTGTTCGCCCTGGTCGGCCAGCAGCGCTTCCGGATCGTCCTCGGCGGCAGCGAAGGCCTTGTGGCCCATCTCTTCCACCAGGATCATCGCGGTTTCCTGGTCCAGCACCTGGTTAATGGTGCACATCTGGCCCAGCTTCATCAGTTGCTTGATGACTTCCGACGCTTTCACCGACATCTTGTGGGCGAGTTCGGCCACGGTGATCGTTTCAGGGACGTGGACGTCCTTGACGATCGCCTCGGTCGGCGCCTGGAAGTTGGTTTCGCGGTCATCGCTGTGCGAACGGCGTCCGCCACTGCGGCCACCGCTGCGCCAGCCGTCACGGCCGCTCGGCGCGCTCGGACCGCCACGGCCTTTCGGACCGCTCGGTGCGCCACGCTTCTTGGCGTCGTCCGACCAGGTCGACGACACGTTCGCCGATTTGATCGATTTCTTGTCGGCAGGCTTCTTGTCGCCCGGCTTGGCGCTTCCGTCGGCCGGCTTTTTATCCGCAGGCTTGTGCAGCGTGCCGGCAGGTGCGGCCGGCTTGGCCACCACTGGTGCAGGCACCGGCTCAGGCGCCTTGATGACACGGCGCGGCTGCGCCATCATCAGCTTGATCTGGGCGACTTCGTCGGCAACGGCCTTGCGTGCCTTCTCGGTGGCTGCAGCGCGCTCGGCTGCTTCCTTGGCGGCTTCGTCCGACTTGCGCTTGGCTTCTTCAGCGACAGCCTGCTTGGCTTGCTCGCCGGCAGCCGAATTCGCGGCAGCGGCGGCAGCGGCATTGCGCTTGGCCAGTTCGGCGGCATCGCGCTTGGCCTGCTCTTCGTCGGCCTTGGCTTGCTCGGCACGCTCGGACTCGAGCTTGGCCAGGCGTTCCTGCTTTTCACGCAGGTCCGCTTCCTGGCGAGCGACGAGCTCGGCATGACGGCGCGACTCTTCCTCGCGGCGAGCGATTTCGGCTTCGTCGACGACCGGCGCGGCAGGCGCTGCGGCGGTCGGTGCTGCGATGACGTCGTCGCGCTGGACGAAGGTACGCTTCTTGCGCACTTCGACCTGGATCGTGCGCGATTTACCCGACGCATCGGCCTGCTTGATCTCGCTCGTTTCCTTGCGGGTGACCGTGATCTTTTTCTTCTCGGTCGCATCCGCCGCGCCGTGGGCACGGCGCAGGTGGTTCAGCAGCTTGTCCTTATCATCCTTTGACAAGGGATCTGACGTCGAGCTCTTCTCGACGCCGGCAGAACGCAGCTGCGTCAGCAGCAAATCTGCAGGCATCTTCAGTTCGGTGGCAAATTGGGCTACGTTGTTACTCGCCATTCAGTCCTCTTTTCTATGTGTCGCGGAGATGATAAAGA
>Ga0213838_1001868_pt1 | contig 10274 bp, 8 predicted proteins | sample SWPATP13_FD_160577 | JGI IMG/M metagenome (GOLD analysis project Ga0213838, IMG submission 160577) | Coastal seawater microbial communities from Marineland, Florida, United States - SWPA TP1 #3 | ecosystem: Environmental > Aquatic > Marine > Coastal | place: USA: Florida | collected 2016-08-06
TACGCTCGATAATTCTGTCGGTTACTTCTTGAATAACAGGATTCATTTATCTCTCCACACTAAATCAACTATTTTGATGTCGCCAACATGACAGTCATCGGAACATCGGATTGATTTAGGAATGCTCGTATCGGTTTTTGTCTTTCATCGTCGCCAGCAGCAACGTCGTTTAAGACAGCTTCTTTGCTCTCGCCCACTAGATGTAAGTAGAGCTGTTTGGAATTTAGTAATGCACTTTTTGTAAAAGTCATTCGCTGATGTGGTGCGGTAGTCGGCTCTGTCGCCATTAACACCTTAGACGTTGTCAATGCGTCGTCTAATTGCGCACAACATGGAAAAATCGATGCGGTATGGCCATCTTCGCCCATACCCAAAATAACAACATCAAATGGCGCCGTCAGGTGAGCCAGATTTTCAGTAACTGAACTCACCGCCTCGAACGCATCTTCTTGTTCGGTTTTCATTGCCACAAAGTTCGCTGCCGCGGCTTTATTAATTAATAAAGCGTCCTTTACCATGGCACCATTCGACGCTGCATCCGATTCAGGTACCCAACGATCATCAACTAGTGCGATGTTTACTTTTGACCACTCAATGTCTTGCTCGCTTAGCAGCGCAAACATAGGCCTTGGTGTATTGCCGCCGGAAACAAGCAGGCTTGCACTGCCTTTTTCATCAATGCCAGCTTGCAGTTTTTCAGCAATTTCCGCGGCAAATATTGGATTTAGTTCCGCAGCAGTATCAAATTTTCTTAGATTAGCTTTCATTATTCGTCCCACTCTCTTTCGTCACGCGCCAACATAGCAATCGAGGCAACTGGTCCCCACGATCCAGCAGAGTACGGTCTTGGTTGTTCGTTAGACTGCTGCCAGGCTTCCAAAATTCCATCGATCCAACTCCACGCTGCTTCAACTTCATCGCGACGAACAAACAGCGATTGATTACCCAACATGGCTTCTAGCAACAAACGTTCATATGCATCCGCTATACGATCGGTTTTAAACGTATCTGAAAAGCTTAAATCCAGTTTAGTTTGTTGAAGCTCCATCTGTTCGCCTAGTCCAGGCACCTTGTTTAACAGGTGAATCTCAACACCTTCATCAGGCTGTAATCGGATTGTTAACTTGTTGGCTGGAAGTGACCTGTAAGTATCTTTAAAGATGTTATGAGGCAAGTCTTTGAAGTGAACGACTATCTCTGTACCTTTAGCTGGAAGTCGTTTACCTGTGCGTAAATAGAACGGGACACCGGCCCAACGCCAGTTATCAATATCCACTCGAATAGCAGCAAAGGTTTCAGTTGTACTACCTGTTACCGCCCCCTCTTCTTCTAAATAACCAGGTACCGCTTTGCCTGCAACAAACCCAGAAGTGTACTGACCGCGTACCGTTTTTTCCTGATAGTTATGTGCATTTATAGGACGTAATGCCTTTAAAACCTTTAACTTCTCGTCACGTATGCTGTCAGCGCTTAAGTCTACTGGTGGCTCCATTGCTAATAATGACAGAATTTGCAATAAGTGGTTTTGAACCATATCGCGCATCTGCCCTGCATCATCGTAGTAACCCCAACGCCCCTCTACGCCCACTTGCTCGGCTACCGAGATTTGGACGTGATCAATACACTCGTGATCCCAGTTATTGGTAAAAATGGCATTAGCAAAACGTAACACTAATAAATTAAGAACCGTTTCTTTACCTAAATAGTGGTCGATACGATAGATCTGAGATTCTTTAAAGTACTCTGCTATCTTATCGTTGATGACTTTGGAAGATTCCAAGCAATGACCTATCGGTTTTTCTACTACAACACGTGTTTCATCTACAACTAACCCAGCGTGGCTTAATCCGCTACAAATGTCACCAAAGATGGAAGGTGGTGTCGAAAAGTAGTTCACCATAGTGCGATTTTCCAAATCCACTACAGCCGCAATCTTCTTATATTGCTCTGGATCGGTCATATCCACCTGACAATATGCCAAACGCTCTACAAATCGTTCTTTTGCGTCTTCAATTAAGTCTTCTTTGATAAAGGTACTTAAACTTTCAGACACCATCGCCTTGTATTCTTGTTCCGTCATTTCATGACGTGCGACACCAATTATCTTGGTATCCGTTGCCAATAAACCGGCAACCTCTAATTGATACAACGAAGGTAATAACTTGCGTCGTGCTAAATCGCCTTTCGTTCCGAATAAAACTAAATCACATGGCTTGTGGCTTAATTGTTGTGCCATCAGATTCTCCGTGAATAAAAATTAGTCTATTTGTAATTAAACTACATGGAGCCAATGCTATCGAACTAATATGGTCCATGTAAACCCGAATTTTGTAATTTTTTTACATTTTGAGTAAACTTTTAACTAATTATGTTGTTTTTCATTGGTAATTACTTTCTAATGCTGAGGAAGAGATTAACAACTGGCCATTATAGTTACGTTTTTGTAACTCAGGTAAATCCAGTTTGGTTGATTTACTACCCATATATAATAGAGCCAGCTTGTTATCAGTACGAGGACATTTAATGAATATTCTTGAAAAAATTAATTTACAGATCACTACATTCAGTAAATCTGAACGAAAAGTGGCTGAAGTGATCATAGACAACCCGGAACAAGCTATTCACTCCAGTATCGCAACACTCGCTAAAATTGCCGACGTGAGTGAGCCTACCGTTAACCGCTTTTGTCGTCGCTTGGATACCAAAGGCTTTCCCGATTTTAAATTGCACCTCGCACAAGGTCTAGCCAATGGCACCCCATACGTAAATCGCCATGTCGATGAAAATGATGGACCCGAAGAGTATACCTCTAAGATTTTTGAATCGACGATGGCCTCTTTAAACTCAGCTAGAAAGAGCGTTGATGTTAATCAGGTAAATCGTGCAGTAGATATCCTTACTCAAGCAAAGAAAATTTCATTTTTTGGACTAGGCGCATCGGCCTCGGTCGCTCAAGACGCGCTGAACAAGTTTTTCCGTTTTAACGTTCCAGTGAATTGTTTTGAAGACGTTGTCATGCAAAGAATGAACTGCATGAACTCTAGTGAAGGTGATGTGGTCATGTTGTTTTCACACACTGGACGTACTAAACCTATGGTTGAAATCGCTGAAATTGCACGCCAGAACGATGCAACGGTGATTGGTGTAACTGCAAAAGACAGTCCGCTAGCCAAAGAATGTAATATTTGCCTTAGTCCAGATGTCCCAGAAGATACAGACTTATACATGCCAATGGCATCCCGTATTGCACAGCTCGTCATAATCGACATACTCGCAACTGGCTTTACGTTAAGGCGAGGTCCTAAATTCAGAGACAACCTAAAGAAAGTAAAAGACTCTCTAAGACCATCTCGATTCGAAAAGAAAGAAACTTTCAATTAATTTGTAGTTAGTCTAAAAAGAGCAACATTTTGTTGCTCTTTTTTTCATTTTAATTCGAATTTTATTCAAAATTGACCATAATTCCCCTTGTAATTTTTTATAATTCTTTCAAAATGTAATTAAATTACACATTCATTACACAACATCAGATTGGAGTTTCCCGGATGTCAAACGCACTGAGAAGAACTAAGATAGTATCTACTTTAGGTCCAGCGACGGACAAAGACGATGTACTAGAGCAGATCATTAAGAGCGGCGTAAATACAGTGCGCATGAACTTTTCTCACGGTTCAGCGGAAGATCATATAAATAGAGCATTGAGAGTTCGCGAAGTCGCGGCAAAGCTAAATACTTATGTTGCCATATTAGGTGATTTGCAGGGCCCGAAGATACGAGTCTCACGTTTCAAAGACAGCAAGATTCATTTGGCGGTTGGCGACAAATTTGTTCTGGATGCCGCCCTTGGCAGAGATGAAGGTGATCAACAGCAAGTTGGCATCGATTACAAAGAACTCCCTAATGACGTAAATACCAACGATATCCTGTTATTAGATGACGGACGAGTGCAACTAAAAGTTGAATCGGTAGAAGGCAGTAAAGTTTTCACCGAGGTTACCGTAGCAGGTCCTCTTTCTAATAATAAAGGTATCAATCGTCAAGGCGGTGGTTTAACAGCGCCTGCATTAACTGATAAAGATAAAGAAGATATTAAAACGGCTGCAAAAATTGGCGTTGAATATCTGGCCGTTTCTTTCCCTCGAAATGGTGCAGATTTAGATTATGCAAGAGAGTTGGCAAAAGAAGCAGGTTTTACTCCACGTATTGTCGCAAAGGTTGAACGTGCTGAAACGGTTGCGACGGAAGAAGCGATTGACGATATCGTCAGCGCATCTGATGTAATCATGGTTGCTCGTGGTGATTTAGGTGTAGAAATTGGTGATGCTGAACTTGTTGGGGTTCAGAAAAAACTTATTGCTCGTTCAAGACAGCTTAACAAAGCGGTAATTACGGCAACACAGATGATGGAGTCTATGATCTCCAGTCCAATGCCTACCCGAGCTGAAGTCATGGACGTCTCTAATGCAGTATTAGATGGTACTGATGCAGTTATGTTATCTGCAGAAACCGCTGCTGGAGATTTCCCGGTTGAAACGGTACAAGCAATGGCTAATGTATGTCTTGGAGCAGAAAAACACCCAAGTGTATTGAGCTCCAAACACCGAATGGACATGCAGTTCGACAGTGTTTCAGAAACCGTAGCCATGGCCACTATGTACGCGGCCAATCACATGGAAAACATCAAAGCAATTGTTGCACTAACAGAATCTGGCGGTATGGCAAGGCTGTTATCACGTATTTCATCGGGCTTGCCAATTTTTGCTTTATCTCGCCATATGAATACCCTAAACCAATGCGCCCTATTCCGTGGCGTATATCCCTTTGCCTTTGATACGACGAAGTTCAAAGAAAATGACGCACGTGAAGCTCTTAATGCTTTGTGTACAGAGGGTAAATTGGAAAAAGGTGATCTAGTATTGCTGACACATGGCGACAAAATGGAAACCATAGGTGCCACAAATACAATGAAGATCATGAAGGTTTAACAAACTGACATGCTCAATAAAAAAGCCAGCATACGCTGGCTTTTTGTTTTTTAAACAGCAACTGCTATACAGTTGCCACCTCGACAATTAGTAGAAGTTCTTTTTGAACTCGATACCCCAAGACATTGGCTCATTAACAACACCTGTGTTGTTATTAAAGTCGATAGCCGCCTTTAAGTTATCTTCATCAGTAATGTTTCTGCCAAATAATGCAACTTCATAATCACTGTCATAATTAACGTAACCAATGCGTAAACCTAATTCAAACTGGCCATCTGTAACGAACTCTTCAGTCTGATAAATGAATAGGCTTGTCTCACCTTGGTATGAATAATCACCGTACAAGAACATTTCACCATCATCGCCCATAGGCACTGCGTAACGAGCAGTTGCTGTTAGGATTGTTTCCGGTGCATTTGGGAATGGGTTACCGTCTACTTTCGCGTCATAGAAAGTATCAGTTCCTACAGTTCTAGGAGTAACAGGATCTGTAGGTGTACAAGTCCACTCAGTTGAACCATTTACAACAGAACCACATGTTTGGATTAATAGGTCGTCATCTTGTAGTTCTGTTTTGTTAAGTGAGAAACCAGCTGTTAAGGTTAAATTTTCTGTCGCTCGGTACTCTGCGTCTAATTCAAAGCCATAACCGACACCTTCACCAGCATTAGTCAAGCCAATCAAGTTGCCATTACCACCCACCGCAGTTAACTGGATATCGTCTATGTTGTAATAAAATGCAGCGCCATTTAAACGTAACGTTCTGTCAAGTAAATCCGACTTAAAGCCCACTTCATAAGACATGATGGTCTCTGCTTCTGCAGTCGACGGGTTACCAAAGAAGTTCACGTCACGGCCTTGAATTGATTGCGCACGGAAACCATTTGATACTCGGCCATATACTGAAAAGTCATTGGTCACTCTATGGTTAGCCATGAATTCCCAGCTCCATTGGCCGTCATCTACTTTAACGTGATCAATTGGCTCTGGTCTGAATTCTAATCCAGCAAATGGACTACCACCTACATTACGCTCACCAACTACATCAAGCGATTTTTCGTCTTCTGTATAACGTATACCAGCGACTAAAGTTGTAACATCACTTAACGCATAGGTAGACTGACCAAATACTGCCCATGTCGTATTTTCGTGTTTAACTTCTGACGCCCCCAAGAAACCATCTATCGTTTCAACATTAAATGAAGAATCAAAATAGAAGAACCCTGTTTGCCAAGTTAAATCATCATTACCATTAGACGCAAAACGAATTTCCTGAGTAAACTGTTCAAGACCTTTCATTTTATCTTCAGTAACGGCATCAAATCTAAGTGTGCCCGGGCCCATAGTAGGTGCAAATGGAGAACCAAAACCGCCGTCGATATCACCCTTACTACGGCCATCAGCGGTTTCCATCGCGGTAATTGAGGTCAATGTAAATGCACCGAAGTCATAATTAACGTTTAGACTCCAACCATCAGCATCATATTCTTGCGGATTATCATCACCAGCGTCATACCAAACTTTGTCACGATCATAATTCTCATTTAGATCATTGCTTCCAGCGGATATGATATTGGCTCGGAATATAGAAGACGTACCTTCATAAGAACGGGAATGGAAGTTGAACAACATGTCTAGCTGTTCAGAAGGGTTATACGCTAGTTGGATACGGTACGCTTTATCTTCGTGACCGCCCATAACATCATTTTCATTTGTATGTGCGTTATCAATCCAGTCATCTTTTGATTGATTCAAAATTGAAATACGACCGGATACATCTTCCGCTAACGAGCCGCCTACAGCACCTTCAAGGTTAACTAGTCCATAACTACCAGCGCCCGCCTTAACATATGCTTCAAAATCATCTGTTGGCTTACGACTCGTAAACTTCAAAATACCTGCGGTTGTGTTACGTCCAAACAAAGAACCTTGAGGACCGCGGATAACTTCTACCTGATCGATATCAAATAGTGGAAAACTCTTTAAAACAACATTTTCCATAACAACATCATCCATGATTATTGAAACAGGCTGTGAGGCTGCTAAATCAAAATCAGAGTTACCTAAACCACGCATATAGAAACGAGGTGCAACACGCCCATTTGAAGACTCAGCATATAAGCCTGGTACTCTTGTTGCTAAACTTAATATGTCATCGCCTGATGAGAATAAGTTTTCAAATTTTTCTCCAGACATAGTTGCGATCGAAACTGGAACATCTTGAATGGATTGAGTTCTCTTTAACGCCGTAACTGTAATTTTTTCTAGTTTGCCGTCATCTACTTGCTGGTCGTCTTCTGCAGCGTTAATAGAAAGAGAAGCCAATAAAGCAGCCTGTACGCTTAACGCAACTGTGGCCTTTTTAAGTGTTTTCATAATTATTCCGTGAGGTTGTTGTGGTGAATTTATATTGTCCAAAAAGTTGTTCAATTGGACAACTTATGGAGGATTTTATATCAACCATATTGATTTGTTTAGTGATTTGTAAAATTAAGCACAAATTTTGAAAAGTGAGTAATAATTATGAAAATTTAGTGTTTGGCACTGTTTACAAAGGATTTTGAGGGGTTTAATGGGAGTTTGGGTGTGAAATCTGGGGTAAAAATGGGGTTTTATCGGCTCAATCAATCTCTCTATATGATTGAGCCAAATACATGTACTTATCCAAATGGTCAGTTACCTGACAGGCAATTGAACTTGTTCAAACATCTTATCGACTTCTTCTTGATTTCGAAGTAAACAAGCTCTCTCGACAACATCTCTAGTTAAGTGCGGAGCGAACCTTTCAATAAACTCATACATATAGGTTCTCAAAAAACTGCCTTTTCTAAAGCCAATTTTCGTTGTCGACGCTTCAAATATGTGGCTAGCGTCAATAGCGACCAAATCAGTATCTAGCTCGTCCATGGCCATCGTAGCAACAACCCCAACACCAAGGCCCATTCTGACGTATGTTTTTATAACGTCAGCATCAGTAGCCGTAAAAACAATCTTAGGCTCCAATCCTTTTGCCGCAAATGCTTTGTCCAGTTCGGATCTACCAGTAAAACCAAATACATAGGTGACCAAAGAATATTTTGCTATGTCTTCTAGGGTCAAGGCGCTGGAACGCGTCGCTAAGGGATGGTCTTTTTTGACAACAATGGAACGATTCCAGTGATAACAAGGTAACATCACTAAGTCATTATATAAATGTAGCGCTTCTGTCGCGATAGCAAAATCTGCCTCTCCTTTTGCTGCTGCATCACTGATTTGAGATGGTGTTCCCTGATGCATATGCAGAGAAACTTTCGGAAAACGGTCCATAAATCCTTTAATCACGTCCGGCAACGCATATCTCGCCTGCGTATGGGTAGTGGCAACGTTGAGCTTGCCCTGATCTGGTAACGTGTGCTCTCTTGCTACGGCTTTAATGCTATCTACTTTGCTGAGTATGTCATGTGCAATTTCGATAATATCTTTACCAGCAGGTGTCACGTGCGTTAAATGTTTGCCACTTCTGCCGAAAATTTGGATACCTAATTCATCTTCCAGCATACGCACTTGCTTGCTTATTCCTGGCTGTGACGTATATAAGCTTTCCGCCGTTGCAGAAACGTTCAAGTTATGATTTTCGACTTCTACTATGTATCTTAATTGCTGTAATTTCATTTGAATGCCAGTACCCATATTTCGTTATTCGAAAAATATATACATATTCCAACATTTATTCCATAACTAATTTTTGTACGTTGTAATTTTATTTCAAACACGGGTCATATTTATTAAATATAACAATGCCGTTACACTAGCGGAACCAACCATACTTATTTTGAGAATTAACATTTTATGTCCGACTTGCCACGCGCTTCCTCTTCTGGACCAAGGTTAATAGATTTTACTTCTGTTTTGGCGTCTTCCGTTCACGACATGAAAAATGGCCTGTGTTTACTCATTCAGGCAATTGAAAATTTGAGTGTTAGGTTAAAGGAAAAAGAAATTGAAGAAGCAGATGAGCTAGCTCAAATTCACTACGAAGCATCTAGGCTAAACTCTAATCTCCTGCAAATGTTGGCACTATACAGGGTTGAAAAAAACGTTTTCCCTTTAAATATTGACGAATATTACCTAGATGAAATATTCGAAGAATTGTTAGCAAAAAACCACCTATATATACAAACAACCCACATCAATGTTGAATTAGATATCCAACAAGATTTAGCTTGGTACTTAGATTATGATCTTGTTGTGAACCTGTTAAATGATATTTTTGTCAATGCGTTGAGATATAGCAATAACAATATTTGTCTTACTGCGCGAAACAATGGAAACAAACTGGAAATTGAAATAGCGGATGATGGTAAAGGTTACCCAGAAAACATGTTAGACGCACAACTTATGAATCCTTCTGAAATTGATCTAACCTTAAGTCGTACAGGGCTCGGTTTGTATTTTGCAAAGCTTATCGCGGCCACACACGAACAAAATGGCGAAGTTGGTAATATCAAGTTGCAAAATGGTGGTAAATTAGGTGGCAGCGTTTTTACATTAACACTACCGTAAATTGAATAATTTGTTTACTATGGCTTAACCTTTTGAATTGCATAATAAGATCAACTAAAAGCAATTCATGATAGTCAGGTATGGGAATTTTGGGGAAATCATATGCTCTTTGCAATTATAGTGGCGTTAATTATAGGATTGGTCATAGTGGCCGTCGTCGCCAATACAATGCAACAACAAAAAGAAAAATTAGAAGCGGAACGACGTCAGGAAATGGCGAAATTCAGAGCTATCATAGATGAGACAGAAGAAAATATTTTGAATGAAGTTGGCGTGCCAATCTCCGCAGAAGGTTACGCCATTTTGTATAAAAGGGTTTTATTTGCGCTACAGGGAATGAATGAAGTCAGCCCTAACCAAAAAGACATTCTTAGCAGAATACAAAGCGTAAAAGATAAAATTGAAAGTCAGGACTTCCCTTCAGCGGATGCAGCGTCATTTGATTTACCTGACAATGAAAAACTCTTAGTTGGTTTAATACAAGGCATCAAAAAGTACCGCACTATTCTTCGCTCTGAACATGGAAAAGGACGAATTCCAAGTAATGTTTTTATGGCAGAAGACAAAAAAGTCGAAAAGCTACAGTTGAGAATAAACATTGATTCACAAGTTAAACGAGGCAGGATGGCGTTGAGCAACGGCATGACAGGCTCTGCTCGCCAATATTTTGAAAAAGCAATGGCTACGTTAGATGCACAAACCTATTCTGATGATTTCATTATGAAAAGAAAAGCTGAAGTAGGTGAG
>Ga0213838_1001869_pt1 | contig 10273 bp, 9 predicted proteins | sample SWPATP13_FD_160577 | JGI IMG/M metagenome (GOLD analysis project Ga0213838, IMG submission 160577) | Coastal seawater microbial communities from Marineland, Florida, United States - SWPA TP1 #3 | ecosystem: Environmental > Aquatic > Marine > Coastal | place: USA: Florida | collected 2016-08-06
GTGGCATGCTCCAGCGCCACGGCAACGACCTGTTCGGCATCAACCCGGTGCAACTGCCTGCATACCTCTTCCGGGTCGCCCGCAATGGTCGACATACCCGGCGCTTCGCGCTCCAGTGCATGCATGGCTTTCTCCTGATGAGATTATATCGGCCTCACACATTCATCATAACCGATCTAATCGAAGCACACACGTTCCCGCTCATGCAACCGATCTCCCTGCGCGAGAAACTGCCATGCGGCTACATGGCGGGACGGGTGCGCGGCCTGGACGATGCGGCGGCGGAGCGCTCGCAAGAAGGCGCCGTTCCCGGCCCGCCCGCGGCCACCCTGGCGACCGTGACGGCGGCCACGCCCACCCCCTTCGACAGCGCGCGCAACGAATTCGAACGCGGCCTGGCGCCGAAAGAAATCTCGCGCCTGCAGATCGCCCTGGACCTGCCGCCCACCATGCAGCTCGACGAGGTGACCCGGAATGCGATCGCGGCGCGCCTGGAGGCATTGGGGCAGCCGCCCGAGCGCGTATTGACGGCCGCGACCTATTTCATGGTCGTCGGACGCAATCCGCTGCAGGCAGCGGTCGATGCGCCCTCGGCCGCGCTCTGGTCGATCGGCACGCGCGCGCCGGAAGCGGTGCGCCAGCTGGTGGGCGCCCTGAACCGGCTGTTCGCGCCGGGCCTGCCGGCGCTGCCCGAACGCGACGAGTTCGACCATGCGCTGCGTGCCCGCGTCACCCTGTTCCGCTTCAAGGCGGATCCGGTCGCCGCCCCCACCGGCAAGCAGGTGGTGGCGCTGGCCAGCGCCCCCAACGGCGAGCTGCTGCGCCTGGACGACGCGACGCGGCGCACCATCCTGGCGGCCGCGCCCCCTGCCCCGTTCCCGCGCGACCCCGCGCCCTGGCTCGACTACGCCTACGGCGAACTGGGTATCGCCGAATACCGTGCCGAGGGTCTTACCCGCATCAAGGATTATCTCGACAGCGTCGGCGGCGTGGCGGCACGCCTCGACCCGGCCGCGACCTCGTGGTGCGGGGCCTTCGTCGGCTGGGTGCTCATGCAGGCCGATCGTCTCGATCCCAGCCGCCCCCGTCCCGAGTTGCTGGCGGCGGCCGGCTGGGCCCGGTTCGACCGGGCCGGGAAAGGAAAGCCCGGCGATATCTGCATGGTCAGCGAGGCCGGCAATATCCACCATGTTGCTTTCCTGATCGGGATCGACGCCGAGGGCCGGCACTGGCTGTTGGGCGGAAACCAGAGCGGCGCCGTTACCCTGGTCGCCTTCAAGGCCCAGCTCGCGTTCACCTATGTGGCGACCGAGAACATTCCCCGCTGAGCGACAGGCACGCGCGCGGCTTGCCGGTTGCCGCATCCTGTAAAGCCTGCACGCGCGCCACACTTCGGGCGTCGTCGTTGCCTTGCAACGCAAGCGCCTTCGCCAAAACCTCCGAAAACCCCTAAAATAGGTTGATCTAAGGAACCATTCATCTCTTTCGGAAGCCTGCATTGGAAACTCTTCTCTTCGCCGCACCCGGCCTGCTCGGTCCCACCCTGGTTGCCGGCCTGCTGGGCCTGCTGATCGGCAGTTTCCTGAACGTCGTCATCCACCGCATCCCGAAGATGATGCAGCGCGAGTCCGACAATTATGTCGCCCATGAAAGCGGCAAGGAATTGCCGCATACCGACCGCTACAACCTGATGGTGCCGCGTTCGGCCTGTCCCCATTGCGGGCACCAGATCACGGCGCTGGAAAACATTCCGGTCATCAGCTGGCTGGCGCTGCGCGGCAAGTGCAGCAAGTGCAAGGCGCCGATCTCGGCGCGCTATCCGGCCATCGAACTGCTGACCGGCGTGCTCTCGGCGCTGCTGGTCTGGACCTTTGGCTCCGGCGTCGCCGGCATGGCGACCCTGCTCTTTGCCTGGCTCCTGGTCGCGATGACCTTCATCGACGTCGACACCCAGCTGCTGCCCGACGACCTGACCTTTCCGCTGTTGTGGGCAGGTCTGCTGTTCAACCTGAACGGCACCTTCGTCCCGCTGCGCGACGCCGTCATCGGCGCGGTCGCCGGCTACCTGGTGCTGTGGGCCGTGTACTGGCTGTTCAAGCTGGCCACCGGCAAGGAGGGCATGGGCTATGGCGACTTCAAGCTGCTGGCCGCGCTCGGCGCCTGGCTCGGCTGGGCGATGCTGCCGACGATTATCCTGCTCTCCTCGGTGGTAGGCGCGATCGTCGGCATCAGCCTGATCGTGTTCGCGCGCCGCGGGCGCGACAAGCCGATTCCGTTCGGCCCCTACCTGGCCGCGGCCGGCATGATCGCCCTGCTGTATGGCGCGCAGATCAGCACGATTTTTCAACACCTGATCGCTTGAGACGATGGAACCAGGCCAAAGACAGGGAAACGCCGGCGCATTTTCCGTCGGCCTGACCGGCGGCATCGGCTGCGGCAAGACGACGGTGGCCGACATGTTCGGCGCGCGCGGCGCGTCGCTGGTCGACACCGACGCCATCGCCCACGCCCTCACCGCGCCGCACGGCGCGGCCATGCCGGCGCTGCTGGCCGAATTCGGCGCAGGCTTCGCCACGCTCGACGGTGCCCTCGACCGCGCGAAGATGCGCGAACTCGTATTTACGGACCCCGGCGCGCGGGCGCGGCTCGAAGCGATCCTGCATCCGCGCATCCGCGAGGCGACCGCCGCGGCGGCCGCGCTTGCCAGCGGCCCGTATGTGATCTTCGTGGTGCCGCTCCTGATCGAGTCCGGCACCTGGCGCGAGCGCGTCACGCGGGTGCTGGCCATCGACTGTTCGGAACAGACCCAGGTGGCGCGCGTGATGGCCAGGAACGGCCTGCCGGAATCCCAGGTGCGCGCCATCATGGCGGCCCAGGTCACGCGCGCGCAGCGCCTGGCGGCGGCCGACGACGTCGTCCTGAACGACGACGGCATCGACGCATTGACACCCCAGGTCGAGCGCCTGCACGCTTTTTACATGGCCGAGTCGGCGCGAATGGCGACTTCAACAAGGCAGGGTTTGTAATTTTGCTCCGCATGGTTCAGAATCACGGAGTTGCCCGCCAGCCCACATTCAGGGGAAAGTCACTTTGATCGTCTACGAATATCCTTTCAACGAGCGGATTCGCACGTTGTTGCGGCTGGAGGACCTGTACGAGAAATTCAAGTTCTTTGTACGTCAGGAGCATCCGATGCAGCACCATGTCGCGCTCTCGACGATCTTCGACATGCTGGAAGTGGCCGGCCGTGCCGACCTGAAATCCGACCTGCTGCAGGAACTCGAACGCCAGAAGCAGAGCCTGCTCACTTACCGCAGCAATCCGAACGTCGCCCCGGAAGCCCTGGACGCCGTGCTCGCCGAGCTCGACCAGGTCAGCAGCACCCTGGTCGCCAGCCAGGGCCGGACCGGCCAGAACGTGCGCGACAACGAGTGGCTGATGAGCATCCGCGGCCGCACCATCATTCCCGGCGGCGCCTGCGAGTTCGACCTGCCGTCCTACTACGCCTGGCAGAAACGTCCGTTCGACCAGCGCTATTCGGACATCATGGGCTGGTTCGGTCCGCTGGCGCCGCTGTTCGATGCGCTCGCACTCGTGCTGCGCCTGCTGCGCGACTCGGGCCGTCCGACCAAGATGATCGCCGTCGCCGGCAACTACCAGCAGATGCTGCAAGGCAAGGTCTACCACATGCTGCGCCTCGGCCTGGATCAGTCGCTGGGCGCGATTCCCGAGATCTCCGCCAACAAATACATGCTGTGGGTGCGCTTCACCACCCAGGGCGGCGACCTGAAACCGAAGTCGCTCGAAGAAGACGTACCGTTCGAGCTGACGCTGTGTAATTTCTAAAGTTGTAAAGTACCGCCATGACCGTTGTAGCCTGCCCCACCTGCGCCAAGCAAGTCGAATGGATCCCGGAAAATAAATTCCGTCCGTTCTGCTCCGAGCGCTGCAAACAGATCGACCTGGGCGCCTGGGCCGAAGAGAAATACACCATCCCGGGTGCCGCGCCGAACGAGCTGCAGGACAATCCGCTGGACGACGAAGACAAGCACTGATGCAGCGGTTGCGGCCGTTGCCGCAACCGCCGCCTGCTTTGCCCTTCGTACCGGGTGTTCGCCGGTCATCCGTGCGCTCATTGCGCTCATTGCGCGCATCCTGCCGCCACCAAGGCGGGCAACCGAGGCGAGGGTCTCGATTGCCCGCCGTGGCGCATCACGCCGTGACCGTAATCCCGCCCGGCACCAGCACCGGCTTGTTGCGGCTTCCATAGCGGTCCATGAACAAGCCTTCCAGGCCGATCTCCGGCTGGCGTCCCGAGACCATGTCGGCCAGCACGCGGCCCGAGCCGCAGGCCATGGTCCAGCCGAGCGTGCCGTGGCCGGTGTTCAGGAACAGGTTGCGGTACGGGGTCGGGCCGACGACCGGCGTACCGTCCGGCGTCATCGGACGCAGGCCGCACCAGAACTCGGCCTTCGAGACGTCGCCGCCATGCGGGAACAGGTCGGTCACCGAATGCTCGAGCGTGTCGCGGCGCGCCTGGCTCAGGCTCAGGTCGTAGCCGGCGATTTCAGCCGTGCCGCCGACGCGGATACGGTCGCCCAGGCGCGTGATCGCCACCTTGAAGGTCTCGTCCATCACCGTCGATTCCGGCGCGCCGGCGGCGTCGGTGATCGGCACCGTGATCGAATAGCCCTTGACCGGATAGACCGGGATGCTGATCCCGACCTGCTTCAGGATGAAGGGCGAGTAGCTGCCCAGCGCCATGACGAACGCATCGGCCTTCAACTCGCCCTGCGAGGTGACCACGCCGGTGACCTTGTCGCCTTCGATGGACAGGCGCTTGATGTCGACGCCGTGGCGGAATGTCACGCCCAGCGCCTGGGCCATGACGGCCAGCTTCTGGGTGAACTTGAAGCAGTCGCCGGTTTCGTCGTTCGGCAGCAGCAGGCCGCCGACGAATTTGCCGCGCACCTTGGCCAGGGCCGGCTCATAGGCTTCGCAGCCGGCCGGATCGAGCACCTTATACGGCACGCCGTACTGCCGCAGCACGGCGATGTCGGTGGCGGCGCCATCGAGCTGCTTCTGGGTGCGGAACAGCTGCAGGGTGCCCTGGCTGCGTTCGTCGTAGCTGACGCCGGTATCGGCGCGCAGCTGGACCAGTACGTCGCGGCTGTACTCGGCCAGGCGCACCATGCGGCCCTTGTTGATGGCATAGCTCTTGTGATTGCAGTTGGCCAGCATCTGGAACATCCAGCGCCACATGTCGACGTCGATTTTCGGGCGCACCACGAGCGGGCTATGCTGCATCATCAGCCATTTGACGGCTTTCGCCGGCACGCCGGGACCGGCCCACGGGGATGCGTAGCCGGGCGAAATCTCGCCCGCGTTGCCATAACTCGTTTCCATGCCGGCGGCCGGCTGGCGGTCGATGACCGTGACGTCGTGCCCGGCCTGGGCCAGGTAATACGCCGTGGTGGTGCCGATGACACCACTACCCAAGACGATGATTTTCACAAGGATCCTTCAACAGATTGGTTGACTGCTTTTCTACCCGGCATAGCGCAGCTGATCGAGCCACGCGAGCAGGGGGATGGTTGCGGGCAGTAGCGGGGTAAGGCCGACTGTCCCTTGCCACGCAAAGGCCTGGCCTTCCAGGCTTTGCGGTTCGCCGCGCCAGTCGCGGCTGATATAAAAATGGAGCCGCACATGGGCGTGCTCGTAGACGTGTTCGACGCAGCACCAGGGCTCGCCGCTGACGATCCCGATGCCGAGTTCCTCGACGAATTCGCGCTGCAGGGCGACGAAGATATCCTCGTTCGCCTCGACTTTACCGCCGGGGAATTCCCAGTAGCCCGCGTAGGGTTTGCCCGCCGGGCGCTGGCCTAGCAGCACGTCGCCGTTCGGGCGCATCAAGATGCCGACCGCCACATCGATCGGCCGGGGTGTGACTTCCTGCATCGCGGGTCCATCCGGAAAATCCGATATTGTACGCCAGGCTGATGCTTAAAGCATTGGCAGCGTGATGGCGGGCGATACAAAAAGAAGGGGTGGAATAACCCAGATGCATGGGGTTTCGCAGGGTGGGCGCGAGCGCCCGGCCTAGGGCAGCTTGCCGGCGTAGTCCTTGGCGAACTGCCAGGCGACGCGTCCCGAGCGCGAGCCGCGTCCGAGCGCCCATTGCAGCGCTGCGCCGCGAGACGATTCGATCTGCTCCGGCGTGCAGCCGAAACTGGCCAGCCAGTGCGCCACGATGCCGAGGTAATCGTCCTGGCGGAAGGGATAGAACGACAGCCACAAACCAAAGCGCTCGGACAGCGAGATCTTCTCTTCGACCGCTTCGCCCGGATGCAGCTCGCCGTCGTCGCTGTGCGCATAGCCCGTGTTGTCCGCCATTTTCTCCGGCATCAGGTGGCGCCGGTTCGAGGTCGCGTAGATCAGCACATTGTCGGACTGGGTCGCGATGCTGCCGTCGAGCGCCACCTTCAGCGCCTTGTAGCCGGCCTCCCCTTCCTCGAACGAAAGGTCGTCGCAAAAGATCACGAAGCGCTCGGGGCGGCTGGCGACCAGGTCGACGATGTCGGGCAGGTCGGCCAGTTCCGCCTTGTCGACTTCGATCAGGCGCAGGCCCTGGTCGGCGAAGCCGTTCAGGCAGGCCTTGATCAGCGAGGATTTACCGGTACCGCGCGCGCCGGTCAGCAGCACGTTGTTGGCCGGGCGGCGCGCCACGAACTGGCGCGTGTTCTGTTCCAGCTGGGCTTTCTGCGCCTCGACGTGCTGCAAGTCCTCGAAGCGGATGGTAGAGGCGTGCAGCACCGGCTGCAAATACCTGCCGCTCCCCGTGGCGGGCCGGCGCCAGCGAAACGCGCTCGCCCGCTTCCAGTCCGGCTCGCGGTTCGAGGCCGGCGGCAGGATCGCCTCGACCCGCGCCAGCAGGTTCTCGGCGCGGTGCAGGAACTGTTCGAGCGGCGTCATGCGCGCCTACGAACGGTAGTCGGCGTTGATGCTGACGTAGTCGTGCGACAGGTCGCAGGTCCAGACGGTGGCGGCAGCATCGCCGCGTCCGAGCGTGACGCGCACCAGGATCTCGGCCTGCTTCATCACGCGCTGGCCGTCCGCTTCCTGGTAGTTTGGATTGCGTCCGCCCGCTTGCGCGACCCAGACATCGTCCAGGTACAAATCGAGCTTGGTCACATCCAGGTCGTCGACACCGGCGTAGCCGACGGCGGCCAGGATCCGGCCCAGGTTCGGGTCGGAGGCGAAAAAGGCGGTCTTCACCAGCGGCGAGTGGGCGATCGCGTAGGCGATCTTGCGGCACTCTTCCAGCGTCTTGCCCTCTTCCACCGTGATGGTGATGAACTTGGTCGCGCCTTCGCCGTCGCGGATGATCTGCTGCGCCAGGTTGCGCGAAAGATCAGTAACCGCATCGCGCAGCGCCTCGTAATCGGCACCGGACGCTTCGTTGACGACCAGGCTGCCGGCGCCGGTGGCGATCAGCATGAAGGAGTCGTTGGTCGAGGTGTCGCCGTCGATGGTGATGCTGTTGAAGGAGCGGTCGGCCGCGAATTTCACCAGTTCGTCCAGCACCGGCTGCGCCACTTTCGCATCGAAAGCCAGGTAGCCGAGCATGGTCGCCATGTTCGGCTTGATCATGCCGGCGCCCTTGCTGATGCCGGTCATGGTGACCGTGTGGCCGCCGATATTGACCGTGCGCGAGGCCGCTTTCGGCTGGGTGTCGGTCGTCATGATCGCTTCGGCCGCGTTGAACCAGTTGTCCGCGGTGAGATTGGCGACCGCGGCCGGCAGGCCGGCGACGATCTTCGGCAGCGGCAGCGGCTCCAGGATCACGCCGGTCGAGAACGGCAGCACCTGCTGCGCGTCGCAGCCGAGCAGCTTGGCTACTTCGGCGCAGGTGGCCTGGGCATTGGCCAGGCCCGATTCGCCGGTGCCGGCGTTGGCGTTGCCGGTGTTGATCACCAGGGCGCGGATCGGCTTGCCGCCGCTGTGCACCGCCGCCAGGTTCGCCTTGCTGACCTGGACCGGCGCGGCGCAGAAGCGGTTCAGTGTGAACACGCCGGCGACGGTGGCGCCGTCGGCGACGCGCATCACCAGCAAATCCTTGCGGTTGGGCTTCTTGATGCCGGCTTGGGCAAAGCCGATCTCGATGCCGGCGACCGGTTTCAGGTCGGCGGCGACAGGCAGGGGGGAATTCACGGCCATGGTGGTCTCATTGGAAAGATTTCGAATCCGATATTGTACTGCGCGCGCGTCCGGCCCGGCGCGGGACGCGTGCAACCCTGGCTGTGACAATTTTTAGCTTTTTTACAACGCACCTCCATTCATGGCGCATCCATAGGTGACTTTCCAAAATGCATCATTGATAATTAGAAACTTAATAACTTGATGAACTCCTTGTGAAAACTGTCGTGATGCGCCGCGCACTTGCGGCAAGCCTGTTCCTGGTCACGCTGGCGCATGCCGCCGAGGAAGCACCACCGGCCGCGCCAAAAACGCCGCCACTCATCATCCAAGCCTTCACCGCCGCCATGCAGGAAATGCAGTTGGCGGTGGACGATGGCGCCAGCCTGCACAAGGCCTTCGATACCCTGAGCGCGTTCCAGCATTCGCCCGAGACTGCGAAGCTGCTGCTCGAGAGTTTGGGCACCGAGCGTCCGTGGTCGCTGGAAAAACGTGGCCCCGAGGGCGAGCGCACCGCGTATCGCGGGCGACTCCTGCCCCTGCACCGAACTACGCCTGCCGGCAACACGCTGGCCTGGAGCGAATTCAGCGTCGACCTGCTGGTCGATAAAACCGGCCAGGCGCTCGATTTCACTGGCGCCTGGCCCTCGCTTTCGTTCGAGGACAAGGACGTGCGCATGACGATGCGCGACGCCAGCATGAGCGGCGCCCAGCACCGTGGCGGCGGCAAGCTCTGGTTCGGCGACGCCAAGGGCACGATCGACAGTGTCGACTTCACCGGCAAGACCTCGCCATTTACCATGACCATGCGCGAACTCACGTTTGCCGCCAGCGCCCTGGAAAAGCCGCGCACGGTGGACATGGTGCAGTCGTTCGGCATCAAGTCGATCGAGGTGGCGGGCGAACGGATCGACGATGTCAAGATGGCGTTCCGCATCGCGAACATCGAGAAATCCGCGCTGGTGGCCCTGCGCGAAGCCGAACGGAAGGTCAGCGCAAAGCAGGCGGCGACCAGGGACGACTTGAGCGCGATGATGCCCTTGCTGAAAACCCTGGTGCGCGGCGCCTCCAAAAACAAGACCGCGCTGGCGATCGACGAAATGAGCATAGGGTTCCACGGCTACAGGGCGCTGCTGCGCGGCCGCGTGGGGCTGGCGAAGGTCACCAATGCCGATCTGGCCGATCCCAAGCGCTTGCTGAAGAACGTCGACGCCCGCTTCGAGGTCCGGGTGCCGGTGGCCATGGTGCGCGAAGTGGCGCTGGTCATGGCGCGCCAGCAGGCGGCCGCCGCCAACAAGGCCCAGACCCAGCCGCAGGATGCGGCCGCGCTGGCCGAGTCGATCACCGACGCGATGGTCGGCAAGCTGCTCGGCAACGGCTACGCGCGCCTGGAAAACGACGTGCTGGTCTCGACCATCGAGTTCCGTGACGGACAACTGCGCATCAACGGCAAGAAGATCGACCTGCCCGCGCCGCCCAAGCCTGCCGAGGCGCCAGGGCCCGCGCGCCTGTCGACCTCGATGCAGGCACGCCGCATCGATGCCTCCTGCACCCTGCCCGACTATCCGGCCGACGTCGTCGCGCGCGACGCCGCGCTGGCGCTGACGCTGCGCTTCGTGGTCGAGCCGGACGGCCAGTTGCGCGAGCTGGAGCTATCCAAGGCGAGCGACCGCCCCGACTACGACAGCGCCGTCCTGCAGGCCTTCGCCGGCTGCCGCTTCATCCCCGCCCTGGAGAATGGCAAGCCGGTCCGGCACACGATGACCCATACGGTGCTCCGCGAACCGGGCAGCGTGCGTCCTTAAGTTTTCTTGCGCCAACCCGGGGCGCAACCCTGGGGTCAGGTCTGACATTCGGACACGGCCTCAACCATTTCAAACCGAGCAATGCAGAGGTCGTGTCCGAATGTCAGACCTGACCCCAGCATTGGAAAAAGGCGTCCCGCGGGACTAATGCCGTTCAGTTAAGACTGAACGGCATTTTTATTTGGATGTTGTAAACACTGGGTATCGCTGTTAACCTGTGTCGCCATGTTCGACGACACGCTACATTTTCTCGCAAACCACCTCGAAGCTCC
>Ga0213838_1001872_pt1 | contig 10257 bp, 8 predicted proteins | sample SWPATP13_FD_160577 | JGI IMG/M metagenome (GOLD analysis project Ga0213838, IMG submission 160577) | Coastal seawater microbial communities from Marineland, Florida, United States - SWPA TP1 #3 | ecosystem: Environmental > Aquatic > Marine > Coastal | place: USA: Florida | collected 2016-08-06
CTAGAAGTAAATCAAAATGCGTTGCGAGATGTCACTGAGCAGAGAGAGGTTTTGCTTGCTCGGGAAGTTACGGCTAATGAAGAGATAGAAGGACTTAAGAACCGTTTAGAATCACTTGAAGCCGCTTATCAAACAGCCACTGAACAACTGGCTGCGGTTAATCTAGAAGTTCAAGCGCTAGAGACGGAATCTACATCACAAAAACAAAAAGTAATAGCGTTAGAAAACCAACTTGTTCAAAAACAAGATGCCTTGAACAAAAGCCTAGTGGATTTAACAGACTTACAATCCCAACTTGAAGGACAGCTGAAGTTAATAGAGGAGTTTAAGTTAACTCAGGCTGATAATGAACAAACCATAGATTTTCTTAGTAAGGAGAAGCAGGACAGAGAGAATAGTTGCGCTCAATTAGAGGCTGAACTTACATCGCTAAAAGAAAATAGCGATAAGGCTTACGAGGATTTGCGTATAAATTTCAGTGAACAATCGGAGGTTATAGCGTCCCACCTGAGTGAAATTGCGGAGCTTAAAAGCCAGAATCAAGTATTGTTAACTACACAGGAAAATTTAAAAGCTGATCTGACTAAAGCAAACTTAAATACATCTGAAGTTCAGAAAAAGTTTCTGTCACTGGAACATAAAAACAATCAGTTGTTAGATGAAAATAGTAAGCTCGAAAGTGAAGTTGCAGAGTTAACAAGCCATAATAACTCGGCGAAAGAACGGTTGACTGAGCAAGAATCCAAGGCAGAACAATTGCAAATTGCCTTGTCTCAAGAAACTGAAAAATATCAAAATTTACAGAACCGTACTCAACTGGAAGAGTCGGAAGCTCAAGCTTCATTGACCAAAGAAAACTTAGAATTAACGGGCCAACTGAATCAACTCAATCAGAAGCTGCTAGAAAGTCAAAAAGAACATGAGAAACTAGAACTAACTTCTAAAGCCTTAGCAGAGACCTTGGAACAAGTTAAGTCTGACTATGAAACGTCGAACGTTCAACTGCAACAAAGTAAACAAATGCTCAGTCAAAAACTGCAAGAAAGTGAGCAAATGACACAGGCTCAATCTCAGCAGCAGGCCAGTTATGAAAAAGAAATTTCAGATTTGCAGTCTCAACTGCGAGCACAATTGTCGCTAAATGAACAAAATCAATCGGAATCGAGTCAGGAGTTTAGCGAATTAAAGGCTGCCAATGAGGACCTTAGTCATTTACTTTCACTTGCCAATGACAATGATAAAAGGCATCAGGATGAACTTGATGACTTGCAGGCAGAATTGTCGAAGTTGCAAGCCCATAATGCTGATTTGAAGGAGCAGGTGGCGCATTCGAACAGTTTAGATGAACAAGAAATCAATTTGTTGAAACAGCAAAAGCAAGAGTCGTCCATTAAATATGAACAGTTACAACAGCAATATGAATTGTTAGCGGAGAAGTTGGACGTCGCAGAGAAAAAATCAAAAAGTCTACAACATCAACTATTTGACGCGAATAGCTTTAATAATGAGCAGCATGATCAATTATTCCAGACAAATTCTGAGCTTAACAATCAAATCGAAATACTAACGAATCAGAAAAACAAAGTTTCAATGGAGCATGACCGACTCAAAGTGCGCCTTGAAGATTCATTGGAACAGCTGTCACATGTAGACTCAGATTTAGTGAGCAGTCAGAATGAGATAACGTTGTTGAGATCTGAGCTTACCGAACAAAGGCAACAAGTCGCTGCACTAAACAACAAGCTCCAGGCAGCGATCAATGCTAAAGATTCGGCCTTTGATGAACTTAAACAGGTATCAGAAAGTAAAATTACAGTAACAACAGAAAAAGCTGAAGCCGATGTTGAGCACGCACGAGAAGTTATTCAGAAACTTCGTGCAGAAAACAGTCAGTTGCAACATGATATGGAAGAAAAGGTGTCGGATTTAGAAGCAAAAGTAACAGAGTTTAGGTTAAAATTTAATTTCGCCCAACAGCAACTGCTGGCCCATCAGACTGAAACAGAACAATAAAGAGTATCGCCTTGGCTAAACAAAACGACGTTTCTAACAAGATTAACAATTTCCAAAGAATCCGAGATTTAGGATATAAACAGCAAGGCATCTTAGCTTTAATGTTATTAGAGCGGATGAAACCTAATTATCAGTTGTTTGCTCAGATCACTGAATTTCCCCAGCCTCATAAGCTGGACAATATGCTTAATAGTTTATGGGAACGATTATTGGTTAAGGGGGCAAAAGTCAGTTTGTCGGCGATGGAAGAAAAAGTCGAAACCTTAACGCCGGACGAACGGGATTTTGATATGTACGGCGTTTATCCCGCCATTTACTTCTGTACGGCATTATTAACATACTTAAGTGGTGAGATGGATGAGGAAGCTTATGATCCTGTTGCGGTTTCAAAAATTTCTCAGGGTTGTATCGTGCATTTAATAGAAGCGCAAACCGATGGGGAATTAGACAATACACAGCTTCGGGACCATGAATTGATGGTAGCAGAAATTGAGTTTCTATCTGATAGTATTCTATGGTTAGAAAAACTCAAACTTAAAGGTGTTGAGTTTAAGAAGATAAAGCAACAAGCGTTGGAAAGAACCTTCATAGACGGAGTTACCAACATTGGTATCAGCTTAGAAGCTTAAATTGCCTGTACCATGAATGCGTCATTGAGGTGATTAGGATATCGAGATGTTGCTTTAACAAAAGGAGCTATGCTTGACTGAGCTGCAGTATAGGTAGGATTAGTGCAGCTATCGTATTTTCTTTTTATTACATGACGTTGACACATATCTCTTTATGAATAATGATGACTATTCAAGCGTCCAATTAAGGTAGTTTGGGATGGGGTTAAACAGGTATTTTGGGGTTATTTTGTGTCTTCTGACATTAAAGGCCTCGGCCAATGAAATACGTTTAGGTATTTCGAATGCAACTCAAGGCCCGGCATCGAGATTAGGGCTTGATTTGAACGCGGGTTCAGAACTGTATTTCAACAGTCGGCACTTCAAACGCCTTTTGCCTAAAAATACTATTAAACTCATTAAGCATAACGACGGTTATGAGCCGGACAATACGTTATACAACACCAAATCCCTGCTCAAGCAAAATGTGCTTGCCCTGTTTAATTATGTTGGGACTCCGACATCTGAAGCCGTGATGGCAACTGTTAATTCCAACGCTGTGCCTTATATTACCCCTTTCACTGGAGCAGATTTTCTGCGCAGTCCGGATGCACGAAACGTATTTAACTTTCGAGCAAGCTACGAGCAAGAAGCAAAGGCTCAAATGACCTATCTGGTTAATAGGTTGAATCTAACAAAAATTGGTATTCTCATCCAAGCCGATGCATTTGGCCTAGCCTTAGAAAAGTATCACATAGAAGCTTTTGAAGAACATAATTTAGAACCTGCAGTGATTACTCGTTATAAGCGTAATACACTAGATGTTGAGCGTGTCTCGCAAAAAATAGTCAAAGCGAATGTAGAAGCAATTTTATTTGTTGGTACCTACGAACCATTAAATGAAGTGATTCGACTTATAGCCGCGAAAGGACAAAAGCCTGTATTTTCGAGTGTTTCTTTTATTTCCAGCCAAGTCTTATTTGATCTCATTCCTAAAGATAGCAAAGTCGTGGTGACGGAAGTGGTACCTGAACCAAACTCTTGTAAATTGGCTATATGCCAGCAGTTTGTCAAGGATGCCAATGAGGCCGGACTATCGAACATTAATCGTGTGCATTTTGAGGGATATCTAAACGCCATGTATTTTTCCATTGCAGCGAGTCAGTGTCAGACTAATGTGGAAAGAAGATGTTTAGCCAAAGCATTGGAAAACAGTCGTTTTGAATGGGGAGGACAACAACTCACGTTTTCTAAGCGGTTGAGGCAGATGAATAATGCGATCTATTTAAATCTGATGAACCTACCGGAATAGTTCTTAACTAGCCTTATAACGGAACAACTGAGCCGATACTTGGCCTGCCGTTTTATCCTTTATCAATTCAAACTTTGAACTTAATTCACTGTTTAACAATTGAAACTCAGCATTTGATTCCTGCTCTATGTATACCAATGCGCTATCAGCTATGACTTCTTGTTCAATTAATGCGTTTATGGCTTTGGCAACAAAACCCTTGTGAAATGGTGGGTCGATAAAAACAATATCAAATGGTGTGTTAAACGTCTCAATTCTGGCAAAAAAGTCTCCTTGGATAACATGGATTTGCTCACTTGCCTTTAATACCTGACAGTTTTCCTTGAGCTGGCTGGCAGCTTGTTTGTCTTTTTCCAAACAGGTGACACTTTGTGCGCCTCTTGAAGCAGCTTCAAAACCTAAAGATCCCGCCCCAGCAAAGCAGTCAAGCACTTGTGCTCCACGAATTTCCATCATTAACCAATTGAAAAGCGTTTCTTTTAATCTATCTGTAGTAGGTCTTAAACCTTCCTTGTTATGAACTTTTAAACGACGCCCGCGCCAGTTCCCACCAATAATTCGAATATCACCTGATTGGGCAGATTTATTTGACTTTTTGCTGGGTCTTTTTGAAAAGTTAGATGCAGGTTTCAAGCGGTTGCCTTCTTTCTATCAAGGGTGGTTAATTTTTAGTAGGAATTAAGTTACCATACGCGCCTTATTATCCCGCGCAATGATGGTCTTTCAAAGGTTTTTTTAATGGCAAAGAAATCAGGCTTTTTTTCATGGTTTAAAAAAGACAAACCGGAAGCTAAAAAACAAGAGCTGGAAACGGCTCCACAAGAACAAGAAGAATCACTTCAGGTTCAACCCGAAGAACAAAACGTTGAGCAAGACGACTCTACACTGGTTACGATGAATGACGTTGAACAGACTGCTCAAGTTGATGAAGCGATCGAGACTCAATTCGAGTCTGACGAAGCTCAAGCTCTTCAGGACCAACAAGATGAAAACAAAACTGAGTCAGAAATCACTGAAGCTGTTGAAATCGAAACAAATGATGTTTCTGATGGTGAAACTGCCCCGGTAGCAGAGTCAGAGGACACGAAAGAGCCTCAAGCAGAAGAAACGCCTTTGGTAGATAATGCTGAAAGTGATGCAGAACCAGAAGTCGTTCAACCAGAGTCGGTTGAAGTTGTTGAAAAAGAGGAAAAGCTAGGCTTTTTTGAACGTCTGAAACGTGGATTAAGCAAAACGCGTCAGCAAATAGGCGGTGGCTTTTTATCTCTGTTTAAAGGTAAGCAGATTGATGACGATTTGTACGAAGAGTTAGAAACCCAGTTGTTAATGGCCGATGTTGGTATGGATACCACGATGAAACTCATCGAGCGTTTAACGGATCACGCGGACCGTAAACAACTGAAAGATGCAGATGCGTTATACGGCCTGCTAAAAGAAGAAATGTCTGACATTCTTAAAAAAGCGGACGCACCATTAGCCGTAGACAAAGCCGATGGCCCTTTTGTTATCTTGATGGTTGGCGTAAATGGTGTGGGTAAAACGACGACCATAGGTAAGATGGCCAAGCAATTCCAGCAACAGGGCAAGTCAGTGATGTTGGCAGCTGGTGATACCTTCCGTGCTGCGGCGGTTGAACAGTTGCAAGTTTGGGGTGAACGAAATGACGTGCCAGTTGTAGCACAACACACTGGGGCAGACAGCGCTTCTGTGATCTTCGATGCGTATCAGGCGGCAAAAGCTCGAAATGCAGATATATTGATTGCAGATACCGCGGGACGTTTGCAAAATAAAGATAACCTGATGCAGGAGCTGGAAAAAATTGTGCGTGTATTGAAGAAATTTGACGCCAATATTCCTCATGAGATCATGTTAACGATAGATGCGACGACGGGTCAAAACGCTATCAGTCAGACTAAGATATTTAACGAAGCGGTTGGATTAACCGGTATTTCCTTAACTAAACTCGATGGCACGGCAAAAGGCGGCGTTATTTTTGCTGTTGCTGAGCAATTTGGCATTCCTATTCGGTATATAGGTGTCGGTGAAGGCATAGAAGATTTGCGTACGTTTGAACACAAGTCTTTTATTGATGCACTTTTTGATGAAGCCAACTGATTTAATAAAAATCAAAATAGAGAGAAAGCCCATACATATGTAATGGGCTTTTATCTCCTTAGCCCATGGGTTAACCTATACCCAATAACTAATAATAATAACTACACAGGAATCGTGCGCTCATGATCCGATTTGAGCAGGTAAGCAAAACCTACCCAGGCGGTTTTCGAGCCTTGGAGAAAGTTAGCTTTCATCTAGAAAAAGGAGAGATGGCGTTTCTTACTGGCCATTCCGGGGCGGGTAAAAGCACCTTGTTAAAACTTATCAGCATGATAGAACGTCCATCTATCGGCAATGTGTTTATCAATGACAAAAATCTGAATCTAATCACTCCAAATCAAGTGCCCTATGCCAGACGAGATATTGGCATGATTTTCCAGAACCATCGCTTGTTACAGGAACATACGGTATTTGATAATGTTGCGTTGCCTTTGGTGATTGAAGGGTATACGCAGGGAGAGATTGCCAAACGCGTGCATGCGGCGTTAGATAAAGTCGGGTTGCTGAAAAAAGCCAAATGTTACCCCAAAATATTATCAGGTGGTGAGCAGCAGCGGGTGGGCATCGCAAGAGCCGTCGTTAATAAACCACCTCTGTTATTGGCTGACGAGCCTACCGGTAACCTGGATCCAGAGTTGTCGAAGGAAATCATCAATGTATTTGAGCAATTTAATGATGTCGGCGTATCTGTCTTGATCGCAACTCATGATTTGGGTTTGATTGCGCGAATGAAAAATCGCACCTTAACGTTGAAACAAGGAAAAATGATCAACGATGGCCTTCAGGCCGAAGGAGTGATTTAAGATGAGTGTATTATTCAGCTCTGATTCCAAAGGGGCGAGCCACAATAAAATAGGGCCCCTGCAACGATTCATTTACTTTTGGATCAATAACTTTCGTCAAATAGTGACCAGCTTAGGTGAAATATGGCGAACACCGGTGGCGTCAACCATGACAATACTTGTTATGGGCCTGAGTTTAACCTTGCCTGCCACTTTGCATATTATTGTTAAAAACGTACAGTCAATTAATGTTGAGTGGGACAGCGCCTCTGAAATTAGTTTGTTCTTGAATGACAATTTATCTGAGCAACAGATTGCCAGTGCCATACGCCGAATAAGTGCCTATGACGAGGTGGAAGAGTTAAGGTATATAAGCAAACAGGATGCGATTGAAGAATTCAAACAATTGTCCGGTTTTGGTCAGGCGCTTTCTTACCTTGAGTCGAACCCCTTACCAGCTTCATTTATTGTCACGCCAACCACTCATTACCGTCAGGCTGAAGCAGCCAAGAACCTATTGCTCAAATTAGAGAAAGAACGAGAAGTGGATTTTGGTAAATTGGATATTGATTGGTTAACTCGTTTAAACGCCATTGTAACCATGTTAGAAGAGTCAGTTATCACAGTTGCTTTGCTGCTTTTGGTCTCAGTTGTATTGATCATTGGTAACACTATTCGTTTATCGATTATTTCCCGCCGTGAAGAGATTGAGGTAATGAAACTTGTTGGGGCTACGGAAGCCTTTATACAGCGACCCTTTGTTTATACTGGCATTTGGTATGGCTTGATGGGCGGCTTTGTTGCTTTCATCGTTGTCACTTTGGTGATCTGGTGGATGCAGTCCGCGCTGGTGGATATCTCAGGCCTTTATATGGCAGATTTTGAAATCCAGGGACTGACCTTCGGAGAGTTTGGTCTTTTAATGTCGGTTGCTGCATTATTAGGTTTTTCAGGTGCGTTCTGGTCAGTGCATCGTCACGTCAAAGAAATCGAGCCGAGTCTCGACTGAGCCTATCAAGCACAATTAAGTTTAATTAGCAGACCGTTGCTTTTGATCTCATTTAGATGTTACAAAACGTGTCTGCTAAGCTCAAATTTCCCCAAATTTACATTCGTTTTTCACCCGTTTATTGCCCCCTGTCTGTGATGTTCTTCGAACATCTTGAAATAAACCTTTATAAATCAACAATATTACAGAACTGCAAAGGTTCCATTTCTAGGTAGATCGAAAAGATCTATAAAGCACAAAAATAAAATTAGCACTCTCGGTTATCGAGTGCTAATATGCTTTTCAGTTAATCAAAAGGGGTTTGAATATGAACCAAGAAAATCAATCAATGGCATTGGCGTTATCGCCTCAAAGCGGCAGCATTGAGTCCTATGTTTCTTATGTGACAAGCATTGATATGTTATCGGCTCAGGAAGAGCGCGAACTGGCTTTTAAATTATATGAAGATGAAGATCTGGCTTCTGCAAGAAAGTTAATCATGTCGCACCTTCGTTTTGTTGTGCATATTGCAAGAAGTTATTCAGGTTATGGTCTACCGCAAGCTGACTTAATCCAAGAAGGCAACATCGGTTTGATGAAAGCAGTAAAACGTTTTAACCCGGAAGTGGGTGTGCGTTTGGTTTCATTTGCAGTGCATTGGATCAAAGCAGAAATTCACGAATTTGTATTGAAAAACTGGCGCATCGTAAAAGTTGCGACAACTAAAGCACAAAGAAAATTATTCTTTAACCTTCGTAAGTCTAAAAAACGTTTAGGTTGGTTTAGTAATGATGAAGTTGAAAATGTAGCGGATACATTAGGTGTTTCTAAAAAAGAAGTGCTGGAAATGGAATCGCGCATGAGTAACTACGACATGGCGTTCGACTTAGGCAATGACGACGATGAGTCTGAAGGTGCTGCGTATTCACCATCTATGTACCTGGAAACACAGAATTCAGATGTGGCATTAAATGTTGAGAACGAACAGTACGAGCAACACTCAAATCAACGTTTATTGTCTGCAATTAAAACGTTAGATGATCGTAGCCAGGATATCTTGTATAGCCGTTGGTTAGATGAGTCGAACAAAACGACGTTGCAAGAGTTGGCTGACAAGTACAGTGTTTCTGCAGAACGTGTTCGTCAGCTAGAAAAGAATGCAATGAAGAAAATTCAGGCACTTTTAGCAGCATAAAAAAATCTGCCAAGTAAGCAAATTCAATAGTTAAAAAACCAGCTTTTAAGCTGGTTTTTTTATGTCCGAAATTTACGTTAAACATCGTTTCATTATCCGATTATAATAAGGGTTCAAGACCCCAAAATAAGAAAAACTATGATTGGAAACCTCCGCAAAATGGTGTCATCTATTGATGCCGCAACGAATGAAGTGTCTTACCAATTGCCTGTTGGTGACAACTTACTTGCCTTAAATGAATTGATTGGTAAAGAGTTAACCCTAGAACATACTGGTACGATTAATTGCCTTAACTGTGAAAAGAAAACAAAAAAGAGTTTTTCACAAGGTTTTTGTTTTCCTTGCATGAAAAAGCTAGCCGCTTGTGACATGTGCATCATGAAACCAGAAACTTGTCACCATGCAGCCGGTACCTGTCGCGAACCACAATGGGGTGAAGACAACTGCATGATCCCGCATTATGTTTATTTGTCTAATACGTCTGGCCTGAAAGTGGGCATTACCAGACATACACAAATACCGACTCGCTGGGTGGATCAAGGTGCCACTCAAGCTTTACCTATTTTTAAAGTTAAAACACGTTTGATATCCGGATTAGTGGAAGTGGCATTGGCAGAATTCATTGCCGATAAGACTAACTGGCGTGCCATGTTGAAAGGGGATAATGCTGATATCGATTTATTAGCTAAATCGGAGGAATTAAAACCTCAGATCGCGAAGGCGTTGGAACAAATTCAATTGGAATACGGCGAAGATGCGGTGACAGAGTTAGACAGTGAGTTAGTCGATATTTCTTATCCAGTTATTCAATACCCAACCAAGATTGCATCACACAACTTTGATAAAAACCCGACCGTTTCCGGAGTATTACAGGGTATAAAAGGGCAGTATTTAATTTTCGATACAGGCGTGATCAATATTCGTAAATTTACTTCATATGAAGTCGCGGTTAGCTGTTAATTTTTTTATAGTTATGGCGCAACATTAGCGGAAACGTTTGTTTCCTCTAATGTTCTATTATTTTCATCTTGTACGAAATACAAGTCATTAGGCAAAAGTTGCGAAAGCGGCACAAGCTCAATACCGTGTTCAGGTAATTTGCTTAACTCTTGCTTTAACACTTGAAACGTCTCATGGTACGGGTGGCCGATAGCAATAGCACTACCTTGTTTTTTCGCTAGTTTCAGTAGTCGTTTGAACTGCCACTTAATAGCGGCACTACTGCGGTTGTGATCCAGAAAAAC
>Ga0213838_1001885_pt1 | contig 10215 bp, 9 predicted proteins | sample SWPATP13_FD_160577 | JGI IMG/M metagenome (GOLD analysis project Ga0213838, IMG submission 160577) | Coastal seawater microbial communities from Marineland, Florida, United States - SWPA TP1 #3 | ecosystem: Environmental > Aquatic > Marine > Coastal | place: USA: Florida | collected 2016-08-06
TCAGCTTACTTCAGGATCACTGCCCTAAAGTGGAGTGTACACCGAGCGTGGCAATAGAAATGTTAGTTAAAGCCGCTTTTGATCCTGGTTCAAGTATGCTTCATCACGACTTGCTGAGTATTGAAGAAGGCCAGGCACAATTTTCAGTAAAAATCCCAGAAAGTAGCCACGCCATCTCTGTTGCTAAGTTATTCATTAATTTGAAACGTAAACACGATGCCATCTTTATTGGTTATGCGCCAAATGGCCTTGTGAAAGAAATGGTGGTAAACCCACCGTTGGACGTTACGTTAAACCCGGGTGACACTTTGTTCTACATTGCTGAGCGCCGCATTAACGCAATTAACTGGTCTTCCCTAGACGCTGATTAAGAGGCGTAAACATGTTTAGTAAATTATTTAAAAAATCAGAACCTAAAAAACCTAAGTCGCCAGAAATAATGGGGCTTTATTTAGGTGGCTCTTTCGAGTTAGATAACTTGAAACTTTCGCTATTAGAACCGGAGCTCACTATTGAAGGTGCAGCCCGTTCTCAATTAATTCAAGCGGTAGGTGAAGCGCCCTTAGATACAGGTGGCACTCTGCTTCGCTTTTACACCGACGATGATGGATTTTTACAGGTGGTCACCGACGGCGGCTTGTCTGAAAATCACATTACCGATGTTAAGCTGTGGCACTTTTATGAAACGAAAACCATTGGTAATACTGCTCAGTGGAACGAATGCTTGAAAAACGTTATCAGCCAGCCCACCTATGAGCTTGACGGCAAGGTCTATACCCGCGTGTGGGGGGCAGTGGGCGATGAGTCACCGCCTGTTGCCGTCACTGAAACTACCTATGAAGAAGATGGTGATGTGAGTACCACCGATCAGTTTATGATGCTGTATGAACGCCCAATCAGTAATGACAGAGTTGAAACCCTGCTTGTTGTGGGTGAAGAAAAGCAAGTAGGTAATAATTTAGATAGATGTTTGGTGATTTCAACGGGGTTTGATGTTGAACCTGCAGATATCACTATAAACGGTTAATAAAAAGGGAATAACTATGGATACGATCATGCAATCTTTGGCTGGCCTGGATAACTTTGCGCTTTACTTCGGCTTGTCGATTGTTTTTTTGTTTATCTTCAAATTGGTGTACGCCTTGGTCACACCTCACGATGAATGGAAGCTGGTAAAAGAAGAGAAAAACGTTGCCGCTGCCATCGGCTTTGGTGGTGCTATAATCGGTTTTGCTATCGCCCTTGGCAGCGCAGCTTCAAACTCGGTTGCTGTAGTAGATTTTGCTATTTGGGCGCTTGTTGCTGTGATTGCACAATCCCTAGCGTTTGCCATTTTGCGTTTCAGCTTTATGCCGAAAATCGCTGAGCGCATAAACAATAACGAAGTTTCTGCGGGTGTTATGCTTGCCAGCATGTCTATTGCCGTAGGCTTACTCAATGCCGCTTGCATGACCTATTAAGGGGGCAGCGATGACTGATAAACGAAACACTCAGCTTGATGTTGTTGATAGCGTGCAAGGTGAGAAGCCCGCATTAAAACGCACCAAACATATTGACCTTGGTCGCATGCGCAAAGGTTTTAGCGTGAAGCCTTTAGCATTGGGTGTGGCCAGCGTTATTTTAAGTGGTTGTGGCGGCGAAAAAGAAGACGCCACCATTTACACCTCGCTAGAAGACTGTAAACAGGATTTTCCTGATGCAGTAGAGCGTTGTGAAGCTGCCTACCAGACAGCGGTCGACGAGGCCATGCGCACCAGTCCGCGCTTTAGCTCTGAGTACGACTGCGAACATGAATTTGGCCCTAACCAGTGCCAATATGTGAATAATAGTAGCGGCAGCTTTTTCATGCCGTTCATGGCAGGCTACATGGTGAGCTCTCTGCTATCGCCAAATCGCTATTACTCACAGCCCTTATATACTTCCTATTCATATAATTCACCGTTTCGTTCACGCTGGATAACGGCAGACGGCTATGTGTTCGACGGTGACATTCGCAAAAGAAAATATCGCGTAAACAAAGACGTTTATAAGCCTAAGCCTACCGTGAACCGTACAATGAAACGAGGCGGGTTTGGTAGCAGCGTTCGTGCAAAATCGTCTTGGGGTAGCAGCAGCCGTAAAGGCGGCTGGGGCGGATAACTATGTTTAGAATGCCTTGCCAGCCTCGCAAAGGCTGGCAGCAGTTGGCTAACGAGTTTGGTTTTCATTTCCACACCATGTATGGCGAGCCGTATTGGGATGAAAGTGCCTACTACCAATTCACGCTAGCGCAAATTGAAAACGACATTGAAGACCCCACAGCCGAGCTACATCAAATGTGCTTGGCAGTGACCGAAGATGTGGTTAATAGTGAGGAATTACTTACTCGTTTTCGGATCCCAGAGCAACATTGGGACTTGGTAAGAAACAGCTGGCAGGAAAGAGCCCCCAGTTTGTATTCACGCCTTGACCTTGTCTACAGTGGCAAAGGGCCAGCTAAGCTGCTAGAAAACAATGCAGATACGCCCACCAGCTTGTATGAATCTGGGTTCTGGCAATGGCTGTGGCTTTCACAAAATGTGGATGCCGACAAACTAGCCCTGCACGCTGATCAGTTCAATAGCTTGCAAGAAAAACTAGTTCATCGCTTTCGCGAAATAGCATTGCACTACAACATTAATCAACTGCACATGGCGTGTTGTAAAGATACCGTAGAAGACCGCGGAACAGTGCAGTACCTACAAGACTGCGCTACAGAGGCCGGGCTTTTAGCTGACTTCGTTTTTATTGAAGACATTGGGTTAGCGGACACGGGCGTTTTTACCGATCTTCAAGACGCGCCAATTACAGACTGCTTCAAGCTTTATCCTTGGGAGTTTATGCTGCGCGAAGAGTTTGGCGATGTGTTAGAAGATGCCCAAGTTAATTGGATAGAGCCCCCATGGAAATCGATAATTTCCAATAAAGCCTTGCTTCCTCAGCTTTGGAAGAAATTTGAAGGCCACCCTAACCTGCTTCCCGCTTATTTTTCAGATGAAATAAACACAAACACACTATCAGGAAAGTGGATTAAAAAGCCTCTGTTTTCTAGGGAGGGCGCGAATGTTTCTATCATTGAAGGTGGGATTGAGAATAGGCTTAGCGATGGTCCTTACGGCGAAGAAGGCTATATTGTTCAAGCATTTGAACCTTTACCCGTTTTTGAAGGTAACCATACACTCATAGGTAGTTGGTTGGTAGATGACATGCCAGCAGGTATTTCAGTAAGAGAAGATGCATCTGCTATTACCCAAGATCTCTCTCGCTACCTTCCTCATATTATCTTGTAATCTACTTTAGGGGCGTTCGATGAAGCCGCTTTCTTTCCAAATTCGCGTTCTACTGACGCTAGGTGCATTGTTAATCGTAATAGAAGTAGCAAACTTACTTACCGGCAATGCACTTAATCAGTTTGGTGTAGTGCCTCGTACACTTTCAACCTTGCCATATATATTCACAGCCCCTTTCCTTCACGGTACACCCACGCATTTGATGGCTAACTTGGTGCCTCTTTTGCTGTTCATGTGGCTTACTATGCAGTGGGGAAAACGCACGTTTCTTATCGCTACGCTAAGCGCACTGCTTATAGGTGGTTTGGGCGTGTGGCTGTTCGGTAGAAGCGCTACACATATTGGCGCGAGCGGCATGGTATATGGCTACTTCGGCTTCCTCGTGCTAGCGGGGTTTAGAAGTAACAAAGTGCGGTATTTGCTTATTTCACTAGTAGTTGCAGCGCTATACGGAGGAATGCTGGTTGGTGTACTTCCCACATCCAAATTTATTTCCTTTGAATATCATCTGTTTGGCTTTATTGGTGGCTTATTTGCCGCATGGCACTGGGCACGCTAATTAGTTTACGTATAATTAGCCTCAAGATAAGACGTTGTAATTAGATATGTCAGCAGTACAAGAACCTACACAAAAAAACCAAGGCTTTTTCGGCAACCTCGCGTTTAACATTGTTATTCCTGTGGTGCTAATGAGCTATGCAAGTTCGGAAGATTACCTAGGCCCTGCGTGGAGCATTGTGGCGGCACTCAGCTTTCCTATTGGTTATGGCCTATGGGATTTAAAAGAGTCGGGAAAGGTCAACGGCTTTTCCATTTTAGGCATTATCAGCGTACTACTTACCGGCGGGTTTAGCTTACTTAAACTGCCCGCAGAGTATATTGCGATAAAAGAAGCCGCTATCCCAGGCATTATCGGTATTGCTGTACTGGTAACCCAATACTCCAATAAACCCTTGGTCAAAATGCTTATTTTGAACGACCAAATCATAAACTGGCCACACCTAAACCAAGTTCTTGATGCGAAAGGAAAGCAGAGCGAGTTTAAAAAGAAAGTCGCGGTTAGCTCTTACATCGTAGCCAGTTCGTTTTTCCTCTCTTCTGCACTTAACTATATTTTAGCTAAAATGATTTTGGTCAGTGAGCCAGGCACTACGGCCTACACTGAAGAGCTTGGCCGAATGACTGCGCTTAGCTATCCAGTCATTGTGATCCCGAGCATGATTTTGCTTATTGCAGCGCTTTGGTATTTATTTGCCCAAATCAAAAAAATTACTGGCGAAGAACTCGATAACTTTATTAATCAGTAAAAAGACAATCGATAAGGGGCTTAACGCCCCTTTAACATGCCCTTCCCTACGACTGAAGCTATTACATATCTTGTAATTTAGGCGACTAAAGCATTTTCCTGAAACGCAGAAGAATACTAACCATCAAATTTCCGCACCGCTTTTAACCAAAAAGCGTGGGTATTACGTATACTCTCAATTATAAAAATAACCCGTTCTATTAGAACATGTAGGCGCTAATTGAAGGCGCGCATAGCTCCTCTAGCATTACGCCATAAGCGCTGCTAATTGCGTATAGCGTATTGCGCGCATGCTTGCTCCTTCATGTTCACACTAAGACGGTTCAATACGAAACGGCAAATTATGCTGACCATAAAAGACTTAAAGAAATCCTTTACACAGACAGGGGCTCCGCTCATCAACAACCTTAACCTTACCGTAAAGACAGGTGAATCGGTGAGTATTCAGGGGGCTTCTGGCTGCGGTAAATCTACCTTGCTGTCGCTTATTGCTGGGTTTGAGACGCCCGACGGTGGAGATATTTCGGTAAATGGATTGTCGATTGCTGGCAATAGCAAACTCGATAATACATTTAAAGCGAAGGATATTGATAATTTTCGCAAACAGCATTTAGGTATTGTGTTTCAAAGCTTCAATCTATTCGACTGCTTTAATGCGTGGGACAACATTGCCTTTACTGCAAGGCTAAAAGGTAATGTAGATAACGACTACCAATTAGCGTTAATGGAGCAGCTAGGGATATTATCCCTAGCGCAAAAGCCGCTAAGTCAGTTATCTGGCGGTGAACAGCAGCGCTGTGCCATTGCTAGAGCACTTGTACATCGCCCCTCGCTTATCTTGGCCGACGAACCCACCGGCAATTTAGACGAAACCACTAGTGAAACCGTGTCTGACTTACTCTTTAAAACTTGTAAAGAGGCCAATACTTCTCTTGTTGTGGTAACTCATAGCCAAGACGTCGCAGTAAAAGCAGACGCCGCTTTGCGACTACATAAAGGGGTATTAGAGAGTGTGAAATATAAAACTAAAGAACAAACCTTATCTTCACCAGTAGCAGCAAGCTAATTACAGGTAAAAAACGTTAGCGATAAGCGCCCTGTGAAAAAGACACCGAAAACAGCAAGTAGGAAAATAACGTGCTACGCACTCTACTGTTAACACTTTCTAGCTTACTTGCAATGGCAAGGCACAGGCCGTGGGAGCCATTGCTCATTATGGCCGCAATTATACTGGCCAATGCTGGCTTGGTTACCGTTTTGCTTATAAACGAAGGCGCCACACAAGGTGAACTATTACAGTCGAAGCAAGGGCTTACCTTGGGCAGTATCATCACTCCAGCAGACAGCAGAGATCGCTTTACACAAAGCGATTATGCCACGCTTCGCAAGCAGGGGTTTACCCAGCTTATTGCGATAGCTGAACGAGACATCACCCTATCGTGCAATGCCAGCAATCCCACAACAACTCTCACATTACTTGGTGTTGATACTCAGCCTCTTTTAGGAAGTGCATTTAGAAAGAGAGGTTTTGAAGCGCCTGCCCAAAACGATAGCGCTCTTTCGCTTTCCTATTTATCGCAAAATGCGAAGAATTTTAGTGAAATGGAAAACCAGCAGACGCCAGCGGGACGCGAATTGCGCTCAAATTCTGGGGGCGACTTCGCTGTAAATGGGCTTATTCACCCCTTAACGAACGCAAAACTGGCCTGTCACGACACGCTCAATGAAATCCATAGAAAATCCGCGCCAAGTCCCTATTGGCCTGCAACTGTAAGCGCGTATGTGAGCAGCTTTGCTCCGCAAAATACAATTTTGATCTCTATCGATGAGTTTTACAGAGGCGGGGTAACGATTGAGAATGATGAACCTGTTAAGCCTGTTATTCCTGACAAGGCTAAACGCGCGCAAGAGAAACAAGCAAAGCAACAGAAAGCTTACGTCCCACTTTCCGGGTTTATTGCACTTTCACCGCTATCACATCAGCATTTAACCCAAATAGAAACCCTACTTGGAATACCTGTAAAGCAAACCACTAGCAATACAGACAATGACACCGGTTCGTTGCCAGATAGTTTTAGACTAAATCTTTGGGCGATGAGTGGACTGATGGGCGTTGTGGCGCTTTTTATAGTACTTAACGCGCTAAACTTGATGTACCGCACGCGGCTACCCAATATCATTCGTTTACGGCAGCTGGGCATATCTCAGCGAATTTTAAGCATTGCCCTATTCACCGAGTTGCTTGTTTACTGCGTAATAAGTATTCCAATTGGCATGTTCATCGGTTTTCAAGCTGCGTCATGGTTGTCACCTGTGATAAACGGTACATTTACGTCGTTGTTTAACGCTGTATTTGTTAACCCAGACGTTAATCTGCTTTTCACCTTCGGCTTCGCATTAACAACGACCTTTATATCGCTAGTTGTTTTTTCGTTAGTTTCTATAGTTAAGCTTTCAAATGCCCTAACCGTAGCGCCTGTCAAAAAAGAAAACGCGTTAGGCCAATTTGCCGTAGGTCTTATCTCATTATGTGCCCTACTACTATTATTTATCGCTGAGGGGTTCGTATCTTCTACTGCTTCAGCACTTTTCTTTGTTGCACTGTTACTCCTTACCAGCTGCGCGCTTATTCTTCTTTGGTTACCTATTTTCTCTAGGCTACTGACTAGATTTGTACCAAGACAGTGGCCCGCGTTCCACTACGTCATTGCTAATATGCATTTACTGTCTAGCAAAGCCCGTCTCGCCGTTTGTGCATTCTTTATCGCGCTAACCGCAAATATTGGTATGAACACCATGACGGACAGCTTTAGAGACACCACTGAACAGTGGTTAACGCAAAGGCTTTACGCGCCTTTCTATCTGTACACCGACGCGCCACTTAGTCGTATCGAAACGTTATCTACCAAATCGTTACCTCCGCTTGCTTTCACTCCTTTACTTAAGGCCGAGGGAGCTGTTATTGGCTCACATGCTCAAGAAGAGACACATAAAGAGATACATAAAGAAACACGTGAAGTCAGTAACATCTCGCCCACCCACGTTTCTATCAGTAGCTACCCCGTTCACCAAAACGGTAAAAAGGCGCTTGCCCTCGAAGATGTAATAAACAACGACCTCAACACGGTGTGGCGTGAGTTTACAGAAGGGAAAGGGGTATTCATCAATCAGCAATTAGCGTTTGCCCTTAACGCTAAGTTAGGACACACGCTAGATATAGAAAATATTCACCTTCGTAAAACTGCGAATTCAAGTTCTTTGGCGGTTAATACATCTAACGAGGCGTTTAGCTCGCCACAAGATAAAACTACTGACCCAACACAAGGCTCACAAAGCAGTTCGTCGAACTCAGACGTATTTGCAGCGACGCCTCAATGGAAAGTACTGGGTATTTATCCCGACTACGGTAACCTGAACGGGCAAATATTAGTACCTCTACCCTCGTTTAATCGAAACGATGTCCTTATCAGGGATCAACTTTTTTCCGGTGTAGTGGCTATTTACCCAGAGCCGCCTATTGAGACTAACGTGATAGGCGACAACAAACAAAGCACCTATGGAAAGGACATCCTCGAACAGCAGCTAAAATCACAGTTAGGGGAACACCGCGAAATTGCCGTCTATACCCGACAAGCGCTGTTAGATACCTCTATGCAGACCTTTGATCGTACCTTTGTATTAACCGACGGCCTTAACATTGCCACCCTATTGGTGGCGGGCGTCGCCTTCGCTGTTTCGCTGACGGTGCTAACCATAGGCAGCGCAGCGCAGTTATCTGTATTGCGTGCCCTTGGCGTTAGTCAGCTTAAAGTAAAAGCTTCTCTGTTTGCGCAATATCTGCTGCTTTGTTTTATCTCAGCCTTGCTCGCCATTCCTTTTGGCGTGTACTTGGCCTATGTCTTTATTCAACAAGTAAACCGGCATGCGTTTAACTGGGTGTACCCGCTTTCACTCAATGCACAGGTTATTCTCTCTAGCGTCGGGTTATCGCTGCTCATTGTTTCACTGGTGCTGTTGTTACCTTTAGGAAAACTTAAGCCGAAAATTGATTTAAGGCAGGAAGTTCAGCTATGACAAACCAATTAGGTAGTGCCAACACTACGTTTTTGCGATTTAAAGCCAACATCTTTTTAGTACTTGTAGCTGTTTGTTTCACTTTGAATGCATGTACTGAAAACCCAAAAGATGAAAACGAAACTCTGGGAACCTCCACGCCAAACGGCTTTTTTGGAAACATGCAGTCGAGCGACGCCTTCACGCCAGTACAGCGGGACTATATAGTGGAGTTACCGCGCGACCACAAGAGCCATCCCGATTTTCAGTTAGAGTGGTGGTATCTTACTTTTGTGTTAAGTACTGAAGACGGGCAAGAGCTCGGCCTTCAATATACACTTTTTCGTTTCAATACTGAGCTAAATGCCCCTGTAAGCGCTAAGGCTAATGCTAATGCTAATGCTAATGCTGAAAATAGTGCTGAAGTTAACGCCAAAAGTAAATCCGAAAGTAGTGCCGAAACTAGTGCTAGTCATAGCTCTGAAAATAACCTCCATACTAACGCTAATAGCCATATCGCAAGAAACTGGAGCAATGGCCAGCAGTGGATGGGACATGCTTCGCTGCACACCGCTGAACAGCATTATTTCGAAGAACGATTCGCAAGCGGTGGCGTAGGTAATGCCTATGTGAATCAACAACCCTTTACAACAGTTATTGACGATTGGGTTTGGAAAGCGGCACAGGCGAAGGTCCAAACAGGTGCAGAAAGCAAAGCCATGTTCCCGTCCGTGTTAAAAGTCGCTTTTGGGCAAAGCAGCACGCATCATCCGGTCAAAATAAATGGAAAAATCCCCGCTACCTCTGCAGACAGCTTATCAGAATTAAATGATACACCGGGCGTTAGCGCCGTCAAAGTCTCGCTTAATCTAGATACCTATGGGCCTTTCATCAAACAGGGTAATAACGGCTACAGTAAAAAAACACAAGACGAACGCCTTCGCTCCTACTATTACAGCCAGCCGTTCATTAACGCGGAAGGTACGTTAAACATAGAGGGCAATAGCGTAAAAGTTACGGGTAAAGGCTGGTTTGATCACGAATGGACGAGCCACTTAGCCAACAGTGAAGCCATGGGATGGGATTGGTTCTCGCTGCATTTAGACGATGGAAGTAAATTGATGGCGTTTCGCATGCACGCCATGAATAAAAACATGAAAAATAGCAAAAGCAAATACAGCGAAATATTCACAACGGCTAGCTATATAGCGGAAAATGGCACGAAAGAAACTATCGACCAAGCCAACGTATCAATTACGCCAACGGCCTATGAAACAATCAACGAGGGAGAGTCAGCTCGCTCTGTTCCCACCGCTTGGCGCATTCAAATACCAGAAAAAGATATCGACCTATCCATTCGCCCGTTCAAGGAAAGCCAATGGAATAACAGCTTATTTCCCTATTATGAAGGGCGAGTGGATATAAAAGGCTCCCATTCAGGGAGCGGCTTTATGGAATTGACAGGCTACTAAGGCCTGTTGACCTTTGATATACAGCGAAGCGTAATAGCCCCTAATAAATAGACCAATTGATGCGTTCACTTAGCGA
>Ga0213838_1001887_pt1 | contig 10203 bp, 8 predicted proteins | sample SWPATP13_FD_160577 | JGI IMG/M metagenome (GOLD analysis project Ga0213838, IMG submission 160577) | Coastal seawater microbial communities from Marineland, Florida, United States - SWPA TP1 #3 | ecosystem: Environmental > Aquatic > Marine > Coastal | place: USA: Florida | collected 2016-08-06
CTCCATACTGGCTGCGGTTTCTTCTAGGTTTGATGCTTGCGCTTCAACACGTTGGCTCAAATCATTGTTACCATCCGCAATTTCTGTTGAGGCGGTAGCAACACGAGCAGACGATGTTGTGATCTTTTCAACCATATTTCGAATGTTGAGAATAGAGGTGTTTACCGATTCCGCTAGGCGACCAAACTCACCTTGATGTTCGTCAGACATGGTGCTTTTTAGATCACCGTCTGCAACTTTGCTCATCACTTCAATACATTGTCCAAGCGGGTTTACCAAGGTATCAAGAAGCCCATTAATGCCATCACCCAGCTCTTTCATGAATCCGCTGTATGCCGAAGTGTCGATACGCTCATCCAACTGCCCAGCGATCGCTCTTTGAATCAGGCTCTCTACTTGGCGCTGTCCATCTTGCTGTTCGGTAATATCGACCCATTGCAAAGCTGGCCCCATGTAATTACCTGACGAGTCACGCATAGCGATACAAGTAAGGTTAAACTCAAGTGAACCCACTTTTATATCAGCACTGAATGGTAAGCGGTCGGGGTTAGCGATAATCCCGCGTTGATGCGCCGGATTTTTATGGAAGATATCGATATTTTTTCCGATGAGGTTACTCGCATCGAAGCTCGGCAACGCACTTTGAATATCTCGTTCACGAGACTTTAATAGGTTTGATAGTGACGGGTTCAAATACTGAATGATGCCGTTTTCATCAGCCATCATTAAGTTTGTAGTCATCCCTTCCACAGCGGATGCTAAACGACCCACTTGGGCTTCATTAGCCCGCTCTTCTGTCACATCTCTCCACTCTAGGGTGTTACCGATGTACTCCCCTTGGGTATCCATAATAGCGGCAACATTGAGCTCAATTTTCAAGTCACCAATGGTAATGTCGGTTGAGTAAGGGAGGTTGTTCGGTGTACTTAACAGCTGTCTTTGATGTGCAGGGTTACGGTGGAATTCATCGATACACCGACCCATCAGCCAATCTTCTGTCGCGGTAAAGCCCGACCATACCGTGCGTAACGTCGCTTCATGCTTTTTGAATAAATTGATGGTTTCTCGGTTAACGTATGTGATATCAAAGTCGCGGTCGATCATCACCATCGCGGTTTGTGCTTGATCCACTGCAGACTGTAAACGCGCGATATTATTATGCTGAGCTCTTTCTTCAGTGACATCACTCCACTCTAAAGTGTTCCCTATATACTGCCCAGAACTGTCAATGATGGCGCCAACATTTAACTCAATCAGTACATCTTTTACGTTGATGGTTGTGGTGTAAGGGAGGTTAGAAGGGTTCGCCAACATTTGTCTTTGATGTTGAGGATTGGCATGGAAGCCATCAATACAAAACCCTTCAAGGTAAGATTTTTCAGCACGGAAAGAAGGCCACACGCTTTGAAATAGAACTTCGTGTGTTTTTAACAATTGCACAGAGCGGTCGTTTACATAGGTAATTTTAAAGTCTCGATCCACCATCATCAATGCGGTTTGGGCAGCCCCCAACGCACTCAATAACTGCTCTTTCGTTACTCCTTGCTCTTCAGCTGGATCTTCCATTAATGTATCTTGCACAGGTGGCACCAAAGGCGACACTGATTCCTTTCTTCTGTTCCAGAATGACATAAATTACCTCACATTAGCGCTTCTTCTACTGACGAGTTGGTTAGCTCCTGAACATCAAACAGAGCTTCTAGATTAATAATAATTAGATGTCCATTGGCTTCCGACGCGATCCCTTTGATATAGCTTTCATCAAGGGTTAGCGACATATGTGGAGCTGGCTTAATCGCAGTGGGCTCCAGTGCATAGACTTCTGCTACAGCATCAACAATGATGCCTAAGGGATGCTTGTTGGCATCGTTCAACACAATGACAACAGTTGTGGCATTGATGACGGCGGGAGTTAAATTAAAACGCATGCGTAGATCCACAATTGGCACGTATTCCCCTCGAATTTCTAATACTCCAAGAAGATAATCGGGCGAGTTGGGAACGCTGCGCACTTGATTCCATCCGCGCACTTCGCGGACATCCAAAATAGGAACTGCGTATTCTTCATTCTCTAATATGAAGCTGAGATATTCTTCCGCTGCCATTTTTACCCTGCCTTCAAAATGTGGTCGATATTCAACAATTCTTCCGTATCCAACAGCGACATAACTTGCTCGTCGACATTCAGCAAACCTTGAATGAACAAACCAATACTTGAGTCACCAACCGCGGGGTAAATATCATTCTCCCCTTGGCTCACTACATCAGACACAGCATCAACCACCAATCCCATCAGTTGTTCAGATTCTCCGTTCGAGTTACGTAACACCAACACGACGGTGGTTGGTAGATAATCGCATTGGCCAATATCAAAGCGTGCTCTTAGATCCACGATAGGGACAATCATGCCGCGCAGATTGATGACCCCTTTGACATAACTTGGCGCTCTTGGAATGGGCGTTGGTCGCTCCCATACTCGTATTTCTTCAACGTCTTTTATCACTACGCCATACAATTCTTTATCGAGACAGAAGCTAAGGAAGTCAGCGTTTTCACTGATTTCCGCACTCATCACATTGCCCTGAGTTTGTTCAATATCTACTGGTGAGACTGCTTCCATTGCCCTCTCCTGAATTTAATTCTGTATTACTCACTAAGCAGCGATGCCTTTTTTCACATTGCTGTCCGACGTTTTATCTAAGAAAGACGTAATTAAGCCTTGGATATCCAGAATGAGCGATACCGAACCGTCGCCCAAAATCGTGGCTCCAGAAATTCCCGCCACCTTACTGTAGTTAGACTCTAGGCTCTTAATCACCACTTGCTGTTGGTCAAGTAGTTCATCAATCAATAATCCGACGCGATTCCCTGCGGCTTCGACGAAACATAAGATTCGGTCTTGTAAGTCGCCACTCGCCCCCATTTCAAACTCGTCCTGCAAACGAAGAATCGGAATGTTTTCGTCGCGTAATCGATACAACTCAACACCACCAGCAGCGTGCTTAACGCAGCCAGTATCGATTTGAATTGACTCAATAATGGTCAGCAGTGGAATGATGTAGACTTCACCGCTAACTTTCACAAGCTGTCCGTCTAAAATCGCCAAGGTGAGCGGTAAGCTAATCGTAAACTTACTTCCTTTGCCCAACGTTGACTCGACTTCAATGTGTCCACCAAGCTCTTCAATATTACGTTTCACCACATCCATACCGACACCACGCCCAGAGATATCAGATACCTCTTCCGCGGTAGAAAACCCAGGCGCGAAAATCAGATTCACGACTTGTTTATCTGTCATTTCCTCACGGCGCGCATCTTCAGCAATCACACCTTTTTTAACCGCCTTCTCCCATAGCACATCGCAGTTGATCCCGGCCCCATCGTCTTCGACTTCAATAATGATTGAGCCTCCTTGATGAAAAGCATCCAGTTTGATCACGCCCATTTCCGGCTTACCGCTTTGCTTCCTCTGCTCAGGCATTTCGATACCATGGTCGATGCCATTTCTCACTAGATGCACAAGGGGATCAACAATGCGCTCCAATACGGTTTTATCGAGCTCGGTGTTCTCTCCAATGATTTGTAAATCGACCTCTTTTTCTAAACGCCCGCTGAGGTCTCGGACTAAGCGAGGAAAACGGCTAAACGCAAAACTCATTGGAAGCATGCGAATGTTTAACACGTTCTCTTGGAGGTCTTTGCTGTTTTGAAGCAGCTGATCTAGCCCCGCTTTTAGCTTTTCAAGTTTGTCGACCGTGAAGTCATTGCCAATCTCAGTCAGCATTGATTGAGTAATCACCAACTCTCCGACCAAATTGATCAAGCCGTCCACTTTGTCGATGTCGACTCGAATGGAGCTCACACCAGAATCTGCTTTAGATGATTTGCTCGGTGTTGAGGAAGGTTTCGAGACAGAGTTCACTTTCTGTTTGGCGACTTGTTGCTGAGTCATGTCAGAAGCGCTTGTGGTCGAAGGTGTTTCTTGTTGGTCAGAACGTTCAGTAGGTAGTGTAGCTGCCGATTCATTTAACACCGGCTCGACATCAGTCGACGACACCCGTTGAATGTCGAGATCACATTCATCTTCAACCCATTCAAAAATCTCGCGAATATCTTCTTCTTGCGTTTTTTCTACGAGCGTAAAGCGCCAATTTAAGTAGCACAGCTCCGGTTCGATTTCGTCGAGTTCAGGAATTTCTGGCGTGCAGCACTCAATCGTCGCGCCCTCATCCAACTCCCTAATTTCCCGAATAATTCTTAAAGGATCATTACCACTGAAAAAAATATCAGAGTGAGGAACAAACTTAACGCACCACTTCCCCTCACTTTCAAGTTGCTGAGTTACCACCGGCTCACTTTGAATAGAAGGCGCTTCTACTTGAGTCACCTCTTCTTGTTCATTGAGAAGCTGTTTGAGTTCTCCATTTACCGCTTCTTTGAATTCAGCATCAACATCAGAGTTACTTTCATGCCCTTCCAACATATTTTTAATACAGTCACAGCTTCTCAGCAGTACATCCACGCTCGACTTACTCAGCACTAACTGTTCATTTCGTACTTGGTCTAGGTAGGCTTCGACAGAGTGCGTAAACTCACTGATGTCGAACAAGTTGAAAGTAGCGGCGCCTCCTTTAATCGAGTGTGCCGCTCTGAATATCGTGTTAATGGTCTCAATATCGACAGACGATGGCTCAAGGTCCAATAGAATTTCTTCTAAGACTTCTAAGTTTTCTCGACATTCTTCGTAGAACATCTTTCTTAACTGATCCATGTCTAAAGCCATAATCGTCCCTACCCTAGATTGAGCATAATTTTGATTTCGATATTGAAAGGGTTACTTAAAAGAGCCTTAAAGCACTCGTTTTAATGTTTTGAGTAACGTGTCCGGATTGAATGGTTTGACTAGCCACCCCGTTGCACCAGCCGATTTCCCTTCTTGTTTTTTCTCGGTACTCGTTTCAGTAGTGAGCATCAAGATAGGGATAAACTTATAGTGAGGAATGCCACGGATGGCTCGTACCAAATCGAAGCCGCCCATGATCGGCATATTGACGTCTGATATTACGACATCAAACTTCTGGGTTTTCGATTTACGCAAAGCATCACTGCCATCATTGGCGGTTTCTACTTCGTAGCCAGCATCTTTTAAGGTGTGGCTTACCATTTGGCGAATGGAGACTGAATCGTCTACTGCTAAAATTCTCTTCATACTGAAAAACCCTCAAAGTTCCTTTTCGGAGTAAAACTGATTTTCAAGGTTCAACAAAGTAATGGCATCGGTTAACACCGACGACGAATTGACTAGGTTGATATCCAACCCGGCATGTTTAGCTGAAACGAAGAGAGAAGCGAGAATTTGTAAGCCAGCAGTATCGACCCTAACGACTTGAGAGGCATCAATAGAGATTGGGGAATCTTGTTTAAGCCATTCTAAGTATTTGTCTTTTGCACTGAGTACCGTAGAGATCTCTAGGGACTCATCTAGCCAACATTCCATGTTACTTCCTGCTACTTTATTATTATTTATCTAGCCAATATGACGGTGTTGCATATCTTTGAGTGTAGATAGGAATATTGATTAATCAAATGATTGCTAATAAAAGCTAATGCAGTAATAACGCTTGTTTTTATGTGGACAAAATAAGACAAGAAAACAGCAAGTTAAAATAAAGAAATTATCAGTAGGGATATGTCAAATATAACAATGCATATAGAAGTGAAGAAACTAGATGCCAGTTTACAGTGTAAATATCCAGACCATTTACACTGTAAATTCAGAAATGAGTAGAGGTTCTATTTACAGTGTAAATCCTTCATTAAAATAGACACATCAGCCCTTAGTTGAGCCTCAGCTTGTTTTCGACCAACCAACGCCAAATTCGATACACATTTCGCCCAAGACCATTTTTGAATCACTTTACGAATCATCAAATCACTCACGTTATCTAACTCATCGTTCGACAATGAAACAATCAACAGCTCTATCAAATACGCGACGCTATCAAAGCCGTTTCCACCATTGATATAATTCAGAATTAAACTGACGTTCAGTGTTCCTTTTTCTTTTAACGGAAAGTAGCGACACAAAATTCTCACCATGTCAGGTTCAAGCTCACGAAGAGTGCTAGAAAATAAGTAGCCTAAGCAAGCACTGAAGTTTAATTGTAATCCGCTTGCCCACAACTTTGATGCGTCGCTAAGTGGTTGCACCATTAACAATGCATGACACCCGCTCGACTGATCTCTTTGAGATCCAATATGTGACAAATTGAATTTGTTATTCTGCCAAAAGCTGACCAAATCGCTGGTGGCTCCAAAACTTGTCGCCAGGTAATCATAGTGACCCAAGGCGTCTTCTTTGAGGCGAGTAAGCATATCGTGTCCGTAGCCACATCTCTGAGCATCAGGATGAACCGCAATTCTCATTACTCTCAGGCAACGCTGCTGGGCCGCTTCATTGATACCGAGGTGATTAGCTAGAATTGCAGGCGCTAACTGTCCACGCGGTCGACGTTTACCGTTCTGAATCGCGCTCACAAGCTCGGCATCAAGTTGCCCTTCATCGACGGTAAGGACACACCCGATACACACATTATCTTGAAAAAGCCCAAACAAACGCAGTTTTGGATCGTCTAGTAATTGCATCAAATCATTTGGTGAGGTTTGGTAATGAGCTTCCACTAATAAAGCAAAGCACTGAATCAGCTTATTCGGACTAGCAACCGCTTGTGCTTTATCAATCAGCTCCCATCTTAACCTTGCTGCTGAGATGGGGTGTATCTCGCCGAGTTCTGCAGCTTCAGCATTCAAAAGAAAGGCATCAAACAACCACTGCTCTAGTGGGTCTTCCTCAGCCCAACGAATAGGTTGCTCGATCTGAGACAGTTTCCATCCAGGGCGATGTTGTGAAAGCCAAGCTTGAAACTTCAATCCAAAGCCACGCCCACTCCCTTCATAACCGTGTACCGTCGTTGAAAACACCACTCGATGATAGTGCTCGACTATTCGCTTAAGCATGGGCAAAGGAATAGCAGCTGCTTCATCAACCAAAAGCAAATCGCATTCACCGCGCAATGTCAGTATTTCATCGGGAGCAACAAATCTCAGTTCTCCCCCATTATGTCGAATGCAAGTTGCGCTGACCCGCTCAGCACCTTTCATTAATTGTTCGGCATGTTCAAAAACGGGCTGTACTGCTTTAGGACTTGGAGCCGTGATAAAAATAGTTAAAGGTTTTTCTGCCATAATCTCGGCAGACGCAATCCCTAAAGCACTACTCTTCCCTCGCCCTCTATCAGCAGTAATGATTAAAGGCCGTTTCCGATGCCCCTTCAGCACTTTATGAATAAGAGCGACAGCTTCCCTCTGCTGGTGGAATCGACCATCGACGCTGTTTTTAGTCGAGACATCATCAGGCAATAACGGTAATGGCTTTTCCTGATGAAGAGTAATAAGTTGACTAATGCGCGCTTCCAACCACTCGCCCATCACAGACTCAACTTCATTCGAATAAGCCGGTGGAATAATTAAAAGCAAACCTCCGCCGACCAAAGCGCCTACTGCGGCGGTAAATCCATTCGCGTCGAATCCAGAAGTAAAATCACATACAAGCACATCGCATTCTCGACCTAGCAATCCATGACCTTTCTTCATCGGGACAGCGTTGATGTCAGCTGAAATTGGAGTACCTCCAACCTGAAAAACACTTGGATTCGGTAAGCTAGAAATGTACTGCTGAAGCAACGAGTGTTGCCATTGTCGGTGCCCACGAACGACCACACCAAAACGATGATCGTTCCGCTTAGCGATTTGAGATAACTGAGAAAGGAAAGTAAGTGGCGAGTTCATGATTGCGTCCAATATTTCATTACGGACATGGTAGCACAGGAAAACAAAAAGCCGCACAAGGCGGCTTTATAGATGAGTCGTTCAAGTATGCATTACGACTCTAATTTTGACTCAACAAATGCAAGAATCTCTTTCATTGTTGCATCGTCAATTTTTTTAAGATTCAGCGCCAAATTTGAGCCTTTACGACTGTAGCTTGCACGGCCTTTTACCAAATCGACTTTGTTTGACGCCACTTTAGCCGGCGCTGGAGCCAATTCAAGAATCCAAGATTCAATGGTTTCAGTCACATCTTTTGTTAAACGAGACACACCTTGAGCTTGACTACGTTGCCACACATATCCTTCAGTGTTCGCGCATTTTTTCAAAAGCTCATTCTGCTGATTTTCATTCAATGTAGAAAACTGCTTGTGCAACTTAACAATGGTTGGACGGCCTAAATCACTGACGTTTGGATACGCTTGAAGCAGCTCTAGTGGAAGGTCAGCCGCTTTCAGCGCACCACTCACTAACGCTTCGCTGCATTGAAACATCTTTGCCAATGCTTTTTGGTCTTCGGCTTCACCGTTTTCCAATTTAGCTTGCATCTCTTTACCTTTTTCGAAAAGCGATAAAGGCTTATGTGCATTCGCGACATCAGAAAGAAACTTAGCGTGTTCAGTATTAATGCCTTCGGCAACGTAAATAAGGAACTCTTTTTCCGCCAAGATACAAGACATACGACGACGGCTGCCATCTAATACTTCAATCTTGCCATCTTCGCCTTTTCGACCGACCGCTGGGTATTGTTGACCACGTTCACGTAACGTCGTTAATACATCCGAAAGCGCGTGCTCATTAAGAAAAGACTGCTCACGAGCATTTTCAGCAAACACTACCGTCTTATCAACAATTTGCTCCGCAGGAATACGAACGAGCTCAAAAGACACGAGCTCCTCGCCCGCCACTGACAACTCAATTACTTGAGCTTGTTCTTTAGCAGCTGTCTGCGCTTCTTGAGGAGTAACAACACGGCGCTTATTTGCTTTACCGAATAACTTTGCGTTTAAGTCAGATGTTTTAATTGCCATAGTCTAATTACCCCTGATTTAATGATGACCAATTGCTGTGCAATACACGCTCGAGTTCAAGCGCACTCTTCTGAACTGCATCTTGGGCTGTCGCCAATGTTTTCTTGCCCCCTTCAAAATCACTTGTCGTGAGATCAAATACAGTGCTGTAAGTATCCGCACAGGTTTCAAAAGCACGGCTACGAGGAATCGTCGCCATCATCACTTGATCACCCAGTAAATAGTTCATCTCAGTTAGTACCGATACTTGCTTCTTGTTGTCATCTTCAAACATGGTTGGCATCAATCTAACGAATTCTAGCCCTTTCCAATCTTCAGGGAACATCTCATAAACTGTCGGTAGATGCTGGAAAAAGTTCACCGTCGATGCCCAGTCCAAACGCTTTGCAGCACATGGAATAAGTAAAGCGTTGGAAGCATACATCGCGTTCCATACTAACGGATCCACGTGAGGTCCCGTATCAATCATGATGACATCGAAATCATCTGCAATCTTATCAATCAGCTTCTCTTTGAGTAAACGTACGATATCCAAAGACTGATTTTGAGAAAGATGCTGCCACGCTTCTGCGTTGAACATGGCATCTTCTGGGAATGCTGAGATGGTTTTTAGATTCGGATATTGCGTAGGCAGTAAGACATTTTTATGTAAGAACTCAGCGTCAACTTCTTGGTCTTCAGGCACGTTATCTAGCATGATATCAACGGCTGAATAGATATTTTCGTGTTCAGATACGCTAATTTGAGGGTTCAAAAATAGACGTAAGGAGCCTTGAGGGTCCAAATCGATCAAACAGATACGGTAACGTTTATCTAAATTTAAAGAAAGACACGCAGCTAAATGTACAGCTGTCATTGACTTACCTGTTCCGCCCTTCTGATTCTGAACATTGATAATCCACGGCTTATTATCACCGTGTTTTTTGCGTTCGTGGAACTTCGCTACCCCTGCTGCATCCATCAGCATGTGTGCTTCTTCTAGCGAAATCGAATAGTGATTGGCATTGTTTTTTGTAAATTGATGGCCCTCAGCTTCAAGTTTGCTAATTGCGTCGTCCAATTTACGGCGAGTTAAACCCGAACGTGTTTCCATTAAAGCCTTAGACATTGGAGGAAAGTGCTCGTCGCTTCTTTCTTCCAATACAATCTCGATGCGATCTGCCTGAACTTGCTGTGTCTGTTCGGCTAATTGATAGAGATTATCAATCGTTTGTTCTCTTTTCATTGCCAATTTCCGTAATGATTAACTAAAGACAGATTGTACAACAAATAAAGACAAAAACAA
>Ga0213838_1001889_pt1 | contig 10198 bp, 8 predicted proteins | sample SWPATP13_FD_160577 | JGI IMG/M metagenome (GOLD analysis project Ga0213838, IMG submission 160577) | Coastal seawater microbial communities from Marineland, Florida, United States - SWPA TP1 #3 | ecosystem: Environmental > Aquatic > Marine > Coastal | place: USA: Florida | collected 2016-08-06
CGCAGCGGTAATCGTCATACTAAATGCTGAAAATGAGAACATCAAAGTAGTGAGTAATAATAGATAGCGTTTCATAATTCTTCCTTGCTAAGCATGATTACGTAAGTGTGAATTGGAGCATTAGCTTACGTGCGGAACTTGGTCATATGCTGAGCGATACTATTACTTAGGCTCAGCACCTCTTCGGTTCTTTTTGCATTGGTACTTGCGCCGTGCGATACATCACTGGACGCTTCGGAGGCTTCGACAATGGCTTGACTAATTTCTTCCACCGCCATTCTTTGTTCTTCAGTGGCTTGAGATATTTGGCCGCTTTTATCAGAAATGTGCGCGATGAGTTCTTCCACTTCTTTTACGGAAGTTTGAGATTCAGCAACTTTAGAAGCGGTGACTTCTAGCATGGTGGATATACGGGTGATTTCGTCTTCGACCGATTTTGTTGCGTTGTCTAATGCTGTGATGTTGCTTTGAATTTGCTCGGTAGATTGACTGGTTTTAACCGCGAGGTTTCTTACTTCATCCGCAACTACGGCAAACCCTCTGCCTTGTTCGCCAGCGCGAGCGGCTTCGATCGCAGCATTCAATGCGAGAAGATTGGTTTGCCCAGAAATATCATTGATGACATTCAAAACCACGGTTATTTTCTCACCTTCTTCAATGAGCTTGTGCATTTCAGCATTTACGTGGTTCATCTCTTCACGCATGTTAATGATCTCATTGGCTGAGCTTTCTATCGTGTGGTGAACATCGGTGGTTAGGGCTGCGGCTCGATTGGCTTCTTCCGCGGTGTTTTGTGCGGTGTCCGCTACGGTGATAACAGAGTGGTTAAGTTGAGTTGCAGCCGCTGCTACGGTTGTGAGTTGGTGCTTTTGCGTTTCAAGCTTTTCGGAATTGGTTCTAGCGGTTTCACCATTGGCGCTGGCCATCTGCTGTAGGTTGACCGAAGAAGCGGAGACGTCTTGTACAATACTTCGTAACGAACCGGTAAAGACATTGATTCCTTCTGTGATGTCATGGAACTCTTTTAAGGTCGCTTTAGGTATTCTGTTGGTCAGGTCTCCTTCACCTGAGGCGAGATCTTTGATTCGAGAGGTGAGCTTGTCGAGAGGCTTGAGCACGGTAAATGCCAGCACCGAAATAATGGTAATGGTGATCACAATGTCGAGTAGTACGAGTTCATAGAAAGTATGCACCACGGAATCGGTGAGCTTTGAATCTAAGGCATGGGTGCCGTAGTAAACGGTGACTTGCCCGACATTATGCTCCTCTTCGTATTCGACAAATGTAAGTGGCTTAATAACGGTGTTTTCTAATAAGTTGTTGCTGACCGCCTGAATTTCGACCGCTTCAGACTTCGAAGCATCCGGATTTTTGCCAAGAAATAGGAAACTATTATTTTCGTTGTCCACGACTTTAATTGCCGAAATTTCCGGAGACTTTAATTCTGCAGACGCCGCCAGTGTGGCTGTATTAATATCAAAATCCCAAATGGCTCTCGGCAAGCTGACTTCTAATCGGCTTGCGGTATTTTGCACGCTCGTTTCAAGATCAGCATAAAGGTTGTCTCTAAAATACTGATACTGAAAGAACGCGGTAACCACCAAAACGAGGGTGACAATCACAATCACTTGTATAACAAATATTGCACGTATGCTTTTCACTTGGGCCTCTTTATTTAAAAGAGTCGTATTTATTGTTAAAGGTAGTTATTGATTGAATTATTATCAAATAACTATCAATTTGTGATGTTTAGCTTATTAGGGGGAGGGTAGAAACCAGAAATCGGGCATTAATACTGAATTAGCCCCCTTTGTGGAATGAGCGGATGATTACCTACTACACTTAGCTTTAAGCAAGGTTTAGGAGGTCAGATGAAGCGAATTTATACCTTGATAATGTTAATAATAGCGCCGTTTGCTTATTCGCAAGAAAGCCCAAGAGAAATGGTGTTTGTCCATAGCTATCACTTTGGTTATCCGTGGGTAAGACAATATCGTTCAGGCTTTGACTCCCAGATTAAGGAGTTCGTGATCCATGATTTTCAAATGGACACCAAGCGCCGACCTAAGTCTGATTTTGAAGTTATATCTGACCAAGCGTGGGCGTTTATCGAAGAAAAGAACCCTGATGTGGTCGTGCTGGCAGACGATAACGCTCTCAAGTATTTAGGACCACGATTAACGAAACATCGAATTCCTACCTTTTTCCTTGGCGTGAATGCGAATCCCCGACAGTATGTGAATATTACCGGTAATATTTCTGGTGTGTTAGAACGTCCGCTTTTGAAGCGTTCCGTTCACATGATAAAAAAGCTTCAACCTGACGCTAAACGTATCAAAGTAATGATGGATGCAGCCGCCACATCGGACGCGATACTACAGACCTCATTCGCGAATAAGAAATCATTGGTGATCAATGGAATTGAAGTTTCTGCCTACCTAGTCAACACGATTGAAGAGTGGCAGCAACATGTTGATAGTGTGATTGAAGACGGCTTCGACGCTCTGATCATCGCCAATTATGCGGCGCTAAAAGACAGTCAAGGTACCCATATTCCACTCGAGGACGTGAGCCGTTGGACAAGCCAACATACCGAAGTGCCTCTTTACGCCTTTTGGACTTATTCCGTTGGTAAAGGAAAGGCAATTGGCGGGCTGGCAATCAGCGCGCTAGAGCAAGGAGCCGAAGTGGCGGTATTGGTTAATCAATACGTTGAATCAGGGAATATGCCGGTGATCAGTACCCCTAAAAAAGGTGCGATGGTGTTCAGTGAGTACGAGTTAGATCGCTGGAGTATTAATGTGCCTGAGGAATTGTTGAACCGTGCAGAATTACGAGAATAATTAATTTCGCACTGCTGGGCGAGTATGTATTTCTTCGCAAGTCGGCTTCTTATTATTCGTTCGTCGGAGCACAAATATTGATAGACGTATAAGCAATAAGTAGCCGCAATTTGTAAACTACTGGTAAGATGAGGTGAACATTATCTATCCATGGTGCCTTTATGAATGCTGCGACCGGTTTTATTGCCTCTCAGGCTGAAATGAAATTGTCTGAACAGTTTCATATCTTAAAAAATGCTTATACGACTGAGCCTTACCTACCGCTAAACTCTCGTTTGGAGTTGCTACGTAACATAAAATTGGAACTGCTTGCAAAGCAGGATGTGCTTTCTGAAGCACTGTCTTCTGATTATGGCTTTAGAAGTGAATTCGACTCGGTAATTTGTGACTTAATGCCAGCGGTTCAGCACATTAATTACACCCTCAAGAAGCTACCTAAATGGATAAAACCAAGTAAACGTCATGCGGGGCTCATGCTTAGCCCATCCAGTGTTTCTGTGAAATATCAGCCACTGGGCGTCGTAGGTGTGATTGTTCCATGGAATTTCCCTATCGTATTGAGTATTGCTCCGGTTGTGACTGCACTTGCCGCAGGAAATCGAGCGATGATCAAACTGAGCGAACATACACCCAATACGAACAAAGTGCTCAAACAGATATTCTCCGGATTTACTGATCATGTGGTGTGCGTCGAGGGAGAGGCTGATATTGCATCGGCGTTTAGCGCACTGCCATTTGATCATATTCTTTTTACGGGCTCGACCCCTGTGGGTAAGTTAGTCGCGCAAGCCGCAGCATCGAACTTGACGCCAGTCACGCTTGAGCTTGGCGGGAAATCACCGGTGATTATTGCCGAAGACGCGGATTTAACCGCAGCAGCGGACGCCATTTTGCTCGGCAAGTCGATCAATGCAGGACAAATCTGTGTCGCGCCTGATTATGTTTATTTGCCGAAAGGCAAAGAGCAAGCCTTTGTTGATGTCTACCTAAAACGGTTCGAACGTGCCTACCTTAAAGGCCAGAAGAAGAGTGCTAAGAACGAGCACATCACTCAGATTATTAATCAAACTCAATATGACAGGTTGCAAGGTTTGGTTGAGGATGCCGCGAACAAGGGGGCTCAAATCCACTCCATTAGTGGCTATGAGCTTTCTGGTCGACAAATGTTACCTCATTTAATTACCGAAACTAGTGAAGAACTGGCGTCGCTTCAGCAAGAAGTCTTTGGTCCAATCTTACCTATTAAGTGTTATCAACATTTAGATGAAGCCATTGAATACATCAATGGGAAACCGCGCCCATTGGCGCTGTATTTGATGACAAATGATAAGGCAACCAAGAATCGAGTGATTAAAGAGACGCACAGCGGCTCTGTCGGCATTAATGAAACCTTATTGCAAATTGCCGCTGAAGATGCTCCGTTTGGTGGGATTGGGCATTCAGGGATGGGGATGTATCACGGGGTGGAAGGGTTTAAAACCTTCTCTCATGCTAAAACGGTGTTAGATACGCCTGCATGGATGCCGCGCTCAAGGTGGGTATTAGGCTACAAGAAGTCGATTAAAGCCGTGCTGTCGAGCTTATTTCTGCGTTAATTTCTGTCGTTACGTAAGGCCACATTTAAAAAATAAGCCTGTTCGATTGAATTCGAACAGGCTTATTTGCTGTGGAGTCTTATTGGGGATTACGATTAAGCGACGTGTTCAACGGCTTCGCGAACTAGGCGACCAATTTCTTCCCAGTTGCCATCAGCAATCAGTTTTGGCGCTACCATCCACGTACCACCGCAGCAGACTACGCGGTCAATACCTAAGTAATCTGATACATTTCCTTTCCCAATACCGCCCGTTGGCATCAATGATACGTCTACATACGGCGCAAGCAGCGATTTCACCATCGCGATGCCACCCGACGCTTCTGCCGGGAAGAATTTCATGAAGGTTAAGCCTAGTTCCAGACCTAACTCGATTTGGCTTGGGTTGTTAACACCCGGTACGATAGGCATGCCGACTTGTTGACAATATTTTACCGTGGTCGGGTTTAAACCAGGCGCAACCACGAATTCAGCCCCTGCCGCTTTTGCTTTGTCGACTTGCTCTGCGTTGAGCACTGTTCCGGCACCAATGCACATTTCTGGATAAGCTTCACGCATTAGTCGGATAGCTTCTGCGGCCGCTTCAGTGCGGAATGTTACCTCAGCGACAGGTAAACCATTGTCGACAAGCGCTTTAGCTAATGGTACGGCTTGAGCGGCATCATCAATTTGGATGACAGGAATAACTTTAAACGTTTGTAGGGCAGAAATAAGTTCTTGAGACATCTTAGGCTCCTGAAATTTTGAATTGTTCTGTTTTTGATTTAGGGATAATTGCCCCAGAATATTGAATGACGGTACCGGCTAAAGCGTGGCCTAACGCTGCGGATTGCGCCGGTGCTTGGCCGCTTAAATACCCAGCTAAATATCCAGCGGCGAAAGAATCACCAGCCGCACAGGTGTCGATCACCTTGTCGACTTGTTGTGCTGCGACTTCGATAGGGTCGGTACTATTTTGTAAGTTTTCGATAACTAAACAAGGCTCGCAACCTCGCTTGATGACCAATTGACGGCAACCAAAGTCTTTACAGCGCTGGGTAATGGAGCTTTCTCCCCACACTAGCAGATCATCATCTTCGGTAATGAGTGCCACATCGCTATAACGCAATACTTGACCATACCAATGCCTTGCCTGCTCTGTAGACCATAATTGCGGGCGGTAGTTGTTATCGAAAAAGACGGATTTATTTTGTTGTTTGAGTTGCTTGATACAAAGTATAAGTCGCTCTTTAGCTTCGTCGTCTAAAATCGCTAAGCTGATCCCACTTAAATAAAGCGCATCAATCTGACCTTGTTCAATGGCGAGCTCAAGTGGGGAGGTCGTATCAAAGTAACGCTTAGCTGCACTGTCATTGCGCCAATAATGGAATGAACGCTCGCCTGCGTGGTCCGTTTCCACCATATACAAGCCAGGGTTCTTACCTTCAATGTGCGCGACGAGGTCGCAAGTGATCCCCTCGCTTTCCCAACGGTTCGCCATCTCTTGGCTAAGGCTGTCTAACCCAAGCCCTGTTGCGTAGCTAATATCAAACGGTCGGTCTTGCAAGAGTCGAGCAAGGTACAACGCGGTATTGAGTGTATCGCCACCGAACGTTTTCTGAAGCGGAGAACCACTCAGTTCAATCATACACTCGCCGAAAAAGGCGATTTTTTTCGTTTCCATCAACTCGACTCCTACTACTGATGTCCGATTCTTATCGTGGTAACTGTGGTTCTATTAAGCGCGGTCTGCGCGGAAACACGTTACGTCTACTTCCACTTTTACGTCGACCACTAAGTCACATACCATACAGATACGAGCTGGTGGATGAGCGCCAAAGAACTCTTTGAATACTTTGTTGAATGATTGGAAGTAACGAGAGTCGGTCAACACGACTTTCACGTGCACAACATCTTCTAAGCCGTAGCCCGCTTCTTCCATGATGTCGACACAGTTTTGAATCGCAAGACGAGACTGGTCGACGATACCGCCTTCAACCACTTCACCATCTGTCATTGGAGTTTGACCCGAAACGTATAGGAAACCACCTGCTTCTGTCGCGCGTGCAAATGGAAGGTGTTGACCACCAGTACCTGTACCGCCTTCAACACCGTAACGTTTAATTGTCATAACTTCTCTCCGTTCTATCTTGAAATTTGTGAGCTCGAAAATCGTCTCCGAGCCAATTTGAGTTAAATAAGGGTTAGCTTGACTGGCGAGCAAGGAATCTGCCTGCACGCTCGGTCACGCCTTGTGTTTCTTGATAAGCGATTTTGCCGTTGACGATAACGGTATCGATGCCTTTTGCAGCCGCGATTGGGTTATCAAAGTCAGCAACATCGCTGATGTTCTTTGCATCGAATATGACAAGGTCTGCGTAATTGCCTGTCTTGATTTCACCGCGGCCACCGAGTTTGAATCGTTTTGCGGAAAGACCTGTCATTTTGTGCACAGCCGTTTCGAGTGAAAAAATCTTACGCTCTCGGCTGTAGTACCCAAGTACTCTTGGGAATGCGCCCCATAAACGAGGGTGGGGATGCGGATCGTTCGGTAAGCCGTCTGAACCAATCATCGTTAGCTTGTATTTGAGTACCCGCTCGACGTCTTCTTCGTCCATACAGTGATAGACGGCGCCTGCTGGTTGCAGTGTTTTAGCGGCCTCCATCAGTGGTAGGCCTAAATCTGAGGCGATGTCTTTAAGCATCTTTCCAGCTTGTTCAGGCAGTGATTCAGACCAAGTGATGAAAATGTCGATTTCATCGGTCACTTGCTTCAAATCTAAGGTGGAAGAACTCGCTGAATAGGGATAGCAGTCACAGGCGACATCTTGGTGTTGATGCGCGGTATCTAGCTTGTCCAACACTTCGACAGTTCTGCCCCAGTTACCTGCACCGGCACACTTCAGGTGAGAGATGATCACTGGCACCTTAGCTTTTTGGCCGACACGAAATGATTCATCCATTGCGTCTAAAATACCTTCAAATTCAGTGCGCATGTGCGTGGTGTAAACCCCACCAAATTGAGCGAGCTCGAGCGCAAGTTGCTGAACTTCTTCTTCTGGAGAAGATTTTGCACTAGCGTAGGCAAGGCCGCTGCTCAACCCTAGCGCACCTTGTTCCATTGCCTCACGCAACGTTTTGCGCATCGCTTGAATTTGCTCAGCGGTTGCGCCAGTGAACAAATCGTCCATCACGTTGTTGCGTAATGTTGTGTGTCCGACTAATGCCGCGACATTCACCGCGGGCTGAGCATTGGTTACCGCTTGCGCGTATTCGGCAAACGTAGGGTATTTGAAATCTTCTTGCTTGCCGAGCAAGTTCATTGGATCGGGTGGAGCGGTGGTCAGCGTCGCAGGGGAAGCACTGATCCCACAGTTTCCGACGATAGTGGTTGTGATCCCTTGGCTGATTTTAGGTAAACATTCCGGCATACGAATGACGTTAGTGTCGTCATGAGTATGAACATCAATAAACCCAGGGGCGATAACCTTACCTTGTGCGTCGATTTCGTTAGTGGCTTGGTACGATGCTAAATCACCAATCGCGGTAATTTTGTCTTGCTTAACGCCCACATCAGCTAAGTATGAAGGCGTGTTCGTTCCGTCGATGACTGTCGCATTACGAATGATGGTATCAAACTGCATAACTGTGCTGCTCCTTGTTACGAACTAAGCCTATGAAGACGGTTAGTCACCTAGCGGTTGTCTATCTACTCCTCCTCGATGCGAGTCGAGCGCCAGTTTTAGCCTACGTAGTCGGTCTCGTGAACGACGTTTGTGGCTAACGGCTAACTCCATCGCGATTACATCAACCATGGCGAGCATGGCGTATCGAGAAGCAGAAGGTTTATAAATGAAATCTGTTTCTTTCGTTACTATTGGTAAAACCAAGTCACTGACCTTTGCAAGAGGCGAATCGGCAGAAGTGATCGATATGATCTTTACGCCGTATTGCTTCGCGATTTCAGCAGTTTCGATGATGGTAGGGGTAAAGCCAGTAACTGACATCACCACAAGCACATCGTTTGAATCGGCGGTTGAGGCCACCATTCTCGCTTGCAGGCCATCGCTGTATGACACAACGGCGTACCCTAGGCGAAACGTTCGGTTTTGAAATTCTTGTGCGACCATCGTAGAACCGCCACCCATACCGATACTGATGATTTGGCGTGCCCCATGAAGCCATTCAACTGCCGTTCTTATGTCGTCTTCATTAAGCAACTTTCGGTTTAAGTCCATAGATTGCTTAATGGATTCATAGATCCCTTGTACGCCCGTGTTATCCATTGGCTCGTGAATAAAGCGCTGACCAACGGCCAGTGATTGAGCCAACTTAATTTTCAAATCTCGGACGTTCTTGCAGCCCACTGCTTTCGCAAAACGAGTAATGGTGGCTTCACTTACACCTGCTTGCTCAGCTAACTGAGTAATGCTGGCATTGGCGGACATCGCTAAATCATCCATGATCAATTTAGCGACTTTTTTCTCAGCATCTCTTAACGCGTTAAAACGCTCAGAAATACATGAAATGATATCTATATCGATAGTCATATGGCTTACCTGTTCGCAGAGCAAATACTAAATACACACCGGAATAAAAAAAGTGAGAAAGTGCACATTTAGTGTTTGTTTGTTTGATACTTTCTAACGTAGTGAATATCTTATCTTACAATAAGCCCAGTTACTACAGGCTTTTAGGCCTTGTTAGGAGAAGTTGAAGATGTATCAAGAAAAGCAAAGCTGTGATAGTAATTTTCACAGAGGTGACTTTGAACCCTTGCCGTTTGGCACAAAAGGTGTGTCAATTTGTCGATCTCCAAGTGGTCATTTTTCTTTAAAGCAGGAGCAGGTCAGCTTGCCCTGTGCTGTGGTGCGCCAATCTGCAATCGAAAACAATATTGAATGGATGCAGTCTTTTGCGAGTAAGAACAATGTGAAGCTGTGCCCCCATGGAAAAACCACGATGACGCCTGCTCTTTTTAATCAGCAACTAGCAGCCGGCGCTTGGGGAGTGACGGTGGCATCTGCAGTGCAGGCGCAGGTGGCCGTATTAGCGGGTGCAAAGCAGGTTATCATTGCTAATCAAGTGGTTGGCAAGGTGAACATGCAAATTGTCGTCGATTTAATGAAGAACCACGAGACTCAGATCTATTCATGCGTCGATGGGGTCAGTAATGTACAAGCTTGGCAGCAGTTGGCGAGCGGTCAGGGCATCATAGTCCCTTTGTTTATCGAGCTAGGTGTGCAAGGCGGGCGTTGCGGGTGTCGAACCAGCGAGCAGGTTCATCACATTGCGAAATTGATTCATGAGTCAGAGGAATTAGCTCTGCATGGTATCGAGTTGTATGAAGGTGTCATTGGTGGAGACAACGCAGAACAAGATATTCGAGCATTCTTAGGCTTTGCGGCTTCGCTATTGCGTGAGTTGAAGAAAGAGTATGCGCTACCGCAAGCGATTATCTCTGGCGCGGGTTCGGCTTGGTACGATGTCGTGGCAGAAGAGTTTGGGCATCATCACGACTTAACTACGATTATTAGGCCTGGTTGTTATGCGATACATGACACTGGGATCTATCAGGAGGCACAACAAAAGGTTCAAGATAGAGCCATGACTAACGGTGGAGTAGCGTGCGACTTGTCGGGTGATCTGCTGTCTTCATTGGAAGTGTGGGCATATGTCATTTCAGTGCCTGAACAAGGCAAAGCGGTCGTTGGACTAGGAAAGCGTGATGTAGCGTTTGATGCGGGGCTACCAATTATCGAGCGTATTATTCGCGATGGTG
>Ga0213838_1001890_pt1 | contig 10190 bp, 8 predicted proteins | sample SWPATP13_FD_160577 | JGI IMG/M metagenome (GOLD analysis project Ga0213838, IMG submission 160577) | Coastal seawater microbial communities from Marineland, Florida, United States - SWPA TP1 #3 | ecosystem: Environmental > Aquatic > Marine > Coastal | place: USA: Florida | collected 2016-08-06
AAGAGCCCTTATACCGCTGAACAGAATGTTAGACTTTTCAGCGCAATTAAAAGCTAAGAAAAGCGCATAGTGCTTAATTAATCAGCATTTGGCTGATTTTTTAAGGGTAGTTCTTGATTCGCAGCGCAGCTTTACCTACTATACGCGCACTTATTCGCAGCGATGCGGTAAAAACAATTTGGAGAGATGGCTGAGTGGCTGAAGGCGCACGCCTGGAAAGTGTGTATACGTTTATAGCGTATCGAGGGTTCGAATCCCTCTCTCTCCGCCAGATATAAAGAAACCGGCTTTTGCCGGTTTTTTTATGTGCGGAAGAAAGAGGATGAGAACCTGAGAGCAGGGGGCGAGAAAATCGCCGGGAGCGATTTAGAACGCCTTTTAGCGCGGCACAAAAGTGGAATTGCTGTTCAGGTTTTAACTGTTACTTTTTTATATTGACTTTCCATGGCGGATTTAAGCGGTTAACTCCGGCATGATATAACTTAATTTTATTACCCGACGGATCTCTCAAAATGGCTTCTTTCCAAAGGTAACGTTGCTCTGTGGGTGGCTGCTCAAAAACGATTCCTTTTTCAAGCAATGCATTGTAGAGCTCATCGAGCGCTTCATGCTCAAAATAAATCACCGTAGGATTGGTTATCTCAGTATCTTCCAGCGACAGTGAGAAGGTGGCATCGCCGTCAGGGCAACTAAAGCGCGCGTAGTGGGGCGTATCAACAATCTGGGTAAAACCCAGGGTTAAATAAAACTGCACCGCTTCTGGCATGTCCTGCACTGGCAGAGTGACCTGATTGAGCTCCATATCGCTGATTTCCTCAACTGTGTTAATAATGCTTTTTACGGGTGTGCCATTGCACGGCATAAAATATAACCGCCCCAAGCATACCACTGTACAGACAGAGTTTGTGTAGGGTACTCACAGATATCATTCCCAGCAACGGGTTATCTAACGTCAATGGGTACGCGGGCTGGACATCGCTATGCATGATGGCTCCAGTCCTACGTGGCTGTAACTGCCAATCAAGGCGCTCAGGAATGCCACCCACCAGGCAATCACTATTGGCTGCGAAGGCTTGGCGATACCTATTATTCTCAGGCCAAACTCGGATAAGTACTTACCGGTTAACGCCGCGAAAATAGCAATGAGTGAGCTGCCGATTATAGTGTGAGAAAAACCGTGCAGGTGGCCGTGACCCACAATCATCACCCACAACGGCTGCACGTCCATCACAATTTGCGTCCAGCCAAATACCATCAGACTAAAGCTGCCTTGCAGCAGCGCTTTAATCAGCAGGCCCGGGCCCATGTGTACAGGTGTAAATGGCATAACAGGTTATGGATATCAGTTAAGTGGCAGCTATTAATCCTGCTTACGGCGTTTAGCCGGGCGTTTGGCACTCTGGCTATCATCCGGCTTGTGCCACACGGAGATGCGGCCACCTGACTTAGTGCGCTTTTCATCAGGCTTGTTAGTCGCTCCCTGGCGCTTGGGTTTAACTTTCTTTTTCAGCGATTTTTTGATGGCAGGGGAATTAACTTGTGCACCATTGTCGGTTGCCGGGGAAGCTACATCGGGTCTTAATTTGCGGGCCAGCCCGAGCAGAAAATACCGCAGTACCTGATCGCCGCAGGGTTTAAAATTACGGTGGTCGGGCTTACGGAAAAATGCCGACATTTCGCCTTTACTCATATTGAAGTTGCCGAGCTTCATCACTTCCAGCATATCGTCGTCACGAAACGACAGGGCAATGCGCAGTTTGCGCAGAATTTCGTTATTGCTTAAAAACTCTCCCTTAGCCAGCTGTGGTGGTGGCGTATCAGACTGGGCACCGCGCATTTTGATGATCAGACCATCGAGAAACATCGCCATCACGCTGTCGCGACAGGGCAGGAAGCCGGCTTCTTCTTCTTTTCTCATGTTGGCTTTCAGATACTCAATATCCATTTTATAGCCAGCTAACTGAAAAATATTAATGGCGGCGGTATCATCTATTCGCAGGGCGAAGCGCACTCTGCGTAAAACATCATTGTGGTTCATATTGATTGGAACTTATAAGTTGTCGTAGGTCTGTTACGCCAGGGGGTCATTTGCGTGTTGCATGCAGCAGGATGAGCCAGTTAGGCAGTCAGGCCCGAAATAGGTGGCGGTAAGTGCCACGTCACTAGTTAACAGTATACGTTAATTCTGCCTTGCGCGTATTCTTAGTTGCTACCTATAGCTAATTTTTAACGCGGTTATGCTGAGTCTGGCCCAGCAGGGTCTTTGCTTCGGCCACTATACTGTTAACCAACACATGCTGAGCACGGTTTTTGCCGGTAATAGCATAAAAACGCTCGGTAATATCGGCAATTTCGCCGATGCATGCCACGTTATAAAAATCTGCCACGTGGTCGGCTATTGCTGATGGCGCGCAAAATACGCCAAAACCCTCGCTGCCAAACACTTTAAGTAGCGCACTGTCGTCAAACTCGGCCACAATTCGAGGGTGCAGTTGATTGGCTTCAAGCCAGCTTGTGAGGCCAAGGGTAATGCCCGATTTAATGCCCGGTAACAGTAAACTCACGCCATTGAGCGAACGCGGGAAGTCCTGATGATGACTTAGCTGGGCATGACTGGCAAAAAAGCTTAAGTGAGATTCACCCAAAAAGTAGCTGCTGGCATTTAGCTGAGTGCCGGGCGCCACTCCTCGGTCGGCGATTATCAGATCCACATGGTTTAACGCTAAGTCACTGATTAACGTGTCAAATGGTCCTTCCCTGAAAATAAAGCGTACATTATTTGATAACGCCATGGTGGAATGCACAAAATCATAAGCCAGCACCTTGGGGATGGCATCAGTAATCCCTATAACAAAAGTCTGATCGATGGTTTCGTTATCGGCATGGAGCAATTCAACCAGTCTGGCGCCTTTTTGAAATATTTCACTGGCATGCTGGTAAACCAGTTTACCTTTGCTGTTGAGGTAAAGGCGCTTACTCACCCGATCAAACAGGGAATAACCCAGTTGTTTCTCAAATGTACTAAGCTGACCGCTAACGGTTTGCGGTGTAACATGCAACAGTTTAGCCGCACTGGCGATACTGCCTTCACGGGCGATCAGGTAAAAGTAGTACAGGTGATGATAGTTTAATTGATGCATAATAAGGAAAAATCGATGTTTATAGTAGAATATAACAGTTTTATTCTTTTTTGTGGCCGGTTTATTATTGCCTTTAGTAAATGATATTGCATTCTTATCTTTAGTTGGATAAATATTGAAATGGAAAAAAACATCGATTTACGACAAACCAAAAAGTACCTGGTTTCCTTGTTAAAGCCGGAAGGCGGCTTTTTTGGTGTGGCGGCGGTATATGGTGTGGCAATCAGCCTGCTCACCCTGGCCGTGCCGATTGCGGTGCAAACCCTGATCAACAGTATTGCCAACATTGGCTCCATCCGGGCAGTCACTATTCTGGCAGCTATCCTTTTTACAACCCTTTTTGTGTCGGGCATTTTCAGTGCGCTGCGTATGCGAGTGATGGAGTACTACGAGCGCCGCGTGTATACCCGGCTGGTTTCTCAGTTGGGGCTTAAAACTATTATGGCGCCCCACAGCTTTTTTGAAGGGCGGCGTAACACGTCGATTACCCACCGCTATTTCGACATCATGACGCTGCAGAAAAACATCCCGTCACTCATGGTCGATGGGTTTGCCCTAGTGCTGCAAATTATTGTGGGTTTTACCCTGGTGTCGTTTTATCACCCGTTTCTGTTTGTACTGAATATGATCATTTTGCTGGTGATGTACCTGGTATGGAAAATATGGGGGCCGGGGGCAAAACGCACTGCCATTGAACTGTCTCAAACCAAATACGATACCGCGAAATGGTTAAACGATGTGGCCGCTGCCCATGAGTTTTTTAAATCTTCCGACCATATGGATTACGCCGGGCGCAATACCGAAAGCTTTATTAAAAACTACATTGCCAAGCATAAGGGCCACTTTACCTTTACTTTTTCGCAAGCGGTGTCTTTTCTGCTGCTGTATGCCTTTGCCAGCGCTACCTTGCTCGGCCTTGGCGGCTTTCTGGTCGTGCAGGGGCAACTGTCTATCGGTCAGCTTGTTGCGGCAGAGCTGATTATGTCGGCGGTGTTCTTTGGGATCTCTCGATTCAGTCAGTACCTTAAACTGTATTACGAGCTGTATGGCGCGGCAGAAAAAATAGGCTCTGCACTGGTTATCCCACAGGAAGAAACGCACGATGACGGCGCACGCATTCCGTCTTCATCCAAGCTGGAGTTTAAACGCCTGGCGCTGAGCCATTTCGATGACAGCTGTTACATCGATGCCACGCTGGAGGCAGGTCACAAGTACTTTATTACTACCCGCAAGAGCTGGGTACAAAAACAGTTGGTGGGTTTTCTTAAGCGCTTTGAGCGCCCGGCAAAGGGCGAGATTCTGCTCGGCGATTACAGTTTATTCGACTACGACATGTACGAATTACGGCAAGCGGTAAGCACGCTGGACCGCTCGTTAATTGTTGAATGTACCATCGAGGAATACCTGCGCCTGGCGGCGCCGGAGGCAACGGTAGCAGAAGTCCGCAAAGCCTTAGAGTATGTTGGCCTTGATGAAGTGATTGATAACCTTGATGAGGGCATTGCAACACGTATTTCGGTGCTTGGCGATCCCTTGCAGCCGCTGGAGTTTCTGTTGTTAAAACTGGCTGCTGCAGTCCTTTCCAAACCACAGGTACTGGTGATAAATCAGCATTTTGATGCGATTCCGCATAGCATTAAAGCGCGCTTGCTGGAACGCATCGCCCGGCTAGACTGCACCGTTTTATACTTTACTAATACGCCGCTTAAAGGCGTGTTTAATGCCACCTTAAATTTGCAGGACGTGTTATACGTGGAAGACAGTGTTGCCGACAATAAGGGAGAAGGTCATGAGTAAAGCAGAAAACCGTTTTATGCAAAATATTACCTCCTTACCTGCGCAAATTATTCCCAGCGTGCATAAAGTAGTGTGTTGGGTTATCGCATTTTTAGTAGTGGTTGTGGCGGCAGGATTGTACTTTACACCGTGGATCCAAACCGCACATGGCTCGGGCGCGGTAGACTCGCTCGACCCGGTAGATCGCATGCAGGCGATATCGGCGTTGGTTGATGGCCAGATCCAAACCTGGCATGTACGAGAGGGGATGCAGGTAAGCGCCGGCGATCCCATTGTTACGCTCATTGATGTGGATGCCCAGCGACTGGAAAAACTGCAGTCGCAATTAGCGGCCACAAGGCTGGCCCATCAGGCCAACGAAACCGCTGTGGCCAATGCCGAAAGCAACCTGCAACGCCAGCAGGCACTCCAGGAGCAGGGACTGGTATCCCGCAAGGATGTAGAAGCGGCCCTGATCAAAGTGCAGGAACTAAAAGCCAAGGCAGCTTCATCGCTGGCCGATATTAATCAGGTGTCCATGGTGCTCTCTCGTCAGGCCACCATGACCAAAACGGCACCGGTTGACGGCACCATCCTGCGTTTATTTAATGGCGGTGGTTCAACTTTTGTGAAAGCCGGTGATGTGCTGGCGCAGTTTATTCCGAAAAACGCCGAGCGTACGGTACGGGTTATCATTAGCGGGCTGGATGCGCCACTGGTGAAGCCCGGCGCTAAAGCCCGCCTGCAGTTTGAGGGCTGGCCGGTGTTTCAGTTTAGCGGTTGGCCGGGTACTGCCATTGGCACCTTTGGTGGCGTGGTTACCTATGTTGAGCCTGTGGCGGATGCCACCGGCGCGTTTCAGGTGTGGATAAAGCCCGATGAAACCGAGATGCCCTGGCCGGAGGAAAACATTGCCCGTTTAGGCAGTCGGGTGAAAGCCTGGATCCTGCTGGAAGAAGTGCGACTGGGTTATGAGTTATGGCGACAGCTGAATAACTTCCCGCCTCAGAAACCGGCCACGCAGGCCAGTTCGTCTGCACCAGGCTGGTAGGAGGCCGCAATGACCAAACGTATGTTAGCGGTAGCCCTGCTTACGCTTACCGGTGGGGTAGTTACGTCGCTTAAGGCTGAGCAGGTGCTGCCCACGGTGCCCTCGCTTATTAACAACATGCAGCAGTTGCATCCTTATGTAAACGTATTGACTGAGAAAAATAACCAGCTGGTTTACGGGCTAGATAGTGCCCAAAGTGAGTTCGATGGTCGCATTGAGCAGGATGTCAGTGGCCGGGTAGCCGGTTATTACGACGGCTCTGCCGCGGCGCAGCGTTTTGTAAAACCATTGGGTGATATGAACGCCAAGCTTATCAGTGAGTATCGCGTTGCAACCGGCGACTTTCCGGTTTACGAAGAACAGTACAATACGTTATCAGGCGGTGAGGCCAGTATTGGTGTGGCACTGTCGCTTCTGCAAAACCGCAGTATCGACAAGCGCCGGGTAGGGGTGAGCAATGCCGCCTTAGCCATTGAGCAGTACCAGGCTGAATTAGCCCTGAGCATGAATGACTTTTTGTATAAGGGCCTCAGCCAGTATTTAAAATGGTATGAAGTCAGCCTCAAAATTGCCGCGGTAGAAGAGCTGCTTGGTACGTTGAAATACCGTCGCGAGGGGCTGTCTACCCGGTTGGAACGCGGCGACTTAGCCGAAGTTGATCTCACTGAGTTTGAAGCCAGTATTCTGGAACAGAAGCTGGCTTTGTCGCAATTACGTCAAACTCAACGAGCCTCGGCACAGGCGCTGGCTTTTTACTGGCGTAACAGTGATGGACAGTCACAGGTGATTGCCAGCGATGCCACGCTGCCAGCAGATATTCAGTGGCCGTTTAACATTACGCCTGCGCAGGCGGCCCGGTTGCGCAATGCCATCATGCAACATCCGGCGTTAGCGGTGCTGCGCACCGAACAGAGCGTAACGCAGAATAAGTTTCGGCTGGCAGAAAACCAGTTGCTGCCCAAGCTTGATGTTAAGGCGCTGGTGGCTAAGGACATGGGCAGCGGCCCCACGTCACTGGCCGAAACCGAAGGTAAAATTGGCCTGACGTTCTCGTATACGCTGGGTAACCGCAAAGCCAAAGCTGAACAGGCGACCATGCGCTCAAAACTTAAAGTGCTGGAGTATGAGGTACGGTTAGCGCAGGACCAGCTAAATCAGCAATTTGAACAAGCTTATGCTTACTGGCAGCAAGCCCACGAAGTGTTGGCACTGCAACAGCAAAATGCCGAGCTGGCGGTCACTTTGTCGCAGCTTGAACGTAAGAGGTTCGATGCCGGTGACAGCGATATGTTTAAGTTAAACGCCCGGGAGTCGGGTGTGCTTAAGGCAAAGTTAAAAGCCATTGAGGCGCAGGTGGATTTACTGTCTGCAGAGCTTAGCCTGCATAAAGTCGTGGCGGCGATTACGTCGTAACAAAGAAAAGCGCTGCCCTGTTAACAGGGCAGCGACAGTCAGTTAGGGCTCAATGTCATCCGCAGGTTCAGTAACGCCAGGGTAGGCCTTAGGCGTTAGCGGTGTTACCGGGCGCTGCTCAATACGCTGTTGCAGATACTCTATCGCGGCATCCAGCTGCGCATCTTCACCCATAAAGGTGGCATGAGGCAGGTTGTCTACTTCAATGTCCGGAGCAATCCCTAATCCTTCGGTGATCCAGCGGCCATCCTCGGCGAATACCGGTAGTTCCGCCACCCGCGCCATACCGTTATCGGCCAGGCGGTTACGGCCACGCAACCAGATGCCGGCACCAGCGGTTTGTTTGCCGATCACCGGGCCTAAATCCATGGCTTTCACGCCTGCAGTGAAGGTTTCTCCGTCGGAGTAAGTATATTGGTCGGCCAGTACCACCAGATGGCCTCTGAAGGTCTGTTGCATGTTGGTATTCGGCTCGCGGTTGTCACTGGTCCAGAACATCCACACTTTACGTAGCAGTTTCTCTAAAATCCAGCTATCGATATTACCGCCGCGATTACGGCGTACATCAATGATCAGGCCGTCTTTCTTGTAGGCGGCGTAAAACTCGCGAGCGAAATCCGACACATCGTTGCTACCCATGGCATACAAATGCAGGTAGCCAATATCCTGGTCGGCCTGTTCGACTTTCTGGCGGTTACGGGTTGTCCAGTCCTGGTAACGCAGGCGTGCATCGGTGCGATTACTTACCGGGTACACAATAGTTTGTAAGGCTTCACCATTGCGGTTAAGACCCAACAGTACCTGACGGCCAGCCTGATTAAGCAATGCCTGATTTAATTCAGCCAGCGAGCCAATCGGGCGTGCATTAATACTGGTAATAATGTCACCTTCTTTGGCGTCAGTGCCCGGTTTTAACAACGGTGAGGCTTTGGCAGGTACTTCGTTGTCGTACTGGTATATGCTGGCAATTTGCACGCCTTCATCGGTTTGCAGCAAATTGGCGCCTAAACTGGCCGGCGCGGGGCGATCAGGCTCCTGCGGTGTGTCGCCGCCATATACCTGTGAGTGCAACACATTAAGCTCACCGGTCATCTGGCCAAGCACGTCGTTAAGCTCGGCGCGATCGGTGATACGAGCGATCAGTGGCTGGTATTTTTGCTTCATTGCCGCCCAGTCAACGCCTCGCATGGCCTTGTCGTAAAAATAATCACGGTGCATCAGCCAGGCATCATGAAACAGTTGTTGCCATTCCTGCTGCGGATCGATGCGTAACTTCCAGGCCGACACATCGGCTTTCTGATCGGTTGTGTCTGAAGGAAATTTACTGCCAGCACTCACAATATAAATCTGATCGTTATTGCTGCTTTGTTTTAACACCAGCATACTTTTGCCATCAGTACTAAGCTTGTAGCCGCTCAGGCCTGCCGTAAAGGTGCTGGTTTTATGATGCGGTGTTTGCTCAATGGCTTTAAGCACCGGTTTGCTGCCGGGCTCAGTAACCCGATCCCTGACATACAGGTATTTGGCGTTGGCTGCCAGGTCGCTATAGTTGCCGGGACTCACCGGCACCTGCCAGAGTCTGTCGCTTAATTGCTCCCAGTCGATCAGTGGTGCCTCAGGCGAATTCTCTGTTTCCTCGCTGTCGGTATTTTCTTCCGGTTCGGCCTGTGCAGTCAGTTCGGTAAGCTTTTGGAACGGGAAAGTCGCATCGGCTTTTAGCGCATAGGCGAAAATCTGCGTGCGGCGGTCAAAGGTGGTCCCCATGTTGCGGTCGCCCCAGGGCGAGCGGGTGGTGGGGGTGAATTCCCGGTCCGACAGGAAGTACAGCCATTGCTGGTCCTGACTAAAAGCCGGAGAATAGGAGTTGTACTTGTCGCTGGTTAGCACCTGGCCGCGGTTTTCGGCAAAGTTATGCACATAAATACGCTGGCGTTCGTCGCCGAGTTTACTGGTGGTAATCGCCAGTAATTCACTGTCGGCACTAAACACGATATCGGCGTAAGGGCTCATTTCGGTCTGGCCAGAATAGAGCTTTTGGGTATCGCCGGTGCTGATATCGAGGATCCACAGATCGCCGTTGAAGTCGTCGTAAGCGAGCTTTTCACCGTCTGGCGATAACACCAGTTGCCAGCGGCTTATGGTAGCGCCGCTGGTGAGCTGTTTGCGCTGGGATGAACCATCGGCAGCAAACTGCCAGATTTCCATTTCGCCACTGGCGTCATTAATAGCATACACCCATTTTCCATCATGGCTTAAAATGGCTTTGCGTGAGCGCGAAGCCGCAGGTGTGTCAATTTCTACCAAACGTTTGCCGTTGGTGCTGGCTATGGCCAGACGGCCGCGGGCGGTAATGATGACCTGTTTGTTGTCAGCATTAAAATCCAGTGAAGTCAGGTATTTGGTTGGTTTAGTCAGCCAGTTGTCCCGTAACTGAGGAAAGTCGCCACTCAGGGCAATGTCCAGTGTGCGGGTACTGCGTTTGGCAATGTCGTAGATTTTAAGGTCTGCGCCATGCTGAAAAATAATCCGGCCATTGTCGAGCTTGGCCCGTTTAATCGGGTAGTCCTGAAAGTCGGTTAGCGCTTTGGCGTTTTTACCGGTTGCCGACATCACCCACAGGTTGTCGTTACCATTCTGATTACTCACAAAATACAATTTGTCGCCAGCCACCATGGGTTCGCGTGCCGAAGCGTCGTGGGTGCCGGTAAGCAGCAGCGCTTCGGTTTGGCTGCCCAGCTTGTAACGCCACAATTCGCCCTGGGCTCCACCGCGATAATAACGAGCGTTGTCGCGTGACACCTGCAGGCCAA
>Ga0213838_1001892_pt1 | contig 10180 bp, 9 predicted proteins | sample SWPATP13_FD_160577 | JGI IMG/M metagenome (GOLD analysis project Ga0213838, IMG submission 160577) | Coastal seawater microbial communities from Marineland, Florida, United States - SWPA TP1 #3 | ecosystem: Environmental > Aquatic > Marine > Coastal | place: USA: Florida | collected 2016-08-06
ACCGCTAATTTACTGAAAAACCGGATTTAGCTGCCTTAAAAAACCGCTTCCAAAAATCCTGGCGCGTCTCCATCAGCAAGAAAGCGCGCAAGCGCCGAAATCGCTAATTGATCAGTGCTTCCCTAGAAATATGAAACCATTCTTGGCGAAAAGAAGCTGACGGCAGTCGAGCGTGGCTCGACCTCGACTTGCGCCGCAGCTGCTGCCTACACGTATTACGACGCCAATGGCTACATGGATTACACGCTGGATTGGAAGGGTAACAAGAAAGACTACACCTATGACGCGAGCGGAAAATTAGAGCTGGTAGTTTCGGCCGCAGGCACCTCGGCTGCCGCCGGCACCAGATACTCCTGGAATGGCGACGATATCGTACAAATCGAATACCTGAATGCGCAGAATAATGCCTACAGACGGGTCAATTACGTATACAATATTTCGCCGCTCGAAGCGACACGGCTCGCAAGTGAGACCTGGACCGATCTGACCACAGGTGTGCAACGAGGTACCACGTATACCTACGTCACGAACCCCAACGGTACCTTGGTGAGCCAATCAGTCAATCGCCAAATCGTAGGTGGGGTTGCTACCACAACACTATCTTATGATACTGCGGGAAATCTCATGTCGCAGCGAAACGCGCTTGGCCACACCGAGTCTTGGTCTGAATATAATGGTTTGGGTCAGCCTGGACGTCATATTGATATCAATGGGGTCGCAACGACTTTTGCGTACAACGCCAACGGGACCCTAGCATCCTTTACCCAGTTGCTACCGGCGGGGAACCAGTTAACGACATTCGCGTACAACCACGACCGCCAACTGACTGACATCGTGTTCGCGGATGGCTCAGCGAAACGTTGGCGTTATTCTGCAGACGGGCGTTTGAAATTAGTTGGCAATGCTTCTACTGACCAATTCACTACGGTTAGCCTTAACGTTGCAAGGAATACCGAGACAGTAAGCTCACCACGCGATGTGCCCAACCTGAGCGGTAGCACTCCCGTACCGACTGCGGCCAGCGCCTTTTCAGCCGAGACTATTCTTGACTCGTTGGGTCGGGCTTATACAAGCAACAGTTCCCAGGGTCTTCGCTTCCAATACCACTATGACAATAATGGTAATTTGGAATCCATCACAGATGTATATGGTCGAACTTGGCGGTCCGATTACGACCAGCAGGACCGAAAGACGAAGGGTACAAGCGCAGATGGCGAAGTAACCCAAATGCAATACGACAGCGCTGGCAACCTGGAATGGGTGCGTGATGCGCGGTCGCTGCAAACCAGTTATACATACAACGGTTTTGGACAGGTATTAACCCGTATGAGCCCAGACACTGGACTAACTACTTATACCTATGACTCGGCCGGGATGCTCTATACCGAGACCGACGCAAATAACAAGGTCACAACTTATGCGTGGGACGCATTGGGTCGTATGTTTGCTCGGGCAAGTGGTGGAGTCACGCATTTATTTACCTATGATCAAGGCGCTTACGGTAAAGGCCGTCTAACGCACGTCAATGATTTAACTGGCGATACCGCCTATACCTACAACGCAGCCGGGCAGTTAACCAGCCAGGTTAACAATATCTATAGCGATATCTTTACGACGACATGGAGCTATGACGCAGCCGGTAGGCGGACTAGGATGGTTTATCCGACCGGCCTGACGCTGACATATGGCTACGATAGCGCTGGCCGTGTGTCCTCGGTGTCGAGCAATTTGGGAGGCGCTTGGTCAACACTCGCCAATTCTATGCTGTACCAGCCAGCTACAGATCAGCTTTACGGGTGGCGCTTTGGCAACAATTTACCCAGGATGATCACCCTCGATGAGAGTGGCCGAGTAGCTCGGATTACTACTCCTGGCAAGCATGATGTCTCAATAAATTACCATAATCCCGATCTAATTTATTCTCTGACTGACTATATCTATCCGTCGTTGAGCACAGGCCCCATCGATTACGATGGGAGTAACAGAATTGTTCCTGTTCCACGCAGTGGAGATGGACAAGTCTTTCGCTGGGATGCAGTAGGGAACCGTACCTCGCATAGTCGGGAAGGCGAGGGAAACTACACCTATACGACCGACTCGCAAAGTAACCGATTGGCTGCGTGGAGCGGGGCTGGAAAATGGCGAAATTTTGGCTACGATAACGTAGGTAACTTGGTTAGTGAAACCCGGAACGACGGTACGCGCTCCTATACTTACGATACATTCGGTCAGTTGGATACCGTGTATATTAACGGGGCGTACGCCAGCCTGAACCGCAGTAATGCATTCAATCAACGCGTTCGACGGCACGCAGGGAGCATGGGTTGGTCGATGATTTACGGGCCAGACGGTGAGTTGCTTGCACAAATCGGAACACAAACATCCAGTTACGTCTGGCTGGACGGCCAAATCCTTGGTATGGCGCGTGGGGGGCAGTTCTATGCCAGCCACAACGACCAAGTAGGCCGGCCGGAAGTGTTGACCGATGCGAACGCTGCCGTTGTCTGGCGTGCCGAGAATTCCGCGTTCGACCGACGTGTCGTGGTCGATAATGTCGGCGGCTTTAATATAGGTTTCCCGGGCCAGTATTTCGATTTTGAAAGTGGACTTTGGTACAACTGGAACAGGTACTATGATGCGTCGCTTGGGAGGTATATCCAGTCCGATCCGATTGGCCTGGCCGGTGGCATTAATACCTATGCCTATGTGGATGGCAATCCGCTTTCGTACATTGATCCATTGGGGCTTGCTACATTTACGCTTACTGGCGGTGGCAGTGTAGTGGTTTTAGGCGGCATTGAAGGCAGCGCAGGTATTTATATTAGCAATCGTCCATTAGATATTGGCATCGTCGGATCCGGTGGGGTGGGAGGCGGAGCACTTGTTGGCTTGAGTGCTCAAGTGGGATATGTGCCTGGTGCGCTATCGAATGTCAGTGGCGACACAACGAACATAAATGGTGCATGCGTCGTGGGTAGCGGGACTGTGATGATGGATCGCAAGACTGGCAAGGTCGTAGGAGGCACTGTTGGTCTTGGTGCCAAATTAGGTGGTTCAGTTACGAACTCCACGACAGGGACTTGGGGAATACGCGGTTTGTTAAGGAGTATTTTCTCGTCCAAGAAAGGTCCATGATGACTTCACCTAGAAAGAAATTCGTTTACGCTGCCTGTACGTTTATTGTTGTCGGACTAGCGATTGTCGTCGCCCTCGTAGAAACGCAGGAAACAGCACTTACAATTGCCTTTTTTGCGTGGATCATGGGGGGGGCATTTTTACTTACACGCATCCGATGTCCTAACTGTGATGTTCCGATTGTGTACCAAGGCAAGCTCGGCAGCATTTCTATTTATGCGGGGTTTGCGAGAAAAAAATGTCAAAACTGTGGTGAGGATTTGACTGAAGGTTAGTGAGCACGGAGGGGCGGGGGTCAGTGTGAGGTAGTCCTGATCCGCTTGGATTCCATGGACACTTTGAACCTGAGGATCTGGTCGGTCAATGGCCTATTTTGGGCACCTCAGAAACCGCGTTCCGAGCGAAAGCAGTCGGGGTTTGGTCTTTGAGAGCCATGTGAGGCCGAATCTCATTGTAGTCAATGCGCCATGCCTCCACGATGGCCTGAACCTCGGCTAGAGAAGTAAACCAGTGGGCGTTCAGGCATTCGTCACGTAGCGATCCGTTGAACGTTTCGATGAAGCAGTTGTCGGTCGGTTTGCCGGGCCGGCTGAAATCGATCCTGGTCTGATGGCGGTAGGCCCACAGGTCCAGCATCTGCCCCGAAAATTCGCTGCCGTTGTCGACAAACAGGCATTTCGGCGCCGTGCGTTTTGCAATGATCTGGTTGAGTGCAGTGACGACGTCTTCCCCGCGCAGGCGATGTCCGGCCACGATGGCCAAGGACTCACGGCTGTAAATATCGATGATCGTCAGCAATCGTATTTTCGTTCCGTCTGCGAGTTGGTCGGCCACGAAATCCATGCTCCATGCGTCGTTCGCTCGACGTGGCTGCATGCGCGCCTGGCGCACTACTGCGCTCTTGCGCCGCTTCTTGCGCCAGGCGCGCAACTGCAACTGCTCCAGGCAATACCAGCGATAAGTCTGGTTGACGCCCAACTGAAACACCTCGCGCTTAAGCAGCACGTGCAGGCGCCGGTAGCCCCAACGCACGCGCACCTGGGCCAGCTCACGCAAGCGCTGGCGCAGTGCCAGCTTGGGATCCTTCTTGCTCGACAAATACTGCGTGCTACGCACTTGCTTGATCAGCCGGCAGGCCCGCGCCAGTTTCAGTCCATAGTGATCGATGATGTACTCGACCACCTCACGCTTCAGCGCGGGCCGCCCCACTTGTTTGACGCGACGTCCTGCAGGATCGCTTTGTCCAGGCTAAGCTCGGCTACCAATTTCTTCAGCCGTGCATTCTCGTCCTGCAGGATTTTGAGCTCCCGTACGCCTTCGGATTGCATACCGCCATACTGCTTCTTCCAGCGGTAAAACGTCTGCTCCGAAATGCCAAGCTGCCGGACGATGTCACCGACTGCCATGCCCAATTCGGCCTGCTTCAACACCGATACGATCTGTTCTGCTGGAAAATGTTTGCGCTTCATGGTCAAGCCCTCCCGCACAGGAATTATTGACCAAAAACTCGCGTCCGGAAGTTAATTTTGCCAATGCAGATCAGACCCGAACCGAGCAGCGCCTCGACGCCTTCAACAAAGAGATCATGTCGCACGCTATGCTGGGCTTTGTGACGATGATCGTGATGGCTTTATTGGCGTTCTACGTCAAGTCGCAACCGCTTCGGAGCGCGACGCTGGCGCTCGCGATAATTGTCCAGCTGTTCGGTCTGGCCTTGCTCGGGGTGGTAACCGTGGGAGGATTTCTATTCATGTGGCAGCTGAGAAAATCACCATTTGGTCCGTTTTTTTCGCTTGTAAAAGCGTATTCCGACATGGATATCGCGTTTGTTCACCGGCTTGGCGCCTGTGACAAGTCGGCCGTGCAGTATGTGCTGACCTATTACAAGTACGAACGGGCGAACTTCGAAAAACGCGGCTCCATGATTGCCGGCTCGATCGAGCGAATCGGCTTGTTCCCTGCAATGGCAGCGCTGATTGTGCTTGTTGCCAGTCTGGCAAAGGTCTCCGAGGTTGCCACCTGGGCTGTCATGTTCGGTCCGCTTCTCTTTGCGTTCTACGTGATGCTTGTAGCGAGTTTCCCTATGACGCAGAAAATGGACCGCGTGATCGCCCTGCTGGAATTTAGTGTCCAGTCCAGGAAATAGCGAGACTACTGTTGCACAACGGAAGCTTATATGTGCTGGTCCACACGCGACGAGGCGATCCGTGTTACACTGGTTTCAGTCGTGAGGGGATTACAGCCTTGACGGCATCCCGCAGGAGCCCGCAACGCGATATGTGTAATGTCGCCAGCGACCAGCCAAGCGGGATTGTGATTCGAGATACGTTGGTCGACTTACACCGATGGAGGCACCATGCAGATAGCACGGGCGTCCAGGGCTCCGCACCTTGCAGATAGCATCGGCTGGAGCAGCGATACAAGCATTGGCAATACATTGAAACGAAGCCCGCAGCAAGCGGGCTTTTTTTTCTCCCCCGCGCAGGTCGGCGTCCGGCTGCAGACCCGGAACATAGCCGCCGCCACTCAATGTCCGCCACAAGGGCGGCCCATTTACCTTTTTACTCCGTTCCAGTCCCCGCGGGCGCTGGTCCTGGCAGCATCGTCGTGGCGCCTCAATTTCGCGCCGGCTCGCAACTTTCAAAGGAAGTCAAAAATGGCAAAAGAAGAACTTATCGAAATGAATGGCCTCGTCACCGAAGTGCTGCCGGAACTGCGTTTCCGCGTCGACCTCGATAACGGCCACAAGCTGATCGCCTACACCTCGGGCCGGATGAAGAAAAACCACATCCGTATCCTGGCCGGCGACAAAGTCACGCTTGAACTGTCGCCTTACGACCTGAACAAGGGCCGTATCGTGTTCCGTCACATCGAAACCCGTGGCGCCCCGGCACCACGCGCCGGCGGTTTCCAGCGCCGCCGCTAATCGAGCAGCATTGCAGCGGCGCGGCCATGTGGCCGCGTCCGCATCTCTCCGGTGGCGCCACGCCGCCGACGTACTAGCCTTCGTTTCACTCTCCCCTTCAGTTGCGCCGCGTTCCCAGCGCCGCCACGTCGCGCAGGTGCGCCAGCTTGGCCGAATAGCGCGCCCGCGTTTCGGAGCGGATGCTGTTGTCGCGCGCCAGTGCCAGCTGTTTCTCGGCAATCCCCAATTCCCCCAGCTCGAAATTCGCGACGCCCAGCCAGAAATGGAATTCGTCGTTGTAGGGCGCGCGCGCCACTTCGCGCGCGAACAGTGCGCGCGCCTGGCGGAAGTCGCCGGCGCGGTAGGCCGCCATGCCCTCGTTAAAGTAGTGGTAGGGCGGGTTGGGATTGAGTTGCGCGATCCGCTGCGCCATCGCCTGGGCTTCGGCGTCCTTGCCGCCGGCGGCCAGCAAGGGCACCAGATTCTGCATCACGCTCAGGTTGTCCGGTTCGCGTTCGAGCGCGGCGCGGAAGGTCTGTTCGGCCAGCAGGGGGTGTCCGCTACGCTGGTAGACGACGGCCAGGGTGTTGTAGGCGGCCGTCAGCGTGGGATTTTCCAGCAGGGCGCCGCGCGCCCACCAATAGGCCTCGTTGTCGTTTCCCTGCACCAGCTCTTCGGCCGCACGGTTGTTCATGTAGCGCGCCACGATACCGGCTTCGTCGAGATAGCGCACGCGCCGGTTCACATTCGGCGGCAGCTTGACGAAATCGACGGTCAGGGTGGCGGCCGTGTCGTAATCGGCGCGCGCTCCGCTTGGCGCCAGGCTCAGGTTGACGTGCGAGCTGACCATGTAGAGCCCGCGCTCGCGGCTCCAGGTATCTTCGACCGGCACTTCCTGGAAGTGCACGTTCATGTTCAGTGCGCGCGCGAATGCCGCCGTCATGATGACCAGCGAGAGGCAGTTGCCCTTGCGCGAAGCATAGGTCTCGGCGGCGGTACCGGTGTGGGTGGCATCGTAGTCGAGCTGGAGGTCGGCCGGGTCGTAGAGCGCGTGCATCAGGCCATACACCTGGCCGTGCTCGCGGACCAGCTCACGGAAGTGCGCGCTGTCCAGGTGGCCCCGCATCTCCGGGCTCAGTGCGAACAGGTGTTTGGTATCGATGCGCGCCGCGGGGGGCGCGAAGGCGGTGTCGTTGAGGAGGGCGGTGACCCGGCTGGTGGCCTGGGGATCCTGGCCGACGTGGGCACAGCCGGACAACACGACAAGCAGCGACAGAATCCAGGTTTTCATCTTGCCTCCCAAGCCAGTAGCGATAAATCGAGTATCGTCCGGCCGGGGTTGCATGTCAAAGCCTACCTGTCAGTGATCGTCGTGCAGCGCTTCTTCGAGTTCGTCCAGCAGTTCGGCCGTTTCATCCTCGTCCAGCGACAGATAGGCGCGTGCACGCTCGCCGCCCTTGTCCCATTCGGGCGAGCCGGCGTGGCCCTGGTAGCGGCGGATCGCGCGCTCGGCCAGCAGCGACAGGGCGACCAGCGAACGCACGCCGTCATCGGTGTGCTCATCCTCGAGGACGGCGTAATCGTGGTGGTGCAGGATCGCCCACGAAACTTCGCTCGACAAGCCCCAGTTACGTGCCAGCAGGGTGCCGACGGCCGCGTGGTTGGTGCTGTGGCGCTCGTCCTCGAGCGCGGTGAAGGCGCGCACTTGCTCGGCGCCGGCATCGAGGAAGGTCGCTTCGTAGTCGGGGAAGCGCTGCACCAGCAACGGCATTCCGGTATCGCAGAACAGGCCGAAGGTATGGGCGATGTCGGGCGCGCCGATGCGCAGGCGGCGCGACAGGAACACCATCGCATGCGAGCGCTTGGTCGAGACGTCCCAGAAATTGGCCAGCGCCGCGCTCTCGACGGGAATCGCCTGGCGCGCCAGCAGGCCGGTCATCAGCGCCGCCACCTGGTTAATCCCGAGGAAAAGGATCGCCTGTTCGATCGACTTGGCACGGCGTGCGCCGAACAGCGACGAATTCGCGAGTTTCAGCAAGGCGCCGGCCATGCCGACGTCGCGCGCGACGATGCGGCCGATGCGCTCGGGCGAGGGATCGCTCGAGGCCAGCTCGGCCTGCAGGTCGGCCAGCAGGCTGGGACGCGGCGGAATCCGGATCGATTTGATCAGCGCATCGACCGGATCGGCGGACGAGACGCCGGCAGGCGCCGGCATGGCGGCGCTGCGTGAAGGGGCACGCGACGGAGCGCGCGCTGGCATTGCTTTTGCGGCAACTGGACTCATGGAGGAATGATGCTTACGGGAAATTAAAGCGAAGGGTGCCACTATAAACCATGCCGCGTTTCCGTGCAGCAACAGTGTGCATTGTGTGGCAAAACGGACAGATCGGTGTTGTCGAAACCCCTAAAATCGGCGGCATGAACCCAGCACATCTTGCAGGAATCGATTTTTTTGCCCCCGCCGAGCAGGTCGCGCGCCAGCTGATCGGGGTCGTGCTGCTGGTCGACGGCGTCGGCGGGCGCATCGTCGAGACCGAGGCCTACGACCGTGAAGATCCCGCCTCGCACGCCTTTTCCGGTCCCACCGAGCGCAACGCCGCCATGTTCGGACCGCCGGCGCATGCCTATGTCTACCGTTCCTACGGCATCCACTGGTGCCTGAATTTCGTGTGCCGCGAGGAGGGCCATGGGGCCGGGGTCCTGATCCGCGCGATCGAGCCGCTCGCCGGGCTCGACCTCATGCGCGCGCGGCGCGATGCCGACGACGCCGCGGCGCTGTGTTCCGGTCCCGGCAAGCTGTGCCAGGCGCTGGAAGTCACGCGCGCCTGCAACGGCAAGCCGCTGGCGCAGCCGCCCTTCGTACTGGAAGCCGCGCCACCCGGACTGGAGATCGTCGAAGGGCCGCGCATCGGCATTTCGAAAGCGATGGACGTGCCCTGGCGCTTCGGGCTGGCCGGATCGCGTTTCGTCAGCCGGCCTTTCCGCTGACCCGCGTATTGCCGGCCACGGCGCCGGCATCGGGCAGGGCGCGTGGCGCGCCGCGCATCGGGCTGCTCGCCGCGCGCCGCTCGGGCGGATCCTGAAACTCGGCCGGCTGTTCTTCCTCGGCCAGCGCTGCTACCCCCCCGATCTGGAACACCGCGACCGCGCGCGCCAGGTTGACGGTCTGCTCGTGCAGGCTGGCCGCCGCGGCCGCCGCTTGCTCGACCAGGGCCGCGTTCTGCTGGGTCATGTCGTCCATCTGCCCGACCGCGCGATTGACTTCGGCGATGCCGTCGGCCTGCTCGGTGCTGGCCACGCTGATGCGCTCGATGATGTCGTTCACCTGGCGCACCGAGGCGACGATGTGGCCCATACTGCTGCCGGCTTCATTGACCGAGATCGCGCCGCCGTCGATGATCGAGACCGAGTCGGCGATCAGGGCCTTGATCTCCTTGGCCGCCGCCGCCGAACGCTGGGCCAGCGTGCGCACTTCGGAGGCCACGACCGCGAAGCCGCGCCCTTGTTCGCCGGCGCGCGCCGCTTCGACCGCCGCGTTCAGCGCCAGGATATTCGTCTGGAACGAGATGCCGTCGATGACGCCGATGATCTCGACGATCTTGCGCGAGCTGGCGCGGATCGATTCCATCGTCGTCACCGCGCGGTCCACCGCCTGGCCGCCGTGCGAAGCCAGGCGCGCCGCTTCCGCCGCCAGGTCGGTCGCCAGGCGCGCGTTGTTGGCGTTGTCCTTGACCGCCACCGTCAGCGTTTCCATGGCGCTGGCGGTCTGCTCGAGCGAGCCGGCCTGCATTTCGGTGCGGGTCGACAGGTCCAGGTTGCCGGTGGCGATTTCCTTCGACGCCGTGTCGATCGAGCGTACCGAGGTCAGGATCGCGTGCAGCGTCGTGTTCAGGGTCTTGACCGTATGGTCGAGCGCGCGCGAAGTGTCGGCGATCTCGTCGCGGCCCGTGCTGCCGGTGGCACCGGCCAGGCGTCCTTCGGCCAGTTCGGAGACGACCTCCGATATGGCGCGAATGTCCTGCAGCATGGCGCGCCGCACCAGCATGGTGACGGTCAGCGAGAGCGCGATCGACAGCACGACCAGCACCGCCATCGTCACGCCCAGCGTGCGGAACTCGGCGCCGGCGGCGGCGTAGGCTT
>Ga0213838_1001896_pt1 | contig 10170 bp, 9 predicted proteins | sample SWPATP13_FD_160577 | JGI IMG/M metagenome (GOLD analysis project Ga0213838, IMG submission 160577) | Coastal seawater microbial communities from Marineland, Florida, United States - SWPA TP1 #3 | ecosystem: Environmental > Aquatic > Marine > Coastal | place: USA: Florida | collected 2016-08-06
CCGGTTCTATTTGGACTTTCCCAGGTGGTGTTCATCCTGCGGAAAACAAAACTCAATCCAATCAACATCAAATTGTTAGTGCGGCGATACCGGCAGAGATCGTCTTACCAATCAAACAACACATTGGCAAAGCAGGTAACCTCTTAGTCAGTGTTGGCGATTACGTCAAAAAAGGCCAAGCGCTTACAGGCTCTACCACTGGTTTTATGCTTCCAGTGCATGCGCCCACGTCAGGGACCCTAACCGCTATTGAGCCACGAACTACCGCACACCCATCAGGCTTAACCGAAACAAGCTTCGTTATAAAACCGGATGGTTTAGACACTTGGGCCGAAAGACAACCCATTTCCGATTACACTCAGCACAACGCTGATGAATTACTCGACGTCATTCGTCAAGCCGGTATTTCGGGTATGGGCGGGGCTGGTTTTCCTACCGCCAAAAAAATTCAATCCGGCTTGGGCAGAACCGATGTATTGATCGTTAATGCTGCAGAGTGTGAACCTTACATCACCTCAGATGACAGGCTACTTCAAGATCATGCGGATCAAGTGATTCAGGGAATCGAGATTGTCGAACATATCTTGAAACCACAGCTGACCGTAATTGGAATAGAAGACAACAAACCAGATGCCATCAAAGCACTAGAAAAAGCAGCGCAGAGTAAGGATATCGTAATTCGCGTCATCCCCACTAAGTACCCTTCAGGTGGCGAGAAGCAATTAATTAAAGTGCTGACAAACAAAGAAGTTCCTGTTGGTGGTATTCCTGCTGATATCGGGGTGCTCGTTCAAAATGTTGGCTCTTTATATTCGATTAAGCGCGCTATCATTGATGGCGAGCCTGTTATTAACCGTGTTGTCACGTTAACCGGAAAAACATTTAAGCAGCCTCGTAACGTATGGGCATTATTAGGCACGCCAGTTCAAGCCTTACTTGATGAGTTCGGCTACAAAGCCGATAAAAAGCTTCCGCGCCTCATCTTAGGTGGGCCAATGATGGGCTTTACGTTGCCACATGCCAATGTCCCTATAACTAAAACCTCTAACTGTATTCTTGCACCAACTCGAAAAGAAATTGCTCCAAGCGACTATGAAATGGAGTGTATTCGTTGTGGACAATGCGCAGAAGCCTGCCCGGCATCTTTACTGCCACAGCAATTACAATGGCACGCTAAAGCTAACGAATTGGACAAATGTGAAGAGTTAAACCTAAAAGATTGTATTGAGTGTGGCGCTTGCGCTTTCGTATGCCCAAGTGAAATTCCACTTGTGCAGTACTACCGTCAGGCCAAAGCTGAAATTCGAACTCGTCAGCATGAATCGCAAGCCGCTGAGCGAGCTAAAATTCGTTTTGAAGAGAAAAACGCTCGTATGGAACGAGATAAAGCCGAACGAGAAAACAGATTCAAGAAAGCGGCAGATAACCGCCGTAAAGAAATGAAATCCTCAGACGGTGATGACGCGATCGCTGCTGCAATTGCAAGAGTCAAAGCGCAAAAGAACACGACGAAAGAAGAACCATCAGTGAAACCTGCGGTAGCCGCTGCAATCGCTAAAGCTAAGGCTAAACAAGCAGCAGCTCAAAACACAGGTTCTGATACCCCAGACAACTCCGAGATGGCTAAGCTCAGAGAAGAGCGTAAAAAGCTTGCGCGAGAACGAAAATCTCAACGTGACAATGCATCTCACGATGAAAGTGCTTCAGAGGTAGAAGATAAAAAATCAGCAGTTGCCGCTGCGATTGCTCGTGCTAAAGCCAAAAAGGCACAACAAGCTCAAGGTACCGCGGAAGCTTCTTCAGAACAGGACGAGCAAGAAACGGTTGACCCTAAAAAAGCCGCCATCGCCGCAGCCATTGCTCGAGCTAAAGCCAAAAAGGCGCAGCAAGCTGACGATACAGCAGAAGCATCTTTAGAAACTGAAGAGCAAGAAACGGTTGACCCTAAAAAAGCCGCCGTCGCCGCGGCCATTGCTCGCGCTAAAGCCAAAAAAGCGCAGCAAGCTAACGATACAGCAGAAGCATCTTTAGAAACTGAAGAGCAAGAAACGGTTGACCCTAAGAAAGCTGCCGTCGCCGCAGCTATTGCTCGCGCTAAAGCTAAAAAAGCGCAGCAAGCTAACGATACAGCAGAAGCCTCTTTAGAAACGGAAGAGCAAGAAACGGTTGACCCTAAGAAAGCTGCCGTCGCCGCGGCCATTGCTCGCGCTAAAGCCAAAAAGGCGCAGCAAGCTAACGATACAACAGAAGCCTCTTTGGAAACGGAAGAGCAAGAAACGGTTGACCCTAAGAAAGCTGCCGTTGCCGCGGCCATTGCTCGCGCTAAAGCTAAAAAAGCGCAGCAAGCTAACGATACAGCAGAAGCTTCTTTAGAAACTGAAGAGCTAGAAACGGTTGACCCTAAAAAAGCTGCCGTCGCCGCGGCTATTGCTCGCGCTAAAGCCAAAAAAGCGCAGCAAGCTAACGATACAGCAGAAGCTTCTTTAGAAACTGAAGAGCTAGAAACGGTTGACCCTAAAAAAGCTGCCGTCGCCGCGGCCATTGCCCGCGCTAAAGCCAAAAAGGCGCAGCAAGCTCAGGATACAGCAGAAGCTTCTTTAGAAACGGAAGAGCAAGAAACTGTCGACCCTAAAAAAGCAGCCGTCGCCGCAGCGATTGCGCGAGCGAAAGCTCGTAAAGCAAAGCTTGAACAAGATAAAGAGAATTCTGAGGAGAACAAATAGTGGCCTTTTTTATTGCCAGCTCCCCACATGCGCATAGTCGTCGTAGCACCCCTGATTTGATGAAATGGGTTGCGATCTGCGCGACTCCTGGCTTAGTCGCTCAAACCTACTTTTTTGGTTGGGGAACACTGATTCAACTAGTCATTGCACTGGCACTCGCCGTTTCTTTTGAAGCGATGGTAATGCTATTTCGTAAACGCCCACCATATCGCGCATTGCGAGACTACAGTGCAGTCGTCACTGGTTGGTTACTCGCTATCGCCATACCGCCTCACTCTCCATGGTGGTTACTCGTTATTGGACTTTTCTTTGCAATCGTCATCGCGAAACATTTATACGGTGGTATTGGGCAAAATCCATTTAACCCCGCGATGGTTGCATATGTCGTTCTGCTGATTTCATTCCCAGTGCAGATGACGAGTTGGAACTCTCCGTTGTCTTTAACGGCTGAAGCGGCAAGCTTTGCTGACTCGTTTCAAATGATTTTCACGGGCTACAATGCAGAGGGATTATCTTTGCAACAAGCTCGAATTGGTATTGATGGAACTACCATGGCGACGCCACTTGATGCTTTTAAAACATCATTGCATGCCGGGCATACCGCTTCTGAAGCATTGAGCCAAGCTCAATTCAGCGGACTTGCCGGGATTGGCTGGGAATGGGTCAACCTAGCTTATCTAATTGGTGGATTAGTACTGATTAAACAGCGAGTCATTCAATGGCATATCCCTGCAGCAATGATCGCGAGCTTAATTGTATTTAGCTCTGTCTTTTATCTATTCACGCCAGGTGAAACGGCTTCTCCTGTCATCCATTTGTTATCTGGTGCAACGATGTTGGGTGCATTCTTTATTGCAACAGATCCCGTGTCCGCTTCCACAACAATAAAAGGTCGGTTGATTTTCGGCGCGTTAATCGGCGGTTTGACTTTTATTATACGCAGCTGGGGGGGCTTCCCTGACGGTGTCGCTTTTGCCGTACTGTTAGCGAATATGTGTGTGCCTCTTATTGATTACTACACCAAGCCAAGAACTTACGGACACTAAGGCACATTATGATCCAAGCAATCAAAAATAACGGTTTAACGCTCGCAATATTTGCCTGTGCTTCTACTGGATTAGTGGCCGTCACCCAGTACCTGACCAAAGACCAAATTAAGCGCCAAGAACAAACTCAGTTACTCTCAGTTTTAAACCAAGTGATTCCGCATGATCTCCACGACAATGAGTTGATCTCGTCATGCACGCTTGTGAACAGCCCAGAGCTAGGAACAGACGCATCGATGCCTGCCTATATCGCCACCATCAATAATGAGCCAAGTGCCATTGCAATTGAGGCAATCGCACCTGATGGTTATAACGGCGCAATTAAGGTCCTTATTGGCATAAAGCAAGATGGGACGATCACCGGAACTCGTGTGTTATCCCACAAAGAAACACCAGGGCTTGGTGACAAGATTGATCTTCGTGTGACTGATTGGATCATGAGCTTTACTGGTAAACAAGTCACTGAGGCAAATTACTCTCGCTGGGCGGTACGTAAAGACGGTGGCGACTTCGACCAATTTACCGGTGCGACCATCACACCAAGAGCGGTTGTCAAAGCGGTAAGAAACACTGTCGATTATGTCAATAAGAGCAAAGAGATGCTGCTAGCTCAGCCATTAAATTGTGGTGATAATCATGAGTGAACATAAAACCCTAATTAAAAACGGCATGTGGGCAAATAACCCTGCTTTAGTTCAATTACTTGGATTATGCCCTCTCTTAGCCGTTTCTTCGACAGTAACCAACGCTTTAGGGCTTGGTATCGCAACATTGCTTGTACTGGTCGGTTCCAATGTCGTCGTATCTTTGGTTAGAAATCATGTACCCAAAGAGATCCGAATCCCAGTATTTGTGATGATCATTGCTTCGCTAGTGACGTGTGTTGAGCTGTTAATGAATGCCTATGCGTATGGCTTATACCTCTCACTCGGTATTTTTATTCCCCTTATCGTAACGAACTGTATCATCATTGGTCGCGCTGAAGCCTTTGCTTCCAAAAACGAAGTTCTACCCGCCGCACTCGATGGGTTTTGGATGGGTATGGGAATGACGTCAGTGTTAGTGGCACTTGGAGCCATGCGTGAAGTCATTGGTAATGGCACATTATTCGATGGTGCCGATTTACTACTTGGGGACTGGGCTCAATCGTTAAGAATTGAGATATTCCAATTCGATAGCAGCTTCTTACTCGCGTTATTACCGCCAGGGGCATTCATTGGTGTCGGTTTCTTGATTGCTATCAAGAACTTGATTGACCATCAAGCCGAACAGAAAAAGCCAAAAGCTGAAAAGCCAGCGATTGAACGCGCTCGAGTTACAAACGCATAGAAGCTCCTAAAACAATAATTCGCTTCTTTTGTATAGATACTATAAGCAAAAACTATAAATTTAACTGAAAGTAATGTAGCAATGAACAATACCAAACGTGTCGAAATTTTAGAGCGCTTGCGGGATAACAACCCGAATCCACAAACAGAACTGAATTGGAGCTCACCATTTGAATTACTCATTGCGGTGCTGCTTTCTGCACAAGCCACAGATGTCAGCGTAAACAAAGCAACAGACAAGCTCTACCCCGTTGCGAATACGCCACAAGCTATTTTCGACCTTGGTGTCGATGGCTTAAAAGAGTACATCAAGACCATTGGGCTGTTTAACTCTAAAGCTGAAAACACCATCAAAACCTGCCGCATGCTTTTGGATCTTCACAATGGTGAAGTCCCTGAAGACCGGGCAGCACTAGAAGCCCTGCCAGGTGTCGGCCGAAAAACCGCTAACGTAGTTTTAAATACTGCTTTTGGGTGGCCAACTATTGCAGTCGATACTCATATCTACCGCGTCTCAAACCGCAGCAAATTTGCGATGGGGAAAACCGTTGATGACGTGGAGCAGAAACTACTAAAAGTCGTACCAAAAGAATTTAAGCTAGACGTACATCATTGGTTAATTCTACACGGGCGTTATACCTGCGTTGCAAGAAAACCAAGATGTGGAAGTTGTATTATCGAAGATTTATGTGAATTCAAAGAAAAAACCGACACGTAAATTATTTCATCAGAAGCTAGGAGCAAACTATGTCAAACGGCCGCATTCTCCACACGATGTTACGTGTGGGCGATTTAGATAAGTCTATTGAATTCTATACCAAAGTAATGGGTATGGAATTACTTCGTAAAAATGAAAACACCGAATACAAGTACACACTCGCGTTCCTTGGGTATGGCGATGAGTCGCAAGGCGCAGTGATTGAATTAACCTATAACTGGGATACTTCCGAGTATGAGCAAGGTACTGCATTCGGTCATATTGCTATCGGTGTAGATGATATCTACACGACATGCGACGCAATTAAAGCAGTAGGCGGTAACGTAACGCGTGAACCAGGCCCTGTGAAAGGTGGCACCACTCACATTGCTTTTGTGAAGGATCCAGACGGCTACATGATCGAGTTGATTCAAAACAAGCAAGCTAGCGCTGGGCTTGAAGGGTAACTCTTCATCGGATAATCACTGTTTAAGCGAGCTCTCGAGCTCGCTTTTTTGTATGCGTTCATTTAATGAAATACTGAACAAAAAGGTACTGTCTTACTATTCAAACTTTACATGATAATAATTATCGTTTAGATTACTGAAAGTTTTGATTAGCGGAGCATTACAATGATCAGTGAATGGGAAAAACACACACTATTGGCAGACACAGCCTTGCAGTTAGACGATCCTGTAAGGAGCATTCTCCACTATCAGCAAGCACTTACTTTAAGCGAAGAAATCACTGAACGAACCGATATTGAAGCCGATGAACGTTTGTTAATTTCGGTCATATCTTGCCACAATCTAGCTCAATTTTGGCGTTGGGCCGGGGATACAGATTACGAGCTAAAATATCTACAGTTGGCATCTGAAAAAGTCCTCACCCTCATTCCTCAATGCCCGAACACACAATGCTCAAGCTTCATTGATTCAATTGGCTGCTGCAAAAAAGCACTATTCGACTTTATGAAACGTCACCCAAATCCACAAATTGCTGCGATGGTTGAGAAAATCGACACCGCAACCAACTGCGAAATCATTGCGAAGTTCCGTCTTAACTAACATTTTGCTCTTTGCCAGTCACAACAAAGGCCAGTCACTATGACTGGCCTTTGTTTACTAACTCTCGCTATTCTTGCGTTCGTCCTAATGAAATAACAACGCGTCGGTTTTTATCTTTACCGATTGGAGAGCTGTTATCTGCGATCGGACGTCGCTTACCATAACCTTGAACCTCTATACGATCTTCAGGTAAGCCGAGTGACTTAAAGTACTCTCTTAACGAATCAGCCCTACGTTCAGATAGACTTTGGCTAATACTTTTTGTGTCTGCGGAATCGGTATACGTCGCCACTAACACCAAATCAATATCTTGATTGTAACGAATATAGTCGGCAATTTGGCTTAAACGCTTTCTCGACGCCTTATTAAGTTGGTCGCTGTTTCTATCGTAATGCAAAATTGTGAAAGAAATATCCTCAAAGCTATACGGTAGAAGATTCGAAATACAATCACTAAACACATTAAATTTGGCTTGGAATAACACCGACGACAATGCAACCTCAATGCGCTGGTCTCGGCTTTGCCATTCTTGGTAACTAAACGTTGGGTAGCGCCCTTTCTCTAGTTCAGTCAAAATCCCCCAAGCCGTTTGCCCACCAACATAGCCATCAAATTGTTGGAAGAAGCGAATCGTCGTCATGCGGTCTGCACTTTCACCAGGTCGCCACGGCGGAGGCATAGAGATTAAGCTAACATTACGAGTGGCACCCATTGGCCGACGCATTTTTAACTCAAAATCTAGGATGATTTTCTTACTCGCGCGTGATGAGAACTCCGCATCACCAAAATTTGGAATCGGATGAACGAGACGACACTCAAGTGGAGAGTTTACTACCATCTCCCATGTAGACTGTTGTGGGGTTGCCACATACCGCTTATCTAACTGCGCAAAACTTGGGGCAGACAGTAGCGATAGCAAAATAGAGCCTATCATCAGTCGTTTATTCATAAGGTTGCGTGTCTCTTAAGCAAATCGTTTAACATTGCGACTAATTGCCGCTTTTTTCTCTAACGTATTTTATGCAAAAACCTAGCCACCTCCTAGGATTGAATTTGCCAATTAATCACTTTCATTAGTTTTTATCACTGCTATTATCTGCAATAATGCAGCCCCAATCACACTTATTCGGGCTAACATGACTGTAGAAAACGAAGCTCTGACGCTAAAAAAACGTTTCCGTGGCTATTTCCCAGTAGTTATCGACGTTGAAACCGCAGGGTTCAATGCTAAAACAGATGCATTATTAGAAATTTGCGCCATCACTCTTAGAATGGATGAAAACGGTGATCTTCAACCCGCATCGACAATCCACTTTCATGTAGAACCTTTTGAAGGCGCGAATATCGAGCAAGAAGCATTAGATTTCAATGGTATTAAAGATCCATACAGTCCTTTACGTGGCGCCGTCTCTGAGCAAGAAGCTTTGAAAGAAATCTATAAGTTAGTGAGAAAAGAGCAAAAAGCTTCCAACTGTAGTCGTGCGATTATGGTTGCGCACAATGCGACGTTTGATTTGAACTTCGTAAATGCTGCAAGCGAACGTTGTAAGCTAAAACGCGTCCCTTTCCACCCCTTTGCTACTTTTGATACGGCTGCATTAAGTGGCTTGGCTTACGGCCAAACCGTTCTTGCAAAAGCATGCAAAACGGCAGGGATGGATTTTGACAACAAAGAAGCGCATTCCGCTTTGTATGACACCCAAAAGACCGCGGATCTATTTTGCGGCATCGTTAACAAATGGAAAGCCTTAGGTGGCTGGCCACTTGCCGACGAAGAATAAATACAAAAACAAATATTATAAGTAAACACAACAAACCGAGAAAAATATGAATCCTGTTGTAATTTCTGTATGCATTATGCTTGCTTTAGCATTGCTGCGAGTCAACGTTGTCGTCGCTCTGACGTTCAGCGCTATCATTGGCGGTTTAGTATCAGGCATGAGCCTAAATGATGCTGTTGCTGCTTTCGAAAGTGGACTTGGTGGTGGTGCGACAATCGCCCTTAGCTACGCGATGTTAGGTACATTCGCTGTCGCTATTTCCAAATCTGGTATCACAGACTTGCTAGCGCAAAGCGTGATTAAACGAATTCATGGCAGAGACAGTGCGTCTGCGACGACTGGCCTTAAGTATGCTGTGCTGTTCTCATTGATTTTGGTGACGATGTCGTCTCAAAACGTGATTCCAGTCCATATCGCCTTTATCCCAATTTTAATTCCACCTCTATTAGGCGTTTTTGCAAAACTGAACCTTGACCGACGTCTAGTCGCTTGTGTGCTTACCTTCGGCCTGATCACTCCTTATATGGTATTACCTATTGGTTTCGGTGGTATTTTCTTAAACAACATCCTACTAAAAAACCTTCACGACAATGGTCTAGAGGGCGTTGTGGCAAGCCAAGTACCAACGGCAATGCTACTTCCTGCTGCAGGCATGATTTTTGGTTTATTAACCGCGGTATTGTTCACTTATCGCAAACCACGCCAATACAAAGAGACCGAACTCACTACCGTGCATACTGAAACAACCGCTATCAACAAGAAGCACATTCTTATTGCCGCAATTGGTATTGTAGCGGCGTTGACGGTTCAGCTATCCACTGGCTCTATGATCATCGGTGCTTTAGCTGGTTTCATGGTCTTTACATTCGGTGGTGTCATCAAATGGAAAGAGACCCACGATGTGTTCACCAAGGGCGTACACATGATGGCAATGATAGGTTTCATCATGATCGCTGCTGCTGGTTTTGCCGCAGTAATGAAGCAAACTGGCGGTGTTGAATCTCTCGTGGAAGCCTTATCCACCAGCATTGGTGATAACAAACCATTAGCAGCGCTATTAATGTTGATCGTTGGCTTACTGGTCACTATGGGCATTGGCTCTTCTTTCTCTACCATTCCAATTCTTGCAACGATTTACGTTCCATTGGCATTAGCGTTTGGCTTTTCTCCAATGGCGACGATCGCATTAGTTGGCACAGCTGCGGCACTAGGCGATGCGGGATCTCCTGCCTCAGACTCAACATTAGGTCCAACGTCTGGTCTAAATGCAGATGGTCAACATGAGCATATTTGGGAAACGGTCGTCCCGACCTTTATCCACTACAATATCCCACTGATTATCTTTGGTTGGATTGCGGCGATGGTGCTATAGAGCAAGGCCTATCACGACTCTTACAAAAACGCCGCTAACTTGCGTTAGCGGCTTTTTTATTTTGTATTTTCAGTTAAGCGTTCGCTTGGATAACGTCACGAATAGAACGCAATGTTGGTTCCGTTGATTGGTAATCCAGTTCCACTTCAGAAAAAA
>Ga0213838_1001908_pt1 | contig 10126 bp, 8 predicted proteins | sample SWPATP13_FD_160577 | JGI IMG/M metagenome (GOLD analysis project Ga0213838, IMG submission 160577) | Coastal seawater microbial communities from Marineland, Florida, United States - SWPA TP1 #3 | ecosystem: Environmental > Aquatic > Marine > Coastal | place: USA: Florida | collected 2016-08-06
TGTGGCAGCCGCGACGCTACGGTGCCCAGCGCGACCGCGAGCCTTTTCTGCTCGTCCGTCGCCTCTTCTGTAGTCAGTCGCTCTGCCGCGGCAAAAATGATCTCCGCTTCGGTCGAGGTCGAGTAAGGGGCGAGAGCACGGGCTTTACGCTTATCCCTGACGCGCGAAAAATCTACGCCTCCCAATACATAGTGTGCTGAGGGCGGTTCGTTGGCGATGCGCCAATGCTCAGCGAGTACCTGCGCAGCGAGTTCGCCGAAATGCGGATCGGTGAGATACCCTTTCATCATAGCGACAGTCTGTGGCGACCGAATCGCTGCGAACGCTCGGTAATACAGTCCCGCGTACAAAGTTCTAGCTTCGTTGAGCGCTGGCCCATGTTGCCAGCGAGCTTCCTCCGCTTCGGCGCGAAACCCGCGATAGCGCCTCAGTTCTTCATCCAAAAGTTTCCCGAGTACGGGCAACAGCGTCGGGTCAGGTGCGCTTTCAGCAAGCCCGGCCACCGCTGCCATCTCGGAACGTCGAGCATCCCCAGTCGTAAGCATGAAATCGCCCCATTCGACGGCTAACTGGCGAACGGTGACGCGCGTGTCTGGGTCGAACGGCCGGATTCGTCCCGCAGCCCCGTCGGATGGGCGGGAAAGCAGTTGTGCTAACTGCGCTCGACGGGCACTGTTCGCACCAGGCGCGCGCTCCAGTACAGCTGTGACACCTGGCAACCAGCCCGGAATAATGGATAGTGCTAGCTGCCCGCCGCGTCAAGGTAATGCACGCCGGAGACCGCGCGCAGCTGGGCGGCCGCCTGTTCCGGCGTCAGGTCGCGCTGGGTTTCGGCGAGCATCTCGAAGCCGACCATGAATTTGCGCACCGACGCCGAGCGCAGCAGGGGCGGGTAGAAGTGGGCATGCAGCTGCCAGGGCGTGGCATCCTCCGGCCCGTTCGGGGCGCCGTGCCACCCCATCGAGTAGGGGAAGGAGCACTGGAACAGGTTGTCGTAACGGATCGTCAGTTCCCGCAGCGCCAGCGCCAGGTCGGCGCGCTGCGCGCCGTCCAGGTCTTCCAGGCGCTGCACCGGGAAGCGCGGCAGCAGCAGGGTTTCGAAGGGCCAGCTGGCCCAGTAGGGCACGACCGCGAGCCAGGACGCGGTGCTGACGACGACGCGCTCGCCGGAGGCCGCCTCGCGCTCGACGTAATCGAGCAGGAGCGGCTTGCCCTGTTCGGCGAAATAGGCGCGCTGGCGCACGTCCTCGGCCGCCGGCAGGTCCGGCAGGAAGCTCGTCGCCCAGATTTGTCCGTGCGGGTGCGGGTTCGAGCAACCCATGACGGCGCCCTTGTTCTCGAAGACCTGCACCCAGCGGTATTTTGCGCCGAGTTCGGCGGACTGTTCGCACCAGGCGTCGATCACGCCTTCGATGGCCGGCAGCGTGAGCAGCGGCAGCGACTTGCCGTGGTCCGGCGAGAAGCAGATCACGCGGCTCGTGCCGCGCGCGCTCATGCTCTGGAACAGCGGATCGTCGCCGGGCGCCGCGTCCGGCGTGTCGGACATGAGGGCGGCGAAGTCGTTGGTGAACACATAGGTGCCTTCGTACGGCGGGTTCTTCTCGCCGTTGACGCGGGTATTGCCGGCGCACAGATAGCAGGACGGGTCGTGGGAGGGCTGGACGCTGCGGTCGACGCTTTCCTGCTGGCCCTGCCACGGGCGTTTGGCGCGGTGCGGCGACACCAGTACCCAGTCGCCCATGAGCGGGTTATAGCGGCGGTGCGGATGGTCCGAGGGATTGAACATGGTGGTCCTTGTCTGCTTCAGCTAGCGGGTTGCGGGGTGGGACAGTGCCCGGCGCGCAGCCTGGACGGCCGCGGCGGCGCCTGTGCACAGTGCGCCGTAGCGATGCACTGCGACTCCCGATCGGGTGATCGTTTATACCAAATTTGGCGCTGGCCCCGTGTTCCGCTTGCCGGCGCCTGCGGCACGCCCGCCCGAAAAGAAGCACTGTCGAGTGTTCAAATAAGTGCTTGTCTGTGTCACCATGGGCGCTGTACGCCGAAACCACGTTGCCACCCGCACGCCCACCACACTACGCGCCACTTTATGATCATTTCGTCCGCAACCGATTTTCGCGAAGCCGCCAGGCGCAAGCTGCCGCCATTCCTGTTTCATTACCTCGATGGCGGCGCCGGCGCCGAACAGACATTGCGCAGCAACGTCGACGACCTGCAGGCGGTCAAGCTGCGCCAGCGCGTGCTGCGTGGCTCCGAACAGCTCGACCTGGGCGTGGACTGGTTCGGCGAATCCTACGCGCTGCCGATCGGGCTGGCGCCGGTCGGGCTGGCCGGCATGTATGCGCGCCGCGGCGAAGTGCAGGCGGTGCGCGCGGCCTGCCATCGCAACATCCCCTTCATCCAGTCGACCGTGTCGGTCTGCCCGCTGGCCGAAGTGGCGGCGCAGGCCTCGCATCCGATCTGGTTCCAGCTGTACGTGCTGAAGGACCGCGCCTTCATGCGCGACGTGATGCGCCGGGCCTGGGAGCTCGGTTCGCGCACGCTGGTCTTCACGGTCGACATGCCGGTGCCGGGCAACCGCTACCGCGATGCCCATAGCGGCATGAGCGGCGCCAGCGGGCCGCTGCGGCGGGTGCTGCAGGCGATGGTGCATCCGCGCTGGGCCTGGGACGTGGGCGTGCATGGGCGCCCCCACGACCTCGGCAACATCACCGCCTACCGCGGCAGCGCCACCGGCCTGACCGATTACATCGCCTGGCTCGGCGCCAACTTCGATCCCGACATCGCATGGCAAGACCTGCAGTGGATCCGCGACGAGTGGCAGGGCAAGCTGATTTTGAAGGGCATCCTCGATCCGATCGACGCGCGCGACGCGCTGGCCTTCGGCGCCGACGGCATCGTCGTCTCCAACCACGGCGGGCGCCAGCTCGATGGCGCCATGTCGACCGCGCGCATGCTGCCGTCGATCGCCGAGGCCGTGAAGGGCAAGCTGACCATCTTCGCCGACGGCGGCGTGCGCACCGGCACCGACGTGTTCCGCATGCTGGCGCTGGGCGCCGACGGCGTGCTGCTGGGACGCGCCTTCGTGTATGCGCTGGCCACCGGCGGACAGGCCGGCGTCGAGCGCCTGCTGGCCATCATGGAAAAGGACCTGCGCACCAACATGGTGCTGACGGGCGTGAAATCGGTGAAGGAGATCGGGCCGCATCTGCTGGCCGGGTGAGAGCACGCAGCCGTCACCCCGTGCTCGCCCGCGAGTATGCCGTGTGGGTAGCGGTGCACCCGTAGATGCAGGTAATATGGGCCGGCGATCCGGGACGGATCGGCCGGCATCCCGTCCTGGACGCTCCCTGAACCGATACTAGCCTGCCCGTCGATGCCTATTTCACTCGATTTCGAAGCCATTTTTTCCGCCACCGCCAGTGCCTACCTCATCCTCGATCCAGACCTGGCGATCGTGGGCGTCAACGACGCCTACCTGCGATCCACCGGACGCAGTCGCGACAGCGTGATCGGCCGCCATGTCTTCGATGCGTTTCCGGGTAATCCCGACGATCCCGAGGCCGACGGGGTAGGCAAGCTGCACCGCTCGTTCAGGCAGGTGCTGCGAAGCGGCGCGGCCGACCGCATCGACTTCCTGAAGTACGACATCCCGTGCGGGGACGATGGTCGCTTCGAGGTGCGCTACTGGAGTCCCATCAATACGCCGGTGTTCGATGGCGCGGGCAAGCTCACCCACATCATCCATCAAGCCGAGGACATCACGAGCCGGGTCGTCTCCGAGGCTGCCTTGCGCGAAAGCGAGCGGCGCTTCCGGGCGCTGACCAACGCCACCGGCGACGTGATCTACCGGATGAGTCCAACGTGGAGCCACATGCACGAGCTCGACGGCCGCGGCTTCCTGAAAGACACGGACTCGCTCGGCGAATACCACATCGAAGACTATGTGCCGGCGGAAGACCTGGAAACCGTCAGGCAGGCCATCAACCGGGCGATTCGCGACAAGGCGATCTTCGAGATGGAACACCGCGTCCTGCGCGCCGACGGCGGCTATGGCTGGACCTTTTCGCGGGCGGTGCCCATCCTCGAGGAAGACGGCGTAATCCGCGAATGGGTCGGCTCGGCCAGCGACATCAGCGCCCGCAAGCACGCGGAAGAAAAGCTGACCGATGCGAACCGGCGCAAGGACGAGTTCCTCGCCATGCTGGCCCACGAACTGAGAAACCCGCTGGCGCCGATCAGCGCCGCCGCCCAGCTCCTGCAGATCGGCAGCCTGGACGAAGAGCGCATCCGCACTACCAGCCAGATCATCCGGCGCCAGGTGACGCACATGAGCAACCTGGTCGAGGACTTGCTCGATGTCTCGCGTGTGACGACCGGACTGGTGCAGCTCGAGAAGGCGCCGGTCGATATGCGGCAGGTCGTCGCCGACGCCGTGGAGCAGGCCGCGCCGCTGATCCAGTCGCGCGCGCAGCGCCTGGAAGTCGACTTGCCGCCGCAGCAGGCCATCGTCGCCGGCGACGAGAAACGCCTGGTGCAGGCGATCGCCAACCTGCTCAACAATGCCGCCAAATTCACCCCGGAAGGCGGCGCCATCCGCCTGTCGGCCGAGGTGCTGGCAGCGCAGATTCGCGTCGACGTGAGCGACAACGGCGTCGGCATGTCGGCGGACACGGCCAGGCATGCCTTCGAGCTGTTCGCGCAGGCCGAACGCAGCTCGGACCGCGCCGCCGGCGGCCTGGGGCTGGGACTGGCGCTGGTGCGCAGCCTGGTCGAGCTGCATGGCGGCAGCGCAACCAGCCACAGCGAGGGAATCGGCAAGGGCAGCCGCTTCACCGTCAGCCTGCCGCGTTTGCCCGATGCCGTCTCAGTCGAGCGAGCGGCCGGCAGCGGCGAATCCCTGGCCGGCGATGGCGGGCGGCTGCGCATCCTGGTCGTCGACGACAATGTCGACGCCGCCCAGACACTGGCAATGCTGCTCGAAGCGCTGGGCCACGAGAAGCTGGTCGAACACGATGCGCTCGACGCGCGCGCGCGCGCAGGGGAGGCCTTGCCGCAGGTATGCCTGCTCGATATCGGCCTGCCCGGCATGGACGGACTGGAACTGGCGGGCCGCCTGCGCGCGGCGCCGGTCACCGCCGGGGCGCTGCTGGTGGCGGTGACCGGCTACGGCCAGGACGCCGAGCGCGAACGCTCGGCCAATGCCGGGTTCGACCACCACCTGGTCAAGCCGGTCGACATGCGTCAACTGGCCGCGATCCTGGCGGCCGCGCCTACCTGAGCCCGATTAAGGCGCCACCAGGCGCCGCACCGCTTCCACCAGCGCCGCGCGCAGCGTGCTGCGCTCGCCGCGGTCGAGCGTGCAGTAGTCGATCTGGGCCGCCGCCAGGCGCGTGACGAAGCCGAGCAGGGTGTCGGCCGGGATGGCGTCCGTGATGACGCCGGCGCGCTGCGCCTCGCGCACCTTCTCGCGCTTGTTGGCGCCGGCGGCGGCCATGGCCTCGCTCATCTGCTTGGGGTCGCCCTGTTCGAGCTGCATCCAGTTCCACAGCCGCAGCACCTCGGGGTGCTCGCCATACCAGTCGAAGACGCGGCCCGCGTAGCCGGGCAGGTCGTGGCCGTCGACCGGCACTTCCGACACGGCCCGCGCCACGATCGCGTCGAGCACGGCCTCGAACAAGCCATCCTTGCTGCCGAAATAGCCGTAGATCGACTGCTTGTTGCAGCCGGCACTGTCCGCGATGCGGTCGACCCGGGCCCCGGCAATGCCGTGGGCGGCGAATTCCGCCGTCGCGGCCTCGAGCAGGCGGCGCCTGGTCTCTTCGGGGTTTCTCATATCTGCTCCACGGTTTGATCCAAAAATAAACCAACTAGTTGGTTGACAACGCTTGCGCCGTCGCCTACAGTATATCAACCAACTAGTTAGTTGGAAAGCGGTACACGTCAATTGGGAGAGCGGCATGAAGATTCTGGTGTTTGGGGCAAGCGGCATGGTGGGGCAGGGGGCGGTGCGCGAAAGCCTGCTCGCTCCCGATGTCAGCGAAGTGATCGTCGTCGTGCGCCGCGCGCTCGACCTGACCCACCCGAAACTGCGCCAGATCGTCGTCGACGACCTGCTCGACCTGAGCCAACACCGCTCCCGGCTCAAAGACGTGAACGGCTGCTTCTTCTGCATCGGCGCCAGTTCAGCCGGCATGTCCGCCGAAGCGTACAAGAAGCTGACCCATGGCCTGACGCTGGCCGTCGCCAACAAGCTGCTGGACATGAACCCGCGCATGGTCTTCGTCTACGTGTCCGGCGCCGGCGCCGACAGCACCGAACGCAACGGGCGCATGTGGGCCAGGGTGCGCGGGCAAACCGAAAACGCCATCCTGCGCCTGCCGTTCGCCAACAGCTTCATCCTGCGCCCGGCGCTCATCCAGCCGCTGCACGGCGCGCGCTCGAAGACCCGCTCCTACCGCGTGCTGTACACGCTGCTGGCGCCGCTGCTGCCCCTGCTGCGCTGGATCGCGCCGGGATCGGTGCTGAGCACGCAATCGCTGGGCCAGGCGATGCTCGGCCTGCTGCGCAGGGGTGCGCCGGTGCGGGTGCTCGAGTCCTCCGACATCCGCGCGCTCGCCCTGCCTGCGGCGCCCGCGTATCGCTCCAACGAAACCGCCAGCGCCGCAGCATGCAAGCCTTGACCGTCTCGATCATCGTCGGCGTGCTGCTGGGCGCGTCCGTGTTCGCCGCGACCTCGGCGCCGGTGCCCGCGCACGCGTCGCCGCAGTACCGCGACGGCCAGTTCCATAATCCCGACCCGATTCCAAAGCAAAGCGCGACCGAGATGGCGCGCCTGATGTGGGACTTCATGTTCAATGCGCCCGAGGGCACAGTGCCCGCGGGCGCGATTCCGGTGCGCACCTTGACGCGCGACGAACTGTTGGCCGCGCCCGACAACACGCTGTACCGGCTCGGACATTCGAGCACCCTGCTCAAGCTGGGCGGCCAGTTCTACCTGCTCGACCCGGTGTTTTCGAAGCGCGCCTCGCCGGTGCAATGGGCCGGCCCGGCGCGCTTCCACGCGCCGCCCATCAGCATCGAGGAACTGCCGCCGATCAAGGCCGTCTTCCTGTCGCACGACCATTACGACCATCTGGATCACGCCACCATCATGGCGCTCGCGGCGAAAACCAGCCACTTCCTCGCGCCGCTCGGCGTCGGCGACCGCCTGGTCGGCTGGGGCGTGGACCCGGCCAAGGTGCGCCAGTTCGACTGGTGGCAGGGCGGCGAGATCGATGGCCTGCGCTTCGTGGCGACGCCCGCCAGGCACTTTTCGGGGCGCGGCCTGACCGACGCCAACGCCACCCTGTGGGCCTCGTGGGTGATCATGCAGGGCGACCTGCGCCTGTTCTTCAGCGGCGACAGCGGCTATTTCGGCGGCTTCAAGGAAATCGGCGCCAAGTACGGCCCCTTCGACGTCGCCCTGATCGAGAACGGCGCCTACGACAAGCAGTGGCCCGACGTCCACATGCAGCCCGAGGAAACCCTGCAGGCCTTCGCCGACCTGAAGGGCGCCTGGCTGCTGCCGGTCCACAACGGCACCTTCGATCTCGGCCTGCACCGCTGGCAGGCGCCGTTCGAGCGCATCGCGGCGCTGGCCGCGCAGCAGGGCGTGTCGGTGACGACGCCGCGGATGGGCGAAGCCGTCGACCTCAAACAACCGCAGGCCGGACAGCCGTGGTGGCGCGGCGTGCAGTGATTCGTCAAGGAGCCAGGCAGATGAGAACAGGACAACCCGACTACCGCGCTGCGGTCACGGAGTTCGACCTGCTGTGGGAGAGCGGCGCGGCGGGCCGCCAGCCGGAACGGATGCGCCAGCTGCTGCAGGTGATCGACGCGGTCGAGGCGGCGCCGCTGCGCGCGCCCTCAGTCGTCGGGGCCGACCCTGACCACCAGCTTGCCGAAGTTCTGCCCCTGCAGCATGCCGCTGAAGGCTGACGGCGCATTTTCCAGCCCGTCGACGACGTCCTCGCGGTATTTCAGCGTGCCGTCCGCCAGCCAGGCCGGGATGTCGCGCTGAAAATCGGCGTAGCGCGGCGTGCCGTAGTAATCGAAGATGATCAGCCCCTGGATTTTCAGGCGCTTGCGCAGCACCGCGCCCATCAGGCCCGGCAGGCGGTCCGCTCCAGCCGCGGCGCCGGCGTTGTATTGGGCGATGAGACCGATCACGGGCACGCGCGCCGCCACGTTCAGCAAGGGCAGGACGGCGTCGAACACCTTGCCGCCCACGTTTTCGAAATAGATGTCGACGCCCTGCGGGCAGGCCGCGGCCAGCTGGCGCGCGAAATCCGGCGCATGGTGGTCGAGGCAGGCGTCGAAGCCGAGCACCTCGACGGCGTGCCGGCATTTGTCGGCGCCGCCGGCAACGCCCACCACGCGGCAGCCTTCGCGTTTCGCGATCTGGCCGACGGTGGCGCCCACTGGCCCGGTCGCCGCGGCCACGACCAGGGTTTCGCCCCGCTTCGGCTGGCCAATCTCGAGCAGGCCGATATAGGCGGTGAAGCCCGGCATGCCCGCTACACCGAGCGCATACGATGGATGCGCCGGCGCGTCGCCGAGTCCGCGCAGATCGCTGCCGTTGGAAATGCTGTAGTCCTGCCAGCCGCCGCTGGCGAGCACCCAGTCGCCGGGCCTGTAGCCGGGATGCTTGGAATCCACCACGCGCGCCACAGTCTGTCCGACCATCACCGCATCGAGTTCGACGTGCGGCGCATACGAAGGCGCGTCGCTCATGCGGCCGCGCATGTAGGGGTCGAGCGAGAGGAAGACCGTGCGCAGCAGGACTTCGCCCTCGGCCGGCGCCGGAACCGGCGTTTCGGCGAGCCGGAAGTTGGCGGGCGAGGGCGGGCCGTCCGGGCGCGAGGCGAGCACGATGCACCGGTTGATCTGCTGGGATTGCGGCATGGAGAACTCCTGTCGGGTTGGGCCGATGGCCTGGTGCCACCGATTCTACCCGCGTGCATGCCCCGGACGCGCGCAAGCTGGTGCAAAATGGGCGTTCGAGAAAACAGGGGACGCCATGCACTACGCCATTTCCGAACAACTGCAGGAACTCCAGGCGCGCGCGCGCGCCTTCATCCTTGACCAAATCATCCCGATGGAGCGCGATCCGCGCTGCACGCCGCACGGCCCGACCGAAGGACTGCGGGCCGAACTGATCGCCAAGGGGCGCGCGGCGGGCCTGCTGTCCTCGCACGTCTCGCCCGCATTCGGCGGGCTGGGACTGAACCACGCGGCCAAGGCCGTGCTGTTCGAGGAAGCGGGTTATTCGCCGCTCGGCCCGGTCGCGCTGAACATCGCCGCGCCCGACGAAGGCAACATGCATTTGCTGGAGATGGTGGCGACCCCGGCGCAAAAGGAACGCTGGCTGCGGCCGCTGGCCGCCGGCACGATCCGCTCCTGCTTCTGCATGACGGAACCGGCGCCCGGCGCCGGCGCCGACCCCGGCATGCTGCTCACCCACGCAGTCAAGGATGGCGACGATTACCTGATCAGCGGCGAGAAATGGTTCATCACCGGGGCCGACGGCGCCGCCTTCGCGATCATCATGGCCAAGCTGGAAAGCGGCGAAGCCACCATGTTCCTGGCCGATATGGACAGCCCCGGCATCATTGTCGAACGCATGATGGATTCGCTCGACTCCTGCTTCCCGGGCGGGCACGGCGTGGTCTTCTTCGATAATTTACGGGTGCCGGCCTGCGACATCCTGGGCGAGCCCGGACAGGGCTTCCGCTATGCCCAGGTGCGCCTGTCGCCGGCGCGCCTGACCCATTGCATGCGCTGGCTGGGGGCCGCGCGCCGCGCGCACGACGTCGCCACGGCCTACGCGCGCACGCGCCAGGCCTTCGGCAAGCAGCTCGGCGCGCACGAGGGTGTGGGCTTCATGTTGGCCGATAACGAGATCGACCTGCACACCACCCGTCTCGTGATCGCGCATTGCGCCTGGGTGCTCGACCAGGAGCAGCTGGGCAAGCACGAATCGAGCGTGGCCAAGGTGTTTTCGTCGGAAGCGATCTGGCGCGTGGTCGACCGCTGCGTGCAGATCCTGGGCGGGCAGGGCGTCACCCACGAGACCGTGGTCGCG
>Ga0213838_1001913_pt1 | contig 10110 bp, 10 predicted proteins | sample SWPATP13_FD_160577 | JGI IMG/M metagenome (GOLD analysis project Ga0213838, IMG submission 160577) | Coastal seawater microbial communities from Marineland, Florida, United States - SWPA TP1 #3 | ecosystem: Environmental > Aquatic > Marine > Coastal | place: USA: Florida | collected 2016-08-06
TCACATCAGACGAAGCGATCGATGAATGGGTGAAACAGAACGTTGAAAGTGCATACCACCCTTCTTGTGGCTGCAAAATGGGTTCAGATACCGATGCCATGGCCGTTCTTGATGAAGAGTGTCGAGTACGTGGAATAGACAATTTGCGTGTTGTCGATTCATCGGTTTTCCCCACCATTCCAAATGGAAACCTCAATGCACCAACCATCATGGTTGCGGAAAGAGCTTCAGATTTCATCTTAGGTAAAGCGCCACTCACCGCCAAAGAAGTACCGGTTTGGATCGCACCAAACTGGCAAGAAACACAAAGAATCAATAAACCGGCGAGAGAAGCATAAATCAGCCTCTCGCAGAATAAAAAATAGAAAAGTCAGCAGCGCTGCTCCCTATCGTTTCGATAATCAGCAGCAAAAAGGAAAGATTAAAAGGAACCAACATGACAACTCTTACAATTAAAAAAGCGACAACAAAGACTCTAACGACCCTTGCCATCAGCGCATTGGCTTTCAATGCATACGCCGATCAAACACTTGAGCCTAAACAGTGTCAGAACGTTCGTTTTGCGGATGTTGGCTGGACAGACATCACCGCGACGACGGCAGTAACAACAGAACTACTAAAAGGCCTAGGTTACCAAACCAAAACGGACCTTCTTTCAGTGCCTGTGACTTACTCTTCAATGGCAAACGGCGACATTGATGTGTTCTTAGGTAACTGGATGCCAACTATGGAAGGGGATATTGCTAAATACCGTGAAGCAGGCACTGTCGAAACGGTACGTGCTAACTTAGAAGGTGCTAAGTACACGTTAGCGGTTCCAAAATACGTTTATGACGCTGGTGTCAAAAGCTTCGCTGACCTTGCAAAAAATGCCGACAAATTCAAAGACCGCATCTACGGTATCGAACCTGGTAATGATGGTAACCGCCTAATCCAATCAATGATCGATTCTGACGCTTTTGGCCTTAAAGACTTCAACTTAGTGGAATCCAGTGAAGCAGGCATGGTCTCTCAGGTTTCTCGCGCTGTTCGTCGTAACCAATGGATCGTCTACCTAGGTTGGGCACCGCACCCAATGAACAGCAATGTAGAAATGGAATATTTGTCTGGTGGCGACGATTTCTTCGGCCCTAATTACGGCGGTGCTAACGTCTACACAAACGTTCGTTCAAACTACCTATCTGAATGTCAGAACGTCGGTAACCTACTTCAAAACCTTGAGTTCAGCCTTGAAATGGAAAATGAACTCATGGAAGCCATCCTCAACCAGAACGTGAAGCCTGCTAAAGCAGCTCAACAATGGTTGAACAACAATCCACAGCAAGTTGAAGCTTGGTTAGAAAACGTTAAATCGCTTCAGGGTGAGTCAGCAACGCAAGCTGTTAGTGCCTACCTAAAGCAAGCCAAAGCGTAACCTTTACCGAATCTCACTAAATAATAAGGTGGGCTAAATTAGCCCACCCATAATAAAAGGCTATATTGTGAATTTTATTACGGACAACAAAATCCCTGTAGGTCAATGGATGGAAGCTGGTGTTGACTGGTTAACTATCAATGCAGCAGGCTTTTTCGATGCCATTTCTTTCTTCTTAGAAACCGTTATCTTATTTTTGGTCGATGTATTTAAGTGGATGCCGCCGGCTCTGCCTATCGCTATCACTGCCGCACTCGCTTGGTACTTGCATCGCAAACTGTCTCTGGTGGTATTTGTTGTCGCAGCGCTGCTTACCATACTCAACCTTGGCTACTGGCAAGAAATGCTGGAAACCTTTGTCCTTGTTTTCGCAGCGACAACGATTTCCGTATTAATTGGTGTTCCAGTTGGCATCATGGCTGCCCATCGTCCGTGGCTGTATACATTACTGCGCCCTATTCTCGACCTAATGCAAACCGTTCCAACGTTTGTTTATCTTATCCCGACTTTGGTGTTATTTGGTTTAGGTATTGTTCCTGGGCTAATTTCTACCATTATTTTTGCTATCGCCGCACCGATCAGGCTGACTTATTTAGGTGTCACAAAGGTACCCGAAGAGCTGATAGAAGCAGGTAAAGCATTTGGGGCTAGTCGCATGAAATTGCTCCTGAAAGTAGAATTACCAGCAGCGTTACCAAGCATCATGGCTGGTGTCACTCAGTGCATAATGTTATCGCTGTCGATGGTTGTGATTGCTGCACTTGTGGGAGCCGATGGGCTAGGAAAACCCGTTGTACGTGCACTCAACACGGTGAATATCTCGCAAGGCTTTGAAGCCGGGCTCGCAATCGTACTTGTTGCGATCATTCTTGATCGTTTATGCAAAACGCCAAATCAAAAGGAAGCTTAATGATGTCTGATGTAAAAGTAACGAAAGACGCCATTACGATTAAAAATCTAGACGTAATATTTGGCGACAAACCACAGCAAGCACTAGAGCAGCTAGACCAAGGAAAAACGCGACAAGAAATCATCGACGAAACCGGGCAAGTCGTTGGCGTCAACAACGTCTCACTGACTGTTGAAGAAGGTGAAATTTGTGTTCTGATGGGGCTATCAGGCTCAGGAAAATCCAGTTTGCTACGTGCGGTAAATGGGTTGAATGACATAAGCCGCGGCGTACTCGAAATCAAAGATGGCGACCAACAGGTCGACCTTGCAAAGTGCGATGAAGCCACTCTTCGTCACCTTCGTACTCACCGTGTGTCTATGGTGTTTCAAAAGTTCGCGCTAATGCCTTGGTTAAATGTTCTCGACAACGTGGCGTTCGGCTTAGAAATGCAAGGGGTTGCGAAAGATGAACGTCGAGCTAAAGCACGCGAGCAACTAGAAATGGTGGGGCTTTCTGAATGGGAAACCAAGTACCCACATGAGCTGTCAGGCGGCATGCAACAGCGTGTAGGTTTAGCCCGTGCATTCGCAATGGATACCGATATTCTGTTAATGGATGAACCCTTCTCAGCGCTGGACCCATTGATTCGTGCGCAACTACAAGACGAGCTTATTACTTTGCAAAACAAGCTCAACAAAACCATTTTATTCGTTAGCCACGACTTGGATGAAGCGTTAAAAATTGGCAACAACATCGCGATTATGGAATCGGGCAAACTCATTCAGCACGGTAAACCAGAAGAAATCGTATTAACGCCAAAAACCGAATACGTTAAAGATTTTGTTGCGCATACCAACCCTTTGAATGTACTGAAAGGCCGTTCACTTATGCAGCCTTTGGATTCATTGAAACAAGAAAACGAGAGTTGGAAAATCTGCGATGCCAAAGATCTATGGATCAAACAGAGCGGTGAAGCGCTAACAATAGAAGGCGAATCCAATCTGAAGGTTGTCGAATGGCAAGAGTCAGACGATGATCTCAGTGCTATCGACAGTCAGTCACTCGTTGTTACTAGCCCAGAAATCGGCATGCGCGACGCCATTAAACTTAAACAGATTAGCGATCACCCAATCCTACTTGTCGAAGACAGCCAGTTAGTCGGCATACTCGATAATAGTGAATTCTATAATGCACTTACTGGCAATTTTCAATTGCATTCAGCCGCCTAATATCAGAATTGGCAAGCTGAACTAATACCACCACCCGTTGCACTCATGCGGCGCTCGTATTCTGCCTCGGGTGGTTATAAGTGAGCTTTCTCACAGGAGAAGACTTCTGCTGACGGTAATTGTTCAAGATTCAAGCAAAACGTAGGCACAACATTATAGAAAGATTGAGAATAGTAGGAACATGAGTACAATGCGGAAAATTACAAAGCTTATCTATAAATTTACAACTAAGCGTATAGCTATCATGTTGTAGCCACTCAAACGTGCATTTATACAAAGGTCTGCATCTTGGAAAAACATGAAGAAGTTCTCGTCGCGATTCGTCAAATTATTCGGGCGATTGACTTACACTCAAAAAAATTGAGCAAAGAATACGGTTTGACAGGCCCGCAGTTGATTTTAATGCGCGCGATCCAAGAAATGCACAACGTCACCATTAAAGAGTTGTCGAATCACACCAATGTGAGCCAAGCGACCACCACGACCATTATTGATCGCTTAGAACAAAATGGTTACGTAAAGCGCGTACGTAGTGAATCAGACCGCCGTAAAGTTCACGCAAACTTGACTGAAAAAGGCCAAGAGTTATTAAGCAATGCGCCTTTACCCCTGCAAGATAACTTTGTTAACAAGTTCCAAAATTTAGAAGCTTGGGAGCAAAGCCTGCTCCTGTCTTCCATGCAACGAGTCTCTTCAATGATGAATGCCGAAGATATCGACGCAGCACCTGTACTACAGCTAGAAAGTATCGCAAAAACCTAACTCTAGTTTCTATTGTTGCCAGCGAATAAATCTTCTATTCGTTGGCAAATATCAAACCCGTTATAGCTTCCCCTGCTCCCGCGACTTTGTTCCAGTATGGTTCAAACGATACTCTCTGGGTGACACCCCTCTGTATTCCTTAAATTGGCGATTAAAGTTAGATTGGCTTTCGTATCCGACTTTTTCCGCAATCAGGCCAATGCTGTAAGAACTGCTTTCCAACAAACGTTCTGCATGCCCTAAGCGCGTTTTCTTTAACCTTTGGACAAAAGTTTCACCAAAATTCGACAGAAATAATCGATGCAGCGTACTTCGGCTAATAAAGAATTTATCAGCCAGTTCGTCCAGCGTGATTCTTTGAGAGTAATGCTCCGCAATATATTGAGAAATCGCATCGACTTTATCGGGTTGCGTAAGTTCAGATTCTAGATACGTCGTTTTCTCGGGAACATCGAGCATGATCGGATTACGATCTTGGCTAAGTAAAGAAAGGACTCGAATACACACGGTAAGCTGTTCCATTTTCGGTACGTTGCAATCAAGAAGTTCAAGCTCTCGATTCACTGCGAGAGCCGTTTCCTTTGAGAACTTAACCCCATTTTTCACTCGGTGCAGTAATTTGTCCAACTTACGCATTTCTGGGCAAAAATAGATCATATTTCTAACCCATTCTGCATTGATCCATACTCGATGCTGCTGGGCGTGCTCTTCGATTGGCTCAAGTTGATAACTTGAATGAGGCTTATTCGGTGGGATCATCACCAGTTGAATGTCATTAAAAGCCAATGTCGAATGGGAGACTTCGAGCACCCCACTGCAACCAATAAAGAGGCTTAATTCAAACTCATCATGCTGATGTACTGGTTCTGGTTTCAATGGTGCGGTGTAATAAACATGCCGCCAAGACATACCCGGACGAATCGGGACTTTTTCCACTTTGATCATGGTTTATTGCCTGACAATAAATACGAACATCATGACAATATAGTATCAATAACAGGCTCACGTACAATCAGATGACACAATAGTATTACTCTTTGGCACAAAGAAGCCATTTCCTTAATTTCAACTCTTTACAGTGGCTCCAACGAAAAGAGAGCGAACAGTAAACCTATCCACTGCCCCGCCTCTCGTATAGAACACTCTAATCTGATTAACTATTAAGGTATTCCTATGAACAATTCGATGAGCAAAGAAGAAAAAGCGATTTATTACCGTGACCTTAAACGCGTTGGAGCCGTATTCGCATTGGCGTTTATCACCATACTGTTAGTGAACATGATTACTTCATAATCACCTTAATCCTCAAGGCTCGAATTCACGGTTCCAATCTAATTCTTACCGCGGTAAAGTACGCGGCATCAAGCGAGTTATAACCATGAACACCTTTGAACGTTCATCAGTGAGTGAGCTTTCGCTGTATGCTTGGTTATGGCTACACTAAGAATAAATAGAGATGAAATCATGAGTAACGACTTAGACGTAATTGATAACTTAGAAGATTTAGAACAATTTCTAATCGCTGTAGAAAACGGCGGATTCGGCCTAAAAGGCGTTGAAGGAATCGGCATGGCAACTAATAATGCCGACGGTAGACACTTTGTCGCGGTATTTGACGGCAGTAATAAACTGTTGCTAGCACGTTGGGTAACTCAAGAAGTATTTGAGACAGGCAAAGACCTTGTTCGTAATGGCCCTAAACGCCACTAGTACCCGCTGAAGTAAAAACAAACCCGTTTGATGCTTTCCATTGAACGGGTTTCTTTTTATCTTGAAGCCGCTGAACCGGACTTTCTATTGGGTTTGTATATATTCACCAAATTTCCGAAAAGCATTAATGCCGCACCAATGAATAACGAAAGTTCGAGGCTTTCTGAGTATACGAGCACGCCCACCAACGCAATGATCGGCAACCGCAAAAAATCCATGGTAACCACCATCGTCACTTCAGCAGACTGCATGGCTTTAGTCATACAATAATGGGCAGACAGTGCGGTGATACCAACAACCAAAACCCAACCCCATTCATTACCAGAGGGAAGCGCCCAATCGCTAAGTGAAAACACCAAGCCGATCGGCAGTTGGATCAAGCACATATAAAAAAGTATGGTAAGCGGGTGTTCTGATGAAGATAACCCTTTGGTAGACGCGTGAGACACGGCATAACATATGGCAGCAATGAGTACGGTGATTGACGCTGCACTCATAATTCCAATTCCCGGCTTCACTATGACCATGACACCAGCAAGCCCCAGAACAATAGAAATCACTTTTCTGAAGGTTAACTTTTCACCCAAGAAAGTGCAGGCTATCAATGCCGTCCAAACCGGAACCGTAAATTCAATCGCAAAGACTTCAGCAAGTGGTAACAACCCAATGCCAACAAACCAGCCGTACTGCCCGCCAAAATGAAATACATTACGAAATGTATGAAGTTTCACCCTTCTAGTGGTGAATAACTTGGGAGCACCAAGCGCTACAATCACCACCGAAATGATAAGCAAGCCAATCAAACTACGAAAGAACAAAACTTGGAAAGTATCCAGTTGCCCGTTGAGCTCACGCGCCCCGATTGCCATTAAGCAAAATGAAGCGAGTGTCCCCATCATCCATAACACTGAACGTACGCTAATAACCGTTACCTATCGCTAAGATTTATCTTGCAGAGCGCTGGAAAGGAGCTAGTTCAATCCCTTCCAGTTCACAGATATGTTTAATGGTGGCGTTTGTCGTCAGTCGCTCCAAATACCTTGATAGATGTTCAAAACACATCGGAGATTTTTGCGCTGGCAGCGACCATTCAGCCAACATAAATAGGAAATAGTCACAAGCCGAAATCGTATCGCCTAACAAGAATGGCTTATCCGCTAGCTGATCATTAATCACAGATAATGCATCAGCAATTCTCTCATCCTGAGCGGCGATAATGCTAGGAATCGCACTCTCATCTACAGTATGGCGGTGCGGGTAATATCGAACCATCAATTCAGCTTGTAATGTATTATTCAAATAGGTCAGCCATTGGAAAAACATAGGTCGCATCGGTGAACCTATATCTGGAATTAACTGATGTTCAGGGTGGCTTTCGCACAAGTGGATACAGATTGCTGGACTCTCAAAGATTGGCACCCCATTCGCAATAAGTGTTGGAATGCGCCCTGCCGGGTTCAGCTTTAAGTAATCAGCAGATTTTTGCGAATTAGATTTTTTGTCCACCAGCAGAAGCTCGTAATCTAGCCCCATATGATGAAGTAAGAAATGGGGAGCCAAGCTAGCATTATTTGGGTAATAGTAGAGTTGATACACTGAAATCCCTTCCTAAGTTTACGTCCTTTTGTAAGACAACACGGCGCTATCTGCCGTTTGCTCATTAATACGAGTTGCGCCTTTCATATGCAGACGAGTATACGTGGCCTTTCTAACAATCTCTTTTTTCAATTTTTAAATTCATGATCTCTGACGCTTCTCAATAAAAAGCCCAAGCAAATGCTTGGGCTCAGTTCAGTCATTATGAAACCATTGCCATGATGGTTACATTCCGTTTAATTTCCCCAGATCTGGCTGACAAACTCAGGGTGGTCAATAAACGGGTTACGATTTCCTTGGAAATCATGTACCGCTTGGTTTCGGTTAATTTCTTTTTGGCTTACTGGGTCTTCAGAATGCCAACGCTTAAGCATAGTAAGTAGCCAAGGTTCAAACACGGTTGTGTTGGTTCCATCCAAAACGGCATCTGAGCTTGTAGAGTTACCTTCCCAGCTCGCAATTTCATTTTCATAGCGGGTTGCCATGTAGAAATATGCTCTTGCGAAATCACCTTTAAACTCATCAATTGGTTCAAATACCGTACCCACATAACCAAGAGAGCTCGCAGCACTGCCTAATTTAGAACCATTGCTTGATGTGTATGTTGCACTGCTCACTTCACCAAATGGCCAGTTACTGCGTTTCGAGTTAACGTAGCCGTCAGTGGCAAATAAATGGTGACCGTCAGAGTTCATTGGCTCAACTTTCCCACCAAACCAGCTTTTCGGGAAAGAGTGCTCACGGTTGTAGCAATCGCCCTCTTTGCTGTACTGACCGCATTGATCAGTCACCTTAGTGAATTGGATTGAATCTGAGCCAGAAGGCTTCTCTGAATACATATCGAGAATCGAACCGTCTGTCTCATAGTATGCGTCTAGGTCAGCCTCAGACACCAATGTCCAAATAGCGGTGTAACCCTGACTACTGTGGTTATCAATAATTTGATACAAGGCCGTTTTTAACGCAAAGCCCGTTTTGCCTTCAGCGTCTTTGTAATACTCGCCTAACACTGGTGGTTCAGTTGGTGGTGTCGTTGAGCCACCAACCGTGAATTCTGTACTCTGACTTGCTTGGAAATCACCGCCAGATGCCACAACGGTGCCATTAACCGACAAACTGTACGAACCATTACCCACATTGCAGCACATTCCATCGCCATAAGAGTCATTAACTTCTAGTGTGTAGCTACCGTTTGCTAAACACATTTCCACTTCATTGGTGGTGTTACTTTGATAGTCTGAACCAGAATAAAGAGTTTGAGAAACTGAGTTTTTAAGGGACCAACTGGTTTCAGAGCCATAGTTATCCGTCACTAGAGTAAGTGTGGCACTGGTGTCATTGCAGCTTTGTGTGGGTGGAGTCAACGTAGGCTGAAAGTTATCTAGATACACAACTTCCGATCCATCAAAACCGGCATCATCATAAAATCGTACGCCCACAACAATGTCTTTGGTGCTCGTCGCACTGTACGAGTGAGTCAATGCCTGCCACTGATTCGTTAAACCATTATTCGAGTAACCTAAATAGCCATCAACAAAAAGGCGAGCTTTCACGTTGCCTTCCGTGTGGTAAACATCGACAGAGAAATCATAAGTTTTCCCTTGTTCAACACTTATCGTTTGTAGAAAATCAGTATTACTTTGGGTGCCCGTATTCACGGTTACTTGCGCAGAGAAACTGCCGTTATTGACAGGATCGGTAGAGGGTGAAACCGCAATGCCGGAATCAATGACACTCCATCCAGATGGTACGTTTCCTTCCCAGTTTTCGAAACTTCCATTTTGGATTTGTGCATGCGCACTCGCTGAACAAAGTAATGCAACGCCACTTAGTGTTATTATTCTATTTATCATATAACCTTCTGTTTAATTGGATAAAAATCAACTAAGCTTAGAAAGTAATCAAAATATTAAGAGAGACATACATCTCATTTATAAATGTAAGGATCATCACTTTTATCAATATCTGTGATGTAAAACAATGCAACATCGACCTGTAAAATGCATTTCACACGCTAGATTATCGAAATAAAAAAGCCCACGATGGTCATCGCAGGCTTTATATATTCGTGTAGGCTCACATTCTTTTAATCGGGTCCACTCCCCCATCTAACCCTTCAATTTTAAGAGTTAAGCATAAGATTAGTCAGGTGAGGACTCACAATTGGACAGAAGTTTGTTAGTAATTTTGCTCTAATTTGTAATGCTCAAATGGGTAAAGTATGGAATGGAGGGCGGGTGTAATCCTTCGTTTCCTTTCAAGATCTGGAATACTGATTAGATAATCTGATGTGTAAAGGTTGTGACGAGTTAATAATTAGCGTCACCCACGATACCACTCGATAGACGCACGAGACGCAGTTCTGACCGCGTAATTTTGCCGTTTTCAGATCTCCTCTCTTTACCTAATATGTTAGCTCTTCACAACGGACATCATGCCACATATGTGGCATGATTTTGTTTAATTCAATGAACTCTAGTGACTTAGGTTTTAATACTACTTCACCA
>Ga0213838_1001914_pt1 | contig 10109 bp, 7 predicted proteins | sample SWPATP13_FD_160577 | JGI IMG/M metagenome (GOLD analysis project Ga0213838, IMG submission 160577) | Coastal seawater microbial communities from Marineland, Florida, United States - SWPA TP1 #3 | ecosystem: Environmental > Aquatic > Marine > Coastal | place: USA: Florida | collected 2016-08-06
CCTCCAGCAGGTAGACGATCGTCGCCAGCATTTTTTCGCGCGGCAGGCCGGGCAGTTTCAAGCCGCGGTCGACCTCGGCGCGGATCGCGGGCAGCGCCTTGCCGAAGTTGATCATGCGCTCGTATTTCGCCTCGTCGCGCACGCTGCGCCACTTCGGGTGGTAGCGGTACTGCTTGCGTCCGCGGGCGTCGCGGCCGGTGGCCTGCAGGTGGCCGTTCGCTTGCGGGCAGATCCAGACGTCGGTCCAGGCCGGGGGGATGACGAGCGACTTGATGCGCTTCCTCGTGGCGTCGTCCCCGATCGGCTCGCCCTTGGCGGAGAAGTAGCTGAAGCCATCCTTGGCCGGCTCGCGCCGGATGCCGGGCTTGTCGTCGTGGACGTAGCGCAGGCCGGCAGCCTTGGCGGCGGCGGGCGGATCGCTGGGCGGTGCCGTTTCAAACGGCGTGGTGGCGTCAAGAGTCATTGGAGCGGCTTTCCGGTGAACGAACCCGGCCGATCTTACGCTTTCCGGGTACGCGCACTGTTCGGGAGCTAACCGAAGCGCATGTGTCGTAGGGTGGACTCCCGAGTCCACGCGTTACGCTGGCACTGCGCAGGCTTTACGCGTGGACTCGGTTACGCTGGCACTGCGCAGGCTTTACGCGTGGACTCAGTTACGCTGGCACTACGCAGGCTTTACGCGTGGACTCGGGAGTCCACCCTACGCATTGCGATACTTTACCTTCAGCGGTAGCGCGACTCCACCAGGTCGATCTCGCGCAGCAGCTTGCGTGCGGTCTCGTCCGACAGGGTGCGCGCGTGGACCAGGGCGAGGATGGTCTTCCTCTCGGCCTGCAGCGCGGCCAGCCGGTATTCGCGCTCGGCCACTTCGGCCACGCGCACGCGCGCCGGGTCGTACAGGCCGGCGCCTCCCAGGCGGTGCTGGTAGATGCCGCGCACATGGTCGAGCGCGCTGGCGTGCACGTCGGCGTCATGTTGCTGGTCGTGCTGGCCATGCGCCGCCTTTTCGATCGCGGCGATCGCGGCGACGGCGGCGTCGTGGCGCGCGTGGTCTTCCTCGGCTGCTTCGCTCGATTCTTCCGGCACCGCCAGTCCCTTCAGGACGCGCGGCAGGCCGATGCTGGCCACCAGCAGCGAGACGATGATGACGGCGCTGGCGTAGAAAATCGCGAGATCGCGCCCCGGGAAGGGCGCGCCGCCGGGCAGGGTCAGGGGCAGCGTCAGCACGCCGGCCATCGTGATCGCGCCGCGCACGCCGGCCAGCGAGGTCGCAATCACGAGCCGGAAGTTCGGCGTGTAGACGTGCTGGCCGTGGCGCCGCGCCTTGAGGATGGTCAGGCGCATCGAGACCCAGACCCAAAGCAGGCGCAGCAGGATCAGGCCCAGGCTGATGGCGAGCGCGGTGCCGACCAGGGACAGGGGCGTCATGCGCGCATCGAGCCGGGCGTCGTTCAGGGAGCGCTGCACGATCTCCGGCAGCTGCTCGCCCAGCAGCACGAACATCACGCCGTTGAGCGCGAACTGCACCGTGTCCCAGACCACGGCGCGGCGCACGCGCGTCGTCGCCAATGCGCGCCCGGACAGCTCGACAAAGCTCATCGTGATGCCGGCCGAGACGGCGGCGAGGATGCCGGAGGCCTCGATGTGTTCGGCCAGCAGATAGGCGCCGAAGGGCGTGAGCAGGTTGATCAGGATCGCCGATCCGGGTTCTTCGCCGATGCGCTGGGCCGCCACGCGCTGGACGAAGGCGACGCCGGCGGTCAGCGCGACGCCGCAGGCGATGCCGGCCAGCGCCACCCAGAGGAAGGTGGCCGATGCCTCGGCCAGCGAAAAGGCGCCCGTCATGGCGGCGGCGACGGCAAAGCGGAAGCAGACCAGACCCGTGGCGTCGTTCAGCAGGGACTCGCCTTCCAGGATATGCATCAGGCGGTGCGGGATCGGCACGCGCGCGGCGATCGAGGCCACGGCCACCGGGTCGGTGGGCGCTACGATCGCGGCCAGCGCGAAGGCGACCGCCAGCGGCATCTCGGGCACCAGCCAGTGGATCAGGAAGCCGGCGCCCAGCACGGTGAACACGACCAGCCCGAGCGCGAGCTCGAGGATGATGCCCTTGTCGCGGAACAGCCCGACCTTCGGGATGCGCCAGCCGTCGAGGAAGAGCAGGGGCGGCAGGAACAGCAGGAAGAAGATCTCGGGATCGAGCGTGACGCCATGGCCGAACACGCCGGCGATCACCGCACCGAGCGCAATCTGCACCAGGGGCAGCGCGAACGGCAGCAGGCGCACCAGGTAACCGCTGCCTATCACCGCCAGCAACATTGCGAATACCACGCCCAAAGATTCCATTCCAACTCCCTCATGTCGACTTGGCATGATACGGGAATCGAAAGGGCTGCGTCGGGTGCTTACCTCGGGTGCTTCTCCGCCGCCGTGTCGGCCAGCAAATCCGACAGCTCCACCGTATTCACCGGCTTGACCATGTACTGGTCGAAGCCGGCCGCCATGGCGGCGTCGCGGTCCTGCTGGCGGCCGTAGCCGGTCATCGCGACCAGGGTGGCGCCGGTGGCTTGCGGCAGGCGCCGCAGGCGGCGCGCCAGTTCGTTGCCGTCGAAGTCGGGCAGGCCGATGTCGAGCAGGCAGAGGTCGGGCACGAAGACCCGCGCCAGGTCGACCGCGTCGGCCGCGCAGTAGGCGATTTCGACCTGGTGGCCGCCGGCGCCGAGGAACAGTTGCAGCGTATGGACGGCGTCCAGGTTGTCGTCCACCAGCAGCACTTTCAGGGGCTTGACCGCGTGCGCGTGGTCGGCGGTCCGGGCCAGCGGCAGCACCACTTCCTGGCTGTGGCGCGGCAGGCGCACCGTGAAGATGCTGCCCTGGCCAAGGCCCGCGCTGTCCGCCCGCACCGTGCCGCCGTGCAGCTCGACCAGGCTTTTCGCCAGCGCCAGGCCCAGGCCGAGACCGCCCTGCGAACGGTCCGGGGTGCGCTCGGCCTGGGTGAACAGGTCGAACACGCGGGCCACCAGTTGCGGCTCCATGCCGATGCCGTCGTCGCGTACCGAGAGCACGTAGTCGTCGCCGTCCTCGAACAGGCGCAGTTCGATGCGTCCGCCCTCGGGGGTGTATTTATTCGCGTTGTTGAGCAGGTTGGCCACCACCTGCACCAGGCGCTTGTGGTCGCCCTTGACCGGCGCGGGTTGCGGCGGCAGGTCGAGCACCACGCTGTGGCGGCGCGTCGTGATCAGGGGGCGGATCTGCTCGGCCGCGTCGTCGATCACCTTGCGCAGGTCGAGCACCTGGGTCGAGATCGACACCAGCCCGCGCGTCACGCGCGAGACGTCCAGCAAATCGTCGACCAGGCCGGTCATGTGCTCGACCTGGCGCGCGATGATGGCGCAGGTCTGCGTGATCTGGGCGTTATCCGAGTGCAGCAGCTTGAGCAGGTGCGCTCCGGTGCTGATCGGCGCCAGGGGATTACGCAGCTCGTGGGCCAGCATCGCCAGGAATTCGTCCTTGCGCTGGTCGGCCGCGCGCAGCTCGCGCTCGGCCAGTCCGCGCGCCGCTTCCTTCTTTTGCAGCGTGGCCGCCATTTCGTCGAGCGCGCAAGCGAGCTGGCCGATCTCCTCGCGTTCGTAGGCGATGCCGGAACGCGCGTCGAGGTCGCCGGCGGCGATGCTGCGCGCCGTGTCCATCAGTTTGCGCACGCGCTGGACGATCAGCACGTCGCCGGCCAGCCAGGCCGCGAGCAGCGCCAGCATGGTGGTGGCGGCCAGGCCCACCAGCGACATCAGCTGGGCGCGCCGTGCGCCGGCCGTCACCGTTTCGACCGGGATGCCGATCGTGACCGTGTAGTCCGACAGCGAAGGCGGGCCCACGCGGGCGAAGGTGTGCAGGCGTTCGACGTCGTCGTCGCCGCGCAGCACCATGGCGCGCCGGCTGCCGCCCTTGATCGATTCGCGCATGGCATCGCGCACGTTGGCCGGGACCTTGGTGCCGAACCAGCGTTCCGGGTCGGGGCGGCGCGAGATGACGGTGCCGTTGGCGTCGGTCGTGACCAGCATCGAGCCGGGCGGCAGGTTGATGTCGGCGACGAAGGTGTCGAGGCCGGCCAGGTCCATCGCCGCGAAGACGACGGCGACGACCTTGCCGGCGCGGTCGATCACCGGATAGGTGAGGTTGATGGTGTGGCGCCGGATCACGCGCCCGAACACGTAGTCGCCGGCGATGAAGCGGCGCTCCATGACGGCGCGCTTGAAGTGCGCGCGGTCGCCCAGGTTGACCGGATGGAGCATCGGCACGGCGCTGCAGGAGACGTCTCCGTTCATCTGGATCAGGCCGAAATTCACATAGCCTTCGTTGCGGTCCAGGACATCGGCCAGCAGCGCGTTGCAGCGCGGCGTTTCGCCCAGCAGGTCGGGCACGCTGGCGAGATCGACTAAGATCTGCCGTGCGCGCTCGACCGATTGCGCCTCGTTGGCCGCGGCCAGGTTGGTCAGGCGCCGCAGGTTGTCCTCGGACTGCTCGACCGCCTGTTCGCGCTCGCGCAGGCCGCCCAGGATCGTCATCAGGGCCAGCGGCAGGATCGCCAGCGCGACCAGCAGCATCAGGCGGCTGCGCAGGCTGCTCAGCCTGAAGAAGGGGCGCGCCAGCTTCATTGGCTGGCCATCCGGTCGCCGAATGCGGCCAGGCGCCGCACGCCTTCCATCAGCGTCCAGGTATCGTCGCAGATATAGCCGATGCGGATGAAGCCCGGCACGCCGAGCGCGTCGCCCGGCATGATGGCCACGCCTTCCTCGGCCAGCAGGGCTTCGGCAAAGCCTTCGGTGTCGTGCGTGAGCGAACGCACGTCGCCCCACAGGTAAGGGCCGGAATCCGGGCAGTGCATCTCGATCCAGGGCAGTTCGCGCAGGTGGCGCAGCACCTGGTCGCGCCGCGCGCGGTATTCCTCGATCATGTGCTGCTGCGGGCCGCAGTCGAAGGCGGCGGCGCAGGCCACTTGCGCCAGGTGCGAAGTGGCCGCCGTGATCGGGCCCTGCAGGGTCTGCATCGCTTCGGCGATCGCCTTCGGGGCCAGGGCGAAGCCGAGGCGCCAGCCCATCATCGCATAGCTTTGCGAGGCCGAGAAAATCGTCACCACGCCGAGTTCGCGCCAGTCGCACAGGGTGGCGAAGCTGGTGTGGGCCTGGCCGAAGCTGAGGTGTTCGTAGCTCTCGTCGACGATCACCTGCACGCCGCGTGCATGCGCCCAGGCGGACAGGTGGCCGAGTTCTTCTTTCGAATAGACCTTGCCGGTCGGGTTGTGCGGGTTGTTGATGATGACCAGGCCGACTTCGGGACAGGCCGCCAGCGACTCGGGCGTGAACGCATCCGGCTGGTCGAGCAGTACCGGCTCGAGCCCGAGCAGCAGGCAGGTGGTGACGTAGGCCGGCCAGTGCGGCTTGAAGATCAGGACGCGGTCGCCGGGATCGGTCATCGCATACAGCGCTTCGTAGAGCGCCTGCTTGGCGCCGTTGGTGACGATGATTTCCTCGGCGCGGGCCGTGACGCCGTTTTCGCGCGCGAGCTTGGTGCACAGGCTGCGCCGCACGTCGAGGGCGCCGGCGACGCCGGTATAGGGCATGGTGCGCTCGTCCTGCACCGCGCGGGTCACCGCGTCGAGCACCGACGCCGGAGGAGGAAAGTGCGAGATCGCGATCGAGAAATCGATGATGCCCATGCCTTCGTTGCGGAATGCTTCGACACGGCCATGCATGGCGGTCGTGGCAAGGGGGCGGGACGCGGCAATGCGGCGTGAAATCTTCATCTTGTTATGTACCGTGTCTAAATATGTCTCCGTGCGGCAGCCGCTGCCACAACATTTCCTGATTGTACTAAATATTTGCACCAATGCGAGCGCTACCGTACGCAATCGGCGCGTTCGCTTTCTGGTGTGTTCCATGGCCGACACAGGTAAGCGCGCCGCGTGGGAAGCGATTCTGGTAACGTGGTTATAACTGCAATTGTGGAGTTGCCATGAACAAGCAAATCGTACGCATGCTACCGAATTTCGACGCCGCCGAAGCGGCCCGCAAAGGCTTGCTGGCCGAAGGATTCGACGGCAACGGCATCGACGTCAACGTGACCACCGACGAAGCCGGTCCTGCCGAAAGCAATTTTTATGTCGGCGATTCGCCTGAAGTCAAAGGGGGGACCGACTACAAGGACGTCTTCCAGCCCGCCGCGCGCGGCGACCTGTGCATGATGACGGTGACGGTGGCCGACGCATCCCAGCTGAAGCGCGCGGAGGAGATCCTCGAATACAACGGCGGCGTCGATGTGGACCCTGCCCATCGGAGCGCCTGAGACCGCGCTCCGGGATGCCGATCAGCTCCAGCTGAGGTCGGTCTTACTGAGCGGCAGCTCGCGCACCCGCTTGCCGGTGGCGGCGAAAATCGCGTTGCACACGGCCGGGGCAAGCGGCGGCAGCACCGGTTCGCCCAGTCCCGTCACCGGGTAATCGGTCTTCAGGAAGTGTATGTCGATCCTGGTCGGCGTCTGCGGCATGCGCAGCAGTTTGTACTCGTGGAAGTTGCTCTGCACGACGCGACCGCCCTCGATGTTCAGTTCCGGATGCATCAGCGTCGACAGGCCGTCGATCACCGAGCCCTGCACCTGGTTCCCGGCGCCGCTGAGGTTGACGATCTGGGCGCCGATGTCGGTCACCACGACCACGCGGTCGACCCGCAGTTCGCCCGATGTCGACACCGTCACTTCAGCCACCTCGGCCACGTAGCCGCGGTGGCTGAAGTGGAAGGCCACGCCCGCACCCTGGCCGCGCGCGAATTTCCGCGTACCCCAGCCCGATTTTTCCGCCACGGCGCGCAACACGTTCTTCATGCGTGACACGCTGTACGGTTGACCGCGTTCGCCCGTGCCCGGGACGATGTCCTTGTCGCCCAGCAGTTCCATGCGAAATTCCAGCGGATCGCGGCCGCCCGCGTGGGACAGCTCGTCGATGAAGCTGTGGAAGACCCAGGAAAACACATTGCTGCCCGGTGCGCGCCACGGTCCCATCGGGATCCGGCATTCGAGCGCGGTCTGTTCCAGCAGGCAGTTGGCCAGCCAGCGCCCCGGGAACTCGTCGCCCGAGAGGCTGCCGCCGCTGCCCGGCTGCAGGATGCTTTTTCCCTCGCGCTCGACGCGGTTGGCAAAGGTGACGAAGTGGTTGTGCCAGGCGACCAGCTTGCCATTCGCATCGACGCCGCCGCGCAAGTGGTGGAAACCGCCGGCCCGGAAATGGTCGTGCTGCACATCGTCTTCGCGGGTCCAGGTCGGTTCTGCCTAGATACCTTCCGGGTAGGTTTCCGGCGGCTCGCCCGAATGCCAGCCACTGGTCGCATCCAGCGGCAGCAGCGCCTCGGTACGGTCGATGTGGATGATGGCGTCGAACTGTTCGGCCAGGCTGGCATGGAAATAATGGCTCTGGCGCTCCGTGCGCGGCAGGTATAAGACCCCGATCGCCCGTTCGAGGCGCTGCTCGAGCAGGAGGCGGCGCACGCTGCTGTCGTCGCGCAAATTCAGGTAGAAGCGCGCGAGGCCGACGTGGTGCAGGAGTTCCTCATAGCTCCCGGCCATGCCGGGACGCACGCGTTTGCGCTCGGCGGGGCCGTCCCATTCCGAGGCGGCCGTGACGTGGCCGTCGAAGGTGGAAAAGCCGATCAGGCAAGTCTGGCCCGGATAGGCCTTGCGCGCCAGCTCGCCGACATTGAATTCGCCCATCTCGCGCATATAGGTTGCGCGCGCATCGCCGATATGCGAGTTGTGCTCCCAGATCACGATCTTGGCAGGCTCGCCCTCGCGCGACAGGTGGCGGGCGAGGGCGTCCAGGGTTTCGGCCATGTGGCTGTCGCGCAGGTTCCAGGACGAGACCCGGCCGCGGAACATGGTGCGATAGTATTCTTCGTCGTTCTTGACGAGGCGCGCATTCTGCTGGGCATAGAAAAAGGCATCTGCGCGCGATACGTCGCCGCCCTGCATGTAATCGAAGGCGCGTTGCTGGAGTTCCTGCAACTGGGCCAGCACGCCTTGCTGGCATGATTCGGACATGCCAATACCGGTGGCGTAGCCGTAGTGCTGGCTGTCTTCGTCGTAGTGGTCGAAGCAGGCGTAGCGGCGCCGTGCCGCATCAAAGGCGACCGGATCGACCCGCTCGAGGTAGTTCAATACTTCGCGTACCGAGGTGAACAGGCTGTAGAGGTCGAGTCCGTAGAACCCCACCTTGGGACCGGCGCGCAGGCCGGCGTTATGCGCGCGCAGCCAGTCGGCGAAATGGACGACATCGGCGTTGCGCCACATCCAGGCCGGAAAACGCTCGAAGCCGGACAGGGCCGCGTTGGCATCGGCATCGTCGCCTTCGCCGCGCACGTAGCGGTTGACGCGGTAGGCGTCCGGCCAGTCGGCTTCGACCGCGACCGCGGTGAATCCCTTTTCGCGGATCAGGCGCTGAGTGATGCGCGAGCGCTCCTCGTAGAACTCGTGGGTGCCGTGGGTCGCTTCGCCGAGCAGCACGAAGCGGGCGTCTCCCACGAGCTTCAGGAGGGCATCGTAATCGCCCGGTCCGCCCTCGAGCGGATGGGCGGCGGCGGCCAGCAAGGCCGCACTGGTGTCGATCGCGGCCGTCATGGCCTTGCTGCCGCCTTTCTTACTTTCTCTTACTCTTTCAATGCAGGAAGCGCCCGCGCGGCTTGTCGCGTTGCGCCGCATCGTGCGGAATCGCGCCGCGCTCGATGGTTTGCTTCATGCGCGCCAGGTCGTCGTCCATCTGGCCTCTCGGGTCGGACCCGAACAGCGAGGCCACGGCATGGCCCAGCGCGCCGGCCGGTGGCGAGTAAGCCAGGCGCACGGTGACGATGGTGCCGCCGCGGTGCGGTTCGAATTCGACCGAGCCCGAGTTGGGAATCTGCGCGCCCGGCTCGCTGCGCCAGGCCAGGCGCCGGTTCTTGATCTGTTCGGTCAGCGCGGAATCGAACTCGAACTGGGCGCCGGCCGGACCTTGCACCGTCCAGTGCGAGCGGCGCTTGCCGATGTCGCGCACCTCGACCACGTGCGACATGAAGCGAGGGAAGTTTTCGTAGTGGGTCCACATGTCGTAGACCTCGTCGGGCGCGGCGTCGATGCGGATCGATTTTTCGAGTTCGATGCGCTTGCCGCGGCCGCTGCCGAGCAGGTTCGACACGACCGAACCGCTGCCGCCGCTGCTGCGTGCGGCCAGCGCCAGGCCGACGACGCCCGCCGCCGCTACCAATGGCGAACGGCGGAACAGCCCGATCAGGCCGAGGATGCCGCCGCCGACCACCGCCGGATTGCGCATCAGCGAGGACAGCATGTCGGCCTCGTCGAGATGCAGGGCGCGGCCGGCGCTGCCGGCTGCCTGGCTGGCCATGCGCTTGACGCGCGATGCGGCGGCGCTGGCGCTGTCGGCGGCCGAATCGATCATGCTCGAGGCGCCCTGGACTGCGTCCTCATAGGTGCGGCGCGCCGCGCCGTTCGGTTTCGCGGAGTCGAGCAGGCGGCTCGCGCGCGTGCTCGCTTCGTCGGCGTATTTGCCGGCGCGGGTGCCGGCCTCGTCGATATACTTGCCGGCGCTGCTGCGAGCGTCGTCCAGATACTTGCCGGCCGTGCTGCTGGCCTCGTCCAGGTACTTGCCGCCGGTTTTGCCGGCATCGTCGAGCAGGTCGCTGGCGGCATCTCCGGCCTGGCGCGCCGCCGAGCCGATGCGCTCGCCAATGCCGTGCCATGCATTGCCGAGCGCACTGCCGGTGCGCGAACCCGCATTCTTGAGCGCCGTGGTCGAGGTGGCGCGTCGTGCGCTGCCGCGGTCCGGGTCGAGCAGGTACATCAGCAAGGCGCCGGCGGCGGCCCCGCCCACTAATTTGGCTACGTCTGCAGCTTCGAGGCTGTGGTCGGTGGTGGTTGGATATCTCATGTCGTGTCCTCTCCTTTGGGGTAGTGCAGTTGTCCATTGGGCTGGCGATCGTCCTGGCTGCGCCAGGCCATCGCCAGCAAATCCTGTACTTCCTCGTCGCTCGTCTGGTCGAAGGTGTCGTACCACTGGCTGACCGCGCGAAAATTCA
>Ga0213838_1001921_pt1 | contig 10091 bp, 8 predicted proteins | sample SWPATP13_FD_160577 | JGI IMG/M metagenome (GOLD analysis project Ga0213838, IMG submission 160577) | Coastal seawater microbial communities from Marineland, Florida, United States - SWPA TP1 #3 | ecosystem: Environmental > Aquatic > Marine > Coastal | place: USA: Florida | collected 2016-08-06
TAGCTCTGCCTCTGGCTCTGCCTCTGGCTCTGGCTCTGGCTCTGGCTCTGGCTCTGGCTCTGGCTCTGGCTCTGGCTCTGGCTCTGGCTCTGGCTCTGGCTCTGGCTCGGCAGCGTTTATGTCAACAATGTTGTCGTCAAGCGAATCTTCTTCAACTTCAACTGTTTCATCAAGTAACGCAGTAAAGTAATCATCCAATGCTTGTTCGCTTGAAAGCCCGTTATAGCTGCTCATCAATTGATAACCTCTCAAGGTAAATAAGCAGCTGCTTATAAGCGAACACACCACGACTACCTGATGCAAAGTGAGAAGCAGGTAATCTTTTCAAACTAGCGTCTCTAAACTTCGTATCGATAGGCACAGCGGATGACCAAACTTGATCTGGGTAGTCTTGCTTCAGCTGTGTCAAAGTCTGTAACGACGCTTTCGTTCGCTTGTCATACATCGTCGGTACGATCGTTACTTTAAATGGGTCTTTACGCGATTTCTGCATAATGGTTAACGTACGTACCATTCGTTCCAAACCTTTCATAGCGAGAAATTCAGTTTGAACAGGGATCAATATACGATCACTTGCCGCTAACGCATTCACCATCATTACCCCCAGAATCGGTGGGCAATCGATAAGTACGTAATCATAGTCATTTTTAAGCGCTTGCAGGGCTCGATTTAGAATGAGCCCCATACCACTTCTATTACCCATCACTCTATCTAATGTCGCGAGTGACATATGAGCAGGGATAATATCAATGCCTTCAACACCTGTTTTTAACAGCAGAGGCTTAACACTTTGCGGGGTATATTCTTTAAGTTGAAACAAATCAAACAAACTTGCTTGAACCGAATCAGAATCGAACCCTAAATAAGTAGTTAGTGATGCGTGAGGGTCAGTATCTACAAGTAAAACACGATGCCCTTTCTGGCTCAATAAGCCAGCTAACGTCACCGTAGAAGTCGTTTTACCAACGCCACCTTTTTGGTTTGCAACACTCCAAACTATCATGAGTCGTCCCTATGCCTGACCAACTTCAACAAGCATTCGCTCGGCAATTCGTTCAAGCGGAAGGTCTTCGGTTGAAAGCCCCGCTTTAGCGACTGCTTGTGGCATGCCGTAAACAACGCAGCTTTCTTCGTCTTGAGCCCAAATGGTTGCGCCTGCTGACTTAAGCATTCGCGCTCCTTCTCGGCCATCAGCCCCCATTCCTGTCAATACCATTGACAAGACTTTATCGTTATAGATTTTAGCCGCTGACCCAAACGTCACATCAACACAAGGTTTGTAGTTCATGCGTTCACCGCCATCAATAATGCGCAGGCGAGCAGAACCCGGACGACCATCAATCATCATTTGCTTACCACCAGGAGCCAAATAAGCCACTCCTGGCTTCAATACGTCACCATCTTCCGCTTCTTTAACTTGAATTTTACACAAGGTATTCAAGCGGCTTGCAAATGCAGCAGTAAAAGTCGCTGGCATATGCTGAATAAGCACGATCGGATGAGGATAATTTGCAGGTAAGCGCGTCAATATTTTTTGTAAGGCTACTGGGCCCCCTGTTGACGTCCCAATGGCGGTTAACTGATATTTCTTACCTGTTGCCTTAAAGCGAGCCGATGCAGAAGAAGCTGGCGCTGTGCTACTACGGGTTACAGGCGCAGCCGTTCTTGATTGAGTCGGCGTTGATGCAGGACGAGCTGCAGGCGCACGTCTCATCATCCCTCTTTTAGAGGCGATCTGAATAACGCGCTGTTGCAGTAAAGAAACTGCATCATCACGATTACGTGCAATATCTTCAAATTTCTTAGGTAAGAAGTCCAAAGCGCCGGCATCAAGTGCATCTAGGGTTGCTTTCGCACCGTCATGAGTCAACGATGAAAACATCAAAATTGGAGTTGGACATGCGGCCATAATTTCACGGACAGCAGTAATACCGTCCATAACTGGCATCTCGATGTCCATAGTAATTACATCAGGTTTTAGTTGCTTAGCTTTTTCAACGGCCTCACGACCGTTGACTGCAACATCCATCACCTCTAGGCGAGCTTCTGAGTTGATGATTTCACTCACACGACGGCGAAAGAAACTCGAATCATCAACAACTAATACTTTAATCGCCATATCTATCCTTAATTATATTCTCGAAGCAGCTGCGTACTGCTTCAATAAATCTGGCACATCTAGAATCAACGCGATGTGACCATCACTCGTGATCGTCGCACCAGCCATACCTGGCGTACCTTGCAGCAAGTTATCCAATGGCTTAATGACCACTTCTTCTTGCCCAATAAGTGCGTCTACCACGAAACCAACTCGCTGGCTGCCAAGCTGTACAATAACAACATGACCATGGCCTTTGCGTAATTCAACCTGACCAGCTTGTGGCGCTAACCAGTTCTGTAAATAGAAAAGTGGAATAGATTTTTCACGAACAATAATTGTTAACTGACCATCAACCACATTGGTTCGGCTTAAATCTAAGTGGAAGATTTCATTCACCGATGCAAGTGGAAGTGCAAATGGGTGTCCAGCTACACCAACCATCAACGTTGGTAGAATCGCTAGCGTTAATGGTACCTTGATGGTGATCTTAGTACCTTTACCCATTTCAGAGTCGATATCGATTGAGCCATTTAATGTATTGATGGCGGTTTTCACCACATCCATCCCTACACCACGACCAGAAATGTCAGAGATTTGCTCTTTACTAGAGAAGCCAGGAGCAAAAATCAGGTTAAAACACTCTTTGTCAGATAGGCGTGATGCAGCATCTTCATCCATGATCCCGCGTTTTACCGCAATACCACGAAGCTTATCTGGGTCCATACCACCACCATCATCAACGATGGCTAGTTCGATATGATCACCTTCTTGCGACGCAGATAAAATTACTTTACCTGTGCGCGACTTACCAGACTGAACACGGTCTTCTGGCATCTCGATACCATGGTCCACTGAGTTTCTAACCAAGTGAATCAATGGATCGGCAAGTGCTTCAACCAAGTTTTTATCGAGATCCGTTTCTTCACCACGCATCTCTAAAACAATGTCTTTTTTCAGACTACGGGCCAAATCACGAACAACTCGAGGGAAACGGCCGAATACTTTCTTAATTGGCTGCATTCGCGTTTTCATTACCGCGCCTTGCAAGTCAGCAGTGACAACATCTAAGTTAGATACCGCTTTTGCCATTTCTTCATCGTTACTATTTAGACCAAGGCTCACCAAACGGTTACGCACTAGTACCAACTCACCAACCATGTTCATAATGGTATCAAGGGTAGAAGTATCGACACGAACCGTTGCTTCCGCTTGTTGTTTCTTCGCGGCAGGTGGCTTAGCTTCCGCTTTTGCCGGTGCTGGCGCTTTGGCTGCAGGCTGCACTTTTGGAGCAACAGGAGCAGCTTTAGGGGCTGCTGGTGGCGGTGTTACTGGTGCCTTTTCTGGTACCGGATTTTCAACTGCCGGTTTAGTCGCCGCTTCGAGCTCTTCTGGCGAAGGCCCGTTCCCCGAACCATGTAGTTGATCTAACAGTTTTTCAAATTCTTCATCCGTCATTAAATCATCACCCCCAGGCGCAGCAGATACTGGTGCTGGTGGAGGTGTAACCGGAGGAGCAGGAGGAGTTTCTGCACCATCAGATGTTGGGCTGTTTCCAGCGCCGTGAAGTTCATCTAACAGCTTTTCAAATTCATCATCGGTAATGTCACCACTCGCTGGAGCGGAAGCTGCAGGAGCAGGAACCGGTGCAGCTTGAGGAGCTGAAGCGGCTGATGGGGCAGAACCTTTACCGTGTAATTCATCTAGCAATTTTTCAAATTCGTCTTGCGAGATTTCATCTACTGATGCAGCGCTAACTGCTTCTACTTGTGGTGCAGGCGCTTCAACAACCGGCTCTTCAATAACCGGTGCCACTTCTTCTACTGCAGGGGCGGCTTCGTCCTCTGACTCAGGACGACACAATCGGTGTAACTCATCGAGTAACGCTTGCTCTGCAGGAACTAAAGGTTCTCTATCTTGAACAGCTTGGAATTGGTGGTTAACGGTATCTAACGCTTGGAGCATGGTGTCCATTAAGCTCGCAGATACGCTACGCTGACCATTTCTAAGAATATCAAACACGTTCTCCGCACCGTGACAAGTATCCACTAGCTCAGTAAGTGCCAAGAATCCTGCACCACCTTTTACAGTGTGGAACCCACGGAAGATTGCGTTTAACAAATCTTTATCGTCAGGGTTATTTTCTAGTTCTACCAATTGCTCAGATAGAAGCTCTAATATTTCTCCGGCTTCAACCAAAAAATCCTGAAGAATATCTTCATCTAATTCGTAGCTCATACGTTACCTTTAAAATCCGAGACTCGACAACAAATCGTCAACTTCATCTTGAGATGCCACTGCATCCGTTCTTTCTTCAGGGTTCAATATTGGCCCTTCAGGTTCGATAGATGCTTTCTTATCTTTGTCGGCGGTTTGCTCTGTCTGACTAGCACCAAATGCTGTAAGAATTTCAACCAAGCGTCCTTCCACTTCATTCACTAAAGTGATGACTTTGCTGATTATCTGACCAGTAAGATCTTGGAAGTCTTGTGCCATTAAGATTTCTGTTAACTGTCCACGTAGTTCGGTGCTATCCCCTTCTACTTGGACAAGTAACCCATCAATGCGGTGACATAGAGCTTTAAATTGAGCCAGCTCGATTCGACCATGCATCAGTTCATTCCATTGCGGTCTTACTTGCAATAAGCATTCGTGTAAGTTGTCCGCTATTGGCAAGCAACGATCGACTGCATCCATCGTTTTGTTTGCCGCTACCTCTGTTTTATCAATGACATATTGAAGGCGATCCCTTGCGTCTGGGATTTCGTCATTGGCTATTTCACTCATACGATCGTCAAGATTGAATTGAGTCAATGAGTCATGGAGGTCGCGTGTCAGAGTTCCAATCTCTTGTAACATAGGGTTAGTCGCACCCTCATAAATGCTACGTACAAGATTATCCGCTTCTTGTTGTTCTTCAGCTTCAAGCAATTGGACCAATTGTTTCGCTTGTTCTAATGAAATCATCCTGATTAGGCCTTTCTCCGCATATATGCAACGCTACTTTAGAAAAGGAATGGCTGACTGAATAGAAAGCCATTACCTAAAAAATTAGTTCTCACTAACTAGGGCAGCGTCCTGAAGACAAAGTTTTAGTGCTTATAAACGCTCAAAAATCTTGTCTAATTTTTCTTTTAATGTCGCGGCTGTGAACGGTTTAACAATGTAACCATTTACGCCAGCTTGTGCGGCTTCAATAATTTGTTCGCGCTTTGCTTCAGCTGTGATCATCAGAACTGGCAAATGTTTTAGTTCTGCATCAGCACGGATGTTTTTAAGCAAATCGATTCCTTGCATACCTGGCATGTTCCAGTCAGTTACAACAAAGTCGAATTCGCCTTTTTTAAGCATCGGTAGTGCTGTCAAACCATCATCAGCTTCTTGAGTGTTGTTGAAGCCCAAGTCACGTAATAAGTTCTTAACAATACGTCGCATTGTTGAGAAGTCATCAACAATGAGAATTTTCATATTTTTGTTCAAAATTGCCTCCACTGAGTAAGAATCAGTGTTATTAGTCGTTCTGTGTCCATGCACTAAGCTTAGTGCGTAAACGCTGCATCGATTGGCTCAATATTTGGCTGACACGAGATTCGCTGACACCCAATACTTCTCCAATTTCCTTTAAGTTTAGTTCTTCATCATAATAGAGCGAAAGTACTAGTCCTTCACGCTCTGGAAGCTGTTTTATTGATTCGATCAATGCTTCTCGGAAAGATTCATCCGCAACGCCTTGAAAAGGCGCATTGTCTTTCGAATCTTCGTTGGGTGAAATCGCATCATCTGACACGCCCAAATCTTCAATACCGACCAGCCTTGAGCAATTAATGTCTGTTAAAGCACTATGGTATTGTTCTAATGATAATCCCATGTGTTTCGCCACCTCTGCATCGCTTGGGTCGCGGTTTAACAAACTTTCGAGTTCTGAAATCGCACTACTAATCTCGCGATTATTTTTGTGTACCGATCTCGGAACCCAATCTCCACGACGAATGTCATCAAGCATTGCGCCACGGATTCTAATACCTGCGTAAGTTTCAAAACTTGCGCCTTTTGAACCATCATAATTCTGTTGCGCTTCAATCAAGCCAATCATTCCGGCTTGAATCAAGTCATCAACTAAAACATTAGGCGGTAATCGCCCCAGTAAGTGATGAGCGATACGTTTAACCAGCACCGAATACTTCTCAAAGAATGCCTGTTGGCTATTGAGATTTGCATGTTGGTCATAAGTAAGCGCTTTATTCACCAAACGGTTCCTCTAAGAATTCACTTCGGTTAAGAAGTCTCTCAACAAAAAACTCTAAATGTCCACTTGGCGTTTTTGGAATCGGCCAAGTTAACGCTTTATTTGCTAATGAGCTAATCGCAAGGGCTGCTGGAGAGCGTGGAAAAGCATCTACAACAATCTTTTGCTTTTTAACTGATTGACGCACTTTATCATCTAACGGAATACATGCTACGAGTTCAAGGCTCACATTCAAGAAGCGCTCTGTGACCAAGGTCAACTTTGCAAATAATTCTCGGCCTTCACGGTAGCTTCTGACCATATTTGCAACAACTTTAAAGCGTTGCACCTGATGTTCTCTACTCAACAACTTGATTAAGGCATATGCATCAGTGATCGAGGTTGGTTCATCACAAACCACAACTACAACATCTTGCGCAGCACGCGAAAAGCTCACTACCATATCAGATATACCAGCCGCCGTATCGATTAGCAAGATATCCATTTCATCTTCTAATGAACCAAACGCTCGAATTAATCCGATATGTTGGGCATGAGACAACTCAGTCATACTTTGAGTACCTGAAGTTGCAGGAATAATTTTGATGCCGTGTGGACCTTCCACAATTGCATCTTTTAGCTCACATTCCCCTGCAAGTACATGGCCCAGATTACGTTTGGAACGAATTCCGAGCATAACATCGACATTTGCTAAGCCTAAGTCAGCATCAAGCACCATGACTTTTTTGCCCTGACGCGCCATGCATATCGCTAAGCCAAGCGTGACATTTGATTTACCAACCCCACCTTTACCACCGGTTACTGCAATAACTTTGGTCAGTGAAGGCTTCGTTAAGCGACGAAGGCCGCTAGCTTGATCATGTATCATATTTTCAGTCATATTTATCGCCGCCTAGAGTCCTTCGGAATCACTGTTCCAGTAATGAGGTTCATTCTCTGTCGACTTTTCTAGCAACTCGTTAGCCTTAGCAATCATATACTTAGGCTGCGCTATAACAATATCTTCAGGAACTCGTTGACCGTTTGCAATGTAAGCCACTGGCAACGCGTTTTGAATTACTACACTGATGAATTCACCTAAACTCAATGATTCATCAAGCTTAGTCATGATGCATCCAGAAAGCGGGATGCGTCTAAAGTGTTCTATCGTTTCTTGTAATACTTTTCTTTGAGCCGTCGCAGGTAAAACTAAGTAACTGTGAATTACCGAGCCACTTTCCTGCATCAACGTATCAAGTTGTTCTGAGAGGCGTACATCGCGTTGGCCCATACCTGCAGTATCAACCAAAATCAGACGACGATTCCTTAGCTGATATATTACATCGGCTAACTCACTGGAATCTTTAGCAACTCTTACAGGACAACCCATAATTCTTCCATATATGGACAGTTGCTCATGCGCCCCGATACGATAGGTATCTGTCGTGACCAGTGCGACATTATCGGAACCGTATTCCATTGCCGCTCTTGCGGCCAGCTTCGCGACTGTGGTCGTTTTACCCACGCCCGTAGGACCGAGTAACGCAACAATTCCACCACGTTTTAAAATATCTTGTTTGGTGACCGTAATTTGGTCAGCAACCAATGCGAGTAATGCTTTCCAAGCTCTCGCCGGCTTTGTATCTTCTGGAATATAACAAGCCATCTGATCCGCGAGCTCTTGGGATACTCCCATACGCTCAAGCCTTTTTATCAGCATAGCTCTAAGCGGTTCTCTTCGCTCAACTTCCTGCCACATTAGGCCAGATACTTGATGCTCAAGAAGGCGTCGTATAGACGTCATCTCTTCACGCATCGTTTCCATTTCACTATCAGAGCCTGATTGCGGAGCCATTTCACGCCCACGATCATAACGTGTTGGGTCAAGGCGAGGAGCTGGCCTTTCAACTCGTCGGTCTTCCGCGATCAGTTTCGCTAAACCAGATTGTGTTGACTGACGGCTATCATCATCGTTATAACGTGAACTGCTCTTGGCTTGGCGATTCAATAAAGCCGACAAAGAGTCTTCATTCTCAGCTTTATGATCAGATTCATTTTCAGCGCCGGCACTATACTGCTTAAGCATATTGGCAAAACGCTTAGTCATTGAACGCCCCGCTTCAGAACTCGCTTTCAAGCTCACTCTGTCTTCATCAAGCTGACGGCGAGAAGCATTTTTTGATGGCGCTGCCATTTGAGAATATTGGCTAGGAGCCGGTTGTTGCTTTGGAGCCCGAGTCGTCGCCGGTGAGTTTGCTGTCTCACCATCAATAGCTGCAACAATTTCAACCCCACCAGCGACTTTCTTGTTAGACATAATCACGGCTTCAGACCCAAGCTCTTCTTTCACTTGGAGCAGCGCCGTTCTCATGTCTTTGGCAAAAAATCGTTTAATCTTCAATTCAATAATCCGTATTTTCTAGGGGATCAATTACCAACAGCTTGCACTATTCGAATTTGCTTTTCGTCTGGTATTTCTTGATAAGACAGCACGCGTAAACTTGGTATCGTATTTTTCACGAACTTCGCCAATGTAGAACGAAGAACACCTGAAGTTAATAGTACAGCCGGCTCACCTTTCAATTCTTGCTCTTGCGTTGCTTGGCTAAGCGAGGTTTGTAAGCGCTCTGCTAAGCCTGGCTCAATACCGGCCGATTCACCACCAGACGCCTGCATGGTTTGATGCAAGATTTGTTCCAACTCAGGAATCAATGTAATCACTGGCAACTCCGGCTCTATACCATTGATTTCCTGAACAATTAATCGTTTCAAAGATATCCGAACTGCAGCTGTCAGAATGTCAGGTTCTTGACTTTTGCTTGAGTACTCTGACAAGGTTTGAACTATGGTTCGAATATCTCTAATTGGTATCGCTTCATTCAACAAGTTCTGTAGGACTTTAACAACAACGCCCAAAGACAATTGATCAGGTACAAACCCTTCGACCAATTTCGGAGTTGAACGGCTCAACATTTCTAATAAGTTTTGAACTTCTTCATGTCCAATCAACTGAGAAGCATTATTAGTAAGTAATTGACTCAAATGTGTCGCCAAAACTGTTGAGGAATCTACTACAGTATAGCCCAGAGCTTGCGCATGCTCTCTTTGCTCTTCTTTAATCCATACCGCTTCCAATCCAAACGCAGGATCAATCGTCGGTTCACCTTCAATCATCCCGTAAACTTGCCCTGGGTTGATCGCGAGTTCTTGGTCTGGGCGAATCTCAGCTTCACCTACCGCCACTCCCATCAAAGTAATCCTGTAGCTATTGGGGGTAAGCTCTAGATTGTCACGAATATGAACGGCTGGAATTAGGAAACCAAAATCCTGAGAGAGCTTTTTACGTACCCCTTTGACTCGTTCCAGTAGTTCTCCACCTTGGTCTCTGTCTACTAGAGGAATAAGGCGATAGCCCACTTCTAAGCCAATAATGTCGACGGGTTGAACATCGTCCCAAGAAAGTTCTTTTTGAGAGCTTGCTTCACCAGCCTGTTCTTGTGTCGCAGGAACACTGGCTTCTTTTTCAGCGTCTTTCTGTTTCTTACCAATAAAATACGCGCCCGCCCCAGCAACAACAGCAAGAGAAAGGAATGAGAAGTGAGGCATACCAGGCACTATACCCATCACACCAAGGATACCCGCAGTAATCATCAAGGCTTTAGGGTTATCAAACATCTGGAAGACCAGCTGTTGTCCCATGTCTTCATCTGTGTTTTGACGCGTTACCATCATCGCAGCTGCAATCGATAGTAAGAGAGACGGGATTTG
>Ga0213838_1001923_pt1 | contig 10088 bp, 11 predicted proteins | sample SWPATP13_FD_160577 | JGI IMG/M metagenome (GOLD analysis project Ga0213838, IMG submission 160577) | Coastal seawater microbial communities from Marineland, Florida, United States - SWPA TP1 #3 | ecosystem: Environmental > Aquatic > Marine > Coastal | place: USA: Florida | collected 2016-08-06
ACCAGGCGCTCGAAGGCGGACTGGTTCATGGTCGGTTCGAAGAACTGGGCGGCCGAACCGCCGGCGCGCTTGGCGTGGGCCATGGCCAGGTCGGCATGGCGCATCAGGGTTTCCGGGTCGGCCCCGTCCTGCGGGAAGACGGCAACACCGACCGACACGCCCAGGAAGACCTGGTGGCCGGAAATCTCGAAGGGCAGGCGGATCGCATCGACCAGCTTGTTGGCGACACGGGCCGCGTCGGCACTGTCTGAGATATGGGGCAGGAGGACGGTGAATTCGTCGCCGCCCAGCCGTGCCACCATGGACGGCTCGTCGCGATGGCCCATGGCCATGTCACAGCCGCGCGTCACTTCGGACAGCCGGCGTCCCACCATTTCCAGCAGACGGTCGCCCTCGCCGATGCCGAGCGAGTCATTGACGCGCTTGAACCGGTCCAGGTCGAGGAAGAGCACGGCACCGGACGTGCCGTCTTCCAGCGCCTTGCGGGCGACGCGTTCGGTCTCCTTGCGGAAGCGCTCGCGGTTGGGCAGTTCGGTGACCAGATCGACATAGGCCAGCCGGTGGATGCGTTTGAGATTGCCGTCCAGGCGCGCAAACATGCGGTTGAAGGCATTGGCCAGCACTTCCAGCTCGTCGCCGGTGGCCACACTGATCCGCATGTCGAGGTTTTTCGAGGATGCCAGGCGTGCGGCATCGGTCAGGGTCTGCACCGGGCGCAGGGCACGGCCCACAATCAGCGCGGCCAGCGGCAGGAAAACACCCAGGGCGAACAATGCGATAAGTGTCTGACGGCGGATCGCGGCATTGCGCGAGGCGGCCAGTTCGACCAGTTCGCGCTTGGCATAGACGATGCCCGCCAGGCGGCGTTCCTGGGTGTAGATGGGCACGGCCATCTCCAGAACACCGTCGGTCAGGGAATAGCGCAGATCGCCGGCACCCAGGGCCATGACTGCCAGATCGGCCGGGCGCAGATGCCCCTGCGAGCGATCATCGTCATAGGCTTCGGCCAGAACTTCGCGCCGCGTGTTCAGCACGTACATTTCCGACGCGCCGAGACTGGCGATCAGTTCCTCAATGTACCGATCGACAAATTCGCTGTCATTGGTGGAAACGGGATTCGCCAGCCGGCTGCCCGTGGTCTGCAGTGTCGCGACGGATCGCTCCACCAGCAGATTGCGGGTTTCCCTCTGCGCCGAAAGGCTTTCGAGCGTCATCAGCATGAGTGTGGTCGCGAAGATCAGTGCCCCGGTCAGAAGCGTGAACTTCATAACCAGAGAGCGCATTACCCGCGACACCGCTTTGCGGATGGGTGCCATGTCTACCCCTGCTCGCCCCCCACAACTCGGGGCGCGATTTCGCCATTAAAATCCGGGCAAGCTGGACCGGCTCACCCGTTCTCATGGAGCAGACTGACACCAAGCACTTGAATTGTGGTTAAAATGCCGGAGTTGTTTCATTAAGTTTTGAAGCAATTCCCGAAACGCCTTCAGTCAAAGGCGATTCCGGCCGATTCGATGAGCGATTTGAGGCTGCAATCCGGTCGCGCACCATAGTGGGAAATGATCTCAGCGGCACAAATCGCACCCATTTTGCCCGCTTCGGCGAGGTCGCGCCCGCGTGCGAGGCCGAACAGGAAACCGGCGGCGAACAGGTCGCCGGCCCCGGTCGTGTCGACCAGTTGTTCGACCGGCTCGGCCGGGACCGATACGGTTTCGTCGCCGGATACGATCACGGCGCCTTTTTCCGACCGGGTGACAGCGGCAACGGCGACATCCTTGCGGGCGGCTTCGAGGGCCGTGTCGAAATCCCCGGTTTCATAGAGGGCGAGAAGTTCGGCCTCATTGGCCAGGAGAATGTCGATATGGTTGGCGACCAGATGCCGGAACGAGGCCCGGTGGCGCTCGACACAGAAGACATCCGACAGGGTCAGCGCCGTGCGGCGGTCTGAAGCGGCGGCCATCTCGGCGGCAGCGACATAGCCCCGCTTGGCCTCTTCGCGGTCGAAGAGATAGCCTTCCAGATAGACAATCTCGGATGATTTGAGCGCGGCTGCGCCCGCTTCCACATCCTCTTCCGTGACCAGGGCTGCGGCGCCCAGGAAGGTGCACATCGAGCGCGACGCGTCCGGCGTGACATTGATCAGGCACCGCGCCGTTGCCGGTCCCGTTTCAAGTGCCGGGGTGTCGAAATGTACGCCGATCGTGCGGATGTCGTGGGTGAAGATATCGCCCAGCTGGTCCTTGGCGACCTTGCCGATATAGGCGGCCTGCCCGCCCAGCGAGGCGATGCCGGCAACGGTATTGGCTGCCGACCCGCCCGACGCTTCCTTGCCCGGCTGCATGCGGTCATACAGCGTGCGTCCGCGATCCTCGTCGATCAGTGTCATGGCATTCTTGGCAATGCCTTCGGAGGCCAGGAATTCATCCGTGGCCGGCGAGAGGACGTCGACAATGGCATTTCCGACGGCGAGCACGTCGTAGCGGGCTTGGGTCATGGGTCATCCGGTTTTGTTGCTCGGGCCTGCACGCAGGCTTACAGCGAGGGGTAACCGCAGCGGCCGGTCAGGACAAGGCTTGCCGCCACCGCCCGGGCTGATAAACGCGACGGCATGAAACACGTCGCCTTTCTCACCGCCGCCTGCATGTTCCGCGATCATCCGCAGGCGCGAGCCGACCATTGGGAATACGAGCTGGAGATGGCCGCGCTGCAGCCGGCCTGCCGGGATGCGGGTATCGAGCTGGTTCCGGTGATCTGGGATGATCCGAACCTGGACCTGTCGCGGTATGACGCGGCCATGGTCGGCACCTGCTGGGACTATATGGAAAAGGCTGAAGCCTTCCTGGCGACACTGCAGCGGATTGCCGCCGCGATGCCTCTGTTCAACCCGATCGGCACCATCCGCTGGAACAGCCGCAAGACCTATCTGCAGGATCTGGCCCGGCGCGGTGCGCCGACAATTCCCACAGTCTGGGCCGAAAAGGCAGATGCGCCGGCGATTGCTGCGGCATTCGACACGCTGGGGGTCGACGACATCGTGATCAAGCCGGTTCTGGGTGCCGGAGCCTGGCGGCAGGCACGGCTGAAACGTGGCGATACCCTGCCCGCGGCGGAGGCCTTGCCGCCGGCCGACTGCATGATCCAGCCTTTCCTGCCATCCGTCGCCCAAGAGGGCGAGTACGCCTTTGTTTTCTTTGACCGCGTGTTTTCGCATTGCGCACGCAAGATCCCGGCGGGCGGCGATTATCGGGTCCAGTCGGAATATGGCGGCCGCGAGGAAATCCATCATCCTTCCAAAGCCGAACTGGCGCTGGCGCGGTCTGTGCTCGATTGTATCGAAGGGGACGTCCTGTATGCGCGGGTCGACATGCTGCGCGGCCTGGACGGGCAGCTCGCGCTGATCGAGATCGAACTGATCGAACCTTATCTATATCCCGAGCAAGGCCCTGAAATGGGCAATATCTTTGCGCAGGCTCTCGACAACTGCCTGTCGCGTTCACAACGGGAGATCGACGCATGACACGGAGCTTTATCAAACCGGGCGTCCGCACCCGGAGCGTCCCCGCCCTTGCCCTGCTGGCGGGCCTGTCTGTCCTGGCCACGGCCTGCACATCCGCGCCGGAGCCGCAGACGCCGGCCTATCGCGCGTTGATCGTGACCGAGACGGCGTGTTTCGGCTTCTGTCCCGACTACACGATCACCATCACGCCGGACGATCATTATGTGCTCGAGGCGCGCCGCTTTACCCGCACGACCGGGCAGAGTGAGGGTGCACTGCCCGCAGGCAGCTTTGATCAGATGATGGCGGTTCTGGCGCGCGAAGAATTTTCCGGTCTGCCGCCTGAAATCGTGTCCGGCAATGACGAGACCTGTCCGCGCTGGCACACGGATGCGCCCAGTGTCACCCTCGCCGCTGACAGCGCCTCGGGACCGGTCGCGGTTGACTGGTATCGCGGCTGCTCAGGCCACCCGGCGATCGAGCGCGTGGCGCGTATCGTCGAAGATCTTCGCCCGCTGTATCAGTTCGACGATCTGATCGCACCGGAACGCGCGGACGCAGAGTGACTTGACCGGTCAGGCGCCGTCCTGGGTCGCGCTGCCTCTGTCTTCTGCCAGCCAGTGTTTGAGGTCGAGGCCCGTCAGCGCCATCGTGCGCTCGATACTGTCCCTGTAGATGTCGCGCAGATAGGCGGCGTCAGCCGGATCCAGCGGCGCTGTGCTGGCCAATCTCCTGTGTACCCTGGCGGCCTTGCGGATCCGGTCGGGCTGAACGCGCTTGCGCCGTGGATAGGGCTGGAAGTCCGGCAGTCCGAGAAAACGGGTTACTCGGTCCAGTGAGGCGCGATGATCATTTTTGAGCGCCTCGTTGAGAAGGACAAGGATCTGTGACGGGTCGAAGCGGCTGAACAAGGCTTCGATCTGGACGTCATAAAATCCCCGTTCGACATAGGTGTATTGGCGCATCGCGCGTTCGGTCGCGTCGGGACCGACGACCCGGTCGCGCCCGGCCCGTATGGTTTCGGCAAAGTCGAGCGGATCGCATTTGGTCGCGTATTCCATGCGCCAGCCCGAATAGGCGCGGGCAACCGGGTCCCGGATGATCACGATATGGCGCATCTGCGGGTTGTAGGCGTGGATACGGTCAAGCGCGCCGGGCCAGAATGTGTAGATCGGTGTCGCTTCGCCGCAGAGCTGGTCCGGAGCGGCATCGGCGAAACTGGCCTCATAGGCGGTATAGTCCGGTGCGTCCCAGAACCCGTCTGTCTCGCGATCGAAGAAATGCAATTCCTTGCGCTGCGACATGAAGATGCGCTCGTGCGCACCCAGAAAGGCGGCCAAGACCGTCGTGCCTGCCTTCTGCATGCCGGGGATGAGGAAATCGACCCGCGCCATGTCCCGTCCATTCCGTGACAATTCGGGATATCGCTATCCGCACCGCCGTCCCAGACCAATACCGCATTGCCGACAAGGTTACCATGTTCGGTAGAACGCTATTCGCGCCTGGCGCGAAAACCGGTCCCTGGGCGCGCAGTCTGTCAGGATGCCGGAGCCGGCGTCTTCTCCTTGAAGCGGCACAGGTCGGCAACCGGGCACCGCCAGCACTCCGGCTTGCGTGCCTTGCATACATAGCGCCCGTGCAGGATCAGCCAGTGGTGCGCGCCCTGGCGGAATTCGTCGGGCATGATCTTTTCCAGCCGGACCTCCACCGCCAGCGGGTCCTTGCCCGGCGCCAGGCCGGTCCGGTTCGAGACCCGGAAAATATGCGTATCCACCGCGATGGTCGGCACACCAAAGGCTTCATTTAGAACGACATTCGCCGTCTTGCGTCCGACGCCGGGCAGCGCTTCCAGCGCATCGCGATCAGCGGGCACTTCGCCGCCATGACGCTCGACCAGCAGGCGGGAGAGGGCAATGACATTCTTGGCCTTGTTGCGGAACAGGCCGATTGTCTTGATCCGGTCGCGCACGTGATCTTCGCCCAGGGCCAGCATCTTCTCCGGCGTGTCGGCCTCTTCGAACAGACGCCTGGTTGCCTTGTTGACGCCGACATCGGTCGCCTGGGCAGACAGGGCGACGGCGACAAGCAGTGTATAGGGGTTGGTATAGTCCAGTTCCGTCCGAGGGTCGGGCCGGTCCTGGGCCAGCCGGGCCATCAGGTCGTGCGCCTGTTCGCGGGTAAGACCGCGCGGCTGGGGCTTGCGACGCGCCGGTCTTCTGGCCGTAGCCGGCTTTTTCGGTCTGGACGGTGTCGTGCTCATGCCGGCAGGTATAGCGTTGCAAGACGGTGTGTCATCCCGTTTCCTGCGCCATTGTCTTGGCCGGGGGAGGCATTATTCTTTCGGAGTATGACCGGTCTTGTGGAAACCTGGCCCGCCGAGGCGGATGCCATCGAGCGCCATGACGGCCCGGTCTTCATGGATGCCGAACTGTCGCCCAACCGTTCGCTGCCCAATCCCGCTTTCGTCGCATTGATGCTGGCGATTGCGGTGATTTCGTTCAGCTCGGGCATTCTCTTCATCACCATCGGGGCCTGGCCGGTGACGCCGTTTTTCGGGCTCGATGCTCTGCTGGTCTGGCTGGCCTTCCGGATTTCCTACCGTGACGGGCGCGCGCGCGAATGGGTGCGCGTCGATGCCCGCGATATCGAAGTCATCCGTCAGCATCCGACCGGCCATCGCCGCCGCTATCGTCTGCCGACGGCCTGGGTCCGGCTGAGCCTTGTCGATCCGGGCGAGCACCACGCCCAGGTGGCCCTGACCGCGCATGGACGCTCGCTCATCCTGGCATCATTCCTCAGCCCGCAGGAGCGTGGCGCCTTTGCCGAAGCGCTGGGGCGGGCCATAGACCAGGCTCGGGCGTCCGTGCGGCCCGCGCCGGGGCCGGTCGGGGCGCAAGAACCGGGTGGCGCCTGAGCGGGCGGGCTCTAGACTTGGCGCCATGACATCAGCACCGATCGACCAGCTTGAAACCTCCAGCCGTGACTACCGGCGCATTGCCGGGGCGCTCGCCTATCTGGGCGAGCACTGGCGCGACCATCCCGACCTCGACGCTGCTGCACGCGCGGCGGGCCTGTCGCCACACCATTTCCAGCGCCTGTTCACCCGCTGGGTCGGGGTCAGTCCCAAGAAATATGTCGGCGCGCTGGCCCATGGTGCGGCCCGTGACGCGCTGGAAGACGGGGCCAGCATGCTGGATGCCGCCTTCGATGCCGGCCTGTCGGGGCCGGGCCGCCTGCACGATCTTTTCATCGCGCACGAAGCGGTCACGCCGGGCGAAGCCAAGCGGCGCGGTGCCGGGCTGGAGTTTGCCTGGGGCGTCGCGCCGACGCCCTTTGGCATGGCCGTGCTTCTGGTCGCGCCGCGTGGCCTGTCAGGTCTGGCGTTCGCGGATCCGGATGTCGAGGATGGCTTCGAGGATTTGCGCCGCCGGTTTCCCGCAGCCCGCTATACGCGCGACGACGCTGTCGCACGCGACTGGGCCGCGCGGATATTTACCGGCGGGGACCAGGACGATGGCGCACCCCTGCCGCTGGCACTCTATGGCACGCCCTGGCAGCGCCAGGTCTGGCGGGCCCTTCTCTCGATCCCGCCGGGGGCGACGACAACCTACAAGGCGATAGCCGGCCAGGTCGGCTCCGCAGGTGCGTCGCGGGCCGTCGGTGCGGCTGTGGGCGCCAATCCGGTTTCCTGGCTGATCCCCTGTCACCGGGTGATTGCGGCCGATGGTCAGCTGACCGGCTATCACTGGGGTGTCGAACGCAAGCGCGCCATGCTCGCCTATGAGGCTCTGGCAGGCTAGATTGCCGGCATGATGCAACATCCCTTTGTCACGGCTGCCATTGTCGGACTGATCGCCGCGGCCGCCTTTTTCATCCGCTGGTTCGCTGCCCGCCGTCTGTTGATGGAGGATGCGCGGATCGAGTATCGCGAACGCTGCGAGAGCAAGCCCGGCACGGTGCGCGGGGTCGATTCCGACACGTTCGAGCGCATCTATGTCTCCGCGCACGAGCCGCGCTGGGCGCTCTATGCGGCGGGCACGCTGTTGCTGGCCATCGCCATCACACCGGCTGCCGGAATCGGGCTGATGGCCTTCTGGCCCATCGTGGTGATGGGGCTGGATGGCGGTCCCTGGTATGATGTCGGCTATTATCCGTGGATGTTCTACATGTTCTTCGGCATGTGCGGTTTTTGGGCCGCCTGCGCCTTTGTGATGGCGCGCATCCATCATGCGCGCTCGCCGGAGACATTCATTCCGGCGCTGGCCCGCGCCCGCGGTGAGCCGCTGGATGATGTTGTGATTCCGCGCAAACGCCCCAAATGGGCCGTGCAAGCCCGTCCCGATCCGGCTTCGGATACTGCGGGCGATAACTAGTCACCGATTGGGGAAGCGACGATGCGTTATCTTCACACCATGGTCCGGGTCTCCGACCTGGACGCCAGCCTGCGCTTTTACTGCGAGGGTCTCGGCCTCAAGGAAATCAGCCGCATGGACAGTGAGAAGGGGCGTTTCTCCCTGATCTTCCTGGCCACGCCGGAAGACGTCGCGGCTGCGGGCTATACCGGCGGCAAGATCCCCGAAGGCCTGCCCTGTGTCGAGCTGACCCATAACTGGGACCCGGAAGACTATGATGGCGGCCGCAATTTCGGCCATCTCGCCTATCGCATGGACAATGTCTACGACATGTGCGCCCACCTCGCGGCGATGGGCTACACGATCAACCGCCCGCCCCGTGACGGCCACATGGCCTTTGTGCGCTCGCCCGACGGGATTTCCGTGGAACTCCTCCAGCGCGGCGAAAACCTGCCCCCGCAGGAGCCTTGGGCGTCGATGGAGAATACCGGGAACTGGTAGGTTCCTGTCCACTTAAGTGGGGGACAGACACTGATCCTACGCGGCGCGTTTCATGTCCTCGAAACGCTTGCCCGGTTCGTCTTCATAGCTTTCCGCCAGAACGGTGAGGCGTTCGATGCGGTCGGTGCGGAAATGGCGGAAATCATTGCGCAGTTCGCACCAGGCCGACAGTAGCCAGACGCGTCCGAAACAGGTCAGGGCCAGAGGCCGGATCACCCGTTTGGTCACCTCGTCCTGCAGCGAGTTGTAGACCACGCGCAGCTTGCGGCGATTGGTGATCGCGTTGCGTACCGGGCCGAAGGCTTCCGGTCGCACGGTCTCGTCCAGGAAGGCCGCGAACAGGGGCGTGGTCCGCAGACGTTCGCGGTGGGTGTCGGGCAGGGCATGTTCGATCTTGGACAGGGCTTCGGCGGCTGCCGATGCCAGATCGCGATCGCCGGTCGCCTTGACCAGGCGGGCGCCCAGCGCCAGCGCGTCGAGCTGCTCGTAGGAAAATGTCAGCGGCGGCAGGTCGAAACCGGGGCGCAGCACATAGCCGACACCGGCCTCGCCATCGATCGGGGCGCCGGAACCGATCAGGTGTGCGATATCGCGATAGATGGTGCGCTCGGACACTTCAAAACGATGACCCAGCTCGTGCGCGGTCACAGCACCGGGCGCGGCTTCGCGCAGGGCCTGGATGATGCGGATAAGACGTTCGGCGCGACGCACTGACACCTCCTGAAGCAATCATGGCCAGAGCAGTCTGGCGGGCCTGGGACGAGCAGGTTGGCGGGATGGTGTCAGGGTTTGCCGGGCAAGGCAAGCGGGGTGGTTTCACGTGAAACGGCCGGCCCTGGATTTCATCCCGACACCCTCGTGCCAATTGTCAGGATGTGGCAGCTAGTTCCCGGAGACAACATCCTGCATGGAATAGCGGCCTGCAGCGCGACCGGTACCGCGATTGACCATCCAGCGCGCGGCAGCCAGTGCGCCACGGGCAAAGATGGCACGGTCGAAGGCGCGGTGCGAGATGGTGATCTCCTCCATCTCGGCGATAAAGCGGGCATGATGCTCGCCGACAATCGACCCGCCGCGCGTCACCGCAAAGCCGATTGTGCCGGGCCGGCGCGGACCGGTGTGGCCGTCGCGGCTGCGCGTCGCGACTGCGTCCAGACCCACACCGCGTGCCTCGGCGGCAGCACGGGCCAGCATCAGCGCGGTTCCCGAAGGCGCATCGGCCTTCATGCGGTGATGGCTTTCCTCGATTTCCAGATCCCAGTCCTCCGCCGGCAGCACCGCAGCGCGGCGCACCAGCGCTTCAGTGACAGCCACACCGAGCGAGAAATTGCCGGCGGTCAGCAGCGGCATGCGCCTGGCCGCTGTGTCAAGCTGGGCCGCCTGGACGGCATCAAAGCCGGTCACGCCGCTGATCAGGGGAATGCCGCGACCCACGGCCAGCTGTTCGGCGGCATCGACGGTGACAGCCGGGGCGCTGGCATCGATGACAACATCGCTGTCGCCCAGCGCATCGGCAAAGCGGGTTTCGGCGCGGCAGCCGATCGCCTGATCGACCAGCCAGATGCCGATATCCTCACCCGCAGCAGACGATCCGTCACGGACAAGGGCGCCGACCAGCTCGAATTCCGGCGAATCCAGAAGCGCCTGGCCAATCGCGCTGCCCAGTCGCCCGGTCGCGCCGAGCAGGGTGACCCTGATCCGTCGGCTCACGGCCTGTCTCCTGTCATATCAATCCGTGC